>ERZ1090869.339-NODE-339-length-25528-cov-7.353865_pt1 | contig 25528 bp, 37 predicted proteins | sample MGYA00478474_ERZ1090869 | MGnify/ENA primary metagenome ERZ1090869 (study PRJEB33644, sample SAMEA5815748) | chicken gut metagenome | biome: Chicken; feature: Gastrointestinal Tract; material: Caecum | place: Ireland | collected 2019-01-01 | study: A study of the... | reverse complement strand
CTGGTGGGAGGTGGTGGATTCGAACCACCGAAGTCATAGACGACAGATTTACAGTGTGGAGCAAACCCGCACCATTAGGGCATTTGCGGTATTTTTCCCTTAAAATTCCCTTACAAAACACGAAAAATCCCCTCCGTAGACCGGCACAATACCGGTTCACGGAGGGGATTTCGCTTGCTTACTTCTCTGCGCTGCAGGGCTTACTCTCCCGTTGAAACTTGCAGTAGGATTGCCGCCTACCTGCAGCGCGGGCGGCCGTCCCGTATCATACGAATACGGCGGCGCCCTCACCTTGTCATTCATCGACCTGTCCGGATGATCACTTCACGATCTGATCGAGCAGCGCGAGCGCCTCACCGCGGGTGATCGGGTCGTCGAACCGCGTCTCGTTGATCTCCATGCCCTTGGCGATCAGGCTGTCGTAGTGCTTCTGCGCCCAGTGCTCCTTTGCCGGTTCCTCTGCGGGCTGCTCCGGCTCTTCGGGATCATCTTCCGGTTCGTCGTACGGGATGCCGAGCGTATCCAGGATGCCCTTTGCATAGGCCACACCGAACGCCTGCTGCTCTGCCAGCGTGTCGGCCTGGGCTGCGTCCGCCTTGGTGTCGACGAATACACCCTCGCAGATCACCGCCGGGCAGGCCGTATCGCGGATAAAGGCATAGTAATCCCCACGACTCCCCTGCCGTGTCTTGACGCCGCGGCTGTTCTGGCCGATCGCCTTGACCTGCTTCTCGATGTTCTGCGCGAGCACCTTGCCCGTACCGCCATAGATCGTGTGGTAGATCTCAAAGCCGTCGCCACCGCCCGAGTTGTTGTGGACGTCGATCGCCAGATCGGGGTCATAGGCGTTGCACTCGCGGACCTCCTCGTTGATGTCGTCATCCTCGTCCTTCGTGCGGCTCATCCGGACATCGACGCCGTATGCGGTCAGGAAATCGCGGCAGGCCAGCGCCATCTGCAGGTTGACGTCCTTCTCCGTGATGTAGCCGACTGCTCCGGAATCACTGCCGCCGTGGCCGACGCCGATGAATACCTTCTTCTTGCTCACAGGTGTTTCCTCCTCCTTCTTCTGCTTCCGCTTCATGCATGCGACACTGCAGACCGGACGGCCGTTTGCACCCTCCTTCTCCGGGGCAAACAGGTAGCCGTCACTGGCGCGATACATGCCCGTAGAGCCGCCCGCGTCCTGCACGAGCAGCAGGTCGATCGTATACCGTCCGGCCGCATAGCGCGCTACCTCGTCCTCCGTGCAGCCGTCCGAAGACTGCACGACGATGATCCGGCCGTCCGCCAGCTCACCGATCATGTTGCGACTGCGACGGGTGGTCTTATCCAGCGACTGAACCGTATTGTTTTTCACGGCCACCTTCGCACCGCTGACGATATTACCATCGCTGACGGTCAGCTTCTCGGTCGTGCCGCCGTAGCCGCAGTCCACGCCCTTGGCCTTGAGGTACTGGAGCGTGCGCCCCTTGATCACGCCGTACTTGTCGCTGCCGCTGCCCGTCATGTTGAACAGACAGAGGTTGTAAACCACGTCGGCCTGCTCCTCGGCTGCCCAGGTCTTGAGCTCCTTGGCGGGCTTGCTGGCTGCGCCGTAGGGAGCAGCCGCAAACCAGATGTCCCATTCGTCGCGGTCATAGATGTCACAACGGATACTGCTCATGCGCGTACCTCACTTTTCCAAAGGCTTGTCGTAGGATTTCGCCCGATCGGAGTCGGTCACACCGCTCGTAGTCGGGTCGTTGAGCGCAGACCAGATGTTGGACGCAATCAGGAACAGGCAGTACGGATTGGAAGCCGTACCGCGGATGATCTCCCACACGCCCGCCCAGGTCGTCATATCAGCGGCCGTCAGGCCTGCATAGGCCAGTGCGGTCGCGAATGCCCCGAGGATGATCTGTACCCAGAACACTGGGTTCTTGATTCTTACCTTCCAGTTCATGCTATGTGAACCCCTTTCAGTTCTTTCTTGTGGGCAGCTCCATGATCTCTTTCACGAGCTTGGTCACCGTGCCGTTGCCGCCCAGTTCATGATATGCTTCGTACATGGCCTGCACGTTCTCCTGCGCATAGATCGGGATCTCCCCCTTATCCACGTACCGACCGTGCATAGTGATGATCTCGCTGCGCAGCAGGCTTTTGATGGCGTCCCGTTCGACACGCTGCTTGCCGATCTCCTTGAGTGCGAGCCGGTATCCCATACCCAGCAGTGCTACTGCGGCGGTCATGAGCAGCTCAAACAGGTGTTTTGCAATGAATGCCTCCATAGGCAAGGTAGGGCGGTTCTACCCGCCCCGTCACCTCCTAACAATCAGCCCTCGGTGGTTTCGTCGTCGTCCGCCGGCAGCAGGCCGAGCAGTTTCTTGTCCGGCACGCTGAGCAGCTCCGGCACGCCGGTCACGGTCGCACGCCAGTTGTAGATGTTATTCTGGTACATAAATAGACTTCCTTTCCGGGCTTTTCGCCCAACGTATTTCATAAAAAGGGGACGATCCCCTTTTTATCACCCTGTTCCGGTCAATCGGGGAATTATGAACCGGTTGAAGAAGAGACAGGCTCGCCGGTTTTATAGTCGACCTCAACGCCGTCCTCGTCAAAATACTTGGTATCGACCTTTGTCAGCTGGCCGGTCGTCGCGTTGATATTATAGAAGTCCTGGAAGTAATAGTAGTTCGATTCGAAGACCGCGTTCTGCTCAGTGATGGCAAAAAAGGCATTGTTCGATAATGTCAGCGTGCTCATTCCATCCGGCTTCGGCACGCCGTACCGCGCGTCCTTCTCAGCGAACATCACAGCACCTGTCATATTAGAAACAGAGCAGTTTTGACCGAGGTAAAAGCCGCTGCCCGCATAGATTACCGCCGTGTAATCTCCTTCGGAGATCGTACACCGCCAAATGTATAACTTACTGTTACCCTTGACAATCACAGCGGGATAGTAGCTTCCTTCCTCATGCTCGTCTGACTCCGCTGTGTAGTTGCAGTTCAGCTGGAAGTTAACCAGCGTCACATTGTCGCAATGCTTGAGCATAATGCGACCCAGTTTGCCCTTGGCGTTGTCTGCAGCTTCGGTGATGGTCCAGGTATCCTCGACCTCATTGATCTCCAGCTCGCCGTACTGGATCCACACATAACCGTTGCGTACGTTCTTGATCACCGTATCAGACTGATAAGCGTTATCAGGTGCCGTCCAGGAGTAGACGGTAGTGCTCTCTGCTGTGATGGTCTTGATCCGGCTCAGCACATAGATGATCGCCGTTTTACCATGCAGGTCTTCGGGCAGATAATTCACAGCCTCCTGCAGCGTCCGAAAGGGATTGTCCTTCAGTCCGAGGTGCGGCAAATCGCTTTCAGATGGCGGCGTAGCAACGTAGATCTCGCCGCCTTTGCTGATACGGTCTGCAATGTATCCGTGGAGTTGTGTCTCGTACTCCAGAGCATCGAGCATGTTGGTGTATTCGCTGCCGGTCTCTACAGCATCGGAAACAAAAGCGGTGGTCGCGATCTTGGTCGAGCTATCCCCGCTCTCCGGCGTCGGGGCGGTCGGCGTGCCGGTCAGTGCCGGAGAATTCAGCGGTGCTTTTTCCGCGATCAGGTTGGTCATAGTGGTCGCGAAATTGGGGTCATCGCCAAGGGCATTGGCCAGCTCCTCCAGCGTGTCCAGCGCACCCGGTGCCGCGCCGATCAGCCTCAAAATGGCTGCGTTGACAAATGCGGTCGTTGCGAGCGTGGTTGAGCTGTCCCCCTGCTCTGCTGTCGGGGCCGTTGGGGTTCCGGTGAGTGCCGGCGATGCCAGAGGCGCATAGGCATTCAGCGCGCCGGATCGCTCTACTGCGGTCTTCAGATTATCGGCAGACACATTGGTCAGGTCGATCAGCGCATAGGTTTTGGTATTATCGATCGTAGCCGTAACATTGACATCGGTCGAGACAAGCACCGTGATATTGATATTCTTAGCCGTTGCCGCAAGGCCGCTGGTGACCCAGTCGCCGTATCCTCCCGCATTGCCGTAGCAGATCAGCACGTCGGCCTGTGTGTCCGGGTCTTTCGCGACCAGCGCAACTTCCTTCCACTGGAAATCAGTTGTGATCTCGGTGTAGTCCAGCTTTGCCGTGCAGGTAACCTCGGGTCCCTTGCGGGAAATCGCCGCGATGGACAGTGTTTTCTCCACATGTGCCAGCTCGGTCACCAACGAAAGGTCTGCGTTCGGAGCGTCCCCGCTGCCGAGCTGGATTGCTGAGAACGTGACCGATTTGTTTTCTGCCAGGCATCGTGCGATCAGTGCAGCACCGACCGCCGTGGGTGTGATGTGATAATTGGCCATGTACAGCCTCCTTATAATGTGATGTTGTCGTACTGATCCATCCAGATCGCTGGAGCCAGTACCGGGCGGAAATTGCTCTCCGGGATCTCCTGCTCCAGCAGCAGGTCGTCCTCGGTGAACATCATGCAGGCAACGCCCAGCGTGGTTAGATGGCTGGATTCGATGTTGATTTCCCATTCGATATTTGCGGGGATGACGCCTGTAAGCAGTTCGTGGACTGCATCCTGCGTCCCCTGCACATCTTCTGCCATATGCACGATCAGATGGTATGCCGCGTAGATCATCTCTGTTGTACATCCATCCTCCCCGCACAGGGCGGCAAGCATCTGCCGCAGCCGGCGGATGGTATACGGCAGGCTGCGGTTCATCTTGGCAAGGATCCGTGCACGGCGCTCCTCGATCGTATCGGTGTCCTTGGGTACCAGGCCGAAGATGCGCTCATACCGTTCAATGCCCCGCAGCGGTGCCATTGTGACAAACTGAGAATCCATCACCTCGGCTGTCCCTGCGATCAGCGCATCCATTTCCGCCTGTCCTGTCAGGCACAGCAGCGGGAATTCACAGGTTTCCAGCAGGATAGGCGGCAAATAGTCCTGGAGTTTTTTTCTCATGTACTCACCGCCCCGATCGTTCCAAGCGCCGGGATGCAGTCTGCGCCCACCTGCAGGTTTTTCGCCTGCCCATTCAGCGTTGTATCTGCAATATCCAGTACGCAGGACAGGTCAAGCAGCCGGGTCTCGATCTGCGAGATTCGGACGATGGTCGCATCCGCGTCCGCCCACTCCTCGGCGAGTTCGCCAAAATAGGCTTCCACCGCATCTTCGATCTGACTCTGCGCAGCATCCCAGTCCCAGCCGCTGATAAACGTAATGTTGCTCTGGATATTAACGGTCTGCGCTGTTACGCCGGTAACCGTGACCGTGTGGCCGATCGGCGCGATGCCTATCCCCTCCCCGTGGTTGGTCTCGGGGTCAACCGTGGTCTGCACCAGCTCTATCAGCTCACTGGACGGCACGGTATAGTCGGAGGTAATGATCACCAGCTTGACCGTACCGCCGCCGTTCCAGACCGGGTATACCTTGACGCCGCCCACGCCCTGAATGGCATTCACTTTTTCTTTATAGTCAGCCACGTTGCCGCCGAATGCTTCCCCATCGATCGAAGCGTAATACTTCTCGCGCAGGGTTTCGGTCGTGTCGCCGTCCTCGCCAGGGATCAGCACGCCGGTGATCTCGGCCGTCTGCAGGCCGTTTACCGTTTCGATCGGCAGCAGCGTCCCACTGTACTTGTTCCCCGCCGTGCCAAGCGTTTCACACTCCATCCGGTATACACCGGCAGAGATTTTCTCGGTAATGACATAGTTGACGTCATCGCAGTTGAACCGCGTGCCTGCGGACAGCTCCAGTTCGGTGGGAGTGAACGTACCCTGGATGATTGCTGCCGTCTCTCCCTGCGCCTCGATTCCGCGTTCTTTACAGCGCAGGATCAGGTACTGCAGGCTGGCAGTGTCCACAAAAGTCTCGTCCATGACCACGTCCAGCTCCATGTATGTCTTGGCCAGCTCGGCCGCAGCCGGCGCCAGCGCGTCATAGATAACACTGCCCTCGCGCTTGTCCACTGTATCGGGTACGCGGTCGAGCATCCGGCCGAGGATGTACTCAAAGGTCATTTGGTCGGAGTATTTCCCGATCATGCCGCACCTCCCGTAAATTCATAATCCGACTGTATATCGCCCTGCGTGGTATGCACGGTAAAAGTCACCGTCAGCCGCTCACGGCCGGTACGCTCAAAAGAAAAGCCGTCCACCTGCGTGATCCGGTCATCCGCAAGGAGTGCGTCCTCAATGGCATTTCGGATGCGCGCCTGCAGATACGGCGTAATACCCTCTCCGAACAGTTTTTCAAGCTCGACGCCATAGTTCCACGAATAAATCGCATACCGGAACCGTTCGGTCTGCAGGGCAAGGAATACGGCCTGCTTCATGGCCTCTGTACCGTTCAGCATCCCGCCCGCCGGGCGGCCGTCAAACCGCAGGCGGTATGTCAGCGTCGGCTGGGTCTTGATCGTGAAATCCTGCACAAGGCCGTCGTTGTAATCGGTCGGAAGCATCAGAGCGCCCCCTTTCTGTCAAAAATCAGCCACTGCTGCCCGCCCTGCATCCGGATCAGGATCAGTTCTTCGCCGACCTCAAAGGATTGTGCCGTTGTTCCATAGCGGACGACGAAGTACTCTTTTCCGAGCACCTTCTTTTGGTCCAGCCGAACCTTAAACGGGCTACGCGACTGTACCACGCCATAGCAGATCTCCATCGGCGCTTTCGCGTCATAGACACCTGCTGCGATCTGCTTGATCATTTCCACCAGATTAGGCACTGAACTCACCTCTTATGCCAGACAGGTACAGGTCCATCGTGTACAGGCCATGCGAGAAGGTGTGCTTGGCCTTTTCGATGCACATATAGTTTGAGATATTGATGTCACCCAGCCCCATACCAACCGCAACCGACGCGCCGGCCCGTGCCCGGATGTCACCAAATACTTGCCTCATGGTCAGCTCGCGCTGAATGACGTTGAAGTATTTGAGAAGTGCCTGCGCCTTGGTCTGAAGGTCGGCGGTGGACAGTGCGCTGTCCAGCTTGGCGTAGTACTGCAGCACGCCCCAGCGCCCCTGACTGGCGGTATCGTTCATCACATGCACTTCTCTCTCGCCAGTCTCGCCGTTGTCGTAGGCGAGCTTGATGCGGTTGTATACGTCGCTGTCGATGGACGAGGTATAGGTATAATCCTGTGCGGTATCCTCGTCGATATAGATCGGCAGCAGCATCTCTTCATAGGGCTTGAGTGTCAGTTTGCCGAAATCGTCATACAGGTTGAACACCTTGCCCGTATTGATCAGCGTCAAGTCGGAGGCGTTGCCGAGCGTGTCGAACAACGTCCCTTCCTCGATGCGCTGCGGGATCTTATACTTGGTGTCCGCCACTGTGCCCACGGTCAGGCCATAGTCGGCCGCCAGCATCTTGAGCAGCTCCGTGTAGGTCTTGTTCTCGTAGGATACCGTGTCCTTATTCTTCAGGTACCGCAGCTGGTCATAACAGGTGACGTCAATCAGCAGGCTGTCGCTGCGGCTCTTGCTGAACACATAGCCATAGAAGACGTCCGATCCATTAAACCGGAAGGACACCGGGTTGCCCTCATGGAAGTTCAGCATCTCGTCTTTGACGACCGTGAACTTGAGCGAAGACGGCGTCCCCCGGCGCGTGGTCTCCCAGACGATATCCCCCTCGATAATGGGATTCTGCATCTGGTTATTGTTGTTCTGGATGGTGATCTCCACGCCCGCCTGCTGGTAGCTCGGCAGCTGCCGCAGATCCTCTTTGCGCGTGCCGGCGGCGCCGGTGGTCGACTTGACGACTACCTTGGTAATCGGCTTGGACTCCGGTTCACTCTCTTCGACCGATCCGGAGGAAGATCCGTCGCCGCCGATGATGGCTGTGCCATATTTGACGCCCCAGTTGTTACACTCCTCATTGGTGCGCATCAGCAGGTCGAAGTGATACACACCGTTTTCGATCTGGATCGCGCCGCCGCGGTCATTGACCGTGTAGGTCACACCATCCAGATGTGTGCCGGTCCCCTGGACGGTCACCTTGGTACCGAATGCCACGGAGGGCGGCGCTGCACAGGTGCGCTTGGATGTATCAAGCGGATTGCCCATTGCATCCAGGAATCCGCCCTCCATCGCATTGTTGGCCGGATAGTACGCGGTAAACATGGCCTTGACCGTGTTCGTCGCGCTTCCCCCGCCGGAGCCCGTATAGTTTGAGGTGGTGTCGCTGTCCTTGACGTAGCTCTGCGGATTGACCGGCGAGCCATTCTTGTGCATGCCAAAATGCAGGTGGCAGCCTGTTGAATTACCAGTCGTGCCGACCGCAGCAATTTTCTGTCCGGCCTTTACCGTCGCTCCCTTGGATACATACAGCGCCGAGCAGTGGCCGTAGAAGCTCATCAGGCCGCCGCCGTGGTCGATGCTGATGTAGTTGCCGTATCCGCCGTTCCAGCCCGACATGGTGACCGTACCGGGGCCAAACGCGAGGATTGGCGTGCCGGATGCGGCAGCAAGATCGATACCGTCATGGAATCGGACACCCCCGCCAAGAGGATGCACACGATTACCGTACCCACTGGAGAGCCGGCTGTACCCCGGGCAGGGCCATACGTATTTACCCATAGCCCCGCCCCCTTACGACGGCAGCTGCAGCACGGTGCCGGGATAGATCCACCAGCCCTTTGAGCTGCTGGACCGGCCGTACTTTTTGGCTGCCGCTTCGATGGTGTCCTTGTTCAGCTCGTAGATCTCGTTCATGCGGGAGCCGTCGCCGAGCTTGACCCGGGCGATATCCCACAGGTTATCGCCGGACACGACCGTATAGCCGCCAGTTGTCTTAGGCGCAGTAGAGGTATCACGCTTTTCGGTAACCGTTGCTTCGGTCGTGGTTTCAGTCTTCTTAAACTCGATCGTTTTGGTACCATAGGGCTTATACTGCAGAAGCTCGATCTTCGCCATGACGTCGAATTCGTATTCTTCCGCATTTTCCTCCAGCTCATAGCTTTCGAGCGAGACCTGCATATCCAGCGAATCCATCAGCATTTCGCCGCGGTCATCCGTCCGGATCACCTGGAACTGGAACGGCAGGCATTTCGTCTTCAGCAGTTCCAGCTTGTCCATGTAGTAATGCGCATTTTGGAAACCGCTCTCGTACTGCGCAAAGGGGTACTCTTTATTTGGCAGCAGCGCATTAAAGCTGATCTTGCTCAGCCCCGGCAGCTTGAGGATGTTGATCTCGCCCTCGTTGATCAGCGTGACGGTCTTGTTCTGGTTGGCGACCTTAAGCGTCATCGCGCCCGGCGTGACCGGCAGCAGCATATCGTCCATATAAAACTGATACATCAGATATGCACTCCTTCCGCGCTGGCCGCCATCGCTTCTTGTACCCTGACTTCCAGCAGGTTGACTACGCCGTCGATGTCCATCTCCGAAGAAATGGTGTTGTTGTTCACCATCTCGACGCGGATCTCGGCAGTCGTATATTTGTTGATCTCCTGCCGTTCTGCAATATCGCGCAGCAGCTCAAGGTCCTCGGTGGACATCTCCACATCATCTGCAATCTGGTCGGTATTGTCCGCAATGTCGGACAGCAGGGATGTCGGGTCGGCCACAGTCGGGGTATACTGCTCCGAATACGTCGCCGAATTAAGGCCGAGATCGGACATGATGTCGTTTTGCAGGTTTGCGCCCCAGTTGTAACCAGCGTCCCATGCGCCGCTGTACTCGATCCGCTCAAAGTGGTAATCCTCGGCGTTCACCTTGGCCATGATCTCCTCGCCCTGGCCGAAAGTGGAATCTACCCAGCCGCCCAGGCTGTCACGCCAACCCTGCACTGCGCTCGCGAGGTTGGATCCGAAGATCGTATCGATCGCCGACGCCAGCGATTGCAGCAGAGACAGGATCGTATCAACCAAATCGAAAAACAGCCGTGCGATCGCGCCGACCGGGTCGTTGAACACATTCCCGAAGAAATTCGCAAACGCAGCGATAAAATTCCAGAGCGCCACAAAAGCGTCAATTGCAAAGTTAACCAACGTCCCGAACAAATTCATGATGAATGCACCGGCAACAGCCAAAGCACCGGTAATAATGCCAATCGCACTGATGCTGCTCCCGGTCACTTTATTTATCACGGCAACCACTGCAAAAAGCAGGCTGATGAGCAGGATTATCCCGGCGATGACGACAAACAACGGGCTGGTTGCCCATGCGGCATTTACCGCTTTCACAGCTCCTGCCCACATGCCGGTAACACTCGCGCAGATGGTCGTCCAGTTGGCCAGCAAAGCTAAAATGCCGATCGCACTGCCGATACCGATGATCAGCGGTGCTATGATTTCAAGGTTATTCGCCATCCAGTTGATTCCATCCAACAGCGGCTGCAGCGCCATGATGGCAACATTGGTAGCCTGTGTCCATACATCAGCCCAAGTCATGGGGATGCTCTCAAACCGGGCATTCGTTTCTTCGGCTGCATTGAACATGGCGTTCTTGACAACATCCGCAGTGATCTGTCCCTCTGCGGCCATGTCGCGCAGTTCGCCCGTTGTGACGCCAAGGTAGTCGGTGATTGCCTGGATAATGGTCGGCGCATTCTCGAATACCGAGTTCAGCTCCTCGCCGCGCAGGACGCCCGCGCCCATCGCCTGTGTCAGCTGCAGCATGGCGGCTGCCTGTCCTTCAGCTGAGGTGCCGGCGATCTTGAACTGCTTGTTCAGCTGCTCAACGAATGCGATCGTCTCCTCGTTGCTGGAAAAAGCGTCGCCGGCAAGCAGGCCCATCTTGGAGACGGCTGCGGCAGTATCCGTATAAGCGCCGCGCGACCGCATAGCGGACTGGTAGATCATGTCCTGCAGATCCGAGGTCGACTGTAGGCCGTCGTTCATCAGGTTCAGTCGGGCGGTGGTCTGCGTCAGCCCATCGGACAGGCCGACCACGCCTTTGACGATCTGCGAGCCGATGACCGCCGCACCGATCCGCTTAAGCGTACCCATCAGGGTGTTTGCCGGGGGCTGTGCGCCCTGCATGCTTTGCGCAAGCTGGTCGAAATCGTCCGACATTTTCTGCACTTCAGACCGGACGCCGGCGAGTTCGGACTGCAGGCGATCGTAAGCGCCAGTCGGAACGGGTTGCTCAGCAAGGTTCTGCATGCGCTCAAAACGCTGGTTAACTGCATCCATGCGGGATGCGATCCTCTGCAGGGTCGCGCTCATGCCGTCCCGGAGCTGTAATGTCTGTGATACTGCTATGTTCCGTCACCGCCCTTCATCGTCTCCGGTGCCGCCCGCGCGGGGCTTTGGCTTTTGCCTTTGCTTCCCTTGCCGCTTTCTTCTCACTGTCAATCCGCGCCTGGATGGATGCGATAATAAAAGCGCGGTCCTTTATTGGCAGTCCCAGAAATTCGGACGGCAAAATATGAAGCTTCTGCAGGCAGAAATGCGCCACAGAAGCCTCAGCATCGCCGTCCTTGATCAGTTTTTTGCCTCGTCCACCAGATCGCCGATCGACTGGTTCGGCGCACACATGGCCTCCAGATAGTCGATGTATGCGGCCAGCTCGCCGGGCACGCTCAGCAGCTTCACGATCAGATCCTCTGCGCACTTGACGTGGTAGCTGTCCTGCAGCTCCGCGTCATTGAGGTTGGGGAAAACCGTGCAGGCAGCGGCCAGCTTACGGCCGTATAGGACGGTATCTACCGACTGCCGGTACTGGTTGCGCTTGCCGGGGATCGGTACCTGCCGGATGCAGTCCCTCTGGAGGACCTCGTTCTCCTCACTGGAGATGCAGCGCACCTCCCACTCGATCGGCTTGCCACCCTCATCCACAAAGCGGTCAGATACGACCAGCTTGACATTCTCGGGTTTCTTGACGTTTGGTGCCATAAATGCGGATAATCCGCCCATAGTACATTTCCTCCTTTACTCCATGCCGTCCAGCAGATTGAACTCTTCCGGCATCTCAAAGTCGCTGAAGGTGCCGGAGATATCCTCGGTCAAAAGCTCGTCGTCTGCGTTGAACTTCGCGAGGACGAGGCTGTCGATCAGGCAGCCGGAAAGGATCGTGGTCTGTCTTCCCGCACCAGAAGACCGGTCTTCATTTGACACCTGGATTTCAAAAGGCGTCATCTCGCCGGTCTTTTTGTAATGCAGGAACCACTTGCGGAAGATTGACGTATTGTAGTGTGCCGTTCCGCTCCATGCACCTGACCAGCCCGCAGTCTTCTTGCCCTTGCCCGTCCGGCCGAGGATCGGCACATCGATGATATTGGGCGTCACAGTCGCTTCGAACTCGTACAGCTGCATCAGATTGTAGCGGTTCCCATCGATCGTGACATAGCATTCCGCCTGCGAGCCCTGAATAGCGTCGTTATCGTACATCGTTGGATTCATGCTGCACTACCCTCCAATCCTACTACTACGCGCATGTACAGCTGCTCCATTGCCGAAACAGGCTGCACCCGGTCGTCTACCGCAACCGCTTTACGGCTGTCGCCCTGCACGACGGTTACCTGCTCGCTGTCGAAGTTCTCGATCGCACGGATGGTCTGCAGCTGGTTGTGGTGGGATACGATATCGTTCCACAGACTGATCCTGCCGGAGGCATCGTTCTGCACCTTACCCAGATACTTGGTATTGAAGATAGATGCGATGTCGTTTGCGATCTGATCCAGCACGCGGATGACCTGATTGCCCGAGAAATCGGCGGATTTCTCATCGGTCACACTGACAAAGGTGTTGATGTCGGTAAGGACGCGCACCTCGTCGCCCACGCGGTGGAACATGAATTCGCCGGACGCGATCGCATTCTCGAGCTGGGTCTGGGTGTAATCCACATCCGGGCTGTACTCTCCGGTATAGGTCGCGTTGGTCAGGCTCTTGTTGACCGCGCAGGCCGCCTCTGCGCCCGTGGTCCAGTACACCATAGACGGGGTGGTGTCCGCGCCCACAAGACCGTTCTTGACGCTGATCACGCCCTCAAAGTCCGCACTGGGATAGCGGAAAAGGACGAGCTGGAACTTGACGCCTTGCTCGTCGCGCAGGCGCTTGACAAAGTTCGCGAACAGCCCCTTCACGGTCTCGTTGGTTGTATCGCAGCCCATGACGTTAAAGCTATACGGCTCGATCTTATCCAGATATGTCTGGTATGCCGCATCCTGTACCATACCGTTTGTGCCGCTTGTCAGCGTAATGCCGGCAGACTCCGCCAGAGCCTCCGAGCCCTTCCATGTGACATAATCGTTCGGCTGCAGGTCGGATACGGTCTTTACCGCCTTCTGGATGTCCACCTGCGTTGCGCCGATATAGGTAGATACGTCGTAGACCTCGTTCTCGGTCGTCTCGAACGCCTCATTCTTCGCAATGACGATCTTCAGGCTGTTGCCGACCGTACCCGGATATTTCGCATCCGCATACTTGCAGGATGCCTTCACACCGCCCGTATTCAGTCGGAACGCATGCAGGGTCTGTGCGTTCGCGAAGATCTCACGCAGCGGACGCAGCGCATCGTCCGTATACGCATAGCCAAACAGCTTCAAGCTGTTGCGCTGGAAGTCCGCGTTTTCGACTGTAAACACTTCGCCCTCCGGCCCCCAGTCCAGACTGAGCGGGAAGGTCGCGGTGCCGCGGTCGGACAGCGTAGCCGATGCGCGCGACGCGGACACAAAATTGATGTACGCGCCGGGCAGCAGCTTGTTCTGCACCAGATAGGTGCCGCCGCCAAGTGCCATAGCTTATTTCACCTTTCCTTTCATGAAAGTTTCGACCAGCGCGTCCACCTCTGCGTAGGTATAGCGCCGACCGTCTTCGAGCAGCACGCCCAACAGGTCGCGCCGCCCACGATATCTTCCAAACGTCAGAAGCTGCTCCTTACTAAAAGCAGGCGCTTCCGGCGTTTTTGCTTCGGTTTGCTTCTTTCTGACTGCCATATCAGTCCTCCGTTCTGGTGTTCTGCTGCAGAATCTCCATTAGGTACTCCTCCGGGATCTCCCGTACAAACTGCCGGTAACTGACAAAGAAGTGTAGCACGTCGTCTGTGATCTCCCAGTTCAGGTTCGTACCGCGCAGGCTGCTGAGCTGCCGAAGCAGGAAGGTGAGCGTTTCCGCCACCGCCCTGCACTGCTCGCGCGGCCGTGTTTCCGTAGGGAAGAATCTCACGTCAAAGTGCTGCACGATCTCAGTCCGGTAGTTCGGGTACGGCGTAATGTCTGCAGTCAGCTGATGGATGGCAAAGCACGGCTCTTCAAATCCCTGCTCGATGGATTCTGTGTACACGTCGTACTGATCCTCCGGGTACTGCGTGCGCAGCGCCGTTTTAATCTCCATTGTCACGTCGATCATTTACTGCCCTCCATCAGCTTCTTCAGGAATTCATCCGACCGCTTGCCGATCACCTCGGGCGCCAGGCGTTCTATCTCAGTGATAGACAGCCTGAGCATGAATACACCTTCCTGCCAGCCTACCGTCCTGCCATTTACGACAATACGGTGGCCATTTTCCACCCAGGGGGCATACTCGGTGTTGTTGTAAATTTCGATCTCGAACACGTCACCGCGCTGCCGGACATTGGTGATAAACCAGTTCGCTTCCAGTTTACCGGTGTCAACAGGAGTCCGTCTCTTCGTGCCGGCAAGCAGCATATTGCCCAGTTCCAGCAGCACCTCACGGGTAAACCGCTCGCTGGCGTGGATATCGGCGGCAGACCGGAAACGATCGGCCATAGCCTTGAACTCTGAGAAATCGCACTTCCCCCAGCTTGCCATCACGCGCGCCCTTTCCGGCTGACGGATAACTGCTGATGCGTCGGGTAGGTGATCCCTTCCCCGCTGTACACCAGCGCATAGGTCTTGCCGTACTGCGTGACCGTAATCCGGCAACCCGCGGGGATGTCCAGCTCCGGCGCACAGAAGATCGTACCCCGGTAGCTGATCTCACCTGCATCTTCGCCCTGGTTTCCATCCGGCGTGCCGGAGAAGGACAGCGCGCAGGGCTGATTTTCGTACAGTACCACATTCGGTATGGAGACCGTCTCTCCGTCCACATTTCCCTTTTTGCTGCCGGTGACGGTCATCACGCCGTCATAGGTCATCTCGAGCCATTTGCGCTCCAGATCAGGATTGCCCAGCATGCCATCACCTCCGCATCTTCCGAAAAGCGTTCAACTGCACGCGGTAGTCCGTCAGGAAATCGCCCGAGGAGACAAGCTGGGCCATCTGCTCGGCAACGGACGCGAAAGAATAGGACGTATCGCCGCGCGACACGCCCTTGACCGCCGGCTGCATCTGCTCTGCGCTCAGCTGTGTACTGTTGTAAAGCCCCCGCACCATCAGGGCCGCTGTGTTCAGCAGCTGATCCGGCACTTCCGGGAGGTTGCAGTAGTTACAGATCTCCTCGATCACGAGATCGCAGGCAAAGTCAAGCACCGGCTCCGGCGCCGTCTGCAGCAGGCTTTTCACCCGCGTCATCAGCTTTTCCTTTGTCATCCTGCTTTCCTCGCTTTCCGGCAGGCTTTTTGTCCTGTGCGGGCTTTTCCTCCGTGCCTTCTGCCGGCGCTTCTACCGGTACCGGCTCGACCGTAAAGCCCGGTCGGCCGGAGAACCAGGAAGCAAGCCAGGCATCATCCGTCTCGGCGACGCCTTTTACAAAACGGATGCCGCCGATCTTACGCTCATAGCTTTCACTCGGCGCTTTGATTCTGTACATGCCAAAGTCCCCCTTACTTGACCTTGAAGTTGCGCAGTACACCGGCCGCGCGGGTCTTCTTCAGAACGGTTGCCGCAACCATTTCCACATCACCCGCCTTGACCGCGCCTGCGGTGGTGAAGTCCGGCAGGGTCGTGTTGATGATCTTGCCGCCTGCGGGAGATACCGCATGGAAGCCGTCCAGACCCAGACGCACCACGTACAGATCGGTCAGGCCGTCGACCGTGGTTTCGGACGGGCTATCGCCATACTTACGAGATACGATCGGCACGACCGGGACTTCCTTCGACTGGGCGGTGTCGTAGAAATACTGTACATCCACGAGCGGGATGCCGTTGTAACCGGTAATCGGGCGGCCGAATGCGTCCTCCGAGTGGGTCAGGTACCCGGCACGGCGGGCGCAGGAGCGGATCTTGGTCAGCAGCGCGCCATTGCCGATGAACATAGACGGCTGTCCATCCAACTCGCTGAGCAGCTCATCCAGCTTGTCCAGCACGGTCTTGTAGTTGGTGTCGATCGCGGACGAGGTCGACAGGTCGATCGCAGTCTGTGCGCTTGTATTCAGCTCGGTCGAGCTGCCAACCAGCATCGCGTCCAGGCCGTCAAAGCCGGTCGTATCCGCATCACCATTGATCGCGGTGTAGTGGAACAGGTTGATCGTCGCCTTGATATGCTCCTGCAGCTGGAACTGCACTTCGTTGATCTGGCCGTTGGTCGTATTGGCCAGCACACGGTCTACCTTGAACGTGCCGCCGAAGATCTTCAGGTCGACGCTCTTGGTCTCGCGGTCAGCTACAGTCTCGGTGTACTCCGCATTGAGCTCGCGGAATGCGGCGCCGGCGGGCGTCTTCAGACGAGTGTAGCCATAAGTCAGGGTCGAACCGCCGGTACCGGGCGATACCGAATTGTCGAAGGTCAGACGGTCGAGCAGCAGAGAACCGCGGCGGAAATCGTCAATGACCTGCTGGTCAACGTGGTCAGCCATACCGACCTTTGCCTGTGCAAGTGTTACGGGCATTTGTCATCTTCCTTTCTTTTACGCATTGTAATGTTCCGCGATCGCACTGCCCAAGTCGGTCACGGTATTGGGTTTTCCGCCTGCGGCGGGATTGTATGCAGAGCCGCCCGCAGCAGGATTGCCGCCGGCTGCGCCCTTACCATTACTACCGGCATTGCCTGCTTCGTCCTCGAACAGCCATGCCTTATCCTTCTTCAGCCCCTCGATCTGCGCATCAAGGCCAGTGACCTTGCCGTCCTTGTCCAGCTTGATCTCATCCATCTTGAGCGCGGCACGGGTCAACTGCGGGTCGCGGGCGTGCGCCTTCACCAGCGCAAGATCGATCGCGGCATCCCGCTTGATATTCGCAGTATCGGTGTCGTACTTGGTCTGGAGGGTCTTGAGGTCGTCCTCCAGCTTCTTCGGGTCTTTGCCGTCCCATGCCTTCGCAGTCTCGCGCAGATCCTTGATCGTGGTGTTCGCGGTATCAAGCTCGCGCTGCTTGGTGTCCAGGTCTGCCTTGGGGACATAAGCGCCCCCTGCAGCGTTGACCACCTCGAAGCCCGCCTTCTTCGCCGCCTCGGAAAACTGCTCCCATGTCAGCGCGCCGGCTTCAAACAGTGTTTTCAAAAAGTCCATATTGTCACGTCCTTTCTTATTTTTGCGCATGAAAAAACCACCTTGACTTTCGTCTTGGTGGTTTCGTTCATTTAGTTGTGTTACGATGCCGGCCGCATGGACAGCGGCAGCGCCTTCTGGTAAATCTCCATTACACGGCTGCGGAACTGCTCCTCACCCAGTGTGTCCGGATCGCCCGTGCCGTGCGGGTCAAAATATCCGCACACTTCGGGCATTTCCTCTTCGAGATAATCGCACAAATCCGCGTTCTCCTTGTGGAACGCATCGTAAGCGTCGGACAGCGTTGCCGGGAAGTCAAAAGAAAACTGCTCCGCGTCATATTCGCCATACAGGAATTTCGCGATCATCAGCATCAATGCGTTTGTATGTTTCATATTGCATCCCAGTCCTTTCTTGCAGCCCGCTTGACTACCACACTTACGATCTCGCCGGTATCTTCAGCAGATACAACTGCGATCCCGTTATAGAACCGGATCTGCTTGCCATCCGGCTGTCGGTAGTTGCAGGGCTTCTTCAGAACGTCAAGCAGCTCCTCATTGGTGAAAGTGAATTTATCCTTGCCGCTCTTTTGTCCCAGCACTCGATTCAACGCATGCTCGCGGAACTCAAAGCCCTCATCGCTGAAGTACTGATAGGTTTTCTTCAGCTTGGACTTGTATTCGGCGGAATAGGAATCGGTGCTGTCGATCTTACTGAACAACCGTTTGTTTTCCATAAGCCGCCTCCATTCTTCACTTTCAGTATACTTGATACGCTGGAATTCTTCAAGCGATTTCGGGGCATTTTTGCCGAGAACACTCCGGTATTCACGCCACTGCTTTGCGTCAGACGAATGGTTCCGGCTCATCTTCTCGGCCAGCGCGCCTTCGGGGTCATCTTCGACATATTTCTTATGCCACTCGGAATACGTCATGTCCTGGTCGACATACTCGGTCTTGCCGGTCTGGGGATTACGGGCAGCCCGCTTGCCTGAGATCTTAAACTCCGTCTTGGGTACCGTAGTACACCGGCACCGCGGATGCACCGGCGGGTAGTTGACGCCGGTCTCGCGTTCCGAGGTTTTGAACTCCATGCCATCCAGCGCACCACAGAGCGGGCAGGTTTTGAGATCGAGCGACGCATCAAACAGATACTCACCGACGCCGGTTTCCTGGTACCCCCGTGCGGTCGCCTCTGCCGCTGCATGGGCGCTCTCTGTGTGGATCAGCGTTGCCGCGCGGCTCTGGGATACACCCATTCGCTCAGCAAACTGCTTGGACACCCGCTGCAGTGGTTCGCCCCGCACGAACGAGCGGGACAGCGCAGTTTCCAGTTCTCGCAGCAGCTTGTCCCGATCCGCCCAGATGCGGCTGGAAAAGTCGCTGTCCAACCAGGGCTTGGAAAGCAGCTTTTCGACTGTATCGGTATCGATCCGCGCGAATGATGCGAGCACCGGCGTCTGCTGGCTGACGGCGTATACCGTCTGATAGTAGGTGTCCGTATAGATACCCGCCAGATGATCATGCATCTGCTCCTGCTGCTCCTGGAACAGCTCCTGGATACGCAGCCTGATCTGTGTTTGCAGTGCCTGCAGACGGGAGACGCGCGTGCGCAGGTAGATCTCGTTCAGCTCCTTGTCATAGCCGCCCGCGATCGCTTTCTCGCGGAACTCATCGAGCGACATGCGGAAGTCTTCGAGCTCAGCATCCTTCAGCAGCCGGCGGGAGCCCGTAAAGCTGATACTCTCGTTTTCAGCATACCGGGCGTAGAAGGAGGCCAGCTCCTGATCCAGCTCATGCAGGATCCGTTCGTACTCACGCGCAATATCCTGATTCAGCTTCTCATCCGCCTGCATCTGCTGCTCAGCCTGCCGGACTGCCCTCTTGCGCCAATAGGCGCTGTTCATTTTACTCGCTGCCGTCGCCATTCGCCGGATCACCGTCCTGCTGGCCATTTATGGTCTGCGCGGGAAACTGGAATTGAGGCTGTTCCTTCGCCGCCTCTTCCTTTTCCTTCTTCATCTGCTTCAGCTCTGCCTCGGCATCATCGACCCACGGATGATTCTTGACGATCGTCTGATCTGAAATCACACCGACCGACTGCGCCGCGATCTGTGCCGTCTCCAGATCATTCTGCACCATATTGCGGGTCCAGGTCTGGATAATCTTTGCCGGCTCGGCCATACCCTCTACACGGCAGATCGCACGCACCAGCTCGGCAAACCCGGTGCGGAATTGTGTCTCCAGCACACCCGCCTTGAGCTCCAGCAGACTGTACAGGTATTTGAGCGCCACACCCGAGCTGTCCCCGAACCGCTCCGGATCAGGGTCAACCCCCATGCCGGACACGAAAATCTGCCGGCGCACACGGTCCAGGAACTCACCGCGCGCTTCATGGGGAATCTCTGCGCGGATCGTGTCCACGCCGCCGTCGGCCTCCACCTTGATCACCTTGGACTGCCGGAGATCCTGCACAAACTCGGTTTTGTCCTCGCCGCCGTAGTTCTTGAGCACGAAGATAATCTCCTGCACATCCTCCATGTCGTTTGCAAAGCCGGACACCACCTTGTCGTAGGCGTCGATCAGGTCTTTGTACAGCGGCAGGTCGCCCATGTGCTGTGCGTTGTTGTAAAATGGGATAAAGGGCACCGCGCCCAGGCCGTGCACCATCTCCCTGCCGAGCTCAGGATAGTCGAAGTACGCATACTTGCCATAGGTGTTCTGGCGGTAAAAACGCACCCGCGTATCATCCCAGAATTCACACACCTGCATGTACCGCGCCTGCTCCGGGTCGAGCATGGTGTAGCATCGCAGCACGCCGACCAGATCGCTGTCCAGCGTCCCGGAGAAAACCGGAATGATCTGTACCGGATCGACTGTGTGATACCGAAAGCTGCCGTCCTGTCCACGCCAGTAATGCAGCCAGCCCACTGACGTATTGCTTGCGTCCAGTCCCAGCTGAACTGCAGTGCCTGTGTACTGATCCCCCAGCACCTCAGAAATGCGTGCGTTCGAGGTTTTATCACCCAGGTCAAATGTCGGCGGGAAGGACAGCGCGTAGGACACCTTCTGCGTAACCAGCAGGTTGTGCCAGTTATGCGAGATGCGGTTGTCGGCCATCCGCAGCGGGTTGCCGATCTCTTTTTCGGCCTCGGCCTGCCGCTGCAGCACCCCAGTGTCGTCCTTGATCTTGTTGTGGTTGGCAAAATACTGGCGTGCGCATTCGGCCTGATCGATAAATTTCCCATGCCCCTGCATCAGGAGCTGAATTGTTCTGCTGTTCACTTCCAAACGCTGACGCCTCCCTTCTTCATGTCGCGCTCGCAAGCATATCTTGCAGCGTCGATCGTATGGTTATCTTTATCCGGATAGCCGGACTTGAATGCCGTGCCGTCTGCAGTACGCTCCAGCTCATAGCCGCTGAACTCACGCGCAGCATTCGGGCAGGCCACAGGGTCAATGACGATCTCGTCCAGATCCTGCAGCCAGCTGATCCCATGCTCTACACTGCCGGGGCCTTTCTTCGCCGGACTGATTCGGATACCCCGGCTTTTCAGCTCATCATTCGAGCGCGGCTCAGCACTTTCCGCGGTGACCTCCCAGCGATCCGGATTTTCTTTCTTTATCTCGCGGGCGATCTCGTCAAAGCCCGCCCGGTGCTTGTAAAACTCGTGGTAAATAAACAGCCGGCGCCGCTTGCGATCGTAGTGCAGTGCGATATATACAAACGGATCCGGGCCATAGCCCCAGTCAAGGCCGCGCCGGATATGATCAAACGAAGCGCGCTCCTCGGCTGTGATCTCCCGCTGCGTGACATTCTGGAACACTTCGCCACCGGTGCCGGTGACCTCTCCCAGATATTCATGCCTGTACCGCGCTTCATTCGTGCGCTGCAGCTCTTCTGCCTCCTGCAGGAACGGGTCACCGAGCCAGGGCTCCGGCACGGAACGATAATCACTGTGATGTACCAGTGTATCCGACCGCAGCTTCTGTGTTTCCACCTCGCGGTTGATCCAGTTCGTCTGCGACTTCGGCGGGTTATAGCTGTAGAAGATATCAAATCGACTGCCGCCGCGCATAAGCGACTGGTTGATCGTATCCAGTTCCTCTTTCCCAAGGAACTCGTCGCACTCTTCGTACCAGATGTACCGAATATAGCCCTTGGACACCTTGGTGGACTTGATCTTCTTGGGCTTATCCGCACCGCGGAACAGGATGCGTTGCCCGGTTGGCAGGTAGATTAACGCCATCGGGCTGATTCGCTGATCCCACAAGTGAGACACGCCCAGCTTTTCGATCGCCCAGACAAGCTGCTCATACACGCTGTCTTTCAGGTACAGGCCAACCTTGCGCAGCGCAACTGCATTTGTATCCGGGTGCTCCATGATGCCGAGCACGATCTCCAACGCCACAAAGGAAGACTTGGTCGAGCCACGCCCGCCCTTGAGCCAGTAATGTGTGTACTGATCGCTTTTGACCGCGGTATGGATCGGATAGAACGCCGGCGCAATACAGCTACTCAGCCGGGTCAATGTCGCCCTCCGGAATATCGTCTACGATTTGCACCTGCGCATTGCCATCGAACTGCACGCGATCGGTGAACAGCCCGTACTTCTTCCCGAGCAGCTCAAGCGCCTTTGTACGCTGCGTGACGCTCGGATAACGGTCGAACTTGTTGCCGAACATGTCGTAGGCCGGATACTCCTTGCGCCCAAGGCCGATGTCCGACAGTTCTTCCAGAACATCCGCTGCCGAAGCGACGCCACGCTGCTCTGCTTCACTGCGAACTTTTGCCTGTAATTCCTCGAACCTTGCCCTTACCTTGCCCTCCGCAAACAGGCGGCTCGCTTTCTCATCGACCGTTTTGTCCTTCATCCGATCCGCTTTGTACGCCGAACGATATGCCTCGCGCTGGCTCTTGCCCTCGATGAGCGCCAGCACAAAGGCTTCCTGTTTATTTGTCAGCTTTTCTGTCAAACGCCCACCTCCTTCGGGCAGCAGAAAAGCACCCTCAAACGAGAGTGCTTTTCCGGATTTGGAGATAAAAACATGGATAGATGCTGGTTGCAGAGGCCGGATTCGAACCGGCGGCCTCGAGGTTATGGGCCTCGCGAGCTACCACTGCTCCACTCTGCCGTATGCCCCTTTCGGGGCATCCCTCTATGCCAACAGGCACGAAAGGCGTATGCGTCCTCTCGGACGATGGGGCGCACGGCCGGTAGTGAGCCGACCCGTTTCCGCGCCGGGGACGGCAGGCCACACTATGCAGCCCGCGTCTGCTTTCGCCATTCTTCCGTATTTCCCGCCCCACTGCTGCAGGACGGGTAAAAAAGAGGGGATGTGAAGAAGAGGAATGCGGGCCTCGGTTTCATCCCGCATCTTCACAATGCCATAATAGCACTGGTCATAGGTGACATTCAATGACATCTTAGGACATCTTCACTCCATCCCCGTTAATTCTCGTATGATCTGCATGGCATGACCATGCAGACGAATGACATGTCGGCATGAATAGTGTAGTTCAGCCGCAATTTCTCCCCATGCCTTATCGTTAACGTAATACTCAGTCAGCAGGGTCGAAAGCGTGTTGTCCTCGACCTGTCCGATCACCTGCAGGATCTCCGCCCGGGTACGTTCCAGCTTCTCGATCTGCCGGTCGACTGCCAGGCTGAGCTCAGCGTAGGCCGCATGCTTATCCGCCGGCTCTCCCCCGGAAACATGTTCGCCGCCGCCCACCACGACAGAAGTTGCACGGGCAAATGCCTGCTCCTTGCTGGTCTGCAGGGCGCGCAGCCGTCCGCTCATTTTCCGTGCGCGGCTCAACCACTCTTTTGCTGTCATGCATCGCCCTCCCCGCCCCGGTAGTAATGCTCGAGGTAGACCGCGGTCTTTTCCAGCTCGTTCCGAATTCCGCGAAGGGCGGTGCGCCGCTGCTTGAGGCGGAACCGCTCTTCCCGTGATTTTTCTGCCTTGATCAGCACGGTCAGCTCGGCGAGCCTCCCTTGGATCGGGATGATGCTCTCCTCCCAGTATGTATCCGCCAGACGCCTAAGCGTCATTTTGTCCTGTTCTCTTTTAGTGTTCAAAGTGTTCAAACGGATACCTCCAATACCATTCGCCATCGTATTCGATCGACAATACGCCGAGCGCCTTCCTGGCAGATTTGATTTCCTTTCGGGTAAATCCCCGCAGCCTTCCGAGTTTGAGAACCTGCTTGACAGGCATCCCCTCAAGCGGGTCGCACGATATCATTTTGTCGTCCAGCCAGAGAATCACATCCCGTTTGCCGCTCATATTTTTCACCTCATTTTCCGGGGGTGCATGAAATCCCAAAATCATACCCCCTTGCAACCCGAAAATGAGGCTTGTGAAATGCGGACGGCGGAAATGCCCGCAGACCCGCATGGTGTCTCGTTTTCGAGAATGAAAGATATTGTCAAAACAATTGAAAATCTGGTGGAAGTAAAATTGACAACAAAAATTACTGAAAAATCGGCAGTGGTTTTGACACTGAATTTTGATGTTTTTTACTCTGCATTCTGTCCGCTCCGTGCGGACACACATCATCACGGCTTCCTGCCGCTGAGCTGCGCCGCAATCGCATCCTTCTCGAACAGATATTCGATATGCATACCGGTCACGCGCTCGGCCTTCAGCCGCAGCTTCTCGTATGCGTATTCCTCATCGACATCGGCTTTCATTTTCTCCAGCTCGTCGGTGTTCGCCTGCAGCGCCTCGAAAAACCGCTGCATCCGTTCCGGCCCGAAGCCGTAGGCATCCGCGATCGAGCACACCGCGAGCCAGAGCGCCTTCTGCGTGGCTGTATCTGCCCGAACCTGCACGGTGGCATCGTCTGCGGCATCCTGCACTGCCTGCTTGATCATCCGCTTGTGCGCCAGCTCGTCCGCCAGCGTCATGCCGGGCGGCCGGCCGGGACCGTGCCGGCGCTTTTGTTTGTTCTTAGCCATTGTCACTCCCTCACAATTCCATCTGTCCCAATCTTCTCAAACCGATATTTCTGTATTGCGTCCGGGTATTTCTCCCGGTCGACCTCACTGGCAAACATCTCATACGGGCGGACGAAATACCTGAACATTCCATAAAGCGCCTGATATACGACCATCATCTCGCCGGTTTCGGTATGCGTGGCAGTGCCAATGACATAGTACTGTCTGCCCTTGAAATGCCGGTAAACGCCGGGCCTTATTTCTCTCATTGGTTGCCCTCCTCGCTGATCCGCTCGAACGAAATCACCCACACCCAAGGGTTAGCCTCCCAGCCATATGCAGCGCGGTCAGCGGGTCTGATTGTGTTATCCCAAACAGCGGCGAAATCATCTCGGTATCGACCATGTAAAGCTAAGCAAAGCTCTCCACCGTAACGGATAAAATGCGGCTTTTTAACAGCTCCTTCATCGTATGCCCCTTGCGAATTTATAGACTGCAATCTCTCAACTCGCACATCCGTTACCCGCAGGAAAATGCGGGCGGCAGCACGCGGCATATGGATTGATGGGTGCCAGCTATTTCCGCGGTATTTTTCAGGCCGTAGATCCTCTCCCGCCTTATAGTAGTACACACCGTGGGGCCGGAAGTGTCCGCCTGGGGTCTCCGGCAGTCGGGTCCATGTCTCTCGCACCCACAGGATGTCGCCGGGATGATAAGGCGCGCGATTATATAGGCTATGGCACGGCACAGGATGAAAAGACGAAATATTATCGCCCCATCCTGCACCACCGAGCCGCCAGAAGTGGCCGTCAAGAACCGGCTGCGGCTTCATCGCCCGCCGCGTTACCGTTTTCCGCCCCTCCAAAATGGCGCGCACCATGTCGGTGTTCATCAAAATCGGGCGTTCGCTCATTTGGCATCATCTCCCTCCGGCGGGCGGCGGTACAGGGTTATACGATACGGATAACGCTCTATGCTCCGCTTATCCACGATTGCAATTTCGATGTCAGAATCTGAGCAAAACTGGTATGTGGTATCAACAAGATAACATTTACCCTTTTCATCCCACACCGGCTCACCGTCCATCTCCCGCAACTGCTCCAGCGTTAGCGGCTCGTTCGGCGGGTCAAGAGCATCAATAGCCATATCAATAGCATCCCAATAAGATAGCCCATCTTCTCGATCATCAAAATCTGGAACCCATTGCTGTATAGATTTTAGGCACTTAATTGCATCTTGTTTGTTCATCTTTACGTCTCCTTTGTTGGCGGCTTGGGAAGATACATCCAATACAGAATGTCCAAGGCCATAAGCAATTCAGAACAATTAACGTTGTAT
>ERZ1090869.338-NODE-338-length-25549-cov-5.861144_pt1 | contig 25549 bp, 21 predicted proteins | sample MGYA00478474_ERZ1090869 | MGnify/ENA primary metagenome ERZ1090869 (study PRJEB33644, sample SAMEA5815748) | chicken gut metagenome | biome: Chicken; feature: Gastrointestinal Tract; material: Caecum | place: Ireland | collected 2019-01-01 | study: A study of the... | reverse complement strand
GAGACGCTGCCGCCGTGGATTCTCAGCGAGACGGCAGGCGCCGTGCCGGCCTCGGCGCTGTGTGCGCGCGCCCCGCTGCGGCTCGAGCGGCCCGTGCCCGCCGAAAAGCTCGAGATCAGCCTGCGGGAGGCTACCATCGAGGAACAGAAGCAGCTCTGGGAACAATGCGCCGCCGCGGCCGGCTATCCGCTTGAGGGGGAGGACGACGCCACCTGGTATGCCAGCATCTATTCGCTCACCCCGGGGCAGATGGAGGAGGCGCTCGCGGCCGCGCGCACGGTGTGCATTGCGCGGCAGGAGCCTGCCATCACGCGCGAGGCCGTGGCGCACGGCGTGCGTGCCCTGTGCCGCCCCCGCATGGAGGCCCTGGCCCAGCCGCTGCGCTCCTCCTTCACCTGGGAGGACCTGGCGCTGGAGCCGGAGGCGATGGAGCTGCTCAAAAAGCTGTGCGGGCGCATCCGCTACCGCTGGCTGGTGAAGGGAAAATGGGGCTTCGACGCCAAGCTGCCCTATGGGCGCGGCGTTTCAGTGCTGCTCTATGGCCCGCCGGGCACCGGGAAAACGATGACGGCGCAGGTGCTGGCGCGCGAATTCGGGATGGACGCCTACCGCGTCGATCTTTCCCGCATCCTGGACAAATACATCGGCGAGACGGAAAAGAAGCTCGGGGAGCTCTTTGACGCGGCGCGGGAGGCAAACGCCATCCTGTTTTTCGACGAGGCGGACGCCCTGTTTGCCAAACGCACCGAGGTGGAGGACAGCAAGGATCGCTACGCGAACGCGGAGACGGCTTACCTGCTGCAGCGGATGGAGGAATTCCATGGCATCTCGATCCTGGCCACAAACGTGGCGCAGAATTTCGATGAGGCCTTCAAGCGCCGCATCCAGTTCATGATCCCGGTCTCCATGCCCGGCGAAGAGACGCGCAAACGGCTGTGGCGGAGCGTGTTCCCGCCGCAGGCCCCGCTGGCGCGCGACGTGAGCCTCGATTTCTTCGCCAAACGGTTTGAGCTGACGGGCAGCTCCATCAAGAACATTGCCCTCGCGGCCGCTTTCCTGGCGGCGGAGGAGGGCGGGCCAATCCGCCGCGCGCACATCGCACATGCCCTGCGGGACGAATACCTTAAGACGGGCCGCGTTCTCATGGAGCATGAGCTTTACTGAGTTCAGCGGGTGAGCACGCCGTTGTCACTTCGGAGCAGGATCAGGATCTGCTCCTCCATGCCGGTGTCGGCATTCAGATAGACGAGGACCTCTTCCCCGTTTTCCGCCTGGCAAAGATACTCATAGGTGAGCACCTCGTTGAGCCCTGCCGTGGGGATGAGGGCAAGCCGTCCCTCGTCCGGCGTGAGATAGGGGCTGATGCTGGCGCTCGCCTCCCCGGCCGTAAGCTTCGGCGCGGCGAGCGTGCGCGCCTGGTGGTTCATGAGGAAGCCGGAGGAATCGAACTCCGCGATGGAGCCGTTATCCAGCGCCACGGAAACCTTGACGAGATCGGGGTAGCAGATCACACCGTTCTCCTCATAGGCATAGTTGATGGTGCAGATGCCGTCGTTCACGGCGTAGTAGCTCTCCGTCATGTGGGAAAGGCCGCGGCTTTCCAGAAAGGACAGGGCGGCTTCGGACGCCTCCTCCTTCGAGAGCACCGCTTCCCCCACCTCGCGCGAATCGATGAGGGAGATCACGCGGCCGCCTGCGCGCGAAACGGAGACGCGCTTCGTGCCGGCTGTGAAATTATACGCCGGAAGCATGCCGGCCGTGTCGCCCTCATGGGTCAGCTCCGAGGTTGAAACGCCCAGGAAAGAGGCCGCCACGTTCTGTGCATTCCCCTGGGCAATCTCTTCCTCTCCGGCAAGGAAGGCAGGCTCGCGCTGCGCGATGTGATCGGAGAACGGGCCGTCATAGATCAGCGTGGGGTAATCTGTGAAGAGATCCTCGGTATCCTTCCACTCCGAGGAGGAGGGCGCCGAGAAATCGGGATCGGCCGCCGAAAGGGTTTCACTCAGCTTCGCGGCGTATTCGCCCAGCTGCTGGAGCGTTTCGTGCTCTTCCTGCGTCATTTCCTGCCCGGCCGAAATGCGGCGCGAGAGGCTCATGGCAAAATCGCCCGCCTGCGTGATAAAGCGGCTGGCCTCAAACAGCGCACCGTCTGAAACGGGCAAAACGGAGAGCGAGGACTTGGCCATGCTTGCCTCGCGGAGGATACGCGCGGCAAGGCTGTTCTGCTGGGTCGCCGTATTGGCATACAGGCTTTTTTCCAGCGTTGTCTGCATGGAGGAAACGCAGTCGTTCAGATCCCCCATGGCGCGATCGTAGGTGTATTGCAGGTTGCGGCTGCTTTCCGCCGCCTGAAGCCGGCCCTGCACGGCAAGGCCGGCCAGCACGGCGAACAGCGCTGCCAGAAAAACGACGGCCCGCACACGGGCCCTGTTGCTCATTTTCAAAGCGTTCACTTCCCCATCCGGTTTTTGCGCTAGTATGCCCGGCCCAGCGCGCTTTATGCCGGCCGCGCGGCGCATAAAACCCATCCGCTCTGCATAACATACCAAAAACATCGCAAAAGAACAGCCGCGCCGTTTCTGCCGGGCCGCCAGCATGGCGGCGGAACAGGAACGGCGCGGCCTTTCACAGCGCACGAAAAGGAGCGATCGCAATGGAACGGCCCCTGATTGGCATCACGGCTTCCCTTCTGCAGGCAGAGGACGCGCTGCGGCTTCGCCTGCCCTGCGTGCGGGCGGTGGAACGCGCGGGCGGCGCGCCCGTGGTGCTGCCCCCCATGAAGCGCGGGGCGCTGCTGGCGGCGGCGCGCGCATGCAGCGGTTTCCTCTTTTCCGGCGGGGAAGACCCGCACCCCGCGCTCTACAGCGAGGAGGTGCTGGCGGCCTGCGGCCCGATTGCGCAGCAGCGCGACAGCCAGGAACTGGCGCTGCTGGAGTTCGCCCTGCGCCGCGATCTGCCGGTGTTCGGCATCTGCCGCGGCGTGCAGATCCTGAACGTGGGGCTGGGCGGCACGCTGTGGCAGGACCTGCCGGGCCAGACAGGCACCCCCCTCTGCCACAACCAGCGGCCGCCGTTTGAGATGACGGTGCACACCGTGCAGGTAGACCGCTTTTCCCTGCTTTACCACATCACAGGGCGGGAAACATTGGCCGTGAACAGCACGCACCATCAGGCCGTGCGGGAAACGGCGCCCTCCCTGCGGGCGGCGGCCGCCGCGCCGGACGGCACGACGGAGGCCGTGTGGCGGCCGGAAAGCCGCTTCGTGCTCGGCGTGCAGTGGCACCCGGAGCTTCTCACAGACTGCGATGCGAGCGCCGCGGCCCTCTTTGCCGCCTTTGTGGAGGCCTGCCGGCCAGCGTGAGAACGTGTCCGGAGAAAGGCTCAGAAGCCGAAATAGGACACGGCGTTTTCGCAGCAGACGCCGCGCACGATCGATTCCAGCATGGCCGTGTCGTCCGGCAGCTCTCCCTGCTCCACCCAGCTGCCGAGCAGGTTGCAGAGGATGCGGCGGAAATACTCGTGGCGCGCATAGGAGAGGAAGCTGCGCGAATCGGTGAGCATGCCGACGAACGTGCCGAGCAGCGAGGAGGAGGCCAGGCCGGTGAGCTGCGCTTCCATGCCCTGCTTTGTGTCGTTGAACCACCAGGCCGCGCCGTGCTGCACCTTGCCGCGCACGCCCGCTTCCTGGAAGCAGCCTGCCAGCGCGTCGAGCATACCGTTGTCGTTCGGGTTGAGGGAATAGAGGATCGTCCTGGGCAGCCTGCCCTCCCTGTCGAGATCGTCGAGGAAGGCGGCGAGGGCGGCGCTGCAGTCGGCGCCGCGGATGCAGTCAAAGCCCGTGTCCGGCCCGAGAGCATCAAAGCCGCGGGAGGATGCGTTGCGCAGCGCGCCGTAATGGATCTGCATTACCCAGCCGCGCGCGGCGTACTCCCTGCCGAAGAACCGCAGCAGGAAACCCTTGTAGCCGTCGCGCTCCGCCTGGGAGAGCGCTTCGCCGCGCAGCGCCTTTTCGAACGCAGCGGCAGCCTCGCGCTCGGTGGCACGCACGGCCGGCATGGCGTTGAGGCCGTGATCGCTCACACGGCAGCCCTGCTCGTCAAAGAAGGAAAGGCGCGTTTCCAGCACCTGCAGCAGATCGGAAAGCGTGTGGATCTCCCTGCCTGCGGCAGCGGCGAGCTTCTGCACATAGGAGGGAAATGTGGGTTTTTCCAGATTGACCGCCTGATCCGGACGCCAGGCAGGCAGCACGCGTACGGGGAAGGATGCATCCTCGCGGATGGCGCGGTGATAACGCAGGTCGTCGGCGGGATCGTCCGTGGTGCAGATAACCTTGACATTCGATTCCACAATGAGCTTTCTCACGCTGAGCGACGGCAGCTTTTCCTGGCAGAGCTTCCACACTTCCTCCGTCGTGTCGCCGTTGAGCACGCCGTGATAGCCGAAATAGCGCTGCAGCTCCAGGTGGCTCCAGTGATAGAGCGGGTTGCCGGCCGCCTGCGGCAGCACCTGCGCGAAGCGGAGGAATTTCACAAACCCGGGCGCATTGCCGGTGATCTCCTCCTCCGGCACGCCGTTGGCGCGCAGCAGGCGCCATTTGTAGTGATCCCCGCCCAGCCAGAGCTCCGCCATGTCGGAGAACACGCGGTCCTCCGCGATCTCCCGTGGGTTCAGGTGGCAATGGTAGTCATAGATGGGAAGGGCTGCGGCACAGCCGTGATACAGCCGCCGGGCCGTCTCCGTCTGCAGGAGAAAATTCTCGTCCATAAACGCTTTCATGGGAATGCAACCTCCTTTTCAACACGGCGGCGCCCATCTGTCCGGCGCCGCTTTCCTTCCTTTTATGATACGGCAGGAAGGGCAAAAAGACAAGCCACACCGGTTTCTTTCACCAGAACAGAACAAAAGGGGCCGGCCTCCGCTCGCGCGGAAACCGGCCCCTTTGCGCGCCGTTCAGCTCACGACGCCTTTTTTCAGAATCACGTTGGCATAGAGCGCACCCTCGCTCGTGGTGACGACGGCGTAGGCCTTCTTGGCCCGCTCATAGAAGGTGAACTTGTCGATCGTCTCCTCGCGCAGGCCGTCTTTCTCATATTTTTTGCCGATCTCACGGTACACCGGCCAGATTTCCGGCTTATATGGATCGTCCGGCAGGACAGCCATGAAAACGGTGGGATGCTCCACATATGGATCGAGCGGGAAAAAGCGCAGGATCGCGTCTAGGATTTCCGGGATGCCGTGGCCGTCGAGGCGGATGACGTTCGCCGGGTGGGCAAACTTCGGGAAATTGCCGTCTGCCAGCACCAGCTCATCGCCGTGGCCCATCTCCATGAGCGTTTTGAGCAGCTCGGGCGAGAGAATCGAGGGGATTCCTTTCAGCATGCTGTGTTCCTCCTTACTGTGCAATCACGCCGTCCTCATCCCAGAGGAGACGCCAGTCGTCTGCGCCGGGCCACAGAAAAACCTGGCCCTTGATCAGGCGGCAGTTGCTGTCCGCCCCGCGCAGCGTTTCCATCTCTTCTTCCGTGAGCGGATCTTCCGTGACGCAGCGGAGGTTGGAAACGTAGTTCTTCTCGTGCACGGAGAACGGGATCGGGATGGCGCCCCGCTGCACGGCCCACTTCAGGCAAACCACGGCCGGGTGGACGTTGTGCGCCTTCGCAATCTCGCGCAGCTGCGGCATCTCGAGATCGTTGACGTCGTCCGGCGTTTTGTCGCGCTCAGGACGGTTCGGGCTGCCGATGGGGCAGAACCCGACGGGCTGGACGCCGTGTTCCACGCAGTACGCAAACAGCTCCGGCTGCTGGAAGCTGGGGTGCAGCTCCATCTCGATGAGGGCCGGCTTCACGCGGCACAGCGGCAGAACCGCCTCGAGCTTCGGGATCGTCATGTTCGACATGCCGAGGCTGCGCACGAGGCCCATGTCATGCAGGCGCTCCATCTGACGCCACGTGGCCATGAAGTCCTCCACACGGAAGGGCTTGGAATCCGGGTTGCGGGAATCGCCGTCGCACCCCGGGGCATGGTAGTTGGCAAACGGCCAGTGCACGAAATAGGCGTCCAGGTAATCGAGGCGCAGGTCCTTGAGCGTCTGCGCGCAGGAGAGAAGCACATCCCCCTTGCCGTGCATATCGTTCCACACCTTCGAAACGATGAAGAGATCTTCACGGGATACCACGCCCTCGCGCATGGCGTCCTCCAGCACGAGGCCAATCTGATCCTCGTTGCCGTAGACGGAGGCGCAGTCAAACAGGCGGTAGCCGCAGCGGATGGCCCCCGCCACGGCGGCGGAAACCTCCTCGGGAGAAACGTGGTCGGAGCCGAACGTGCCCATGCCGATGCAGGGGATCTGTTCGCCGTTGTTCAGCGTGCGCTTCGGCACGAGACGCGGATCGATCTGTTCCATTTTCTGATTCCTTCCTTCCCAAAAAATCGGATGCCGGCTTTTTACTGCGCCTGCATCGGGACAACGGAGACCTGGGGCAAAATCCAGTCCAGGTCCTCGCGGCGGAAATAACCCGTCTCCTTCGTGAGGGCGTTTGCCGTGGAGACGGCCACGGCATAGCGGATGCCTTCCGTGAGCGGCAGCCCGCGGGACAGGCAGACGGCAAACCCCGCCACCATGCTGTCGCCGCAGCCGACGGTGTTGACAACAGGGACATCCGGCGTGATGCCGCGGTAAACGCCCTGCGCGGAGGACACAAGCACGCCGTCCTTCCCGAGGGAGACGGCCACAATCTGCGCGCCCTGTTTGCGCAGCAGGCGCGCGGCCTCCGCACAGGCAGTCAGCGAGGAGGTGTCCGCCCCGGTGAGCTGATGCAGCTCCTCCGCGTTCGGTTTCACAAGGCGCGGCCGCGCGGGCAGAGCCGCGCGGAGCAGCGGGCCGCTCGTGTCGAGCAGGACGGGCTTGCCGTGGGCATTTGCCTCCTCGATCAGCAGCACATACACATCCTGCGGCAGGCCGGCAGGCGCGCTGCCGGAGATGGTCACGACGTCCGCATGTTCCAGCTCGCGGCGGTATTCTTCAAAAAAGCGGGAAAATTCTTCCTCCGAGACCGGATTGCCCGGCTCGAGGAACTCCGTGCTGCTGTTTGTTTTCACGTCGCGCACGTTGACGCAGCAGCGCGTCTCCCGCGATGTCTCCGTGAAAGCGGGACGGATGCCCGATTCCTGGATCAGGCTGCGGAACAATGCGCCGTTGTGGCCGCCCACAAAGCCCATAGCGATGACGGACTCGCCCGCAAGGGACGCCACGCGGGAAACGTTGAGCCCCTTGCCGCCTGCCGTGTTCACCACTTCCTTGACGCGCGTCACGGAAAACGGGCGCATCTCGTCCACAAGATAGAGTTTATCCACGGAAGGATTGAGTGTGACAGTCAGGATCATGGCGCGCCTCACTCATTCACAAGCATGATTTTCCCGTGCACCTGTTCCGGGTGATGGAAGAAGGCGAACGCCTCCGCCGCCTGCGACATCGGGAAGCGGCGGAACAGGAAGGCGGGGTCAAACTTGAGCTGGCCGGTGGCAAAATAGTGCGCCGTGAGCTCCCACTCCTTGCCCGGGAAGGGCGCGGAGTAGCTCATCCAGCTGCCCGTCATGAGCATTTCCTTGCGGTTGAGGTTCTCCCACTCCGCAGGGGTGAAGGAAATGTCGGTGTGCGGCGTGCCGATGAAGCAGACGTGCGCCTTGTTGGCGGCCACCTCGAATGCGATGTGCATGGTAGCCGGGTTGCCGGCCGCCTCGAACACATAGTCGTAGCCATGGCCGTTCGTGAGGGCCATCGCCTTCTCGAGGAAGCCTTCCTCCTTCGTGTTCACAACCTCATCTGCGCCCATGCGCTTGGCCAGGGCCAGGCGGCCTTCGTCGATGTCGAACACAACGGCCTTGCGGCTGCCGAAGATCTTCGCCCACTGCAGCGTGAAGATGCCGATGGTGCCGCAGCCAAGCACGGCCACATAGCCGCCGCCCTTGTATTCGTTGCAGAGCACGCCGTGCAGCGCCACAGTGGAGGGCTCGAACATGGCGGCCTGCTCATAGGGGATAGAAGGATCGTATTTCACGGCGTTCTGCGCGGGCATCACCACATATTCCGCAAAGCTGCCCTGCTCGCGGCTGCCGATGAAGCTGTAGTGCTTGCAGAGCGAAAAATGGCCCTGCTGGCAATCGTCGCACTTGCCGCACGGGAGGATCGGCGCGCCGGAAACGGTATCGCCAACCTTGAGCGAGGTCACGCCCTCGCCCACCTCCACCACGTCGCCGGCAAATTCATGGCCGAGCACGATGGGGTAAAAATGTGCGCCGTTGTGCAGCACGCGCGGCACGTCGCTTCCGCAGATGCCCGTGGCGCGCACGTGCACCTTGACCGTGCCGGGTTTTGTTTCCGGCGTGGGATACTCTTCATACCGGAGATCTTCATTTCCATGCAATACTGCTGCTTTCATGAGTGAGCCTCCTTTTTCATCAAAGCCCTCAAGCTTTCATACAATTCGCGGTACACGCGGTAGCCGGCGTCATACGCCTCTTTTGCAGCCGGATCCGGCTCATGCACACGCATGACGCGCACCGTTTTGTCCACTGCTTCCGCGCAGTCGCGGTAAAGGCCGACGCCGACGCCCGCAAGGATCGCCGCGCCGAAAGCCGTGGCCGTATCCGAGGCGGGAACCTCCACGCGGCGGCCCGTGACGTCGGCCTTGATCTGCGTCCAGAGACGGCTGTTGGCCGCGCCGCCCATGGCGCGCAGCACACCGGCCTCCACACCGGCCTCCTGCGCCGTCTCCAGATTGTGCCGCAGCGAATAGGCCACGCCCTCCATGACGGCGCGGGCAAAATGCGCCCTCGTGGTGGTGAACCGTGCGCCGTAGAACACGCCCTTCGCATCCACATCCCACAGGGGGCTGCGCTCGCCCGCGAGATACGGCAGGAAGACAAGCCCTTCGCTGCCGGGCGGCACGGCCTCGGCCTCGCTGTCCAGCCGGGTGAAGACGGAGCCGCCCTTTTCGGCGGCCTCGGCCCGCTCAGCCGCGCCGAACTCGCGCGCAAACCAGTTGAGCGCGCCGCTGCCGCCCACCGTGCCGCCCTGCAGCAGCCACAGCCCGGGCGCGACATGCGCGCTCAGGATGAGGCGGGGGTCCGCGCGGCACGCGGCGGTGCAGATGCTCATGCCGCCGGCCTGGCCGCCCTGCTCCTGCGTTTCACCCGGGCGCACCACACCGGCGCCGAGCGCGCCGCAGGCGGCGTCCAGCCCGCCGGCCACCCCGGGCGTACCGGCCTGAAGGCCGCAGGCAGCGGCCGCCTCCGCCGTCACCGTGCCCACCACGCGCGTGCATGGCACAATCTCCGGCAGAAGATCGGGCCGCACGCCCAGCTCACGGCAGAGCGCCGTGTCCCAGCGGTTTTTTGCCATCTCATAGCAGGCCCAGCCGTAGCCCTGGCTTTCGTCCTGCACGGCGGCGCCCGTCAGCCGATAGACGAGATAGCCGTTCGACTGCAGGATTTTCCACGCGTTTTTATAGACCTGCGGCCGTTCGCGGCGATACCAGAGCACCTTCGGCATGGTGTAGGATGGGGAAAACGGGTTGCCGCTCACGGCAAAGAGCCGCTCTTCCCCCACCGAATGATTGATTTCCTCACACAGCGCCGCGGCACGCGTGTCATACCAGATGGGCGTGGGGCACAGCGCGCGGCCATCGCGATCGACGGCGATGGCGCTCCAGCTCTGGCCGTCCACGCCGACGCCGGCGACGCGGGCGGGAGCGATCTTCCCCTTCTCCAGCACTTCCCGGATCGCGCGGCAGACGGCTTCCCACCACTGTTCCGGGTCCTGCTCCGCCCAGCCGGGGTGCGGGCAGGAAACGCCGTATGCTCCGGCGGCCTGCGCCACCACGCGGCCTTCGCCGTCAAAAGCGGCTGCCTTGCACGCGGAGGTGCCGATGTCTACGCCGAGCAGAATGTCGCGCATGGGACACTCACGCCTTTCCGTCGCAGCCGCACACGAGCATGCGGCTCTTCACCAGCTCCGTCACGCGGCGGCGGGCTTCGCGGCCGTACGCCTTCGGGTCGAACACGTTCGGATTTTCTCGCAGGACCTCCTTGACGCCCTCCGTGTAGGCGGCGCGCAGCTCCGTGGCAAAGTTCACCTTGCAAATGCCGCGGGCGATGCAGTCGCGCACGTCGTCATCGGAAAGGCCGGAAGCGCCGTGCAGCACCATGGGAGCGGTGAGCATGCCGCGCAGCGTGACGATCAGGTCCTTGTTGAGCTGCGGCTTCTCCTTGTAGAAGCCGTGGGCCGTTCCCACGCCGACAGCCATGCTGAACAGGCCGCTCTCCTTTTCAAACCGGACGGCTTCCTCCGGGATGGTGTACCCGGCGTTCTCCACTTCCAGGTCATCCTCCTTGCCGCCCACGCGGCCGATCTCGCCCTCCACCGGCACACCGGCGGCATTGCACATGTCGGCCACGCGCTTTGTGAGCGCAATGTTCTCCTGCAGCGGCAGCTTGCTGCCGTCGATCATGATACTGGTGTAGCCGTCGCGCAGGGCGCGCACGCACAGCTCGAAGCTGTCGCCATGGTCGAGGTGCATCGCCACCGGCACGGAAGCCTCGCGGGCGAGCTCGGCCACCATGGCGCAGTAGAGGCCCGTCCCGGCGTAGCGCACGGTGGAGGGCGTCGTCTGCAGGATGACGGGGGCGCGCAGTTCCTCTGCGGCGCCGATGATGGCCTGGGCCATCTCCATGTTTTCCACATTGAACGCGCCGACTGCATAATGGCCGGCCTGCGCATCCAGAAGCATCTTTCTTGTTGTCGTGAGCGGCATAGTTTCACTCTCCAGTCAAAAAGCGTCGGACCGCCCGCCGCTTGCCATACGGCGTAACGGAGCAGATAAAAAGTAAACGTTTCACTTTATAAAAAGTATCATATTCCCCACGGCTTGTCAAGAGCCGCCGCGGAAAAATACGCGGCCCGGTTTGCCGCATAGGAAACGAGAAAAATCGGCAGATCGCCTTCTGCATTTTCCGCAGGGCGCCGCCCCGTCCTCTTCCGCGTTGACAGAAAGCCCGGATTGTGCTATGCTAAGAAATATGTAAAACGTTTTATTTTTTGAAAGGGAGGAAACCGCATGGCATCCACCATTAAGGACATTGCGCGGGAAACGGGGCTCAGCCTCGCAACGATCTCGAAGTATCTCAACGGCGGCTCGCTGCGTGAAAAAAACCGCCAGGCGATTGAGCAGGCCATCCGCAAGCTGGATTACCATGTGAACGAGTACGCGCGCGGACTCAAATCGAACAGGAGCCGCACCGTGGGCGTTGTCATCCCGGAGCTGAGCAACCTGTTCATCACGCAGATCATTTCCGTGATGGAGGGCGTGCTGCAGGAGAAGGGCTACAGCGTGATGGTGTGCGACTGCCGCTCCGACCCGGAGCGCGAGTGCCGCGCCGTGCGCTTCCTCCTGGAAAAGCGGGTGGACGGGCTTATCAACATGCCGATCGGCGCCGGCGGCACACATCTGGAACCGGCGCTGGAAAAGGGGCTGCCGGTGCTTCTGCTCGACCGCCCGCTGGCCTCACTCGCAGGCCGGGTGAGCTGCGTGCTGAGCGACAACGAGGGTGCGGCCCGCACCGCCACGCGCCGCCTGCTCGAGGCGGGACACAGGCAGATCGGCATCATCGTGGGGCCGACGGACATTTTCACCTCGCAGCTGCGCCTCAAGGGCTACCGGGAAGCGCTCGAGGAATACGGCGTGGCGCCGTGCGAAAACCTCATCGCCTACAGCGACTACACCGTGCAGGGCGGATACCGGCAGATCTGCCGGCTGCTGGAGGAAAACAAAACAATGACGGCCGTGTTTGTGACAAACTACGAGATGACGCTCGGCGCGCTGATTGCGCTGAACGAGCGCGGTGTGCGCATCCCGGAGGAGCTCTCAATCATCGGCTTCGACAACCTCGATCTCTCGCGCGTGGCAAACCCGCCGCTCACCATCGTGAGCCAGCCGCTCGAGGAGATCGGGCTGCAGGCGGCGCGGCTCATGCTGGATCAGCTTTCGGGCGAGAACCGCACGCCGCTCACCCTGACGCTTTCCACCTCCATTCAGGAGGGCAAAAGCGTGCGCCAGCTCACGCTGTGAGATGCCGCCGGCAAAAAGCAAATGCTCTTTCAAACAAACGAAGAGGAGCTCCCCGCGCCGGGCGGAGAGCTCCTCTTTTTCTGCGCCGCCGCGCCCAAGGGGCGGAGCGGCGCTTATTTCACTTCGATGGTGACGGCCTGCGGGCGCAGGCTTTCGGCGGAAACCGTCACCGTGGCGGCGCCGGGCTCGTCCAGGCTGCGGATGGTGAGAAGCATCCGGCCCTGGTGCGCACGGCGCACGGGCGACTGGCAATCGGTGGGATCATAGAGATCGCCGTTGTCCGCCGCGATCAGCTCGGCCGCGCCCTCCACGACAATGTGGAGGCGGTCGCCGGCATCCGGCACGAGGCGGCCTTCGCCGTCCACGACCTCCACTTCCACCTGGCAGACGTCGCCGCCGGCGCAGAGATCGTCCACCACCGTGAGGCGGAGCGCCACAGGGGCGCCGGTCGTGCAGAGCACATCCTCCGCCCCGCCCACGACGGCGCGCAGTTCACCCGCCTCAAACGGGATTTCGCAGCGGTAGGTGCCGAGATCGGAGGTGCAGTCCTCCATGGGCAGCTCGCGGCCGTTGAGCGTGACGCGCGGTGCGCCCGCGCTCGAATAGCAGCGGATCTCGACGGGTTCACCCGGCACATAGTTCCAGCTTCTGAAGAATTCATACTGCTCCTTTTCCTTTGCAGGAGCGCGGGCCGTCACAAGGCCGGCCGTTTCGCCCTCTGCCCAGAGGCCGCGGCGGAAATAGAACTGCGGTTTCTCGAAACCGGCCGTGGTGATGTGGCCGGCGGAGGAGCCGTGCATCGGCCAGAGCACCGTTTCGCCGAAGAAGTCGGCGCCCGTCCAGATGAACTGGCCGAAGATGTTTTTGCTGTCACGCACTGCCTTCCAGGCCTCGAGCGTGTAGCTGTTTTCGCTGCCGAAGAACGGCTTCTGCGGGAAGCGGGCGTGGTCGCGCTCATAGAACTCTTCCTTGTAGTTGTAGCCGACCACATCCATGCAGTCGATGTAACCGAGATAGGTGGAGAGCTCCGGGAAGGCGACAGCCGCCGTGATCGGGCGCGTCGCGTCCTCCTCGCGGGCCTCGTCCGCGAGCATGGCGGCCAGCTTCGTGAGCCGCTCCATGTTCGGCTTCGCGGGGTTGTACATGCGCTCCTGGGCGGGCTTGTTCGCATCGTTGTTGCCCGTCATGGTGGTGAAGCTCGGATGGCAGTAGGGATCGTTCGGGTAGTCGATCTCATTGCCGATGCTCCACATCATGACGCAGGGGTGGTTGCGGTCGCGGCGGATCATCGTCTTGAGGTCATGCTCGTGCCACTGCGGGAAATACTCGGAATAGCCGTAATGCTTCGGGGGATAGACGTTGTGGCCGGTGGACCACTTGTTCTTGCAGCCCTCCCACTCGTCGAACGCCTCGTCGATCACGTAAAAGCCCATCTCGTCGCAGAGATCATAGAGCTCCGGCATCATGGGATTGTGGCTCATGCGGATGGCGTTGCAGCCCATGTCCTTGAACTTGCGCAGGCGGCGCGCCCACGTCTTGCGGTACACGGCCGCGCCCAGCGTGCCGGCGTCGTGGTGGACGCACACGCCCTTGAGCTTCTTGTTTTCCCCGTTGCAGAAGAAGCCCTCGTCCGGGTCAAAGCGGAAGCTGCGCACGCCGACGGCCGTCTCCTGCCGGTCATCCGCCGCGGCGGAGACGAGGCGGTACAGCGCAGGCGTTTTGTCGCTCCACAGCGCGGGATTGGAAACGGAGCCGGAAAGCACCACCGTCTTCGTCTCGCCGGGGGCCAGCTCGGCCGCGCCCTCGAGCGAAAGGGCCGAAGCGCCGTCCGGGCCGATCAGCTCATGATGCACCGGCACGGTCACACTCTCACCGGTGTGGTTTTCCACCTCGGCGGAAACAACAACCTCCGCCGCGCCGTCCGACACGCGGCGGGTGGCAAAGAACACGCCGTGGTGCGCGAAGCAGACGGACGGCGCCGTCTCCACCGTGACCTTGCGGTAAATGCCGCAGCCGGTGAACCAGCGGGAATCGGCCAGATCCTCGCGCTCCACGCGCACGGACACGACGTTCTCCGTCTCGCCGAAGCAGGCGAAATCGGTGATGTCAAGGCAGATCTCGGAGTAGCCGTACGGCCACATGCCGAGGTAATAGCTGTTCACCCAGATCCGGGCGTTCTTGTAGATGCCGTCGAACACGAGGCGGACGCGTCCGCCCTCCGCCTGCGCGGGCAGCGTGAAATGCTTGCGGTACCATGCTGTGCCGCCGGGCAGGTAGCCCGTGCCGCTCGAGCAATTCCGGTCAAACGGCATCGTCACGGACCAGTCGTGCGGCACGCTCACCGTCTGCCAGTCCGCGTCCGGGAAATCCTTCTGGAAAGCGGGCGGCACGTCGCCATAATGGAACTTCCAGTGTCTGTTGATCGTTTCCATGTTCATGCTCTGTTTCTCCTTTCATTTCAGCGCGCCCGGGCCGCCGTTTCCTTCCGGGAAATGGACGTCGAGCTGCGGGAAGGGAATCTGAATGCCCGCCTCGTCAAAAGCAAGCTTGACGCGCTCCTGCATGGCGTAGTATACGTCCCAGTAATCCCCGATTTCACACCACACGCGCACCACAATGGACACGGCGCTCGCCCCGTGCTCCCCCACGGCCACGAGCGGGGCCGGGTCCTTTTGAATCCGGGGCTCCTCCTCACACAAGCGCATGAGCAGCGCTTTCACCGCGAGCAGATCCGCGCTGTAGGACACGGAATACGTGAGATCAAGGCGGCGCGTTTTCATCGCCGTAAAATTGATGATGGTGCTCTGCATGAGCCGGGAATTGGGGATGACAATCTCCTTGTTGTCGAAGGTGCGCAACGTGGTGAACATCATTTCGATGCGCTCCACCGTGCCCTCGGCCTCCTCAGAGGGAACGGAGAGATAATCCCCCACATGGAAGGGCGCCGTGAGCACAATCTGCGCGCCGCTCGCCACGTTGCTCATGCTGTCCTTCATGGCCAGCACCACGGCCACGCCCGCCGTGCCGAGAGCGGCAATGAGGGACGTGACGTCGATGCCGAGCTGGGCGATCGCCATGATGGCGATGATCGCCTTGAGCAGAATGTTGAGCAGTGAGGCGAGGAACGTGGTGACGCCGGCATCCCCCCGCGCGCGGGTGATGGCCTTGCGCACGAGATTGACCGCCACGGAGGAAAGCCACCAGCCCACACCGAAAATCACGGCGGCGACGACAAGCCGCGGCAGAAAGCCGAGCAGCCATGCGCCCGCCTTGTTCCAAAAAAGGATAAACTGGTTCTCCACGGATCAGACCCCTCCTTCCCTGCTTTCACCCGGAGGCGGCAGCGGTCCCTCCTGCCGGCCGATCACGAGGGAGCGCACCCGTTCCCTGAGCGGCAGCACCATCTTCGGCGGCACGGAAAGCGTCGTGACGCCGCAGGAGAGGAAGAAGTCCGTCATGGTGAGATCGGTCGCCAGATCGCCGCACACGCTCACCGGGATGCCGGCGGCCTTCGCGTTTTCCGCCGCCATGCGGATGAGGCGGAGCACGGCCGAGTGGCGCGCGTCGTAGAACGGGCTGACGGCGCCGTTCTGGCGATCCGCCGCGAGTGTGTACTGCGTGAGATCGTTCGTGCCGATGCTGAAGAAATCGGCCGTTTTGGCCAGCTCATCGCTGATGAGGGCGGCGGCCGGCGTTTCAATCATGGTGCCGATCGGCACATCCGGGTTGAAGGGGATGCCCTCCGCCCCAAGCTCCCGGCAGGCGAGGCGCGCGGCGACGCGCACCTCCTGCAGCTCCCACACGGAATCGATCATGGGGATCATGATCGCCATCTGCCCGTAGACAGAGGCACGGTAGAGCGCACGCAGCTGTGTGCGCATGAGATCGCGCCTCGCCAGATAGAGCCGCACGGCGCGGATGCCCATGGCGGGATTCGCCTCCTCGGGAAGGGCAAGATAGGGCGCCTGCTTGTCCGCGCCGATGTCCAGCGTGCGGAACGTGACGGGACGGCCCTTCATCGTCTCCACAGCGGCGCGGTAGCAGCGGAACAGCTCCTCCTCGCCGGGATAGGCCGAAGCGCCCAGATACTGGAACTCTGTGCGGAACAGGCCCACACCCTCCGCATCGTTCTCCATGGCTGCCTCGCAGTCCTCCACGGAACCGACGTTCGCCATGAGGCGCACGCTCACGCCGTCCTTCGTCACGGAAGGCAGGCCCTTGTACTGCTGCAGCTGCTGCCGGCGCGCATCCAGATCGGAACTCTTGGCCCGGATGATCTCATAAATCGCGTCCGTGGGATCGATCCACAACGTGCCTGCACTGCCGTCCACCGCGGCGCGCTTGCCGTTCATGGAGGCGGTGAATACGTCCCCCAGCCGCACGATGGCGGGAATGCCCATGGTGCGCGCCAGAATGGCCGTGTGCGAGTTGCGCGAACCCTCCGACGTGACGATGGCGAGCAGCTTCTTTTTATCGAGCTGCACCGTCTCGCTGGGGCGCAGATCGTCCGCCGCAAGAATCACGGGGAAGGGCAGGCTCAGCGGCCTCTCCTCCTCGCCGCGCAGGATGCGCAGCAGGCGGGAGGAAACGTCCTGAATATCGGCGGAGCGGGCCTGCATTGTGGCCGACTCCATGGTGAGAAAGGCATTTGAAAAAATGCGGGAGGTTTCCTTCACGGCATATTCCGCGCCCTTTTCCTTCTGCTCGATGAGTTCCTCCACGGACTGGAGATAATCCTGATCCTGAAGCATCATGCGGTGAATTTCGAACACCTGTGCGCAAGCCTCGTCAGCATCGGCAGCCGTATCCCGGCAAAGCTGCTGGAGCTGAATGTCCGCCTGGCGGAGAGCCGTGTGAAAGCGCTCCTTTTCCTGCGCGACCGAACCCACCGGCCGGGGCGGGCCCGCGAACACACGCCGCCGGAAGCAGAGAAGCATGCCCTCCGCCGTGCCGGGGCTGGCGCCGATTCCGTTCAGTGTAATCATATCCGCACCCCCTTGCTGCGCTTGTTTTTCTCCGGAATAAAATAAGTATAGCAAAATAATGACCAAAAATCTACCCCTGCCAGGGAATCGGATCGCCGATCCTTCCCAAATGCGCGGAGGGAGGCTCCCTCCCCCTCTTCCTTTCCGGGCGGGAACGTAGTATAATGAGAAAAGATCAAATGTTGCGATCTTTTTCCGCGCGGCGGAGCGTTGCCGGCGCGGTCTTGATATGAACGGTTTGGACAGACAGGCTGAAAGAGACGGGCCGCCTCCCGCCATGCGGGAGGAAGAGAAAGGAGAAAATGGCCATGCCAAGAAAAATAAGATATTTGATTGACACGGAAAACATCGGCAGTGCCTGGACGGAGGTGCTGCCGCTCATGGGCAGAAACGACGAGATTCTGCTCTTTTACACGGTGAATTCTCCCGGCATTCCTTACCGGGATCTGCAGCAGATCATGAACCACCTCAGCCAGATGGAGCTGATCCCCTGCAACACGGGGCGCAACGGGCTTGATTTCCAGCTTTCCAGCTATCTGGGTTATCTGCTGCGCTCCTCCACAAAGACACAGTATGTCATTCTATCGAAGGACACGGGCTACGACCCGCTCATCCAGTTCTGGAAGGAAAAAGGGGTGGACATTGCCCGCTGCGCCGTGCACGAAGTGATTGAGCTGCGCGCCCGGGAGGCAGACGCCCCCGCCCGCCTGCCGGAGATCGCGGCCGCGGACACCTTGCCCGCTCCGGCCCGTCTGCAGGAGGCACCGGCGCAGAAGACGGCTGCCCCGGCTTCCGGCCAGGAGGAAAAACCGGTCCGCAGGACCAGACAGGCAGCCGGAAAACGCGGCGCCGAAGCAGCGCCCGAGCGGAAGGCGGCCGCGCTCAAGGCCGCAAAGCCGGAAAAACAGGCTCTGAAAGCAGCGCCGGAAACTGCCGAACCGGAAACCAAAGTGCAGCAGGCAAAGGCCACACAGCCTGCCAAATCGGAAGCCAAGGTGCAGCAGGCAAAGGCTGCTCAGCCTGCCAAACCGGAAACCAAGGCACAGCAGACAAAGGCCGCACAGCCTGCCAAATCGGAAACCAAGGCGCAGCAGGCGGAACCGGAAGCGGAAAGCAAGCAGGCGGCGGAAAGCACCCGGACGCGCAGAAAACCGGCGCGCCGCGGCAAATCACAGTCCAAGGAGCAGACGGACGCCGCGCAGGACCGCGAGGCGGCGCTTGCAGGTGAAGTGCAGGGAAAAATGCCGGAATCCCTGCGAAGCCAGGAGGACGTGCGCGATCTCATCAGCATTGTGCGGGAATCCTACCCCAACGGCCTGCAGGAGGTCAACAAGGCGCTGATGTCACGCTTCGGCTATGACAGCGGCAACGATGTCTACCGCGCCCTCAAACCCTCTTTCCGCGAGATCTGCGGCGCCGATCGGGAATCGCCCGCGGCGGACAAAGCCTGAACAGGGCAAAAGCCCTTTTTGATAGAACCGTTCAGGGAAAAGGAGTTGTAAAGCATGGAACAAAAGAGAGAACCCTCACCGTATGATCCGCTGTGCAGCCTGCCCCGCGTTGACTTCGTGGGAGAAGGGCTGCATTACCTGCCGCGCGTGCAGTACGGCAAGGATCACCCCCGCCAGTACATGGAGTGCATCTACAAGGACAGCCTCACAAACCGGCCGGTCGTCGTGTGGATTCACGGCGGCGGCTGGACGGACGAGTACCTGACGACCACCTACCGGCCGGAGCGCTGCGTGGCGGATCTCGCACAGGCGGGCTTCTTCATCGCCTGCATTGAGTATCGCCTGGCCCAGCACGCCCCCTTCCCCGCGTGTGTGGACGACTGCCAGATGGCGATCGCCTACCTGCGCGAAAACGCGGACCGCTTCGGCATCGATCCGAACCGCATCGCCGTGTGGGGCGAATCGGCCGGCGCACACATTGCGGCCATGGCGGCGCTCAACTACAACAACAGGGCGGACGCCCCCGTGCAGGCCGCCGTGCTGTGGTACTGCCCCGCCGACTTCACACTCTCCCTCGCCGGGAAGGAGAACGCGGACGACAGCTCCGTGGCGAAGCTGCTCGGCTGCAATCCCTCTGAGAACCCGGAGGCCGTGCGCCGCATCAGCCCCGTCTCCTATGTGAAGCCGGGCGGCACCGTTGCCTTCCTGCTCATGCACGGCGACGCGGACATGCTCGTGGACTACGATCAGTCCGTGCGCTTTGAAAAGCTGCTGGAGGACGCGGGCTATGACGCGAGGCTCATCACCGTGCCCGGCCAGGGCCACGGCTTCTTCGTGGGCCAGGAATACTACGACGACATTGTGAAGTTCCTGCAGGAGAAAATCGGGAAGGCGTAACCTGCCGCTTTTCCCCGCAAAAAAACACCTCCCGCGCGGACGGCAACCCGAAAGGGGCCTCCGTGCGGGAGGTGTTTGCTTTTTCAATCGGTTCAGCCGGGCGGCAGGGCAGCAAAGCCCTCCTCCGCGCGGCGCAGAAAGAGAGTGCGCACGCCGGCCAGATCGGCCAGGCCGCCCCGATGCGGGGAAACGGCCAGCCCGGCCGCTTCGAGCGACGACTGCCAGGAGGGCGGCGGGCCGAACACGTCGCGCGAGGCGTGAAAACCATCCCGCAAAAGGAGCGGGGCCAGCGTGACACGGGACACCCCGGCGCCGCGCAGGCGGACGGCGAGCGCTTCCGGCGCGGGATCGCCCGCGATGGCCCCCACGTGCCACCGCTCCATGCCGAGCGAGGCAAAGCCGCGCGCCAGCAGGGAAACGGGTTCGCCGCCGTGGCCCACAAAAACGGCGGCCCCGCCCTCATCCGGGGCAGGAACCGAGCAGCGCAGCTCGGCGGCCAGATCGCGGCCGTGGGCGTCGCAGGCGAGCAGCGGCCCGCCGGCTGCAAAGCGCGCAAACCGCCCGGAAAACGGCAGCACCCGCCGCAGGAACGACTCGTATTCGAGCCCCCGCCCCAGGAGGACGGGCTGACACAGCACCGCGCCGAACCCTTCCGCGGCCAGGCGGGAAAGCGCTTTCTCCGCATCTTCCTCCCCGGCAGGGGCGTGCAGGCAGGCACAGCGGATCGAGGCGCCGGGAAAGCGGGCGCGCGCTTCCCGCTCCAGTTCCCCGAAGGGACGGCCGAAGCTCACGAAGAGCACGGCCTCCTCCCCCGCGCGCACGTCAGGCAGCGCGCCGCCGGCCGGAGACGGCGGAGAAGCAGAAGGTGAGCGCGAACAGCACGGCCGCCACCAGCACGATGGTGCCGCCCGCCGCGGTGCCGAGGTAATAGGAGAGCAGGAGGCCGGTCACGCCGGAGAACAGGGACAGGCAGACGCTCCAGACATGGTAGCCGCGCATGGACCGGGCCACGTTGCGCGCCGAGGCAGCCGGCAGCACGAGCAGCGAATTGATGATGAGCACGCCCACCCACTTGATGGAGACGGTGACGAGCACCGCCACCAGGATGACGAACACCTTCTGCACCGCGCCCTCGCGGATGTTCTTGCTGGCGGCGAGATCGGCGTTGATGCTGGCCAGCATAAATTTGTTGAAGAACAGCCCCCACACGAGGACCACGACGACGAGAAGCACCGCCAGCAGGGCAATTTCCTCCGGCTGCACGGTGAGGATGTCGCCGATCAGATAGGAGGAATACTTCGCAAAGCCGCCGCTCGCGGAGAGCAGCACCACGCCGAGCGCCAGGCCGGTGCTGGAAAATACGCCGATGATGGTATCGGCAGAGGAAACGCCGGAGCCGATCACGGCCGAAATGCCGAGCGCGAACAGCAGCGCGAAGCCCAGCATGGAGAGCAGATAGTTGTCCACGCCGAGCAGCACGCCGATCGCGATGCCCGTGAGCGCAGAGTGGCCGAGCGCATCGGAAAAGAAGCTCATGCGGTTGTTCACCAACATCGTCCCCACAAGGCCGAACAGCGGCGTGATGAGCAAAACGGCCAGAAAGGCGTTCTTCATGAAGGAAAACTCCGCCCACTCAAATGGGAAGAGCACGTCCATGACCCCGTAAATCTGTTCCATTCTCACTCCTCCTCCTTTGCGGGCAGGCCAAACGTTTCGCGCACCTCGCGGGAATCCATCACGTCGGCCACCGGGCCGCTGATGCGGATCGTCCGGTCGAGCAGCGCGGCGGTGGTCGCGTACTGGCGCACATGCGAGAGATCATGCGACACAAGGATGACCGGCATGTGATACCGCTCCCGCAGTGTGCTGACGAGCTCATAGAACACCTCGATGCCGCGGCGGTCCACGGCGGAGACCGGTTCGTCGAGCAGGAGCAGATCCGGGATCGGGTCGAGCGCGAAGGCAAGCAGCACGCGCTGCAGCTCACCGCCGGAGAGCGTGCCAAGCCGCTTGTCGAGCAGGTTGTGGGCGGCCCCGGCACGCCGCAGCATCTCCTCTGCGTGCGCGCGCGCCGCTTTCCTCTGCCCCAGCCACACCGGCCGGCGCGAAAGGTTGGCGCACAGCATATCCGCCACCGTGAGCGGCGAGGAGTGATCGAACACAAGGTTCTGCGGCACATAGCCGATCTTCGGCTTGGCCACGTTGTCGCCCTTATGGCTTGTGAAGCGGATCTCCCCCGTGTAAGGGATGCGGCCGAGCAGCGCCTTGAGCAGCGTTGTCTTGCCCGCGCCGTTGCGGCCGATGAGCGCCAGGATCTCGCCGTGGCCCACGCTCAGATCCACGTCGTGCAGGATCACGGTGTCCTTCTTCTTCACACCCAGGCCGCGGATCTGCACGCTGCACCGGCAGTTCACGCAGGCGCAGCCCGCCTGATCGCAGTCAGTGCACGCCGGCGGGCAGGCCGGCGTCTTTTGCGTCTCCATTCGTTTTCCTCCTCCTTATGAAAGGGCCTCTTCCAGCACCTGCAGATTCTGTTCCATGGCATCCAGATAGGCGTCCTTGTCGTCCGGCCCGGTGACGACCGGATCGAGCAGCCACACGCGGATGCCGCTTTCCTCCGCAATGATGTTCGCCGCGCTTTCCGGGTACTGCGGCTCGGCAAACACGGCCGTGACGCCGGCGTCCTCCACCAGGCGGATCGTCTCCGCCAGCTCACGCGCGCTGGGCTGGCTGTCCGGCTCGCGGTTCACCACCCTGACGATCTCAAGGCCGAACTCTTCCGCGAAATACGGGAACGCCTCGTGGAACGTGACAATTTTCTTGTGCGGCAGCGGATCGATCGCCTCGTGCATACGGGCGCGCAGATCCTCGAGCTTCTCCACATACCGTTCCGCGTTTTCCTCATACTGCGCGGCGTGCGCCGGGTCCGCCTCCTGCAGGCCGCGCGCGATGTTCTTCACCTGAAGGATGCAGTTGCTCACGCTCACCCAAATATGCGGGTTGCAATCCTCATGGCTGTGTTCCTCTCCTCCGTGGTCATGCGCTTCGCCCGTCGCGCTCTCGATCAGAGGAACTCCCTCGCCGGAATCCACGATGGCGAGATCCGGGATCCGCTCCGCCGCCTCGGTGAGGAAGCTTTCCATGCCCGCACCGTTGATGAGAAACACGTCTGCCTGCTCGAGTGCCCGCATATCCTTTGTCTGGAGCTGGTAATCGTGCAGACAGCCGGCCTGCTGGCCCGCCATATTCTCCACCTGCACGCCCTCCACGCCGTCCGTCACGTTCAGCGCCATAATATAGATGGGATAGAACGACGAGACGACGCGGAACGACGGCTCCTCCTGGGCCTGGCGGGCGGAGCAGCCGGAACCGCCCGCACACACGGCCACAGCCGCGAAAAAAGCCGCCAGCAGGCGGCGAACCGGGCAACGCATGCGTTCCCTCTCCCCTTTCCTTGCGCACGGCGCCGCTGTCGGCCCCGTGTAAATGCGAATTATTTGCATTTACAATTCTACTCCGCGGCCCGCGCGTTTGTCAAGCGGAAGAATACGGACCCCGGATTCCTTCATTTTCAGCCCGGTTTCTGCCGCGGCGAGCCGGTGAAAAATGAAGGAAAACGGCCATTTTTATGCAGAAGCCCGGCGGAAAGGCGGGATTTCTTCTTGACTTTAGTCAGCTAAAGCACTATAATAGGGAACAAATACGTTCGAGCGTACTGAAACAGGGAAATGGAATTGGAGGTAAGCACTCAATGAATCGCGTTTATAATTTTTCCGCCGGCCCCTCGATGCTGCCGGAGTCTGTACTGCGCCGCGCAGCCGACGAAATGCTGGATTATCACGGCTGCGGCCAGTCCGTCATGGAAATGTCGCACCGCTCCAAGGAATACCAGGGCATCATCGACTCCACGGAAAGCCTTCTGCGTGAAGTGATGGGGATTCCGGATAATTACAAGGTTCTGTTCCTGCAGGGAGGCGCTTCCTCTCAGTTTGCAATGATCCCGATGAACCTGATGGCGAAGAACGGCAAGGCCGACTTCGTGCTGACGGGCCAGTGGGCCACCAAGGCCTATCAGGAGGCTTCCCGCTACGGCGAGGCCCATGTGGTGGCTTCCTCGAAGGATAAGACCTTCTCCTACATTCCGGAGCTGGACCCCGCAGCCTTCACGAAGGACGCGGATTACTTCCACATCTGCATGAACAACACGATCTACGGCACGCGCTACACGAAGCTCCCTGAGACGGGCGACGTGCCCCTGGTGGCGGACATCTCCTCCTGCATCCTGAGCGAGCCCATCGACGTGAGCCGCTTCGCTTTGCTGTATGCCGGCGCGCAGAAGAACATGGCGCCTGCCGGCCTCACGGTGGTCATCATCCGCGAGGACCTCATCGGCCACGCGATGGACATCACCCCCACGATGTTTAACTACAAGACGCACGCGGACAACGGCTCCATGTACAACACGCCGCCGTGCTACAACATCTATATTGCGGGCCTCGTGCTCGAATGGATTCGCGATGAGATCGGCGGCCTGGAAGAGATGAAGAAGATCAACGAAAAGAAGGCCGGCATGCTGTATGACTTTCTCGATCGTTCGAAGCTGTTCCGCGGCACCGTTGTGCCGAAGGACCGCTCGCTCATGAACGTGCCCTTCGTGACCGGCAGCGACGAGCTGGACGCCAAATTTGTCAAGGCGGCAACGGCGGCCGGTTTTGTGAACCTGAAAGGCCACCGCACCGTGGGCGGCATGCGCGCCTCCATCTACAACGCCATGCCGGTGGAAGGCGTTGAGAAGCTGGTTTCCTTCATGCAGAATTTTGAAAAGGAGAACGGGTGATTGCCATGTACCACATTCAGTGCCTGAATAAAATTTCCGAGGCGGGCACCTCCTGCTTCGGCCCCGATTACGTCTGCGGGACGGACGTGCAGAACCCGGAGGCCATTCTGGTGCGCTCCGCCTCCATGCACGAGATGGCCTTCGGCCCGGAGCTGCTGGCCATCGCGCGCGCCGGCGCGGGCGTGAACAACATTCCTCTCGACAAATGCAGCGAGCAGGGCATTGTGGTGTTCAACACGCCGGGCGCCAACGCCAACGCCGTGAAGGAGCTTGTGCTGGCCTCGCTCTTCCTCTGCTCCCGCAAAATTGTGGACGGCATTGCCTGGACGAAGACGCTCAAGGACAAGGGCGCGGAGATCAGCAAGCTCGTCGAAAAGGGCAAGAGCTCCTATGTGGGCCCGGAGATCGCCGGCAAAAAGCTGGGCGTCATCGGCCTGGGCGCCATCGGCGTTCTCGTGAGCAACGCGGCTGTGGCGCTCGGCATGGATGTGTACGGCTATGACCCGTTCCTCTCCGTAGACGCGGCGTGGAAGCTTTCCCGCTCCATCCACCACGCCACGACGCTCGATGAGATTTACGCGAACTGCGATTACATCACGGTACACGTGCCGCTCACGCCGGACACACGCGAAATGCTCAGCGCCGCCAGCATCGCCAAGATGAAAGACGGCGTGCGCCTGCTGAACTTTGCCCGCGGCGATCTGGCCAACAGCGCCGACCTCGTGGCCGCCATGCAGGCCGGCAAGGTAGCCGCCTACGCGACCGACTTCGCGGATGAGACGCTGCTCAACGCGGAGAACGTGAACGTGATTGCCATGCCCCACCTCGGCGCTTCCACGCCGGAAAGCGAGGACAACTGCGCCCGCATGGCCGCCGAGGAGCTCATGGATTACCTGGAGAACGGCAACATCCGCAACTCCGTGAACCTGCCGGCCGTTTCCATGCCGCGCGAAGGCAGCCGCATCTGCATCCTGCACCGCAATGTCCCGAACACAATCAGCAGCTTCTCCGGCGTGCTGGCCCAGAGCGGCATCAACATCGAGAACATGGCGAGCAAATCCCGCAAGGAGTTCGCCTACACCATCCTCGACGTGACGGGCGACGTCTCCGCCTCCGCGGCAGAATCCATTGCCTCGCTGGAGGAAGTCGTGCGCGTGCGCGTGATCAAATAACCAACACCTATCAGACATTTTCCGTATGAGTCATGACCCCCGGCAAAGCCGGGGGCTTGAGGAAGCCCTAGAAGGGCATCGT
>ERZ1090869.336-NODE-336-length-25630-cov-7.285200_pt1 | contig 25630 bp, 23 predicted proteins | sample MGYA00478474_ERZ1090869 | MGnify/ENA primary metagenome ERZ1090869 (study PRJEB33644, sample SAMEA5815748) | chicken gut metagenome | biome: Chicken; feature: Gastrointestinal Tract; material: Caecum | place: Ireland | collected 2019-01-01 | study: A study of the... | reverse complement strand
TCCCACAGTCGCCACTGTTCCTTTTCTCCTGCCACAGGCTCAAAAGTTGCTATACCAGTAAGTCTGTCTACATATACATCTCCGGCATGCCGATTTGCCGAAGGCATTCCTCCTGCCTCAATAATTTTTTCTGCCTCTTCTTCCGGCATAGCATAGCGGATCAAAAACCGATACTCATCATCTGTAACCGACGTCTCGTCATCTGTGATAGAATATGAGCCCCCGTTCTCTCCCAGTTCAGCGTTCAAATGTGCAAGTACTGCGTCTCTAATATCCTCCACAGAAGATGAAGCCGACAGTCCGGTTTCATTCTCTGTTTTCTGGCCGGGATCTTCTCCCAGCAACTCGATCACGCCCCATCTGCCGTCCTGCTTTACCCAGCACTTCCCGTCAAACACCGGACGCATCTCTTCAAATACTCCGGGGTCGATAACCGTCTCTCCTCCAGAATCCCGCATTTCCCACACGCCGTCTTTCACAAGTACAACATATCCCTCGGAAGCGGCGTAACAGTAATCCTGGGCTGTACTTCCATTCTGCGGAACATACTGTGTCCATGAGGCATCATATTCAACAGGGATCACAACATTTCCTTCCCTGTCCACATACCCCCATTTCCCGTCCTGTTCCACAGCCAGGAGACCAGATGCCAGAGAACCGCATGCGTCATAAATAAAATCCGTGGTCATGCCGCCGGCCTGGTAGATCCCATAGCCGCCCGGCAGCTCTGCCAGCCACTCATCCATACTGATCAAGCTGTCTTCCATCGCTTCCTGGATCATGGTGTCTGAAGATTTTACAGGAATCGCATCCTCCGGCTCCGTCCACGTCCGCGGTCCGAATGCCTCCTCACCGTAGGCGTCAAAGATATTCTGCAGCCCGCCGCAGTAGTAGAAAGCCCCTTTAAACCCATATGCATCACCTTCAATCGCAACCGCAGGAAGGATCTCATCACCGTACAGATAATAGCTGTCCATTTCTGTCATATATTCCGGCTCATACACCTCTTCCTCTCTTGTAAGCAGATAGTATCCTGAACCGCTGGTAATCTCTTCATAGTCCATGCCTCCCAGGATCTCTCCGTTCATATCGATCAGGCCGAAGGTATTCCCCTGCTTTATCACCGCATAGTCCGTGAACATCTGTCGTTCCATTTCATTGTACGTATATACTTTCGAATCCGTCTCTTTCAGATAATAAATATCATCCGCCTCAATCTCGGGTTCTACTGTCCAGGCATATACAGTGCCCTCGCCGTCCAGTTCCCCTTTTCGCTCTTCCTCTATCTTTTCAATATCCCCTTTCTCATCTTCGGGAAGCGTTTCCTTTGCATCCTCGATGATCGCCTTCGCTTTCTGCCGCTCGCCGGATGTAAGATAGAGGTCTATCAGTTGTACATATGGTTCTTTCTGCTTCGGATCAATGGCGATCGCTTTCAGATATGCATCCTCAGCTTTCTCATAATCCATTTCATTCAGATATCGGTTTCCCTCATCCAGAAACGTCTGGTATTTCTTTGCCTCCTGTCCGGGCAGGATCCACAGGAAGAAAGCAGCCGCTGCAGCAGCGCCAATGACCAGGATCGCCGCCAGTATGATCCATATTTTTCTGCTTTTCTTTTTTGCCGGAACGGACGGCGGCATATCGCCTGCTCCCGGTTTTTCCTGCATCTGCCCGTTCATTTCCTCATATTGCGGAACGGTATCCCGACTGTCGGGCGCTGCATTTGCCTGCTGTCCCAGCGGCATTCCGCAGGAACCGCAGAATGCCGCATCATCCTCGTTATAATATCCACAATTTGGACAATACATCTCTTCACTCTCCTATCTCAGTTCAAAAACAGATCTTTGATACCAGCCTGCCGCTTCTGTCAGCAGTCGTCCGCATTTCTCACAGTTCTGTCCGTTCTATCTCTGTCAGCTCTGAATAATAAGCATCACTTTCCGATTCACTGATTTCTTTCTGTGAGCCGTTTTCATAAATAAAATAATTCTCGACCCCTGACGTATTATCCCATCCCACAGAAAATGCTGCGGTCAGTGTTGTCCCGTCCAGTGTAAAAAATCCCTGACCTCCGTACATCTGGGTGGAACGAACGTCAGAATATACGATCGCTTTATGCTTATCAGAATAACGGATGTCTGCATAATGATATATGTCCTCCACCAGTTTTATCTCCTGAGAGTCCCTGTCATAGGCAAACAGGAGTGTATTGGACCACCCGAATCCGTCGTTGGCAGAGTGTACCATCAGTTCCGGTATCTTATCCTGATCGATATCAAGGATAGAATATGACTCCGCCTGAGCCATCCACTCCGATGTATAGGCGCTGTAATCCCCGCTGTCAAGCATGTCAGAATAGGCGTCCTCCGCAGCCTCTGCCTGTTCCTCTGCATTTTTGCTTCCATCCGCTCCCTGTCCGTCTTTTGCAGCCTCGCCGTCCGCTTCATCCTTTCCGTCATCCCACGACAGTTTCAGCGTAAGAATTACCTTTCCCAGATCTGCCGGATCTCGGGTCTCACCATAGATCAGACCGTCTCCCGAGCCATCATTTTCGCCTTCCACCAGCATGAGCATCTCAACATCGTCGGCAAATTCAAAGCAGCGCACCCAGGAATCCCTTATCTGCCGAGCTTCCCCGTCAAGTCCGATCTCTTCCAGATAATCCGCCATGTTTTCAGCCGCCGATTCCTCTGAGCTGAATTCAGAACCTGAAATCGCCTCGTCAGTACCGGCCTGCTTCTGAAATTTATTCCCGTCATAAGTCATGATAAACGAATAGAATGTTATTCCGTCCGCGTACATGTAAATATGCTGTCTGAAACTTCCGCATATATATGTCTGGCCGGCATTTTCATGGAGAAAGATTCCGCTGCTTTCCGAGTCTCCCTGCCCCAGGACCGGACACAGAGCCGATACCTCGTCACTCAAAGCCACCTCTCCTCCCTGCGCCTCATACATGCGGAGGATCACCTCGTTCTGATCTGCCCCTGCGTATTCATTTTCCCGGGCAGTATTGTTCAGGATCAAAACCAGCAGTTCCTCTTTACCGTCACTGTCAAAGTCCCGGATGCGTGAAGACAGAACCCCCTTTTCAGAATGTACCGGATCCAGACATGGCCGCACATAACTGTCGTTATCTATATTTATATATTTGCAGGTATATTCTCCTTCAGCGCACTGTCCCTCCTCAGGGATCAAAACGCTTTCCACATATGTATACAGATCATATCTTTCCCTGATCTCAGGGCTGTCGGTCTTTTCAGCGCCCTGCTTTAATATGTGAACAGCTTTTTCCGGCTCATTTCTTCCGGCATACATATCCGCCAGTTTCAGGTACGGCTCCGGTTCCTTCGGCTCGACCTCGATCGCGGCGAGATAGCTGTCCTCTGCTTTTTCATAATCCAGCTCCTCCAGATATCGGTCTCCGTCAGACAGATACGCCTGATAGTCCTTCTCCTTCTGCTGGGGAAGGATCCACAGAAATACAGCTGCTGCAGCCGCAGCGGCAAGAATCAGGATTGCTGCCACTATCAGCAAGACCTTCTTCTTTCCCTTTTTCTTTGGACTGCCGTTACTGGCATTTCCATAACTTGCACTTATCTGCTCTGTGTAAAATTGTTCAGGCTCCCCCGCATAGCCGTATCCGGCTCCCGGTGACGTCTGTCCGCCGGCATTATCCTCCAGTCTCGCGCCGCAGGAACGGCAGAATCTGTCATTTTCGTGATTGTATTTTCCACACTCCGGGCAATACATATCCCCACCTCGTTTCTCCTTTTAATTTCCCGGCTATCCCAGTCTTCGTCCACAGTTGCTGCAGAATATGTCTCCTGGCTCCAGCGGGCTGCCGCAGTAAATACAGAATTTATACTCTCCCGGTCTCAGTGGCTGAGCCTGCTGCCTGTCCGGCATTGGCGCAGGTTCCCACCTGGGTGCCGGCTGTATCTCCGGCTGCGGCGCGGGCTCCCACCTGGGTGCCGGCTGTATCTCCGGCTGCGGCGCAGGCTCCGGCACTGGTGCCGGCTGTATCTCCGGCTGCGGCGCAGGCTGTATCTCCGGCTGCGGCGCAGGCTGTATCTCCGGCTGCGGCGCGGGCTCCGCCACTGGCTCCGGCTGTATCTCCGGCTGCGGCGCAGGCTCCGCCACTGGCTCCGGCTGCGGCGCGGGCTCCGCCACTGGTGCAGCTGCCGCTGCTTTCAAATTTTCCAACTCATTTTTGAGATTGGTGATCCTCTCAAACAGCGGCAGAAGCTGGGGAAGCGGATCTTCAAATCCGCCCTCATAATATGCTTTTCCAAGCTCACTGTAAGCCTGTTCCAAAAGTCTGCCCATCTCCTCTTCTCTGTTAAAATTTACAAGAACTGTTGCATCTTGATCTCTCATACGACATCCTCCTTACTGTAATATTGATTTCCTGTAATATCATTTTCTGTCATGCAAGTGTAAATGTATTCTTTCTGTCAGAAACATATATTTTTGTGCCTCTGGGCAGATAATACTGTCTTCCTTTTCCCAGCGGCTGGCCGCTCGCCAGGAATAGCATTCCCTTTTCAAACGGCTCCGCACAGTATTCCCCGTATTCTTTGATATAATATACGCCTGCGGCCGCTCCTTCCTCTTCATAGGGGCTTAATACCGCTTCTCCTTCCTTCAGGAAAAAGAATACTTCCGTTTTATCTTTAAGGGGATACACCTTTCCGGCATACAATCCTCCCTCGCATGTTATCGCTCCCGCGAACTCTTCCGCTGCGCTCTCCCGGACTGCCTGCGGATGAACTGCCTTTGCGGCCGGAGTTATATTTTCTTTTTCTTCCGGGGCCCATATGGATGGTTCCTCTTCCCGCTGGAATGGAGCCGGATTCCAATACTCCTGATTACGCTGATACCGCGTATCCGGCTGATGCTGACGGACGGGCTGTTCCCGGCGCGGCTCCGGCTGATGCAGAGACGCTGATCTGCGGTGCGCCCGTTCTGCCTCTGCGCGGCTGATCTGTTCCAGATAGATTTCTTCTCTGTTCCTTTCCCTTGGCGTTCTCCACAAGATAAGCCCGATCACAGAAAAGATAAAAACCAGAGCGTAAACCGCAAGCCATGCGTAAAGCGTAACATAACTGACAGAGAGTATGCCTTCTGCCGAAATCGAAATAAGCGCTCTTTCAATCTCACCAAATTTGTCATTCAGCACAACGAACAATGCCGCGAACGCCGCGCTGTTGATCAGGCTTATAAAAATTGCCAAAATATAAGGTGCTCTCTTTCTCAATGCACAGACGAAAACCGTTTCCATCACTACGATCCCCGCCGCAGCCGCGATAATCCAGGCATAGGATTCAAGGTAAGTCTGCACTGAAGCGTACAGAACCCCTTCCAGTCCGTTTCTGTCATAATATCCAATTCCTACTGCAAATACGTCCACAACTGATATTTCAGTTCCTGCCGCCTGCAGGATCGGCAGGAACCATATGCCAAGCGATCCCAGCAGCAAAAGCGCTATTATAAATCTTAACCCTTTTTTCACTGTCTTTCACCCTCCTTACTCTGTCTCCAGTCTCTCTAAAAGCCTTTTTCTCTGCCTCGGGAATATCACTGCCGTCACGGTCAATCCGACCAGGCATCCAAGAATCCCGATACAGCCCGCGCCTGTCATTATAATTCCCGGCGTTATATGTATCATTCCAGCCAGCCTCCTTCCTCCACCTGTCTGTAGACTTCTTCCAAAAGCTGCATCTCTTCATCTGTATTGTTATCTTTTACCTGCTGTTGGTACAGTTCTTCGGCTTTTTCACAGTACCCGGCAAACTTTGTATAATCACGGGACGCATTTTCTCTCAATCCCTGGACATCGATCTCCAAAAACGCATACCGCATATAGATCCGGTAATCCTCTCCGTAATCTTTCAGCATCTGATCCGCCGTTTTCTGCGCCTGCTCCAAGTCTCCCTGTTTTTGATACTGGACAGCCAGAGTGTCAAATGTGGTAAATGTTCCCCAGCCCTGGCCGATGATCTGGACCAGCGTCTCAACAGCCTCTTCTCTGTACTCTGCTTTTCCGGTTGTATCCGCCAGTTCAATATCAACTGCCGCCAGATGTTCCAGGATCTGCATCTGCTCCTCCGCCGGCAGGTCTTCCTTTGCCTTCAGGAGAATGTCCCTCTGTGACGTGCCGCTTCCTTTCTCTTCATAAATGCTGTCCATCATCAGATATGCCCTGGCCTTCATCTCGTTGTCGTCCGAAATACTGATACACTGTCCAAATTCCTGAAGCGCTGCATCAGGCTTCCCAAGTGCATTTTCAATCTCGCCCTTTGCATAATAGATGGAGTCTTCTTTCAATCCGTAATCTATGGCTTCCTGCAGCACATCCTGCGCTTCCTCCTCTTCCCCGGCATAGGCCAGCGCAATGGCATAGTCTCTGTAATAGGCTGTATGCCTGGTCCCCATACGAAAAACATCTTCATATGCGTCCGCCGCATCTTCATACTGCTCAAGCCGGAAATAGCTGTCTGCTCTCAGATAATACACATCCGCCATCCTCGCCTGAGCCAAATCCAGTTTTTCATTCTCACAGATATCATAATCGACAAAAGCAATACAGTCTTCGTATCTCTCCTGCTTATACAGGGCATATGCATTCTGATAATAGCTTTCCAGAGAGGACGGAATCAATCCCGATGCCTCCTCAAAGACTTTTTCCTGTTCCTCAAAATCATTGTTTTCAATAAGACGGATCTGTTCCTCAACCAGACTGTTGTAGGAATCCATGCGTTCCCGTTTTATCTCAGATATCCCATATCCTGTCAGCAGGATGCATCCTGCCAGAAGCGCCGCCAATAGGGTCCGCACTGCTGTCTGCCTGTGAAGCAGGCTCAGATAGCGCCGGTCCTTTTTCGGTATGTCCTGCAGCGCGCGGAACATATCGTATGCCGACTGCCAACGCTGTCCCGGATCCACACGCAAAGCCTTTTCGATGACCTGTGCAAATGCTTCCCCTGTAACCCCGGAAAGCAGTCCGGTATCGATCCTTTCCCTGTAATCTCCTACTTTCTGGCCCACAGCCAGATGATAAAGGGTCGCACCCACACTGTAAATATCAGTCCGTTCATCGATTTTCACCTCTTCCGGGGTTCCGCGGCCGCTCTCACGGCTCATGGCAATAAGATACTGTTCCGGAGAGGTATATCCGTTTGTGTATCCCAGAACCGATGTATCGCCCAGATAGAAGGAAATGTTAAAATCGATCAGACAGATATCTCCCTGGGGAGTAAGCATGACGTTTGCCGGCTTAATATCACAGTGTATGACCGGCGGTTCCTGACTGTGCAGGTAGTTCAGAGCACTGCAGATCTGCATTCCCCACCTGGCCAGTTCCCGGGAAGTGAACCGGCGCCCCTCTTCCAGCAGCCGGGCAAATGATTTTCCCGGCACATAACTCATCACTGTACAGACATCCTCGTCTGTCTCAAAAAAGTCGAGCACCTGGGGCAGATAGGAATGCCGGAGATTTTTTAGGATGTCTGCCTCTCTGCGGTTCCCGCTCAGAGAGATCACGCCTTTCCTGTACCGCTTTATCACAACCTCCTGGCGGAGACGTCTGTGATAGGCCTTATAGACGATCCCGCCGGCCCCTTCTCCCAGTTTCTCCAGTATCTCATATGTATCTGAGAAATCTTTCATCGTATTCATCCTATTTCCTCACTCTGACCGAAAATTCAAACTCTTCATCCAGCGACAAGGTAAACCGCATACCGTCGGTCAGTTTTACCGGCTCTGCGATCTGTCTTCCGGCCACAAAGATATGATTGGATGATCCCATATCCTCCAGCCAGTACCCATCCTGACGTGTATGAATTTTCGCATGTTTCCGGCTCACGGTGGGGTTGAATTTCACTACAAAATCTGCTTCCGCAGACTTTCCGATAACAAATCCATCCTTATCTACAGGGGCCTCCTCCCCGGTAGAAAGCCTTTTTACATACGCCTGTATTTGCACTATGGGATCAAGCAGCACCGTAGGCGACTCTCCGGTATATTCATCCTCCTGCCTTTTTTCCCGAACCGGAGCTACAGCTTTTCTCACAATGACATTTTCATGGAATCCCTGTTCTTTTATGTCAGGAATTTGAACTCTGTCTTTCTCTTTCCACCCTTCAAAATATTCTTTCATCATTGTCTCCCTCCCATTTTCTATAAATAGGCGGTCGCCAAGGTCTCGGGCAAGCCCGGACTTTGGCCCGTCGCCGACGCAAAAAGGCAGGCCTGCCCGCCTGCCTCCTGTTTTCCGCCCTATTTATTTTTAAATTTAAAAATCCTGTCCTTCTTCTTGGGGCGTTTTATGCCTTCTATTTTTTCCGGCATGGGTTCATATTTCTTTCCACTTTTCAGTATCGGGATCCCCTTATGATGTTTTCTCAGATAGAGCAGCGCGGCTCCTGCAAAAACAAAGATAGCCCCTGCCAGCAGCTGGGATACCGGATGTCCGATCCCCGGCAGGATAAGCTGGTCTGTCCGCAGCCCCTCTATCCAGACTCTTCCCAGCGCATATCCGAAAATATATAAAAGGAACAGTTCTCCTTCATATTTTTTATGTTTTCTGTACAGGAACAGCAAAATAAGGAGAACGCAGCACCAGAGGGATTCATAAAGGAATGTCGGATGAACCTGGATATATCTGACTCCGTCGATCAATTCAATGTGTTCCCGCATCTTCTCCGTCACATCCCCGGACCGCACTGCGTCCAGCGGCAGCCTCATGGCAAACAGGCTGTCCGTGTACTCGCCAAATGCTTCCCGGTTGAAAAAGTTGCCCCAGCGCCCCAGCATCTGTCCGTTGAGAATTGCCAGAGCCACTGTATCAAGGATCTGGAATGGAGACAGATGTTTTATCCTCGCCAGAACAAACGTTGCGACGACCGCGCCGATCACTCCTCCATATATTGCAAGCCCGCCTTGCCTGAGATTGAATATATCCAGAAGGTTGTCTTTGTATAAGTCCCAGGAAAATATCACAAAATACAGCCTGGCTCCTACGATCCCTGCGATCACTCCTATGATCCCCATATCCAGATAATCGTCCGGGTTCTGTCTCGTCCGCCTGGCCTCGGAGGTGGCGATCAGAAAACCGATCAGGATCGCCGCCCCGATGATTATGCCATAATATGCGATTTCAATTCCGAAAACCTGTATGTTCTTTCCAACATGACTCAAGTGAATTCCCAGGTTCGGAAAACTGATATCATAATGCATCCTTTTTGCTCCCTTCTTCCTGCAGGCTCCTAAACATTAAAGCGGAACAGCATAATATCGCCGTCCTGCACCACATAGTCCTTGCCTTCCAGGCGGACCAGGCCTTTCTCTTTTGCCGCTGTGTGAGAACCGCATGCGATCAGATCGTCATAGCTTACGACCTCGGCGCGGATAAATCCACGTTCAAAATCTGTGTGGATCTTTCCTGCAGCCTGGGGTGCTTTTGTCCCCCTCTTGATCGTCCATGCGCGCACCTCCGGTTCTCCTGCCGTCAGATAGCTGATCAGTCCGAGAAGATGGTAGCTTGCCTTGATCAGCTTTTCCAACCCGGATTCTTCCAGCCCCAGATCATCAAGGAACATTTTCTTCTCGTCGTCATCCAGCTGGGATATCTCCTCCTCAATTTCAGCGCATACTACAAATACCTCGCAGTCCTCCTGCTCCGCATACTCTCTTACAGCCTGTACTCCCGCATTGGACGCCCCATCGTCTGCAAGGTCGTCTTCTGATACATTTGCGGCAAAAATCACAGGTTTTGCTGTGAGCAGATTATATCCGGCAAGCCATGTCTGTTCATCCTCATCCTCAGTCACAAAGCTTTTTGCCAGCTTGTTCTCTTCCAAATGGGCTTTTATACGGTTCAAAAGATCCAGTTCTTTGGCCGCTGTTTTGTCATTTCGGGACAGTTTGACTGTCTTTGCGATTCTTCTCTCCAGGATCTCCAGATCGGAAAAAATAAGTTCCAGGTTGATCGTCTCAATATCCCGCATCGGGTCGATACTCCCGTCCACATGGACGATATTGCTGTTCTCAAAACAGCGCACGACATGTACAATAGCGTCAACTTCCCGGATATTGGCAAGAAACTGGTTCCCAAGCCCTTCTCCTTTTGACGCTCCCTTGACAAGTCCCGCAATGTCCACAAACTCTATGACAGCCGGAATGATCTTCTTTGTATGATACATTTCTCCCAGCACATCCAGCCGCTTATCTGGAACTGTAACTACTCCCACGTTCGGATCAATCGTACAGAACGGATAATTAGCCGACTCCGCTCCTGCTTTTGTCAGTGAATTAAACAATGTGCTCTTTCCAACGTTCGGTAATCCCACTATTCCCAGTTTCATCTATTTATAATCTCCTTGTATATATTTTTTCGTAAAACAGACCTCAAAATCTATTTTGCTGCTCCGGGGTCTGCGCTTAGTCTCGCGTTTCCATAAGAATAACCCGCCCATAGGCAAAGGATATTTTCACCTCGTCCTCTTCAAACTCATTGCTGACGCAAAGGCTGTCCGAAGGTTTTAAAAAATGATTTTTCAGCGGATATTTTGCGCCGCTGATGTTGAAATCATCCACCGGAAGTTCCAGCGGAAACAGAGAAAAATACGGTCCGAAAGCTTCCTCCCGCTTCAGCGTGATCCCCTGGTTTAACAGGCGTATCTGGTTGTGGCTGTCCAGGATCCGTGCATTCACCCCCGCGTCAACGGCAATCTGCAGGCACTGTACATTCGCCCAGAGATGATCCAGTCTGTTGCCGGTTCCGCCAAGGATCCAGATTTCCTTTCTCCTCATATCAAGACAGAGCCTGAGCGCAATTTCCGTGTCTGACGCATCCTTCACCGGGTTAAACTCCCGGATGGGAACATTTACCTCTTCCCGGTAATATGCCACAAGACGCTCCGGAGCACTGTCAAAATCTCCCACAATGTAATCCGGTTTGATCTCATGGTCATACAGAAATACAAGTCCTCTGTCCACACCGATAATGAATTCCGTCTCTTCACTTTTCAGGATCGGAAGCACAAAGTCTTCTTCCAGCATTCCGCCGCTTACGATCACAGTCCTCTTAGCCATAATTCTTTAATATCTCCATAAATCTCTGCGTATTATCTCTGATATCGCCCCGGTACACTGCAGAACCCGCCACGATCACATTTGCCCCTGCATCCAGCACCTCTCTGACATTGGAATGATGGATGCCGCCGTCAACTTCGATATCTTTTTCCATGCCCCGTTCTCTGAGCATGCCCCTGAGCCGCCCGATCTTCTCGATTGAGCCGGGAAGGAATGTCTGTCCGCCAAAACCAGGCACTACACACATAACAAGAAACATATCCGCCTGCTCCAGATATGGCTCGAGCGCCTCTACCGGCGTCTCCGGCTTTATGGAGATCCCGGCCTTCACACCCAGGCTGTGGATAAAATCAATGTCTTCCTTCAGTTCCGAACACGCCTCATAATGAACCGTCAGAATATCTGCGCCGCATTTCACAAAATTTTCCACAAGCCTTACCGGTTCCGATACCATCATATGGACGTCAATGGTCTGGCCGGTCAGGCTCCGTATCGAGGAGAGCACAGGCATCCCAAATGAAATGCTGGGGACAAACAGTCCGTCCATCACATCGAAATGAATATACTGTGCTCCTGCTTTTTCAGTCTCCGAAATCTGTTCCCCCAGTATTTTAAAATCCGCTGAGAGAATCGACGGCGCCAGAATCTTTTCCATACCCTAATACCTCTTTCTTTCATTCAGTTCCTGGTACATATCCAGATAGTCTTTATATCTTATCCGATGTATCTGTCCTGACTCCACAGCCGCTTTCACTGCACATCCGGGTTCATGGACATGACTGCAGCCGCTAAATCTGCACATTCCTTCATAGGGCAGAAATTCGGGGAAACAATTTTTTAATTCTTCTTTTTGAAGATCATTTATATAAAGGGAACTGAATCCCGGCGTGTCCATAATATAAGAGTCCCTGCCAAGTACGATCAACTCAGAATGGCGGGTCGTATGCCGCCCTCTGGCAATCTTTTTGCTGATGCTCCCGGTCTCCATTCTGATCTCCGACTGGAGCAGATTGATCAGGGAAGACTTGCCAACACCGGACGGCCCGGCTATGGCTGTGGTCTTCCCCCTGAGGAGACTCTTCAGATTTTCAATATTTTTTTCCTCCCTGGCGCTGGTAAAGAGTACCGGATATCCACAGGACCGATAAATCTCCTGAAGGTGCGCGATCTCAGGATTCCCTGCAATGTCCGTCTTATTAAAACACAGGACGGCAGGAATCTCCCTGCTTTCCATTGTCACAAGAAAACGGTCCAGGAGATTGAAATGCGGCTGAGGCTCCGTCACCGCAAATACAACCAGAGCCTGATCGATATTTGCCACTGCCGGGCGGATCAGCTCGTTCTTTCTTGGAAGCAGCCTGACGATATTTCCTTCTTTATCCTTATCATCCAGTATCTCGATTTCCGCGTCATCTCCCACAAGAGGCTTTATGCCATCCCTGCGGAATATACCTTTTGCCTTACATTCATAAACACCGGATCCTGCTATATGAACATAGTAGAATCCGGCAATTCCTTTTACAATTTTTCCGCGCATAACAGTATTGTCAACCATCTCCACCTGCGTCTCCGCACGGTCATGATCCATTATTTTCTCCGTCTTCAGCGTTATCGGAGGATTCCGGCCCCAGGCTGATATAGTATGTCACGGTTCTTCCTTCTGTAACCTTTGTACCCACGCTGGGATCTACCTTGAATACCTGTCCAGAGCCATAGGTATTGCTGTCATCGTAATCCTCGCCGATACATACCCCCTTCAGGCTGTATTTTTCAAGTTCTCTCAAAGCCGTAGCTTCATCCATCCCCCTGATGTCCGGCACGCTTACGATCTTCGTCTCCGGTCCTTTGCTCACCACGTAGGAAACAGTTGTACCTTTTGAAACCTTGCTGTTCGGATCAATGCTCTGTGAGATGACCTGTCCCTCCGGCACATCATCGCTGTACTCCTCGCTGGCGCTTCCTTTCAGTCCTGCAGCCTCCAGCGCAGCCTGAGCATCAGCCTCTTTTTTGCCTCTGATATCGGGTACGGTGGCCGGCTCTGCCCCCAGGCTCACGATGATCTCAACGTTGGATCCCTCGTCAACCTCGGTTCCCACATTGGGATTGCAGGAGATCACATATCCTTCTTCCACGTCACTGCTGTACTGTGCCTCTCCCTTTGTCACCTTAAGGTTTGCCTCACGGAGCATTTTTTCCGCCTCCGCTTCCTCTTTGTTGACAACATCCGGCACTTTTACCGTCTGCGCTTCTTCTCCTGTGCTCAGGATAACCTCTATCGTGGTATGCTTCTCCACTCTTTCTTCCGGCCCCGGAGTGTGGCTTTTAATCTCACCTTCGGCATATTCATTGGAAGGTTCTTCGCCGGCTACGTCCATACCCAGGCCTTTTTCTTTGAGTTCCTCCCGTGCCTCTTCCTCCGTCATGCCGCGCAGGTCAGGCACTTTCACTGTTTCCTCCTCGCTTGACGTGCCGATGCCCGGGCCGCTGAACAGCCCCACTGCATTTCCGACGAGAAACAGAACAAGCAGCGCGATGATCACCCCGGCTACGATCATCAGGATGCGCATGATTTTCTTTGTATCCGGGTTTACATCGTTCTTCTTTCTGCGCCTTTTGTCATAGGACCGTTCCTCGTCCTCGTCATAGTCGTCCTCGTCATCATAATCATCGTCATAATCGTCGTCATAATCCTGCCCCTGGATCCTGCGCAGTTCTTCTGCAGACATAACCACCGTAGAATCCCCGGATACCGCTCCGGCGATCACAAAATCACCGTCCGGATCCACCAGAGATCTCTTCAGATCCTGGAGAAGAGATGCACAGTCATGATATCTTCGCTCTGGATTTTTCTGGGTACATTTCATGATAATGCACTCCAGGCTGTATGGAATATCCGGCACTTCTTCCGCAGGAGATGCGATCTCCTCCTGAAGATGTTTCAGCGCCACAGATACAGTGGAGTCCCCGTCAAACGGAACATGTCCGGTGATCATCTCATACATGGTAATGCCGATCGAATAAATATCGCTTTTCTGATCGACAACGCCTCCCCGGGCCTGTTCCGGCGATGTATAGTGGACCGAGCCCATAACGCTTGTACTGATCGTCTGAGTTGACGTTGTGGCACGGGCAATTCCAAAATCTGTTACTTTAACTTTTCCTTCTTTTGAGATTATAATATTCTGGGGTTTAATATCCCTGTGTATGATATGGTGATTGTGAGCGGCCTGAAGCCCTGTCACCATCTGAATGGAAATGCTGATCGTCTCTTTTGCAGACAGCTTTCTTTTCCTCTGGATATAATCTTTCAGAGTGATGCCCTCGACCAGCTCCATGACCATGTAGAACAGACCCCTGTCCTGTCCCACGTCATAGACATTTACCACATTGGGATGCATCAGCCCCGCAGCCGCCTGCGCTTCGCTTAAAAATTTCTGTATAAACACCTCGTCGGTGCGGTAATCGCTTTTTAATACTTTAATTGCAACATATCGGTTCAGCTTATGGTCCTTCCCCTTATACACATCTGCCATACCGCCGGAGCCGATACGCCCCAGGATCTCATATCTTTTTCCTAAGAAAACTCCTTCTTTAATCATAATACACTCACCTCATCCGCAAACGGTTCTACCAGTACAACTCCGATATTATCTGTACCGCCGTTCTCTTTCGCCGCTGCCACAAGACTCTGGCCTGCTTCTACGATATCTCTTCCTCCCTGGACGATGTGAAACATCTCTTCATCCTCTACCATATTGCTCAGGCCGTCCGTACACATCAGGATAATATCGCCTTTTTTCAGACGGTGTTCATAAAAATCAACATCCACATCCGCCTTCGCGCCGATCGCCCTGGTAATAATATTTTTATCCGGGTGATGTTTTGCCTCCTCCGGCTTGATGCCTCCAAGCCGTACCATCTCTTCGACCAGAGAATGATCCTTTGTAAGCTGCTGGATCCCCTGATTGATCAGGTAGAGACGGCTGTCTCCCACATTTGCAAAATACATCATCTGGTTCATGATCGTAGCCGCCACGACTGTGGTGCCCATCCCCTTGAGATGTACATCGCCGGACGCCGCTTTTATGATCTCTCTGTTCGCTGTCCGTATGGCATCGACCAGCACCTTTTCCACGTCTGCGCCCTCGCTTCTTTTCAGTTCCCGCCTCAGCACTTCCACGGTATACTTTGAAGCGTAATCGCCGGCCTGGTGGCCGCCCATTCCATCCGCTACTACAAACAGATTCCGGAGGATTCCCAGCGGTTTGTCTGTCGTAAAGACGTAATCCTGGTTCACCTGCCGCACCATTCCCACGTCTGTGATTGAAAATGTCCTCATGTCCTCCTCCTTCTGAGCTGTCCGCAGGCCCCGTCTATATCAGAGCCCATTTCCCTTCTTATAGTAACATTTATTCCGCTTTTTTCAAGATTATTTTTGAAATTCAGGGCATTTTCCCTGCTCGGTCTGACAAAATCACGTTCTTTCACAGGATTGACCGGAATCAGGTTCAGATGGCAGTTCCTGGATTTCAGAAGCGCAGTCAGCTCCCGGGCGTCCTCTTCGGTATCGTTGATGCCGTGGACCAGGCTGTACTCAAAGGTCACCCGTCTGCCTGTCTTTTCAAAATATCCGTCGCAGGCCTCAAGCACCTGGGACAGGTCATATTTGTTTGCAATGGGCATCAGTTTCTTACGTTTCTCCTGCGTCGCTCCGTGCAGGGAAAGCGCCAGAGTGATCTGCAGCTTTTCCTCTGCCAGTTCCCGGATCTTCGGTACGATACCGCAGGTGGAAACCGTCACGTTTCTCTGACTGATATTCAGTCCGTGTTCCCCCGTCAGAATGTGGATGAACTTCAGAAGATTATCGTAGTTGTCCAGAGGTTCCCCTGTTCCCATGACCACCACATTTGATACCCGCTCCCCGGTAATCTTCTGAATCTGGTAGATCTGCCGCAGCATCTCTGAAGGCGTCAGATTTCGGTTCAGGCCTCCGATGGTGGATGCGCAGAAAACGCATCCCATCCGGCAGCCGGCCTGGGAAGAGATACATACAGAGTTGCCGTGTTTGTAGCGCATAAGGACGCTCTCTACCATATTTCCGTCATAGAGCCGGAAAAGGAATTTGTTTGTCCCATCTATTGCAGATATCTGGCGTTCTTCCATCTCAGCCGGCAGGATCTCATATTCCTGTTCCAGTTTCTCCCTGAGGCTTTTGGACAGGTTTGTCATCTCCGAAAAGCTGCCGCAGAGTTTCACATGGAGCCAGTCATAAATCTGTCCCGCGCGGAAGGACTTCTCGCCGAGCGCTTTCATCTCCTCCTGCAGTTCTTTATATTCAAAGGAACAGATATCTTTTTTCATGTTCCGCCCTCCCGTTTTCTCAGTTTTGCGATAAAAAATCCATCACTTTTATGGATACCCGGAAGGAGCTGCAGACAGCCTTCATCTGTCAGGGCGCCTCTCAGTTCCGGGCACAGCCGCCCGCTGATATCTTCCTGTAAAAACTCCGGATATTCTTTTAAAAACCACCGCACATTATCTGTATTTTCCTCCCGGCTGACCGTGCACGTGCTGTATATCAGCGTACCGCCCGGCTTCACACAGGCCTGCGCGCAACTTAGGATTTTTTTCTGAAGGGCGGCGAGATCCTTTATGTCTGCCGGAGAGATCCGATATCTCAGATCCGGCTTCTTTCCCATCACGCCCAGCCCCGAACAGGGGAGATCTGCCAAAACGATATCTGCTTTTTCTTTCCAGTCAGGATCCGGGACGGCAGCATCCCGGCACACCGCCTGCACATTTTCCATTCTGAAGCGTTCTATATTTTCCCGGATAAGATCCACTTTATACTCAGTCAGATCTCTGGCCTCTACCATCCCCTGCTCTTCCGGCCGTCCCGATGCTGCGGCGGCAAGCAGGAGTTCTTCCGCTGCATGAAGGGATTTGCCGCCGGGCGCAGCACACACGTCCAGGATCTGCGCACCTGCGCAGGGAGCCGCCAATTCCCCCACAAGCATGGAGCTGACATCCTGCACGGCAAACAATCCCTCTCGAAAACTGCCAAGCCCCTCCAGATGATCATAACCGGATATGTAGAGGGCATAGGGAAGATAAGGATGTATTTCCGTCTTCACACCTTCTTGCGCCAGACGCTCTCTCAGTTCTTCCACCGAAATCCTGCTCCGGCAGCACCGGACCGTCAGCGGCCTCTCCCCGGAAAGCGACCGGATCATAGTCTCCGCTGTCTCCTGCCCGAATTCTTTCTGCCACAGATCAACGATCCATTCGGGACAGGAATAACGAACGGACAGTTCCTGCTTTTTGTCCCGGGGATAAGCTACATCCGCCAGTCCCCTGGCTACATTTCTGAGCACGCCGTTTACGTATCCCTTCAGCCCTGAAAAACCTTTTCTTGCCGCCAGCTTCACCGCCTCGCTGCAGACGGCGCGGTCCGGCACACTGTCCATATATTTAAGCTGATACACGGAACTCCTTAAGATGCCCCGGATCACCGGTTTCATCTTCCGCACTTTTACTTTGGAAAACTGATCCAGAATATAATCGATCTCGATCAGATGTTCCAGAGTGCCTTCCGTCACCCTGGTGATAAAAGCACGCTCCCGTTTTTCAAGATATTGATATTTGAACAGTACATCCCGGAGAATCTGGTGACTGTACGCACCCTTCTCCGTCACTTCGAGAAGCGCCGCCAGCACGATTTCCCGCTCAATTACCGCGTTAGTCATTCCTTCTTCTTCCTCCGGTCAGAATCATCAGACGCAGAACCTGCAAAATGGCAGACGCAGCCCCGGCCACATAAGTAAGAGCCGCCGCCCCAAGCACTTTCTTTACAGAGGCTACTTCATCCGGGTAAAGCATCCCGGAAGCTCCCAGCGCTTTTACCGCCCTTCGGGAAGCATTGAATTCTACAGGGAGAGTGACCAGCTGAAAAAGCACTGCAGCTGAAAAGAGAAGAATCCCCAGATTGATCAAGAGAAGCGAAGTCTCTCCATTTATCAGAAGCCCGATCAGTATGAGCGGCCATGCCACCGCGGAACCAAAATTCGCCACAGGCACAAGAGCGCCGCGGATCGACAAAGGCGCATACCCAATGGCATGCTGCACTGCATGGCCGCACTCATGGGCTGCCACTCCCACAGCTGCAACGGACGAAGACTGATAGACTGTATCAGAAAGCCCCAGCGTTTTATTTCCGGGATTATAATGATCGGTAAGATTCCCTGGAATATGGATGACCTGCACGTCATAAATGCCGTTTCGGCGCAGGATCTCCTCAGCTGCCTCCTTCCCGGTCATCCGCATCCTGCTCTGCACTCTGGAATACTTTGCAAATACCTGTCTCACCCGCGCAGACGCCGCCAGACAGATTAAAACACCGATCAGTACAAGGATATAGGTCCAGTCATAAAAGTAATAAAACATTTTTTCGCCTCCCAGTGAAATTCAGCCGCTGTTTATTCCCTCGTAAATACAGTTCCCCTCTCGAGCGCATATCCGCGGAGGAATGCACCTGTCTCCATTCTTTTCTTTCCCGGAATCTGCAGTTCATATACATGCAGCACACCTTCTCCGGTCTGTACGGCAAAGCTGTCTTTTCCCACTTCTGTTACCGTGCCCGGAAGGCATCCGCTTTCTGTTCCGTTTTTTGCGCCAGCTGTATTTTCCGCTTTTGCGCGCCAGATCTTCAATGTCTTTCCCTGCCAGTGCGTATAGGCGCTGGGCCAGGAATTTAAGCCTCTGACCAGCCGTTCGATCTGGACAGCCGGGCAGCTCCAGTCAATATCTCCCATTTTCTTGTCCAGCATCTTCGCATAGGCAGTGGGAGATTCCCCCTGCTTTTCAAGCACTGCCGTGTGATCTTCCAGAGCTTTGAGCGTCTTTACGCACAGCTCTGCGCCCGCAGCGGCAAGTTTATCGTGGAGGCTCTCTCCCGTCTCGTTCTCTGCAATGGGCACTTCGGTTTTCAGGATCATATCTCCCGTATCCAGCCCCTCGTCCATCTGCATCGTCGTAACGCCGGTCACAGTCTCCCCTTCCAGGATCGCCCATTGGATGGGCGCTGCTCCCCGGTATTTGGGCAGCAGGGACGCATGGACGTTAATACATCCGTAAGGCGTCAGTTCCAGAATGGTCTTCGGCAGGATCTGCCCGAAAGCCACCACCACACACACATCTGCATGATATTTTCCCAGTTCCTCCACGCACTGAGGATCCCGGATCTTCCGGGGCTGATACACTGGTATTCCGTGCCGCAGAGCAGCCTCTTTCACCGGGGTAGGCTGCATTTCCTTTCCCCTTCCCTTCGGCTTATCCGGCTGGGTCACCGCCAGGCAGACATCGTGGCCCGCCTCAACCAGCGCTTCCAGGGTTCCCACTGAGAAGTCCGGTGTTCCCATAAATATAATCCGCATGGCTTACTCCTCCGTTTCTTCCCCGTCTTCATCCCCGTAAGCCACGTCGTGAAGTCCGTCCTGGGTCTTGTCTACATATAACTCTCCGTGCAGATGGTCAATCTCATGGCAGAACGCCCTTGCCAGCAGGCCTTCGCCTTCCATCTCAAACGGTTCCATCTCCTGGTTGAGCGCCCGCACCTTTACGTGATCCGGGCGGGTCACGATCCCCCACTTGCCCGGCACGCTTAAGCATCCTTCCTCCCCGGTCTGCTCCCCGGAAGTCTCGATGATCTCAGGATTGATCAAAATAATGGGACCTTCTCCCACATCGATCACCACGATCCTTTTGAGCACGCCGACCTGGGGGGCCGCCAGTCCCACGCCGTTTTTCTCGTACATTGTCTCCAGCATATCCGTGATCAGCAGTTTTGTGCGGAATGTCATCCTCGTAACTTCCTTGCACTGCTTTGTCAATATTTCATCTCCGATTTCCCTGATTTCTCTGATTGCCATAATGTCCTCCTTTGAATCTTTTATGTATATTTGCACAGGGCCGGCCACATGTTTTATCTGTTATAGAAAACGGCATGTTTCCCGCCCTTGTCCCATTACATGGGGTTAAAATCAAACTGGATCCATATTTTATCAAATCCTGAATTAATCTCAATATATTGTTCCATCCGGTCCTTGATCTTCACCAGCGTATCATACTCCGGGGCCTTCAGATAGATCACTCTGCGGTATATATCCCGGATCTTATCAATGCCGGGGCTGGCCGGGCCGATCACCTGAACAGCCGCCTGTCCCTTGATCCGAAGGACATATTCTTTCAGGAAATGGCAGCCTTTCTCCAGCAGTTCTTCATCCTCACAGGCTGCGTGAACAGCGGTCAGATTTTCCGCCGGCGGATAGCCCATCATCTCCCGGTAGGCAATCTCCTGCTGATAAAACATCTCGTAATCCTGTGCCGCTGCGGCTTCAATAGCGTAGTGTGCCGGATCATAGGTCTGGATCACCACATCCCCCGGCCGTTCTCCCCGGCCTGCCCGGCCCGCCGCCTGCGTCAGCAGCTGAAAAGTCCGTTCACCCGAACGGTAGTCGTCCGTGTACAGAGACATATCCGCCGCAAGTCCGCCCCCCAGCGTAACATTCGGGAAATCATGCCCTGTTACGATCATCTGGGTTCCCACAAGAATATCCGCTTCCCCGTTCGCGAAAGCGGCAAGAATTTTCTCGTGGGCGTCCTTCTGCCGCGTGGTATCCATATCCATTCTGAGCACCGCTGCCCCGGGGAAGCGTTTCTTTACCATGTCCTCAATCTGCTGCGTTCCCGCCCGGAACTCTCCGATATACGGAGAGCCGCATTCCGGGCAGCAGGTTACTTTCGGCTGTTCATACCCACAGTAATGGCAGACCATCTTTCCTCCCCGGTGAACAGACAATGCCACATCGCAATGGGGACATTTTACGGCATAGCCGCATTCCCGGCAGGAAACAAAGCCTGAGTAGCCCCGGCGGTTTAAAAACAACATGATCTGTTCTCTCCGGGATAAACGCTCTTCCATCATCTCCTGCAGCTGCCTGCTCAGGATCGAACGGTTGCCGTCCTTTAGCTCGGCCCGCAGATCCACGGTGTGAACACGCGCCATGCTCTGCATCCGGGAACGGCTTTTCATAGTGAGAAGGACATACTCACCCTTTCTGGCTCTGTACATAGCTTCCAGAGAAGGGGTCGCGCTTCCCAGGACTACGCCCGCCCCCTCCAGTTCTGCCCGCATGACTGCTGTTTCTCTGGCATGATAGCGGGGCACCTGTTCGCTCTTGTAAGTAGGTTCATGCTCTTCATCAATAACGATCAGCCCCAGGTCAGGGAATGGTGTAAAGAGTGCGGACCGCGGGCCGATCATCACATCTATTTCTCCGGCTTTCGCCCGCATCATCTGATCATAGCGTTCCCCGGCAGAAAGGCGGGAATTCATGATCGACACCCGCTGCCCGAAATGCCGGTAAAACCGCATCACAGTCTGATAGGTCAACGCGATCTCGGGTATGAGCACGATCGCCTGTTTCCCCATTTGCACCACGGTACGGATCATATCGATATAAACTTCCGTCTTCCCGCTTCCCGTAACGCCGTGAAGCAGATACGTATACCGCTTTCCTTCCCGGTACTCTCTCCGAAACCGTTCCGCAGCCTGCTGCTGTTCCGGCGTAAATGTAATATCCGGTGTTTCCCGGCTGCCGCCTCTGACCGGGTTGCGGTACACCCGCTCCGATTCCAGAGCAAGCACGCCCTGCTCTTCCAGAGCCCGTATGACCGGAAGTGTAATATGGAGTTTTTTCATGGCCAGATCGTATTCCAGCACCGGATCATCCAGGAGGGCGGCCATAAGCCTGGCTCTGGCCCTCTGATTTTTCTCCAGGTAATAATCCAGCCTGGCTTTTCCGGTCTCCTCGTCCAGAAGGAGACGCAGATATTTCTTCACCCGGGCATTTTCTTTCTGTTTGATAGGCAGCACAGTCTTCAAAGCCTGTATCATGGTGCCGCCGTAATTTTCTTTCATCCAGGCTGCCAGGGCGATCAGCTTTGCCTCGATCTCCACACTGTCCCTGGAGATTTCAGTGATCTCTTTCACTTTGGAGAGATCATAGCTGCATCGGTCCGAGATTCCCGTCACATATCCTTTTGTGGGACGGTTCCCATTTCCGAAAGGCACGATCACTTCCATGCCCGGCTTCAGTTCATTCTCCATTCTGTCAGGAATCCTGTACTGAAAGATTTTATCCAGTTTTTCATGTTTTATATCTATGATAATATCTGCAAACACATTCCCACCTGTCTTTTGTTCTCCGGTTCCGGTATTTATATCTGCCGCCTGACAGTGCTGTGCCCCGGTTTCCCGGCACATTCCCTATGCTTTGGCGTTCTCTTTGATTTCCTCCAGGATTTCGGCGATCAGCACTCTCTCGTCCATGGGATACTTGATGCCTTTGATTTCCTGATAATCTTCATGCCCTTTTCCGGCCAGTATGATCACATCTCCCGGTTTCCCGGTTTCAATGGCGTATCGGATCGCGTCCTTACGCCCGCAGATTTCCACGTATTTCCCGTCGGTTTTTTCGATTCCGGTCTTAATGTCGTCTATAATAGCCTGCGGTTCCTCAAACCTGGGATTATCCGACGTGATGATCGTCAGATCGGCAAGCCTCCCTGACACTTCACCCATCTCATATCTCCTGTCTTTTGAACGGTTACCGCCGCATCCAAACAGACACACCAGACGGCCCGGATCATACTCTCTAAGCGTTGTAAGAAGATTTTCCAGACTCATTGCATTGTGAGCATAATCGATCAACAGGGTAAATTCATCTGACACCGGAACTCTTTCAATCCTGCCTTTTACTTTTACCTCTCTGAGCGCTTTTTTTATCTTTTCCGGCGGCACCTGGAAATGCCTGCATACTGCGATGGCTGTCAGCGAATTGTACACGCTGAACCTGCCGGGAATATCAATCTCCACATCAAGATCCATAATCCCGGAGGCATGGTAGGCCACTCCCAGATATCCGGGTCTTGAAATAAGCTTTATATTTTCCGCCCGGAGATCGGCGTTTTCTGAAAAGCCAAACGTCTCCACTCTGCATGTGGCGTTTTTAAGTACATCCCTGAAATATCTGTCGTCAGCATTTGCGATTCCCAGCCTGCACTGTCGGAACAGCAGGCCTTTACACTGTTTATAATTTTCAAAATCACTGTGCTCATTCGGCCCGATATGGTCTTTCCCAAGGTTTGTGAAGATGCCGATCTCAAAAGGGATCCCTGCTGTCCGATGCAGCATCAGCCCCTGTGAAGACGCCTCCATCACAACAATATCGCAGCCCTCTTCCGCCATCTGTGAAAAGTATTTTTGTATGGTGCAGGATTCGGGAGTCGTATTGCCTGCCGGGATATGCTTTTCCCCGATGATCGCTTCAATGGTCCCGATCAGCCCTACTTTATATCCTGTGCTTTCCAAAATGGATTTTACCATATAGGTCGTTGTAGTCTTCCCCTTCGTGCCTGTCACACCGATAATTTTCATCTTTTCCGCCGGATATCCGTAATAGGCCGCGGACATAAGCGCCAGAGCGTACCTGGTGTCTTTTACCAGAATCACCGTAACATCCTCCGGGGCGTTCACTTCCCGCTCCACCACAAGAGCCGCCGCTCCTTTCGCCGCAGCGTCCGCGGCATAATTGTGACCGTCTGACACGGCTCCTCTGACGCAGACAAACGCAGAACCTTTTTCTGCTTCCCGTGAGTCGTTAACCAGCGTGACGATATCTGTATCCACGCTGCCCTGAAGCACCTCGTAGTCCAGCCGCTCCAATAATTTGTCTAATCTCAAAGTGTGACCTCCCTAAAGAAAATACTGTGCAGGCCTTCCGTAAACAGGCACTGATATAAGAATACCACAATCATGCATCTCTTGCAAAGGCCGGTATCTATTTCAAATAATATGTAAAAAGCCGTTCAGCCGTGCAGCTGTCCGCTCTGTTTTTCCCGCTGATATTTGACAAAATTCCTGAACCCCCTCTAAAATAGCCATATAGCTATGATCAAAGAAGGAGATTCACGGAAATGACAAAGTTTGAAGAATTTGAAAATGTGATCGCCCGCCTCCGTGCCCCGGACGGCTGTCCCTGGGATCGTGCGCAGACACATATGACCCTGAAGAAACCCTGTATTGAGGAAGCCGCGGAAGTCATCTGCGGCATCAATATCCTGGATCAGACCGGAGATCCCGAAAATCTGAAAGAAGAACTGGGGGACCTGCTCATGCAGGTTGTATTTCACGCACAGATCGCCGAGGAAGAAGGCCTGTTCACTATGGATGACGTGATCCAGACCGTGATCGACAAGATGATCCGCCGGCATCCCCATGTTTTTGGAGAAGCAACGGTTTCCGATACCGGCGAAGTCCTGACGAAATGGGAAGACATCAAGAAGCAGGAAAAACAGGGAAAAGAGTGGACGGAGAAATATCTTCCGGATGCTTTTGAAGAGGCCAAAAGCCTGATTGATGCCGCAAAAGAACGCAAGGGATTCAGGAAATCATAAATCCGGAATACGGAAAAAGCTCCCGCTGTTTTTGCATGAGAGCAGCAGGAGTTTTTCATCGTCCATTCTCTTCCAGCCAGCGGAACCCTTCCATATCATAATCCATCGCTGACATTGCACGATGTTTCGGATAAAAGCAGTTCAGATTTTCCATAAACCGGTGAAAATCCTGATGAGCCGGATAATCCAGAAGATTCCAGTCCATTTCCAGCTTCTCGTCCCGCTCCCTGAAATGCCTGATTTCGTTGCCCATAAAGTTCAGCTTCTTCCCCGGATGGGCGTACATGTACATATAAAATGCTCTGTCTGAGGCAATGGAGCAGGAAGCTGTAACCTCCATCATCAGCTGCATTGACCATCTAAAGGACTACACACCAGAAAACTCCGATATATTTACCCGGGAACTCTGCCTCGCATTCATGGCCCAGATCTCCCTGATCCGGATTCTCTTCTCCGGCAGAGAACAGAGCCATCTGGGCGTCCGTCTGGACAGAGCACTCAAGGAAGTAATCTTCCGGAAATATCCGGAGTACAAAGAGGATCCGGCAAAGCAAGCTGATCTTTCAGTCAGGATTTGTGCATTTTACCATCTTGTCTTTTTTCTTTTTGTAGTCTATACTGGACAGACCATCAGCGGGAGCTTCTCTCTCCCGCATGCTGTTCCAGAGGCAGTACCCGGTACAAACAACCATATCCGACGGTTTCCGTCAAAGATTCCTTTTGTCTGAACTCACAGAAGGTTGCAGCCACTTAGTTTTTTTCCTATAATGGAGGTGTAATTATTGATAAAACAACTTAATACTCAGGATTTTCCTGTAGCAAACAGGACATACAAAGACGGACTTTTCCGTCTCGTATTTCAGAAAAAAGAAGATCTGCTCTCGCTTTATAATGCGATTAACAGCAGTAATTACAGCAATCCAGACGAGCTGGAAATTAATACACTTGACAATGTCCTGTATTTATCAATGAAGAATGATCTAGCTTTCCTGATCAGCGGTACTATGAATTTATA
>ERZ1090869.335-NODE-335-length-25687-cov-7.119382_pt1 | contig 25687 bp, 23 predicted proteins | sample MGYA00478474_ERZ1090869 | MGnify/ENA primary metagenome ERZ1090869 (study PRJEB33644, sample SAMEA5815748) | chicken gut metagenome | biome: Chicken; feature: Gastrointestinal Tract; material: Caecum | place: Ireland | collected 2019-01-01 | study: A study of the... | reverse complement strand
AGCATGCGACTGTTAATCGCAGGGTCGTTGGTTCGAGTCCAACTTGGGGAGCCAGAAAAGCCCCGGATGCGACGCATCCGGGGCTTTTGTCATACCGGTTTGATAGCGGGCCTCTGCACCATCTCTTTTCTGCGGCAAACGGTGCGGCGGGGCGAACCGGAAAAAGAAAAGAAAGGTTTGAGGGTGCAATGCAAACGAAGAGTACGGTTCAAAAAGGGATCTTCCTGGTTTTGGCGGTCCTGTTCCTGCTTTCGCTGATTCCGGTTTTTGCGATGGCCTTTTATGCCTATCCAAGCGCGGACGATCTCACCTATGGCGTGGCAACGGCTCGCGCTTGGCAGGAAAACCATTCTCTGTCTTCCGTCGTGTCTGCCGCATGGGAAGGCACGATGGAGAAGTACCAGACATGGCAAGGAAGCTTTTTTGCGGTGCTGCTGATGCATTTGCAGCCGGCAGTGTTTGGAACATCCTGTTATTCCGTCGGGGTGCTTCTGCTCCTGATTGGGTATCTTACCTTTGGAGCTCTGCTTCTTTATACAATTTCCCGGCGGCTCTTTTCCTGTGCCCGTCTGCCGGCAGGCATTATCACACTCGTGCTCCTTTTCCTGTCTCTTTCTTTCACATATGATCCTGTGGAGGCATTTTTCTGGTATAACGGCGGCGTCTATTACACCTTTTTCTATTCCCTGTCGCTGCTGCTTTTCAGCCTGCTGATCCTGGCCGCCACGGCGAAGGGCAAGGCCGCTGCCGCCGTGCCTGCCATCCTCAGCCTGCCGCTCGCGTTTTTCATCGGCGGGGGCAATTACTCCTCCGCCCTCATGAGCGCTTCCCTGCTCTTCCTGCTGCTTGTGCTGTCCGTCTGGAAGCGCAGAAAGAAGGAGGCGATCGTGCTGCTGCTTGTCTTTGCGTCGCTCATGGCGTCGTTCCTCATCAGCATTCTGGCCCCCGGCAATGCCGTGCGCCAGATGGAGGCCGGCGGGGCCAGCTCTCCCGTGAAGGCGATCCTGCTCTCGCTTGTCTATGGCGTCTATGCGTTCTGCAACAGCATGACGCTTCCCGTCGTGGTGGGGTGGGCCTTCCTGACGCCGTTCCTCTATCGGGCGGTTTCCCGGCTTTCCTTCCGCTTCCCGTATCCTCTCGCCGTCTTTCTTCTGGCATACGGCGTGTTCTGCACCCAGGGGACGCCCGTCTTTTACGCGCTGGGGTTCAGCATGCCGGAGCGTGTGATCGACATCATCTATTTCAGCGTCTATCCCTTTTTCCTGTTGGTGTGGGCGTATTTCCTGGGCTGGCTTTCCCATCGGGATTGGTGGCTCACGCGCTGGGCACGTGTATCATCCGAATTGCCGAAGGGAAAGGCGGGGCTTTGCGCCTTCTTTGCGCTGATCTGCTTCTGCGCCGGCACCGTCGGCCTCATCCGAATCGACAAGGATCCCGAAACGGGCGCCATGCGGCTGCAGGGCTTGCCGCTCAGCGCGCAGGCGGCCCTTTCCCTTGTCACGGGCGAAGCGCAGTCCTTTCACGCGCAGCTTACGGCGCGGGAAGCGCTCTATGAAGATCCTACCATCGCCGATGTGCGGGTGGAGCCGCTGCAGGAAAAGCCGTATCTGCTTTTCCAGGAGGATATCACCGAGGACCCGGCCTACTGGGTCAACACATCCACGGCGGATTATTACGGGAAAGAATCGGTTGCGCTTTCCGGCGCGGCGCCGCAGGCTGAGTGACGGCGCTCAGGCGTGACGGCCCTGCTTTGGCGGCCGCCTGCGCAGCACGAGCGAGCCGTAGCCCCGCTTCACAAGCCCTTCCCGTTCCATGCGGGCGAGGGCACGGCTCACCGTCACGCGCGAAAGGCCGGCGAGGTTGGCCAGCTCCTCCTGCGTGGCGTGCACGGCACCCGTCTCGTCTGCCAGCCGCGTGAGCAGGCGGGCGATCCGCTCGTCGGCGCGCAGGAAGGCCATGGCGTCCACCTGGGCGGAGAGCAGGCGGATGGTCCCGGCCAGCGACTGCAGAAGCTCCACCGCCAGGCCCGGCTGCATCGCAAAACACCGCAGCAGCGTGTGCCGGTTCACGGGGATGATCTGTGATTTTTCAAGCGTGCGCGCCGAGGAGACGCGCGGCGCGCCGTCGAAGAAGGAGGCCACGCCGAAGGGTTCCCCCGGCTGGACGAGCCGCAGCGTGTGCTGCGCGCCGTCCTCCGCTGTGAGGAAGATTTCCACACTGCCGCTCACGAGGTAATAAAACTGGACGGCCGTCTGCTCCTGCAGATAGACGACCGTGTGCCGCGCATAGAGCCGCGCGGGCTCCGTCTGCTCCAGAATGGCCCATGGATTTTCCTTTGGCATCGCGCATGCCTCCTTTTCTTTTTCAATTGTATCATATGATATATTCTTTCCGCAAGAAACGGTATATGATAAAGAAAAACAAAGCAGAAGGAGAGACCATCACCATGGGAATGACGATGACCCAGAAAATCCTGGCGGCGCACGCCGGTCTGGACCATGTGGAGCCGGGCCAGCTCATCGAAGCAAAGCTGGATCTGGTGCTTGGCAACGATATCACGTCGCCGGTTGCCATCAACGAATTTGAAAAGTGCGGGGCTGATTCCGTGTTCGACAAATCGCGCATTGCGCTTGTGCTGGACCACTTCACCCCGAACAAGGACATCAAGGCGGCGGAGCAGTGCCGCCAGGTGCGCCGGTTTGCCTCGAAATACGACATTGACAATTTCTTCGACGTGGGCCGTGTGGGCATCGAGCACGCGCTGCTGCCGGAGCAGGGTATTGTGGTGCCGGGCGACTGTGTGATCGGCGCGGACTCCCACACCTGCACATATGGCGCGCTCGGCGCGTTCTCCACGGGCGTCGGTTCCACCGATATGGCGGCGGGCATGATCGCGGGCAAAACGTGGTTCAAGGTGCCGCAGGCGATCCGCGTCACGCTGCATGGCAAGCTGCCCAAGTGGGTGAGCGGCAAAGACGTGATTCTGCACCTCATCGGCGAGATCGGCGTGGACGGCGCGCTGTATGAGTCGCTGGAATTCACCGGAGACGGCGTGAAGAGCCTTTCCATGGACGATCGCCTCTGCATCGCGAATATGGCCATCGAGGCCGGCGCGAAGAACGGCATTTTCCCGGTGGACGAGGTCACGCTGGCATACGGCAAGGGCCGTTTCCGCCGCGAGCCTGTGATTTACACGGCGGACGACGACGCGGCGTATGTTTCCGAGGTTACCATCAATCTCGACGAGCTGCGCCCGACGGTAGCCTTCCCGCATCTGCCGGAGAACACCCGCACCATCGACGAGGTGGGCGAGGTGAAGATCGATCAGGTTGTGATCGGTTCCTGCACGAACGGCCGTATGGAGGATCTCCGCACGGCGGCTGAAATCCTTAAGGGCCGCAAGGTGGCGGACGGCGTGCGCTGCATCATCATCCCGGCCACGCAGAAGATTTACCTTGACGCCGTGCACGAGGGCCTGGTGGACATCTTCATCAATGCCGGCGCCATTTTCAGCATGCCGACCTGCGGTCCCTGCCTGGGCGGCCACATGGGCGTGCTCGGCAAGGGCGAGCGCGCCGTTTCCACCACAAACCGCAATTTTGTGGGCCGCATGGGGCATGTGGAGAGTGAGGTTTACCTCGCGAGCCCGGCCGTTGCCGCCGCCAGCGCGGTGACCGGTTTTATCACCGACCCGGAGAAACTTGACTGAGGAGGCAGCAGCATGAACGCACATGGCTTTGTACACCGTTACGGTGATAATGTTGACACGGACGTGATCATTCCCGCCCGGTATCTGAACACGGCTTCCCACGAGGAACTGGCCGCCCACTGCATGGAGGACATCGACAAGGAGTTTGTCCACAACGTCAAGCAGGGCGACATCATTGTGGCCGGTAAGAACTTCGGCTGTGGATCCTCCCGTGAGCACGCGCCCATCGCCATCAAGGCGAGCGGCATCTCCTGCGTGATTGCGCCCACGTTTGCGCGCATTTTCTACCGCAACTCGATCAACATCGGCCTTGCCATTCTGGAATGCCCGGAGGCGGCGGCCGAGATTCAGGGCGGCGACGAGGTTTCCGTCGATTTCGACACCGGCGTCATCACGGACGTGACCACCGGCAAAACCTACAAGGCGCAGCCCTTCCCGCCCTTCATCCAGAACATCATCGAAAAGGGCGGCCTCCTGAACAGCCTCAAGCAAGGCTGACGAGGCTGAGCCTCGACGCAAGACCTGCGGATAGGCCCGCAGGGTTCGAAAAGCCCGTTCGCGCGGGTGGCTGGTGACGAGGCTGAGCTTGGAAAGCCTGCCTGCGGCAAATTTGCGCAGAAAAACCCCGGCATCCCGGGCCGTTCAGGCCGGAATGCCGGGGTTTTGTGTCTCAAAGAGGAAAGGCTCAGTCGAAGCGCAGGTCCTCGAGCTTGCCTTCGCGGATGAACACGGGGATCTCGCTGAGCGGGGCGGCGCAGGAAATCGTCTGGCCGCCTTCCGAGACGGAGCCGTCGTTCAGGCTGCGCCAGCGGCAGCCTGCGGGCAGATAGACCTCGCGCTCGCGCTGGTTCTCCCACAGGATGGGCGCCACCAGGATGTCGTCGCCCAGGAAGAACTCGTCCTCCACCTCCCAGGCGTGCTTGTCGCCGGGGAAGTTGTAGAACAGCGGGCGGATGACGGGCGAGCCCTTCTCGTGGGCCTGGCGCATCGTCTCCTTCACATAGGGACGCATCTTTTCGCGCAGGAACAGGTACTTTTTGCAGATCTCGTAGACTTCCTCGCCGTACGTCCACACCTCGTTGGAGGCGCCGCTCGGCGTGGAACCGCCGCCGGTGGGGCCGATCGGGGGCTTGTGGGGCTCGCGGTCGCCGTGCAGGCGCATGACGGGGCAGAACGCGCCGAATTCAAACCAGCGCGCCAGGCACTCGTGGAAGGCGGGGTCGCGGATATCGCCGCCGTGGAAGCCGCCGATATCGGTTGTCCACCACGGGATGCCGGCAATGCCCATGTTCAGGCCGGCGGCAAACTGGTTGCGCAGCGAGCGGAAGCTCGAATCGATGTCGCCGCTCCACACGAGCGCGCCGTAGCGCTGGCTGCCCGCCCAGGCGCAGCGCACCAGGCTCACGATCTCCTGCTCCCCCTCGCCCTGCAGGCCCTCATAGGCCATCTTCGCGTATTCGCGCGGGTAGAGGTTGCCGATCTCGAGGTCGCTGCCGCGCCAGTAGCGGTAGTGCTCAAATTCATAGCGCGTGAACTCCGGCTCGGCCTCGTCCAGCCAGAATACGCGGATGCCGTAGCGGCGGTAATTGTCGTGGATCTTCTGCCACACATAGCGGCGGGCCGCCGGGTTCGTCATGTCCGCGAAGCAGGCGTTGCCGAGCTGGTGCATCCGGTTGCCGTGCTCCGTGCGGGTCAGCAGGCCGAGCTCGCGCATCTCGCGGTAGTTCACGCTGTCCTCCTGCACGGTGGGCCACACGGAGATCATCAGCTCGATGCCCATCTCCTTGAGCTCGCGCACCATGGCGTCCGGGTCCGGCCAATATTCCGGGTCAAAGCACCAGTCGCCCTGGTGCGGCCAGTGGAAGTAGTCGATGACGATCACGGAGATCGGCAGGCCGCGGCGCTTGTACTCGCGGGCGATCTCCAGCAGTTCGTCCTGCGTCTGGTAGCGCAGCTTGCACTGCCAGAAACCGGTGCCGAAGTCCGGCATCATGGGCGGCTTGCCCACGGCCGTCATGTAGGCTTCCTCGATCTCGGCCGGGGTGTCGCCCGCCGTGATCCAGTAGTCCATCTGCCGGGTGGAGCGCACCGTCCACTCCGTGACGTTCTTGCCGAACGTCACGCGGCCCACGGCGGGATTGTTCCACAGGAGGCCGTAGCCGCGGTTCGAGAGCACAAACGGCACGCTTGCCTGGGAATTGCGGTGCGCCAGCTCTACGATGCAGCCCTTCAGATCCAGGCAGTCCTGCTGGTATTGGCCCATGCCATAGAGTTTTTCGCCGCCGTTGGCCTCAAAGCGGACCTCCAGGCTGAAATTGTCTGTGCCGGCGATGGGGCGGAAGGTGCGCGGGCAGATTTCCAGCGCGCTGTTGAAGCCCTCGTCCTCCTCGCGGAAGCGGTTGCGGTCATATTCCTCCAGCAGCGTCTCGCCGGTGTCCGCACGCGAAAAGCGCAGCTTGCCGGAGGGGAAGACGTCGCAGCGGAGCTTGCCGTTCACGATGCTGGCACGTGTGCCGTTCACAGTGATCTGCGCCTTGGTTTCTGCGTGTTCGGGCAGCAGGGCGAAGTCCTCGTCCGCCAGCAGCTCGCCCTGCACGGTGGCGCGCACGCGCAGGCTGTTTGCGCCCCAGGGCTCGATGCAGAGCAGCTCCTCGTCGAAGCGGCGCAGGATCCTGTTTTCTTCTGCGTAAAGCAAGGTCAACTCTCCTTTTCTGAAAAATAACATCCGCGGCCGGAAGGCCGCCATGGTTCGATCGCCCCCATTATAGCGGAAGCGTGCGGGAAATGCAATTCCTTCTCAAAAGTTTTGTGCCCGCAGGCAACGCTTTATTCCTTTACAGCGCCCAGCATAATGCCGGTAACAAAATATTTTTGTAAAAACGGATAGACGACGAGCATGGGGATCATGGCGATAAAAATCTTGGCCGCATCCAGCGATTTGTTGGAAAGCTGGCTCATCAGCTTGAGCTCATCCGGGTTGAGCATATTGGTCTGTGTGTTCACGACCATCTGCTGAATGTAGGTTTGCAGCGGGTAGTGTGCGTCGCTGCTGGAAAGCACCATGCCCTGGAAAAATTCGTTCCAGTATCCCACGCTGGTGAACAGGATGATGGTGGCCAGCATGGGCACGGAGCAGGGCACCACAATGCTGAACAGGATGCGCCATGGCCCGGCCCCGTCCACCAGGGCGGCTTCCTCCAGGTTTTGCGGCAGGTTGCGGAAAAAGTTCATCACCAGCAAAAGGTTAAACACAGGAAGACCGCCGCACAACACCAGGCCCCAGATGGTGTCGATGGCCCTATAATTGACCATGGTAATGTACCACGGAATCACACCACTGTTGAAAACCATGCAGAACATGACGATCCACATGATGATGTTGCGAGCTTTGAACAGGCGTTTTGGTTTGGAGAGTGCATATCCCATGGTGATCATGACCAGCAGCGAGACAATGGTGCCGATGACGGAGCGCAGAATGGAGATCCAGAAAGAGTGGAAGAATTTCCAGTCTCCCATAATTTCCGAATAACTCACAGTGGTGAACCCCACGGGAAAGAACGTGACCATGCCGGAATTTGCTGCTGTTTTGTCGGAAAAGGAAAGGCAAAATGCATACCAGATGGGATAGAGACAACTCAGCGCCAGAAGGGCCATGAGCAGATACAGGAACACCGTGAAGATCCGGGTGCCGAGTGTTTTGCGTTGTACCATAACGAGATCGCCTCCTTTCCTCAAAAAACTTTATAGTCGGCAAATTTGTAGGCGGCCGTGTAAGAAAGGACAATCATGACGAAACTGATCACAGATTTAAACAAGCCTGCCGTGGTAGCCAGGGAGAACTGCAAATTGACCAGACCAATTCGATAAACCCAGGTATCAAGAATATCGCCGGTGGAGTACACCATGGGATTGTACAGATTGAACACCTGATCAAAGCCGGCGTTGAGCACGTTGCTCAGGCCCAGAACGCCCACCAGGACGATGGTCGGCATGATGCCGGGCAGCGTGATGTAAAACACGGAACGGAACTTGCCGCACCCGTCGATGGAAGCGGCCTCGTACAGGTTCGGGTCGATGCCGGTGAGGGCGGCCAGGAATATGACGGCGTTGAAGCCGAATTCCTTCCACACATCCGTGCCGATAACCAACTGGCGGAAATAAGACGATTCGCTGAACCAGATGACCGGCTCCGCGCCGAACAGGCCGCCGATTTTGTTGACAATGCCGTCCAGACCGAAAATGTTCAAAATCACGCTGGCCAGGATAACCCACGAGAGAAAATGCGGCAGATAGACGGCCGTTTGGATGAATTTTTTATACCGCAGGTTTTTTACCTCGTTGAGCAGCAGGGCAAAGAGGAGAGGCACCACCAGGTTCAGCACCACCTTGGAACAGGCGATGACAATGGTGTTGACGATGACGCGCTTGGCGTCTGCCATGGAAAAGAGATATTCGAAATTTTCCAGGCCGTTAAATTCCGATCTCCATGGCCCCAGGCCGGGGACATAGTCCTCAAAGGCGATGATAATGCCGGAGAGAGGGACCAGGTTGAAGAAAAACAACCACAGCAGGCCGGGGACCACCATCAGCCAGTAATGCGTTTGAAGCTTAAAACTTCTTCGTTTTTTCATGGTTACCATCCTTTTGCATAAATCTTTCCTGAAAAAGGAAAAGCCTCTGTCCGGCGGTCCCGCCGGACAGAGACTCCCGGTGTCCATTCGTTCAAGAGGGCCGGCCGGCTGCTCTCGAATCAGTCGGCGTCAGCCATAGCCTGGACCTCGGCGGTGATTTCCGTACCGCCTTCCGCATACCATCTTTCTACGAATTCGTCAAAGGCGCTGATATCGTCCTTGCCGGTAATGATGCGCAGGCCCATCTCGTTTTCAGCGGTTTCCAGGTTGGCCCACTTGGACTCCATGGTTTCCGTCTGGCTGTAGCACACGCTGTACACGCTCTTGTCGGGCGTGTCGAGGGCGCAGGGGCGGTCGCCCGCCAGGATGGAATACAGGCGCGGGAAGTTCGGGTCTTCAATGTTGAAGTTTTCGATGGAAAGCATGTTGCTGCCCACTTCGTAATCCTTGATGCCCGTTTCCAGGGAAACGCAGTCGTTGTACAAAAGCTTCATGGCGCTGTCCGGATCGTTGTAATCTTCCGCAGTCGCTTCCCCATTGAGCACCTTGTACAGAGTGTCGTAGGTGACTTCGCATTCATCCAGCATTCCCATGGAGTTGCGCAGCGGGTACCAGTAGATGGAGGTGTTCTGGCCGTAATCCGTGGTCAGCTTGTTTTCGTCGCGGATCCACACGTTGTTCATGATGATGGCGGCCTTGGCGACATCCTCAGAGATGTTCTTGTTGCAGATGACATAGGAGCCGACGGGGCATTGCTCGCGGGTGTTCCACTGCCCGTCATCCGTATATACAGTGTAGGCTTGCCAGTTTGCGTGTGGATCGTTGCGGTAAGCGTCGGTGATGCCGTAGCCCATCTTCCACCAGGCGCAGAAGTACATGCCTGTCTTGCCGGAGTTGATGGCTTCGTCGGATTCGTCGCGCACGCCCATTTCCGGGTCGATGAGGCCCTGGGCATACCAGTCGGCCAGCCGCTCAAAGGCTTTTCGGCTGCCGTCGCTCAGGGTGCCGTATTCCACCTTGCCGTTTTCGTCCTCCACCCAGTAGCCCGGGAAGGCGTCATAGGCGGCGAACACCGGCTCAAAGCCGCAGTCGGCTACACCGGCGCTCAGGAAAGTTGTGTAGCAGATGGCGCCGTTCTTATCCGGGCCGGCGATCGGGATCGTTCCCTCGCCGCCGGGCTTCTCGTCGCGGAAGGCGATGGCGATCTCTTCAATGTCGTCCAGCGTCTTGGGCGGCTCCAGCCCAAGCTCGTCCAGCCAGTCCTGGCGCACGTTCACAACGGAACGGCCGGAGGCGGCAACGTCCACGCCCACCATGCACAGCTGGCGGCCCTCGTAGTTGGAATACTCATAGGCTGCGTTGTCGCCGGATTCCATAATGGCGAGCACCTGCGGGGAAGCGTATTTCGGGAACAGGTCCGTAAAGTCGTACAGCATGTCGGATTTCGCCGCCGCAAGGAAATCCTTGCGCCCGCAGGACATGCCGTCCGGCAGCGTATTGCTGGCGATGCACAGGCTGACCTTCTGGTTGTAGTCGTTGCCGGAGGCGGCGGACCAGTCTACGACAACCTTAATGTTGAAGTTTTCCAGCAGGTAACGGGTGTAAACGTTGTCCTCGTTTGTGTCCCCCTCCGGGAAGCTCATGGTGGGCTGGGCCACCTGGCCGATGTGGATCTCGACCGGTTCGTCAAATTTCATGAAGGGGTCGCCCTTCTCCTCTTCCGCCGTCCCGCCGGAATTTCCGGAGGCCGTGTCCGCCGCGGAAGGCGTATCGGCCGTGGACGACGTGCCGCCGGGTGCAGAACAGCCGGTGATGGAGGCCGCCGCAAGCAGGCCGGCAATCAGCAGCGTGCTGGCTCTTTTCAAACCCTTTTTCATTCTAAAATTCCTCCTTCGCTCTTTTTTCAAAAGCTGATGGAGTTATTTTACTAACAAATTCCTCTATAATCAACCAAACATTATGTAAAAAACACAAAACAAAATTCTCCCCCCTTCGCTCTTCTAGGAAGCAAAGGGGGGAGAACTGTTCCCTCACAATTTTTCGGAGGACGGAGCATCACCGTTTGCAGGGGGAATTGTTTTGCGTAGGCCGAACAACTGCACCCCACCTGCTCCAAAAAGATGCGGGAAAAGTACTTTTGGTCCTCATAGCCGACGGCTTCCGCCAGGCCGCCCGGCCGCACCGCCCGGCTGCGCAGCAGTTTTTTGGCGAGCTCGATGCGCCGGTTGCGCAAAAAGTCGTTGAATGTCAGGCCTGCCACCGCTTTGAAGTTGACGGAAAAGTAGCCGCGGCTCATGTTGACCTGGGCGGCCACCTGTTCCGCTTTCAGCTTTTCCGTCAGGTGGGCGTCCACATAGCCCGCCGCGCGCAGGATGCACACCGGCACGCGGGAAAGGTCGCCCTGCTCCTGTGCCCAGGCGTACAGCTTCGGCCGCAGTCCTTTCAGCCAGGCAGCGGCCTCCCCTTTTTGTGAGAGGAATGGCGGTGCGGCGGGCCAGCCAAACGCACTTTCCAGCTCCTGTGAGATACGGAGCAGCAGGCGTTCTTCCTGCCGGAGGGTCAGCGGGGAGCGGGCAAGCGCCCCGCACAGGCTGCAAAACAATCCTTCGTCGAACAGCCAGCGCAGGCCGCGCCACTGCCGGGTATACGCTTCCAGCGAGGCTTCCGCCCCTCCGCCCGGTTCCGGGGAGGGGGACGGCCGGTCCGGGTTTCCCGCCAGGCTGTCCAGCAGGCTGCCGACGCGGCGGAAAATCTCGGTGCAGTCCATCTCTTCCATGCGCAGCTTGGAAATATAGTCGAGCGCACCCAGGCGCAGGGCGCTCTGCACATATTCAAAACCCTCGTGGAAACTGAGGACGACGTATTGCAGGCGGGGGTAAAGGGCGCGGCTTTCCCGGATGAAATCCAGGCCGGAGAGCATCGGCATGGAGATATCCACTACGCACAGATCCACCGGGTGGGCTTTGAGAAAGTCCAGCGCCAGCACGGCGTTGGCCACATCCCCGGCGATGGCCATGCCGCAGGATTCCCAGGAGACAGAGGAGATCAAACCTTTGCGCTCCAGCTTGTCGTCATCAATGATCAGAACTTGATACATGGGGCTCTCCCTTCTTTTGTATGGGCAGCAGCAGGCAGACCTCCGTCCCCCTGCCCGGCTCGCTGTGAAGCTGCAGGGAGGCTTCGCCGCCGTAATACGATTCCAGGCTCATCTGCACATACCGCAGGCCAATCCCCTTGTTCACCTGGCTGATCTCCTGCCCGGAGACCAGGCCGGAAATGCCGTGCCCGTCATCGCAGATGGAAATCCGCACCCAGCGCCGGCCTTCCTCCTCCAACGGGCGCATGGAGACGCGCAGCAGGCCGAAATCATTCATGTTGTGGCACACGGCGTTCTCTGCCAGCGGCTGCAGGATAAGGCGTGCGCAGGGGTAATCCAGGTAATCCCCCGGCTCTATATCCATCTCCACGTCAAAGTCATAGCGCGTTTGCTGCAGGTTCAAATAGACATCCAGGCTTTTCAATTCGGTGCGGAAGGTGGAGCGTTTCTCCGTCTTGCCCAGACTGTAGCCCAGAATATAGTTCAGTTGGTAAATAAAGCGGTCGATTCCCGGCTGGTGGTTCGCCACGGCCATCCAGTGCACGGAGTTGAGCGCGTTCATGAGAAAATGAGGATTGATCTGATAATACAGCTTGTCGATCTCCAGCCGGCGCTTCTCCTTTTCCTGCTGCCGGTTGTTCTCAATGAGGGCGGAGATCTCGGTTTTCATCTCGTCGAACCGGCGGAAGAGCGAATCGAATTCCTCCATGTGGAACTGCCGGTTAACGGGGGTGAAATCGCCGCGGCCCGCCCGCGCCATATCATGGTTGAGCGTCTGGATTGGACGGTAAATCAGATGGATCAGGAGGAAAATGGAGAGCGCCGTCATCACAAAAGTAAGCAGGAGGACGCCTGCCACGCCGGAGATCCACCGGAAGAGGATCAGGTTATATTCCGCCGTGGGCATCAGTAGGACATACTGGAAGCCAAGCTCCCCCGTTTCGGAGATGGAGCTGTAAGGCCCCAGGCGCGCAATCTCGTCCGATCCCTGTGTCGGCAGCGCGGCGGCCGTGAGATCGCCGCCGGTGCTGTACAGGATCGTCCCGTCTTCCCTGCAGAGGAGGAAAACATAGGGGAACCCGCGAATCTGCTCCAGCGTTTGGAAATGGCTTTCCAGGTCAAGGTAAGATTCCACATAGATGTAAAGGGGGGATCCGTTGGGTGAGGGGAATTTCCGCGTAATGGAAATGGTCTGTTTTCCCATGAGGCTGTTCAGCGTCTGATGGGGAACCTGGAGGGAAATGGAATCGCTCTGCATCACGAGGGGGACGTCCTCCAAATCCGGGTATGCGCGCACAGGCATGGTGGAAAAAACGGAATCCTGCAGATCCGGCTGCAGGTAGGCGACAAGCGTAATATTCTGGTGGCTGAAAATCATGGTGTTGATGCTGGCGGCAATGTCCGACGTGAGGGCGATCCGCTCATACGGCTCGACGGAGGAAAAGTAGCTCTGCACGGTTTCGCCGATGATCCCGTCCTCGGACATCTGCTGCGACATCTGGATCAGCGTATAGTACTCCTTGTCTATCATGGCGGACAGCTGGTGGAGGTCGGCCTTCATCATGCTGTCCAGGCGGGTCTGTTCCGAAGAACGGAGAATCATATTGGAAACGGCTGCCATGGGGATCAGCACGCCCAGCACACAGGTGCAGACAATCAACACCAGACGCTTTTTCAGCGTGTTCAGTATCCGCTTTTTCATGGCGCGCGCACCTTCCCTCCGCAAACGGGCGTGCGCGTCTCCCGCCTGAAGGCGCGCACGCCGATTGCTTTCATTATAACGAAGAAATACGAAAAAAACAATCGAGGCCGCAAATTTTCGGACGCCTTTTTCGGTTTCGCGTTTTTTCTTTGCAATTTCGTGCGGGGACGGCTTGAAAAGGGGAACGGATTTCGATATAATTAGTAATGCTTTTCATTCATACGGTTCACGCGGTCTGGTTCAGGCCGCGCGTGTTTGCAGGGAAGCCGCGCGCCCGGCCGCTCCGGGGCGCCATGCAAAAATGTAGATCACAAGGCGGGCTGCTTGGCCGCGCCGCGGGCGGAGTGTATCGAAAGAAAACGAAAGGAAAAGGAGAGAACCAACTTGCTTAGCGAATTTCAGTTTTTGATCGAGGGCTTCCAGGCCATCACCTGGCAGATGGTGCTCATGTGGGCTATCGGCGGCTTGCTCATCTGGCTGGCAATCAAGAAGAATTTTGAACCGACTCTTCTGCTGCCCATGGGCTTCGGCGCCATCCTTGTGAACCTGCCGCTCTCCGGCGTGATCGGGGAAAACGGCATCGTGACGTGGCTGTTTGAAAAGGGCATCGACGTCTATGAGGTGTTCCCGATCGTCCTCTTCATCGGCATCGGCGCCATGATAGACTTCGGCCCCCTGCTTTCCAACCCGCGCATGCTGCTGTTCGGCGGTGCGGCGCAGTTCGGCATCTTCCTCACGGTGGTGCTGGCCGTGCTGCTCGGCTTCGATATGAAGGACGCCATGAGCGCCGGCGTCATCGGCGCGGCGGACGGCCCCACCTCCATCATGGTTTCCCAGGAGCTGCAGAGCAACTACATGGGCGCCATCGCCGTAGCGGCGTATTCCTACATGGCGCTCGTGCCCGTCATCCAGCCGGTGTGCATCCGCCTTGTCACCACGAAGAAGGAGCGCATGATCCGCATGCCGTATAACCCGGCCAAGGTCAGCAAGACGACGCGCATCCTCTTCCCCATCATCGTCACCTTCATCGCCGACCTCATCGCCCCCGATTCCGTGGCGCTCGTCGGCTTCCTCATGTTCGGCAACCTGATCCGCGAGAGCGGCTGCCTGGAGAGCCTTTCCCAGACGGCGCAGGGCCCGCTCGCAAACCTCATCACGATCTTCCTCGGCATCACGATCGCCTATCAGATGCGCGCCGAGGTCTTCGTGACCGGCGGCACCCTCCTCGTGATGGCGCTCGGCCTGTTCGCCTTCATCTTCGACACGATCGGCGGCGTGCTCTTTGCCAAGCTGCTGAACCTCTTCCTGCCCAAGGATAAGAAGATCAACCCGATGGTCGGCGGCGCCGGCATCTCCGCGTTCCCGATGTCCGCCCGCGTGATCCAGAAGATGGCGCTCAAGGAGGACAACCAGAACCACCTGCTTATGCACGCGGTGGGCGCGAATGTGGCGGGCCAGATCGGTTCCGTCGTGGCCGGCGGCATCATTCTTTCGCTGGCCCCGCAGTTCCTTGGCCTGTGAGAAAGGGGAGGTAGCAACATGATGCAGAACATCTTCTTCACGCTGTCCGTCCTGTTCCAGAGCGCCCTCGGCGAGGTGACGGACACAGACCTTATCAATTCCCTCAAGCTCATGCTCTTCGGCATGGTGGGCATCCTGATCGTCATGATCTTCATCTGGATCGTGATAGCGGTCCTCAACCGCCTGCCCGGCAAGGACAACAAGCAGGGGAAATAACGAAAAAAGCAAGTAACGCAACGGAAAAAGAGGAGAGACTCTCATGGCTGAACAAAAAAAGATGGTCGAAGCCATTACCCCCATGGAGGAGGACTTCGCCCAGTGGTACACCGATATTGTGAAAAAAGCGGAGTTGATGGACTACACCAGCGTGCGCGGCTGCATGGTGATTGAGCCTTACGGCTATGCCATTTGGGAAAACATCACGCATTTTCTCGACGCCCGCTTTAAGGAGCTGGGCCACGAGAACGTTTCGATGCCGCTGTTCATCCCGGAGAGCCTGCTCCAGAAGGAAAAGGACCACGTCGAGGGTTTCGCGCCCGAGGTGGCGTGGGTGACGATGGGCGGCGAGGAGAAGCTGGAGGAGCGCCTGTGCGTGCGCCCCACCTCCGAAACGCTGTTCTGCGATCACTACGCCCGCGTGATCCATTCCTGGCGCGACCTGCCGAAGCTGTATAACCAGTGGTGCAGCGTGGTGCGCTGGGAAAAGACGACCCGCCCCTTCCTGCGCAGCGTGGAATTCCACTGGCAGGAAGGCCACACCATGCATGAGACGGCCGAGGAGGCGATGGCGGAGACGGAGCAGATGCTGCGCGTCTATGCCGATTTCTGCGAACAGCAGCTCGCCATCCCGGTGATCAAGGGCCGCAAGACCGATAAGGAAAAGTTTGCCGGCGCCGAGGCCACCTACACGATCGAGGCCATGATGCATGACGGCAAGGCGCTGCAGAGCGGCACAAGCCACTATTTCGGCGACGGCTTCGCCCGCGCCTTCAACGTCACCTTCCAGGGCCGCGACAACAAGCCCCAGTATCCGCACCAGACGTCCTGGGGCATGAGCACCCGAATCATCGGAGGCATCATCATGACGCACGGCGATGACAACGGCCTCGTGCTGCCGCCGGCCATTGCGCCCATCCAGGTTGTGGTGGTCCCCGTGGCGCAGCACAAGCCCGGCGTGCTCGAAAAGGCTGCCGAGCTGCGCGACCGCCTCAAGAAGTCGTTCCGCGTCAAGCTCGACGACAGCGAGCAGAGCCCCGGCTGGAAGTTTGCCCAGTATGAGATGAAGGGCGTGCCGCTCCGCCTGGAGATCGGCCCGAAGGACATCGAAAAGGGCCAGTGCGTGCTTGTGCGCCGCACCGACCGTGAAAAACTCTTCGTGCCCCTCGATCAGCTCGAGGACGCCATCCAGGAGCAGCTCTCCCTCATCCGCCGGCAGATGTACGACAAGGCCCTCGCCCGCCGCGAGAGCATGACGTACGAAGCCCGTACGTTCGACGAGATGAAGGACATCGCCGCCAACAAGCCCGGCCTTGTGAAGGCCATGTGGTGCGGCGACGAGGCGTGCGAGCAGAGGATCAAGGACGAAGCCGGCCTTTCCTCCCGCTGCATCCCCTTTGAGCAGGAGCACCTCTCGGATGTGTGCGTCTGCTGCGGCAAGCCCGCCAAGTCCATGGTGTACTGGGGCAAGGCGTACTGAGTCCGTTTTCCCATTGCTGTTTGGGGGCTGCTGCAAAACAGCCCTCCCCAAACATAATAAGGTACAAAAAGCGGCCTCCAAAGGAAGCAAAAAAGCTCCTTTGGGGCCGCTTTTTATGTTTTGCGGCTTTCCGTGAAGATTGCTGCTGCCTCTTCCTTTTGCAGCATTCCTTCTTTTTTTCTTGTCATTCCGCGCGAATCTTGTTATAATGAAAACTACTGTGAATCGCCAGAATTTTCGATCAGAACGATGGTTTTTTGGCGATATTTTCAAAAGAGCGAAGGGAGCAAAGCCAGATGACGGTCAACGAGGTAGTGCGTATCCTGAACGCCAGGGTTCTGGTGGAGGGTGACATGGAAGCCGAGATCAAGACGGCCTGCGGCAGCGATATGATGAGCGACGTGCTTGCCTTTGTGAAGGATCAGGCCCTGCTGCTCACCGGCCTGTGCAACCCGCAGGTGATCCGCACGGCGGAGATGATGGACATGCGCTGCGTGGTGTTCGTGCGCGGAAAAGGCGTGGACGAGGCGATCCTCCGCCTCGCACAGGACCGCGACATCATCGTGCTGCAGACGGATTACCGCATGTTCACCGCCTGCGGCCTGCTGTTTGAGGGCGGCCTGCGGGGGGAGTGTGAGCAGGCATGAGCATGCTGACGCTGCGCTATGAGGTGCCGGGCGATGATTTCACGCGCGCGGGCGAGGCTTCCAGCGATGTGAAGCGCAAGCTCAAGCAGCTCGGCTACAATCCGGAGGCCATCCGCAAGGTGGCCATCGCCATGTATGAGGGTGAGATCAACATGGTGATCCACGCCGGCGGCGGCGAAGCCATTGTGGACATCGATCCCCGCCAGGTGCACGTCGTCCTGCGGGACCACGGCCCCGGTATCCCGGATGTGGAAAAGGCTATGCAGGAGGGCTGGAGCACCGCGCCGGACAACGTGCGCAACCTGGGCTTCGGCGCCGGAATGGGGCTGCCGAACATCAAGAAATACACAGACGAGTTCCGCATCGACACCGCGGTGGGCGAGGGCACTACCCTGACCATGACGGTGTTTGCCTGAGGGGGAGCGCGATCAAGGGGGGGATCAGATGGAGCGTTTTTTCCATTCCGTTACGCTCGACAGCGACAAGTGCATGGGCTGCACGAACTGCATCAAGCATTGCCCGACGGAGGCCATCCGCGTGCGCAGCGGCAAGGCGTGCATCATCTCGGAGCGGTGCATTGACTGCGGCGAGTGCGTGCGCGTGTGCCCGCATCACGCCAAGCGCGCCCAGTCGGACCCGCTTTCCGTCATCGAGTCGTTTCCGTACGCCATCGCGCTGCCCGCGCCCACACTCTACGGCCAGTTCAACCATCTGGACGACATCGACATCGTGCTCACCGGCCTGAAGCGGCTCGGCTTCGACGAGGTGTTCGAGGTCTCACGCGCCGCGGAGCTCGTGAGCGAGGCCACGCGCCGCCTCATGCGCGAGGGGAAGCTGCGCCTGCCGGTCATCAGCTCCGCCTGCCCGGCGGTGGTGCGGCTCATCCGCGTGCGCTTCCCCGATCTGTGCGGCCACGTGCTGCCCCTGGCTTCTCCCATGGAACTGGCGGCCCGCACGGCGAAGGACGAGGCCGCGCGCCGCACCGGCCTGCCGCGCGAGCAGATCGGCGCGTTCTTCCTCACCCCCTGCCCCGCCAAGGTCACGGACGCGCGCACCCCGATCAATTTTGAGCACTCCGAGGTGGACGGCGTCATCGCCATCAGCGAGATTTTCCCGAAGCTGCTCGACAAGATGGACCATCTCGACCGCACGGAGCCGCTGCAGGGCTCCGGTGTGATCGGCGTGAGCTGGGCCTCGAGCGGCGGCGAGAGCGCCGCCCTGCTCAACGACAAATATCTGGCCGCCGACGGGGTGGAGAACGTGATCCGCGTGCTCGAGGAGCTCGAGGACGAGCACATCCGCGAGCTGGAATTTATCGAGCTGAACGCCTGCTCCGGCGGCTGCGTGGGCGGCGTGCTCACGGTGGAAAACCCGTATGTCGCGCGTGCGCGCCTGCAGCGGCTCCGGCGCTATCTGCCGGTGTCGCGCAACCACCTGGAAGCGGGCGGCGTGCCGGATTCCATGCACTGGCAGTCCGAGCTGGAATACGCGCCGGTGCTCAAGCTTTCCGACAACATGGAGGAGGCGCTGCGCATGATGGCGGACATTGACCGCATCTGCGCCACGTTCCCGGGCCTGGACTGCGGCTCCTGCGGCGCGCCGTCCTGCCGGGCGCTGGCGGAGGACGTGGTGCGCGGCGAGGCGCGGCAGAGCGACTGCATTTTTGTGCTGCGCGAGGAGATCCGCAGCATGGCCGAGGCGCTCGGCGCAATGGGCGGGCGCCATGCCGGAGAACAGGGAAGGGGAGAGGACACATGACGGTGCGGGACCTGGCACAGCGGCTGGGAGCCGAGATTCTGGTGGAGGGCGAGCTTGACCGCCCCGTGACGGCCGGCTATGCCGGCGATCTGCTGAGCTGGGTGATGGCCCGCCTGCCGGAGGGCGCGGCCTGGCTCACGGTGATGGGCAACCTGAACGCCGTGGCTGTTTGCTCGCTCAAGGACGGCGCGTGCATTGTGCTCACCGAAAACGCATCGCTTGACGCGAACGCGCAGGCGCGCGCCGGGCTGGAGGGCATCCCCGTGCTGCGCGTGGAACAGGGCAGCTATGAAACGGCCGTGCGCCTGGCCGCCCTGCTGGGGGAGCAGCCGTGAAGCTCTTTTACGATCTGCACCTGCACTCTTGTCTGTCCCCCTGCGGCAGCGACGACATGACGCCGAACAATCTCGTGAACATGGCGGCCCTGCTGGGTTTTCAGCTCATCGCCGTCACGGATCACAACGCCTGCGCCAACACGGAGGCCGCCGTGCGCGCCGGCCGCGCCGCGGGGATCACCGTGGTGCCGGGCATGGAGCTGTGCACGAGCGAGGAAGCCCACATCGTGTGCCTGTTCCCCACGCCCGCGGCGGCGCTCACGTTTGAGCGGGAGGTGGCGCGCCGCAGTCCGCCCGTGCGCAACCGGCCGGAAATCTTCGGCCGCCAGCTTGTGCTGGACGCGGACGACGTTCTGCTGCGCGAGGAGGATCGCTATCTGCTGGCCGCGGCCGATCTCGGCGCGGCGGAGGCGGCGGAGCGGGTGCGCGCGCTCGGCGGCGCGTGCTTCCCGGCCCACATCGACCGCGAGGGCTACAGCCTGCTCTCGAGCCTGGGGGCGATCCCGCCGGAGCCGGGCTACCGCGCCGTGGAAATCAGCCCGCGCGGCGATGTCCCCTCGCTTTTGCGCGATCACCCGGAGCTGCAGCACCTGCTGCTGCTCCAAAATTCCGATTCGCACGATCTGGCGCAGATGCCGGATCCGCAGGCGTGGGTGGATCTGCCGGAAAACTCCGCCGCCTGCCTGCTGGACGCGCTCAACGGGCGCTTTGCGGCGCGCTGGTCCCGCCCCGGCTGAGGGGGACGCGGCGCGTCGTCTGTTTTGCATCGATTCGTTAATTTTTTCACAACTCATTTCCTGCATTTTCCTCTGTTTCCCGGTGTGATAAAAAAGAATTTTGGAAAGTATTCTCAAAAAAGAAAAGACAATCACACAAAAACGTAAAACAGAGGAGAGATCTGATCCGAATGAGACAAATTCCTTCTGTTTTTACCCTTGTGCACCTTGTTAAAAAGTTATCGATTTGAAAATTCTTTTTTTGATGAATCGAACAGAAAGTTCTGGATTTTGAGAAAGCGGTATGATATACTGATCCGTGTAAAATGAGTTGGAGTGCGCCGGGCGCAGTGCGCGGAGGCCCTTCACAGTTGAAAGACCGCACACACAGCAACACAACAGGGAGGAACAAGAATGCAAAAACGGATCAGTAACCTGCCCTTCAGCGGGACGCCGGAGCAGGAACAGAAGCTGAACGCCATCATCGCCCGCCACAAAGGGGAGAAGGGGGCGATCATGCCCTGCCTGCAGGAAGCGCAGGAGGTTTACGGCTATCTGCCCGTGGAAGTGCAGACGATGATCGCAAAGGGACTGGAGGTTCCGCTGGAAGAAGTCTTCGGTGTGTCCACTTTTTATTCCCAGTTTTCCCTCACGCCGAAGGGGAAATACAACATTTCCGTGTGCCTGGGCACGGCGTGCTACGTCAAGGGCGCGGCAGGTGTGCTCGACGCCATCTCGAAGAGCCTGGGCATCCAGCCGGAGGAATGCACGCAGGACGGCATGTTCTCGCTCACGGCCTGCCGCTGCGTCGGCGCCTGCGGCCTTGCCCCCGTCATGACGGTGAACGACGAGGTGTATGGCCGCCTCGTGCCGGAGGACGTGGAAGGCATCCTGGAGAAATACAAGAACGGCAATGCGTGAGCTGGCGTTGAACGTCATGGACGTGGCCCAGAACTCCATCTCCGCGAAGGCGGATCTCATCCGTCTCACGGTGGAGGAGGACACGGCTGCAGACAGGCTTACCATCCGCCTGGAGGACAACGGCTGCGGCATGACGCCGGAGCAGGTAAAAAGCGTTGTCGATCCGTTTTACACCACGAGGACCACGCGAAAGGTCGGCCTGGGCGTCCCGCTCTTCAAGATGGAGGCGGAGATGACGGGCGGCAGCTTTTCCGTTTGGTCGCAGAAGGGGGAGGGGACCGCGCTCACGGCGGTGTTTGTGCCTTCCCATGTCGACATGATCCCGCTCGGGGACATGGCCGGCACGGTGCGCCTTCTGATCACCTGCAACCCGGATCTCGATTTCGTGTATACGCGCAGCCGCGACGGCCGCTCGTTCACGCTCGACACGCGGGAGCTGCGCGCTGTGCTGGGGGGAGAAGTCGCCCTCAGCGAGCCGGAGGTATCGGAATGGATCGCGTCGTATTTGCAGGAACAGACGGCAGTAGTAGAAGGAGGAAATGAGGAATGAAGTCTTTAGCAGAGCTTCAGGCGATTCGGGACAGAGCGCGCGCGCAGGTGGGCCTGCGCGCGGAAAGCGGCGCTTCCACCCGCGTGCAGGTCGGCATGGCCACCTGCGGCATCGCGGCCGGCGCCCGCCCCGTGCTCAACGCTTTTGTGGAGGAGGTCGCGAAGCGCGGCCTGAAGGACGTCATGGTCACGCAGACGGGCTGCATCGGCATCTGCCAGTATGAACCCGTGGTCGAGATCGTGGAGGACGGCAGAAAAACGACGTATGTGAAGATGACGCCGGAAAAGGCTGTGCGCGTGGTGAACGATCACCTGGTGAACGGCAACGTGGTGACGGAATACACCATCGGCGCAAACACGCAGTGAGAAGGAGGCGTCTGTATTGTATCGTTCTAATGTTCTGGTTTGCGGCGGTACGGGCTGTACCTCCTCGAACAGCGAGCTGATTATCGAGCGCCTGCGCGAAGAGATAGCGGCCCATGGGCTGGAGAAAGAGGTCAACGTGATCCGCACCGGCTGCTTCGGCCTGTGCGCCCTCGGCCCCATCATGGTTGTCTATCCGGAAGGCGCGTTTTACAGCATGGTCAAGCCGGACGATGTGCCGGAGATCGTGGAGGAACACCTGCTTAAGGGCCGTATCGTGAAGCGCCTGCTGTATCAGGAGACGGTGGTGGACGACAACACCGTGAAGGCGCTCAACGAGACGACGTTCTACGGCAAGCAGCGCCGCATCGCCCTGCGCAACTGCGGCGTGATCAACCCGGAAAACATCGATGAATACATCGCCGTGGACGGATACCAGGCGCTCGGCAAGGTGCTCACGGAGATGACGCCGCAGCAGGTTATCGACGAGATCAAAGCCTCCGGTCTGCGCGGCCGCGGCGGCGCGGGCTTCCCCACGGGCGTGAAGTGGGGCTTTGCCGCCGCCAACCAGGCGGATCAGAAATATGTATGCTGCAACGCAGACGAGGGCGACCCCGGCGCGTTCATGGACCGCTCCATCCTCGAGGGCGATCCGCACGTGGTGCTTGAGTCCATGGCCATCGCGGGCTACGCCATCGGCGCCTCCCAGGGCTATATTTATGTCCGCGCCGAATACCCGATCGCCGTCAAGCGTCTGCAGATCGCCATCGATCAGGCGCGGGAATACGGCCTTTTGGGCGATGACATCTTCGGCACGGGCTTTTCCTTCGACATCCAGCTCCGGCTCGGCGCCGGCGCGTTCGTGTGCGGCGAGGAGACGGCGCTCATGACGAGCATTGAGGGCAAGCGCGGCGAGCCGCGGCCCCGCCCGCCGTTCCCGGCCGTGAAGGGCCTGTTCCAGAAGCCGACGATCCTGAACAACGTGGAGACGTGGGCGAACGTGACGCAGATCATCCTCAACGGCGCGGAGTGGTTCCGCTCCGTGGGCACGGAGCGTTCCCCCGGCACGAAGGTGTTCGCGCTCGGCGGCAAGATCAAGCACACCGGCCTCGTGGAGGTGCCCATGGGCACCACGCTGCGCGAGATTGTGGAGGAGATCGGCGGCGGCGTGCCGAACGGCCATTCCTTCAAGGCGGCGCAGACGGGAGGCCCCTCCGGCGGCTGCATTCCCGCCTCCGAGATGGACGTGAAGATCGACTACGACAGCCTGATCGCCATCGGCGCCATGATGGGCTCCGGCGGCATGATCATCATGGACGACACCACCTGCATGGTGGACATTGCGAAGTTCTTCCTGGAATTCACCGTGGACGAGTCCTGCGGAAAGTGCACGCCGTGCCGTGTCGGCACGCGCCGCCTGCTCGAGCTCCTCAACAAGATCACGAGCGGCAACGGCACGCTCGAGGACATCGACCGCATGGAAAAGCTCTGTTATTATCTCAAGGAAAATTCGCTGTGCGCCCTTGGGCAGACGGCCCCGAACCCGGTGCTCTCCACGCTCAAGTATTTCCGCGATGAGTACATCGCCCACGTGGTGGAGAAGCGCTGCCCGGCCGGCGTATGCAAGGCCCTCACGAATTACCACATCGATCCCGAAAAGTGCCGTGGCTGCACGCTCTGCGCGCGCAACTGCCCGGTGGGCGCCATCACCGGCAGCGTGAAGCAGCCCCATGTGATCGACACAAAGAAGTGCATCAAGTGCGGCGCCTGCATGGAAAAATGCAAGTTCGGCGCGATTGACAAGAGATAAGAAAGGAGCTGCCCGAGCAGATGAATACAGTCAATATCAAAATCAACGGCATGCCCCTCTCGGTGCCTGCCGGGTCCACCATCCTGCAGGCCGCCAAAAGCGCCGGGATCGACATCCCCACGCTGTGCTACCTCAAAGATCTCAACGAGATCGGAGCCTGCCGCATGTGCGTGGTGGAGGTCAAGGGGGCGCGTTCCCTGGTGGCTTCCTGCGTCTACCCCGTGAACGAGGGCATGGAGGTGTTCACCAACACCCCGAAGGTGATCGAGTCCCGCAAAATGACGCTTGAGATGCTGCTGTCCGTCCACAACAAGTCGTGCCTCACCTGCAAGCGCAGCGGCACCTGCGAGCTGCAGGCGCTGTGCCAGGAGCTCGGCGTGGAGGATTCCACCAGCTATGAAGGCGCCATGCCGGATTCCCTCTATGACGACAGCACCTATCACCTCGTGCGCGACAATTCCAAGTGCATCCTCTGCCGCCGCTGCGTGGCTGCCTGTGCGGACCAGCACGTGGCCGTCATCGGCCCGAACAGCCGCGGCTTTGACACCCATATTGGCTGCATGTTTGAGCAGCCGCTCGCCAATGTGGCCTGCGTCTCGTGCGGCCAGTGCATCGTGGCCTGCCCCACGGGCGCGCTCACCGAAAAGGATCAGTGCGCTGACGTGCTCGCCGTGCTCAACGATCCCACGAAATACGTTGTCGTGCAGACGGCGCCGTCCATCCGCGCGACGCTCGGCGAATGTTTCGGCATGCCGGTGGGTACGAATGTCGAGGGCAAGATGGTGGCCGCCCTGCGCCGCCTTGGTTTCCGAAAGGTGTTCGACACCGATTTCGGCGCCGACCTCACGATCATGGAGGAGGCCAACGAGTTCATTGAACGTGTGCAGAACGGCGGCACGCTGCCGATGATTACCTCCTGCTCCCCCGGCTGGGTGAAATTCTGCGAATATTATTTTCCAGAGCTTCTGCCGAACGTCTCCTCGTGCAAGTCGCCGCAGCAGATGACCGGCGCGATGATCAAGACATGGTTCGCCGAAAAGGAGGGCCTTGACCCGAAGGACATTGTTGTTGTGAGCGTGATGCCCTGCACCGCCAAGAAGTTTGAGATCCACCGCGACGACATGAACGCTGCGGGCGAGGATATCCCGGATACCGACATCGTGCTCACGACGCGCGAGCTCGGCCGTCTGATCAAGCTCTGCCGCATCGACTTCGCTTCCCTGCCGGATGAGAAGTTTGACCCGGCCATGGGTGAATCCACCGGCGCGGCCGTGATCTTCGGCTCCACCGGCGGCGTCATGGAGGCTGCGCTGCGTACGGCTGCCGACACGCTCGAGGGCCGCAGTGTGGATCACATCGAGTATGAGGAAGTGCGCGGCGGCGCCGGCTTCAAGGAGGCCGTCTACAAGATCGCCGGCATGGACGTGAAGGTTGCCGTCGTGAGCGGCCTGAACAACGCCAACGAGCTGCTCACCCGCGTGAAGAACGGCGAGGGCGGATATCATTTCATCGAGATCATGTGCTGCCCCGGCGGCTGCGTCAACGGCGGCGGCCAGCCGATCCAGTCCTCCTCCGTGCGGAATTTCACGGACCTGCGCGCGGCACGCGCCCAGGCGCTCTATACGCAGGATCAGAACATGCCTCTGCGCAAGAGCCACGAAAACCCGCTCATCAAAAAGGCTTATGACGAGTTCCTCGGCAAGCCCGGCAGTCACAAGGCCCACGAGATCCTGCACACCACCTACGTAGCCCGCAGCCGCTATTAACGCACCTGCGGTGAGCACACCTGCGGTGGGCAATTCGCGCGCCGTGTTTGTGCCTTTGCTCAGCCTCGCACGCACGCGGTTGTTTTCGGGTGCGCGGCTGCGCCGAGCAAATCGCGCACCGGGTTTGTGCCTGCGCCCAGCCGCGCACGCCCGCGGTTCTTTCTGGGTGCAAGCCCACGCTGAGCTTCTGTTTTCCCGGGCAGGCAGAAAGCCTGCACCTGCGGTGATCACACCTGCGGTGAGCAAGTCGCGCACCGTGTTTGTGTCTTTGCTCAGCCGCGCACGCACGCGGCTGGTTCCGTGTGCGTGCCCCACGCACGGCTCCTGTTTTCCCGGGCAAACAGAAATCCCACCTCCTGTTCCCTGCGGCCGGGAGGGAGCTTGCCGGGCAAAAGCCTGCGCCAAACCTTCCATGAATATGTAAAACGAGGGGCCACCCGTTCCCCCACGCACAGAAACGCCCGAA
>ERZ1090869.334-NODE-334-length-25701-cov-7.314864_pt1 | contig 25701 bp, 24 predicted proteins | sample MGYA00478474_ERZ1090869 | MGnify/ENA primary metagenome ERZ1090869 (study PRJEB33644, sample SAMEA5815748) | chicken gut metagenome | biome: Chicken; feature: Gastrointestinal Tract; material: Caecum | place: Ireland | collected 2019-01-01 | study: A study of the... | reverse complement strand
ATGTAAACCTCCAGAATCAACTCAAAAAAGAAGAACAGTCATATAAGGTTGAAAAAAATGTCTTTGACGTATATATCCGCCAACGAGGATTAAAATCTTCTATCGATCGCTTTCAAAGTCAACTAGGTCGTATTACGGCAGACTCCGGAGATGTTACACAACAAATCGACGAGATTACTAAGGAGCTTAAAAAGCTCCCCAATAAAAAAGAAGTCGAAGAAAAATATATCGAGTACACTCGGCTAAATATAATGACATTGGATGCGTGGGACCCAGCATATGATAACACTATTCATTTGTTGAAACCGATTAAAGCTCAAGGAACATTAGAAAATAAAATCATTTTAGCTCAGTTTGTTGCCCTGTTTCAGACAATGGATTACTTTCGTAGCGGTGCAACAAGATTTTCTTTTGTTGTTGATTCACCTCGCGCCAAGGAAGCCAGCATATCTAGCAGTAAAGATATTTTAAAAATGATTTCTGGAATAAAAATGCTGCCGCAAATCATTTTGGCGACTATTGATTATTCGGAGTATGAAAATGAAATAGAAACACCAACAAAGGTAGTTGTTCTTACCGAGAAACGTAAATTACTTAACGAAACAGACTATTTAAACAATAAAGAGTATATTATAGCGCTTAAAGAACTGTTACAGAGGTACCAGCCATAACTGGTTCTAGTAGTGTATAACAAAAGAACACAGTTGTAGAACAGTGTACAGAAATTCCCGAATTGCCCCCATGTATCTTGCATGAGTTTGTCGCGAAGATTGTTGTCCCTGTTTCCAGCAATCCGAAGGGCAATAACCGCCCCCAGGAAATTGACATCTATTATAAGGGCATTGGAACCCTAGAAATATCCGAAGTCATTTCATCAAGGCAAGAATGAGAGAAACGGCATAGCCGAAGCTATACCGTTTCTCTCTTACCCCACGATGTTTTCTTATTGGGATGTGCCTTATGCCCGCCGCTTTTTGTGACCACAAGAGCGTGTTGTGGATCGCTGAGCTGGGATTTCAGCAGATCCATCATCGGAGCTGTCTCCTAACTGCAAATCAGTTCGGCATAGATGATCTCCCGGACTCTTTCCGAAATGTTGTTCATGGCACCAACCCACGCCATCATATCGTCTGCCTTAAGTTGCTCCGTGATGCCCTCCTGCTTAGCAAACTGTGCCGTGAGAATTTCCTGCATTTGTTCAGCCTGCTCATTGATATCTGCAAGATGCGTGTGCAGAATACCTTTCATCAGAAGATTATAGTACCTTACTCGGTGGTGGCTTTTGAGAAACTCTCTGCGCCGCTGCCCCCAGATCCCAATGGGCCGTTCCTCCTGTGGCGGCAGTTCAAAATCCGGCAGCAGATAATCTCCGCACTGCGTATATGTCCCGCCCATTTGCTCAAATAATGATTTCATGGTAAAAACCTCCTTTGCTGGGTTCATTTTAGCAAAAAAGATTTTTTCTGACGAATGTGCGGAGAGCATGAAATAGCCAGAATTACAGCCTATAAAACATCCAAAAAGTTCGGTTTTTTCAGTTTTTTAAAAACAGCGATTTGGCAATAAACACAGAAATAAACACAGATTGTTTTTTTGAGCTTTTGAAAATTGCTCAAAAAGTTAGAAAAACCACCGTTTTCGTGGTGAAAACGGTGGTTTTTATGGTTGCGGAGGCAGGACTCGAACCTACGACCTCCGGGTTATGAGCCCGACGAGCTTCCAACTGCTCTACTCCGCGATATGGGGCAATCCTTGATTGCCCCAATATTCTATCACAGGCTTACAGGAAAGTCAATAGCTATTTTTTGATTTTTTATGGAAACCGCTGTCGAATCCGGTTCTCACACCTGGGGAAGAAGGTTTGCCCGCTTCAGAGCCGGGCGGAGGGCCAGGTAAAGCACCGTGGACACCACAATCGCCACCACTGCATTGACTCCGGTAGTCAGGAAGTTGAAGTTCGTCCACACCTGGGCTGCAGATTGCGGTACGCCCAGGATATACATCTTATAGAAGTAACCTACCACCGGGTCTGCGACCACATTGAAGGCCATGCCGGCAGTGCAGCTCAGGGCCGTTGCCCACACCAGGGGAATCTTCCGCTCCTTATCCCGGCTGAGCTTGAATACACCGTGGGCCACCAGGCCGGTGACCAGGCCGATGCCCAGCTTCAGCAGAAAGGTCTTGGGTGCGGAAATCACATACACGGGAATCATCAGATCTGCGATGGTCATGCCCACGGAGCCGGCCATGCCGCCCCACACGCCACCCAGAAGCAGCGCCGCCAGAACGCAGAACACGTTGCCCAGGTGGAAAGCCGTGGAGGAATCTCCCACAGGAATGTCAATGCGGAAATACTGGAAGCCCACATAGCACAGGGCCGCAAACAGCGCTCCCATGGCCATAGTGTGCACGCTGGTCTTTTTATGGGCAGGTGCCAAGCCGGAAAACACCATGACAACACCCACCAGTGCCAGAATCAGTCCGGCAGCAAAGGGAAGCATGGAGGAAAGTTCTGCCCCGGCTGCCACCGCTGCGCCCTGGTATATCACAGCCAGGCACACGCCTCCAATGAGGGCAACCGCACCCACCCCTGTTACTGTCCAATTTCTGTTTTTCATTTCAATCCCTCCCATTGGGTTTATGGGCACATTATAGCACTATCTGGCAATAAAAAAAGTGCCAATTCTGCATTAGATTAAAAGGCCAGTTTAGGGTTGGAAATTCCACCCCCCTATTGAATTTCCCGAAAAAATGCTGTATAATACAGAAAAATCGGGAAAAGTCAGGAGGTTGCCCCTTTGCGTATTTTAATTCTCTCCGCAAATACCGGAGAAGGACATAATTCCACCGCCAAAGCCCTTATGGAAGTCTTTGCCCAACAGGGTGTGGACTGCCAGATGGAGGACACGCTGGCTTATCTCAACAAGGGAATCTCCAAGCTCATTGCCGGCGGACATGTGACCATTTATCGCTATTGCAGTAAGCTCTTTGACATTACCTATCGGAGAATGGAAAAGGATATGGACCCGGAGGAATACAGCCCTATTTACGAATTTCTCTCCCTGGGCACCGCCAAGCTCTACAAGGCCATTTTGCAGGGGGATTTTGACGCCATTTTGTGTGTACACTCCTTTTCTGCCATGATGATGACCAAAATCCGCCGGCGCTGGGGGCTGAAAATTCCTACATACCTGCTCACCACCGACTACACCTGCTGGCCTACCAGCGAGCAGTGCGATGTGGACTATTATTTTCTCCCCTCCAAAGCTCAGGCAGCTGCTTTCATCCGGGCAGGGCACTCCCGGCTCCAGCTGATTCCCACCGGGATTCCTGTACGGCAGGCCTTTTATCACAGGGAGGACCAAAGCCTGGTGCGCCAGCGGCTGGGGCTGCCCCAGGCCGGAAATGTTGTGCTTTTGATGTGCGGCAGTATGGGCTGCGGCCCCATTGAAGGGGTTGCCCGGGCCCTGGCAGAGAAGCTTCCCAAAGATGCCATGGTGGTGGCGGTTTGCGGCAGCAACCAGAAGCTGTATCACGCCATGTCCCAGATTCAGAATCCCCGGCTCCGGGTTTTGGGTTACACCAAAAACATCCCGGAATATATGGACGCCGCCGATCTGATTGTCACCAAGCCCGGCGGCCTCAGCTCCACGGAAGCCGCCAACAAAGCCCTGCCCATGGTGTTTCTCAATACCATCGGTGCCTGCGAAACCAGAAATTTTGACTATTTCCTCTCCCGGGGCTATGCCCTGGGCAGCAGCAAGCCGGAAGAAGTAGTAGCCCTGGCTGTCCAGCTGGCCGCCGATCCCCGGAAGCGACAGCAGATGTCGGAGGTTCTGCAAAAGGACTTCTGCATCAACAGCGCCCAGGTGATTGTGGACCGGATGTGCAAGGACGGTGCCGCCTACCGGGAAAGTCAGATGGCTGCCGCCGTCCGGTAAGATTTACCTGCCATAGCTTTGGGTTTACAAGTCCCGGTATGTATGGTATGATAATGTGCAGTATGAAAAGCTGAGGTTATTAAGATGGATTATATCGTTTTGGATATGGAGTGGAATCAGCCCTGGCCCGGCTCTCCCTCCGCCCGGAAGGTGCTGCCGGTACAGATTCGGGGAGAAATTCTTCAGATTGGTGCCGTGCGGATTACCCCGGAGCAGCAGGTTGCAGACGAATTTCAGGTACTGATCCGCCCCAAGTATTACCGCCGCCTGAACCGCCGGGTCAGCAAGCTCACCGGCATCAAGGAGGCCCAGCTCCGGGAAGAGGGGCTTCCCATGGCAGAGGCCATGGAGCGGTTCCGCAGCTGGTGCGGCGAGGATGTGACCTTCCTCACCTGGGGTTTTGACGATATTACCATTCTCCGGGAGAATCTGCGGCTTTACGGCCTGGATGAGAGCTGGGTGAACCGCTGGTTCAACGCCCAGATGATTTTCAATGCCCAGACCGACGGCTCCACCTCCCAGAAATCCCTGAAATCCGCCATGGAAGCCTTTGGTATCGAAGCCTCCCGCCCTGCCCACGACGCTTTGGGAGATGCCTACCACACCGCCCTGATTTGCGCCAGGCTGGATTTGGAAAAGGGCACCCGGGAATATACCCAGGCCCTGCAAAGCCATGTAGAGGGCTTCCACGGGGCAGAGCTGCCAGGCTGTCTCAGCCGGAAGGTGTTTTACGACTATAAGGACAAGCGGGCTGCCCTCTCCGCCATGGCCGGCAGTGAAAACAAGTGCCCGGTTTGCAGCCGGCAGATGCTGGGCTCCCGGTGGTTCGCCCAGCCGGGTCATCGGTATATGGACCTGGCCACCTGTCCGGAGCACGGAAAATTCCTCATCCGAGTGCGGCTGTCGGAGCAGCCGGAAGGGCTGGTGCGGGTAAGCCGTCTCACCTATGAGGCCACCTCAGAGGCAGCCCAGGCCTACGCCCGGCGGGTGGAAAAGGCCGAACCGGAGGGAAAGCGCCCCGGTTCCCGCCGTCGCCGCCGCAGCCGTTTGGCTGAAAATCCCGAATAAGACAAAGTATCCCGGTATGGGAAATTTCTGCTTCCATACCGGGATTTTCTCTTGACAGAACTGCCATACAATGCTATAATACCCAAGTAACAGCGCTTTGGCAGTTATTCTATGGGCCCTTAGCTCAGTTGGTCAGAGCCTCCGGCTCATAACCGGATAGTCCCGGGTTCGAATCCCTGAGGGCCCACCAGTTTTCTAAAGGTCCTCACCTTTTCAAATACATATAGGGGTATAGCTCAATTGGTAGAGCGGCGGTCTCCAAAACCGTAGGCTCTGGGTTCAAGTCCTAGTGCCCCTGCCAAGAATCCCGAACGCAACAGCGTTCGGGATTCTTACTTTTTCCCTATTCCCTATTCACTTACCTGCTTTCTTCGCATCGTTGTTGGAAAGATGGAGCGCCTAAAATATAACTGTCCTTGCCATTTTCATCACACTCCCGGCAGCTTCGGCTGCCGGGTTTTTCTGACCCCATACCTGTCCAAAAAACATTTTTCCTCTATGGAAAAACATTTTTTCTTTTTTGTATTGTCAAATGCTTTAATGTATGTTACAATCCCAGCAATTACACTTGTTCAGGTGGTGGTGTTTCGTGTGGAGCGTAGGGAATCTGTCGAATTGACCGTTCTGTGTCTGGTTTACAGGGGCAGCCAGGTTCTTCTTCAAAAGCGTGTGAAGCCTGATTGGCAGGGGTACGCCCTTCCCGGGGGGCACGTGGAAGCAGGAGAGTCCATTGTGGATGCGGTCATTCGAGAAATGCAGGAAGAAACCGGGTTGAGGATTTTTCACCCCAGGCTCTGTGGCCTGAAGCAGTTTCCCATTGACCGAGGCCGCTATCTGGTATTTCTGTTCAAAACGCAGGATTTTGAGGGTCAGCTCCGTTCCTCTGCCGAGGGGCAGATGGTTTGGGTGGAGCGCGCTCAAATTCCTGAGCTTCCAACCGTGGCGGATTTTCAGGAGCTGCTCTCTGTTTTTGACCGGGATGACTTGACGGAGTTTCAATACATTCCCCACCATGGTGCCTGGGACGTCCAAATCAGATAAGAGAAGGAGCGTTCCCTATGAAACTGAATAAGCGAAACACACTATTTATCAGCTTTATGCTGTTTTCCATGTTTTTTGGCGCCGGAAACCTGATTTTCCCTCCCTTTTTGGGGCAGAATGCCGGCAGTCAAACCCTCCCTGCCCTGCTGGGCTTCCTGGCCACCGGTGTGGTGCTGCCGGTGCTGGGGGTGGTGGTCATCTCCCAGGCAGATGGGCTGAACAAGCTCACAGACCGGGTGGGCAAGACTTTTACCACGATTTTTACCCTGCTGATTTTTCTCTCCATCGGCCCCGGGCTGGCCATTCCCAGAGCCGCCTCCGTGCCTTTTGAGATGGCGGTTGCCCCCTATTTGCCGGAGGGCAGCAATCTCAAACTGTTTATGCTGGGGTATTCCCTGATTTTCTTCCTTCTTGCGGCCTGGCTGTCCCTGAATCCCAACAAGCTGGTGGAGCGGATGGGGAGCGTTCTGACCCCCATTCTGCTGCTTTTGATGGTGGTTCTCTTTGCCGCCTTCCTGATTGGAGGCAAAAACCAGGCGGCGCCTGCCCAGGGTGCTTACGCCGATTCCCCCTTCCTCACGGGATTCCGGGAGGGGTATCTGACCATGGATACCATCGCCGCCCTGAACTTCGGCGTGGTGATTGCCGCCACCTTACGCAGCTACGGCATTTCCAGCAACCGCTCCATTATTTCCTACACCCTGAAAACCGGTGCTCTGGCCGGAGGACTTCTGGCGGTGGTTTACATCATGCTGGCCTATATGGGTTACGGCAGCTCCGGGGTTTATCCGCTGCAGGACAACGGTGCCTGGACCCTTCGGTGCATAGTGGCTCAACTCTTTGGAGAGCCCGGTGCCATTCTCCTGGCATCCATTTTCACCCTGGCCTGCCTCACCACCTGTGTGGGACTGATTACCTCATTGTCTGAGTATTTTTCGGAAATGTATCCCAAGCTGTCCTACAAGGCGCTGGTTATTGTCACCACCATTTTCTCCTTCCTCGTCTGCAACCAGGGCTTAAACACCATTCTCAGCATTTCCGTGCCGGTGCTGGAGGCCATCTACCCCATGTGCATTGCCCTGATTCTTTTGGGGCTGTGCCACCGGTGGATTTCCAGAAATCCTTACATCTATCCCTGTGTCATTGGGGGTGTGGGGCTTGTGAGCGTCCTGTACGCTCTGGAAACCTGCAAGGTGCCTCTGGGGTTTGTCAGCACCCTGCTTTCTTATCTTCCCTTCTACTCCCTCAGCTTCGGCTGGGTCAGCGTTGGGCTGGTGATGGGGCTTTTCAGCTTACTGCTGATGGCTTTGACCAGGAAAAAGGCATAACCTATGAGGCTGCTTTCTCCAAAAGCAGCCTCTTTTTTGTCCGGTTTATTGTACCGATTTTCTGTTACAGTATGGGCAGCTCCCAAAAATGGCCCTTGACAAGTACCTATTCAAGTACTAAAATATACTTATAAATTCCGTATCGTACTCGGATGGGTACAATATTTGATGCAACGGGCGAGAATCCCTCAGCCCGTGGCCTTTTGGCTGGAGGTAGAAACCATGGGCAACCTGTATGACACCATTCTCTCTTTGTGCAATGACAAGGGCATTCGCCCCGGGCGGCTCTGCGACGAATTAGGGCTTAGCCGTGGGCTGATGACGGATCTCAAAATGGAGCGGAAGAAAACCGTCAACGCCCAGACCGCCCAGAAGATTGCCGCCTATTTCGGCGTTTCCGTAGGGTATCTGCTGGGGGATGAGGAAAGCCGGGATGTGCTGGAGGAGGTGGACATTGCCTTCTATGGGGACTTCCGGGAGCTGAGCCAGGAGGATAAGGAAACCGTCCGGGAGATGGTGCGCCTGATGCGCAGCCGCCGGGAGAAAAAGGACTGATGCCATTGTTTGAGCTGTCGGATTTTTATGAATACTGCCGGGAAAATCAGGTGGATGTGATTCCCTTTGATCGCTGTCCTCAGGAGGCCGCCACCATTCGGGATCAGGGCTTCTATGGAGTCTTTCTGAATCTGAGAAAGCTGTCCTCTTTGAAGCTGCTGCGGGGGGTATGCTGCCACGAGCTGGGGCATGTGGCTACCGGGGCGCTGCACAAGGTGGACAGCCCCTTTGAGTTGGTGGAGCGGAGCGAGTACCGGGCAAACCGGTATGTGGCAGAGCACTTCCTCACCCCGGCGGATTTTGCCCAGGCCTTTTCCCTGGGCTACACCGAGCCCTGGCAGCTGTCGGATTTTTTCGAGCTGCCGGAGGCGGATGTATGCCGGGCCCTCACCTACTGGAAAGAAGCCCGGGGCATGGATTTTCCTGAAAAAGAGCCTTGACCATAGCGGTCAAGGCTCTTTTTTATCGGTCAAATTGGCGGTCTAAGATTTCGTCGATCAGGCAGCTGATGGAATAGCGGATATTGGAAGTATACCGCCGGGTCACCCCATCTATGGTGATTTCCAGGTGGGTTTGCCCGTCTCCGATGGTGAAGGTATGTTCCGGGGTGGTGATGCGCAGATAGGGAACCGTACCGGAGCCGGGGGCGGCAGAAAATCCCGGGGCTTCATAAGTCTGGAACACAGCATTTTCCAGGAGGGTTTTCAGCTGCTCAGCCACTTCCTGGTCCTGAAAGGTTCCCCGAAAATCTGGGTTATTGTCCTCATCTATATACATCTCCGTAATTTCAGCACCCAGAAGCGGGGCAAGTCCCACATCCGTAACATCCAGAAGGCGCAAGGCTGTTGTCTTTCGGAGAAGCACCACATTCATGATCAAAGAAGCTGCAAGTCCCAGAACACAAAAGGCCAGCACAATGGTTCTGCCATATTTTTTCATAGAAAACGCTCCTTTCTACCGAAGGTGGGTACGGAATGAGGTTCTATCCTTAGGATATCATAAAATGGGCGGCATCGTCAAGGGATGCCGCCCATTTTCTTACATATTGGCTTTCAGGGTGGAGATGAGAATATCGCCTGCTACCACTCGGTCCTCTGCCGCAAAGCCTTCGGCAAAGTTGTCGGAGTAGAGCACCTGGGCGCTGGGGGGGAACTCCTCGTCCCCTTCCCATACAAGAATCTGCATCTGGTAGCCGCCTACCAAGGTGAAGCGGAAGCCCGCATCGCCGTGGGGCACCGGTTCGGCTCCCATCTTTTCCGCAGCTGCCCGGAATTTGGCAATCCGGGTTCCCAGGGTAAAGGCCGCCCGGGTCAGCACACGGCCGGTATAGGGGGTGATATACATCTCTCCCCAGGGCATTTCCCGGAAGGTCTTCCACTCCCCTTTCCAGGCTACATCCCGGCTTTCCAGCAGATACCGCAGCAGAAAGGTCTGGGTAGGCAAGGGGGGCAGGGCTCCCCCGTCCAGAGCCCGGATGGCGTAATCCGGATGGGAGATGGCAAAGGCTCTTCCCAGAAGGGTCAGGGTAAATTCCTTTCCGTCCCAGGTAACCCCGGACAGCCGTTCCAGCACATCCTCCGGCTGAAGCTGCCGGAATTTCTCCTCATAGAAGGAAAAAGGTACTTCTTCCTTGTGGTTTTCTACCTGCATATCACACCTCCTGCCGGCTGTTGGGGAACATCCGGGCGTCCGTGTGGGGCAGGAAGCAGGCTGCCACGAAATTGTCCATATAGCCGGGGTGGGTACTCAACTCCAGGTAGGTCATGTTGGTGGCCAGCTGCTGGCACTTTTCCACCGCAGCATCGCTCATCACCATGGCGTAAGCGCCGCTGAGGGAGGAGTTGCCGATATAGCGGAACTTCTCCAGCTCCACATCCGGGAGCATGCCGATGTTCACGGAATTTTTCATATTGATGCCGGAGCCGATGCCGCCGGCCACATACACCCGGTCAATCATGGAGCTGTCCATGTCCACCGCCTCCAAAAGGGTGTGAATGGCGGAGAAGATGGCGCCCTTGGCCCGGATGAAGTTGTCAATATCCACCTCGTTGATGGAGATTTCCCGTCCGGTTTCCGATTCCTCAGAGGTTGCCAGCACGAACCGGCCCATGCCGTGCTCATCCCGCTGCACCCGGCTGCCCTCCCGGACAAACAGGCCCTTGGCGTTGATAATGCCGCAGCGGAACAGCTCAGAGATAATATCAATGATGCCGGAGCCGCAGATACCCACGGGCTTCTGCTCGGCATCTCCCACGATGGTGAGGGTAGGCTCCATGGTGTCCTTGTCCAGCACGCAGGCTTCAATGGCACCGTCGGTGGCACGCATACCGCAGGAGATGTCGCCGCCCTCAAAGGCAGGGCCGGCAGAGCAGGCGCAGCTCATCATAAAGTCCCGGTTGCCAAAGACAATCTCGCCGTTGGTGCCCAGGTCGATAAACAGGCTCATCTCGTCAGAGTCCCACAAGCCGGTGGCCAGGGTGCCGGCGGTGATGTCGCCGCCTACATAGGAGCCGATATTGGGGGCAATAATCACCGGGGCCAGGGGGTTGGCAGGAAGCTTCAAATCCCCGGCCTTCAGTCCCTCCCAGGAGAAGAAGCTGGGAATATAGGGCTCCATCCGCACCGGCTCCGCATCCACCCCTACAAACAGGTGGTTCATGGTAGTGTTTGCGCCCACGCACAGCCGCAGGATGCTCCGGGCAGAGATTCCGGCGGAGCGGCACAGGTTTGCAATGATGGGATTGAGGGTTTCTTTGATGATGGCATCCTGGAGGCTCTTTCGTCCGCCGGGCTTGGCCTGCTGGATAATCCGGTTAATCACATCGGCGCCGTAGCGAATCTGTCCGTTGCCGGAGGAGCCTTTGGCCAGGATCTTTCCGGTGGTGAGATCCACCAGCACCATGGTGACGGTGGTTGTGCCGATATCAATGGCGCAGCCGGCAATCACAGAATCCTGATAGCCGGTAATCTCCATACACCGGAAGGTATTGCCCTGCTTTTCCCCCTTCACCCGCACATGGAACTGCTCTCGGCGAAGGGTGGAGGCCAGCTTTTCCATGACGCAGAAGGGAATCTCCACCGTATCCACTTCCAGCTGCTCCTGAATGGCCCGGGTCAGACGCTCATTGTCCGGCATGGTGTCCTCCAGAGTGGGCTCTTCCATGGTCAGTTCCAGGCTCAGGAAGGGATTTTCAAAGACAATACCGCTTTCCTTCAGCTGCTCCTGGGTCTCCTGGAAGATGGCCACTTCCTCCGGGGAGCTGAGGTCGGCGGTTTTCATCCGGGACTGGTAGGCAGAGGCGATATCCGGCACCAGCACGGTGCAGTCCCCTACCACCTTGCAGCTGCAGCTCAGGCGCCAGCCGGCTTCGTATTCCTCCGGGGTGATGTGCCGGGAGGGGATGCTCTCCAGCTCGCCGGACAGCAGCTGCACCCGGCATTTGCCGCAGGAGCCGTTGCCGGAGCAGGGGGCGTCAATGGCCACATTGGCCCGGCGGGCCAGCTCCAGCAGGTTATCTCCTGCGTTGCATTCAATTTCCACAGGGGTGCCCCCCTGAATTTGGAAGGTAACTTTCATACAGTCAATTATCCTTTTCGGGTAATTGGGGGCAGGTTTTGCCCTGCCCCCCTTTGGTTTACATCAGAGGCTCCATGCCCAGAACCGGGTGACCCTTTTCCGTCAGCCAGTTGAGCAATTCCTCACAGTCGGTGGTAACGGTCTCATCGGCAATCATGTCGGTGAAGTTGTCGATGCCGTAGAGCTCCTTGGCGGTCTTGTTCAGACGCTCGCCCACATCGTCCTTCAGCTCCTTGGGCATCCACACAATCCGGGCGATGCCGCCTTCGGCGGAGCAGAACTTCTTGGAGGAGATGAAGTGACGGCCATGGCCCATGTAGCCGGGGGTCTGGACACCGCCGCCGGTGCAGGAGGCCAGCTCGCCGAAGGTCATACCGGCGGGGGTCATACCGGCATACTCCCGGTTGGCGATAATCACACCGTTGGACATGGGCTCAATGCCGCAGATGCACTCGAAGCAGCCGCAGGAGGTCATGGGGTCCTCCAGAATGGAGTACAGGGTTACACTCTCCACGGCGCCGTGGGTAGCGGAGGCCACCATCTTGTTGACAGACTCGTACCGGCCGGTACGCTCGTCAAGCAGGCCCTCCTTGAAGATGGGCTGGCAGGGGCCATTGGGGTCCAGCTCATTGGTGGCCTTGGCATCCAGCCAGGACACAGCACCGCACAGGCCCAGACGCTCCGGGGTTACCACGCAGCAGTGGGCCGGGGCGAAGCTCTGGCACAGGATGCAGGTGTAGTAACGGTCCACGGACTCGTCGGTCATGGAAGCCAGCCGGTCATCTCTCTGATTGTACCGGGGCATAGCCACCTCATCCCGGAACTTCTGAGCCTCGGCAGCGTCGGTAATCAGGGTTACCTGGCACTTATCCACCACGGCGTCAAACTCGTTCATGATCATCACATACAGAACCTCGGCGAAGTCCTTCATCCGGACACCGGCCTCGAAGGCGGCGTTGGACACCCGGACACGAACCTGGTTCCGCTGACCGGTATGCATAATGCCCTCCATGTAGTTGAACCAGGCGTGGAACTTCCGCTCGATAACGGACTCGAAGTCCACCTGCATCTTCTTGCCGGCAACCTCTACGTAAGTCACCAGAGCCAGCTCCTTGGCCTCGTCCAGGTCCGGTCCGATAATGGTAATTTTGTGGTCCTCAATCTCGTCCATCTCCCGCATGACCACCAGCTCGGCGGTGGGGTTCTTGTTGGACCAGCACTCGTTGTGCATATCGGCTTTGCGGATGATTTCGCCCTCGAAGGCGGCGGCAAAGGCCACAGGGATGGGCAGCTCCGTCACTTTAATCTTGATTTCCCGCAGCTCCAGAGACTTCTTCACGGTCTCATTGTGGTCGCAGACGGATTCCAGAGCGCCGGGCACCTGGTTCTCACCCAGGTCGATGTCCACCACCACGGGGAAGCCCAGGGCGATGGCGCCGGCACCGGCGGAAACCACCACATTGTCAATGGCACCGAAGGTGTTGACGAAGGCAGGCACACGCTCCTTGGTGTACTTGAGCAGGCCAGCCAGGTCGCCGGGCTGGACGTTGCCGAAAATCAGAGCGGCACGGATGGCAACGGTCACCACGTGGATGACGGAGGTCACGTCATGGCCCAGAGGAATGACCCGGAGCTCCAGGCCCATCTTCACGCCACCCTGGGCGCACTGCTCGATGACATCCCCCACCAGGAAGGTCATAATGCCCTTGCTCTGGTAGTCCTTGACCACTTTCACCACCTGCTCCGGCTCCTCAGCCTTGCCCAGCACCACAGCAACACCGGGGATGTCGCCGGTAACCAGGGGCACGCCCAGGGAGCGGATGATGGGGTCAGGCACGAAGCCGATGCCGGACTCGTTTTCGTAGGGGTTGCCGCCCTCCACATATTTCAGGCCTTCCAGGATTTCTGCACCCACAGCGGTGGCAAGGCCGGCATTCAGAGCCTGGCCCAGGTCCTCCTGGTTGGTAATCAGGCTCTTGAGCACGCCCACGCAGGCAGGCAGGTCACCCAGAGTCTTGACCTTTACACCGGTAGCGGCGTAAATGGTGGGGAAATAGTAGGCGGTATCCGGGAAGGCAATGGCCTTGTCGGCGCCGTACTTGGCAATGGCTTCATTGACGGCATTTTCCGTCAGGCCGGCCACTGCATTGGAGCCGCCGTAGATTAAATCGGTTAATACACTCACGATATTTTCCTCCTTAGATGAACTTCCTGTTCCCAAAGTCCTTGTGATAGTTTGGCAAGGAGAATGGATAAGAGATTCCTAAGCAAAATGGCCGGGAGGGAGCTTCCCTCCCGGCCTTTTACGCAGGGATATTTTTATGGCTTATCTTCAGATCTCCAGGTAGGAGTCGGAGTACAGCACATGGTTCTTGAAGATGTCGCAGGACTTGATGGTCTCCATCAGCCGCAGGTCGTTGGGGTTGACAATGGCGGAGGTCAGGCCCTGCATCATTGCCATAGCTACCAGAGCGGAGTCCATGATGGGACGGACGTTCTTGGGAGCGCCGTTGGAGTTGTTGGACAGACCGCCGGTGGACTTCAGGCCCTCGTCGGAGAACATCTTGATGGCCTGCAGAACTTCCATCTGCTTGTCCTGCATGCCCTTGACCACCAGGAACAGGGGGTCAAACCACAGGTCGGTGGCATCCATGCCCAGAGACATACCACGCTCCAGCATGTTGTGGCAGTGCTTCATACGCTCCTCGTTGTCCTTGGCAATGCCGTCGGCAGAGCACAGGGCAATACAGATAGCGTCGTTGGCAGCAGCCAGGTCAATGTAGGAGATACGGGAGCCGGCATCGGCGGAGTTCACGATGGGCTTGCCGTTGGTACGGTTGTAGACCTTGATACCGGCCTCGATAGCACGCTTGTTGGCGGTATCCAGAGCCAGAGGCACATTGTTGAAATTCTCCTGCAGCAGCTTGACAGCCCACATCATGCGCTCGGGACCGTCCTTCTCGGCAGGTCCGATGTTCACGTCCAGGTAGGTGGCACCGGCAGCAATCTGCTCGGCAGCACGCTTCAGGATGGGCTCGGGATCCCGCTCGTCCATAGCCTTACGGATAACAGGAGCGATGCAGTGGATACGCTCGCCGATGGTGACGAAGGTCTGGGACTCGGGGTTGTGGCCCTTGTACTTGACGCCCATGTCCACCACTTCAATCTTGGGCACCTTGGTCTCCAGCAGCTCCTCGAAGGACAGCTCCTTCACCTCGGTGGCAGCAGCGGTGGCAGCCTTGGCAGCGTTCTCAGCGGCAGCGGCCTTGGCGGCAGCCTCGTACTCCTTGTCCTTCATGTACTTGGGCAGCTGAACAGCCTCCAGGGGGCCAACCACCACGTTCCAGCCGGGCAGCTTCTCCTGGATTTCGCCCTTCATCACGGCAACCTTGCCGGGGATGATCAGGGTACGGGACTTGATCTTGTTCTCAATGTCGTTCTCATCAAAGAACTTCTTGATGGAGGAGGAGGAGAACTTGCCGGCAGCCCAGGCAGTCAGAACGGACATACCGGAAGCGTCGGTGATCAGCAGGTTAACCGGCTGGTTGGAGCGCTCCAGCTCGCCGGAAACCAGGAAGTAGGTCAGAGCGAAGTCCACGGTCAGAGCGCAGGGAGCGTTCTCATCGGCACCGTTCAGGGGGTAGATCTTGGACTCTACCTTCATGGGCTTCTGAGGATCGGTGAAGATGTTCTGACGCAGGCCGTACAGAGGCAGAGCCTGAGCGTAGGTCATGCTCTCCATCACGATGATGGAGCCGTACTTCTCCACGAACATGGAAGCGTAAGCGGTCTGCAGACGGGCATCGCCCTGGGCAATCCGGGCCAGGTTCACGATGGAGGGGTAGCCGAAGGAACGGTCGCCGTCCTTGATGGCGGTGCGGCGCACCAGAACAGCATTGGCCAGGGTCTCCTTGCCGTTCTTGCCGGTCACATCCAGCACCAGGTTCTTGTTGCCGGCAGCTTCCAGCTTCTTCACGGTGTCGTACAGGTCGGACAGGCTCTCAGCGTAAACGCCCAGCACCACGCCGGCTTCCTGCGCAACAGCGTTCATAGCCTCCCAGTTAGCGGCAGTAGCGCCGTCCAGGATGGGCTTGCTGTCCTTGCACACAGCCAGGGCAGCCTTGGCGCACTCCACGTCCCAGCACTCCAGGACCAGAGCACGGCCGGTAGCGGCAGCCTTCTCTACCAGAGCGGCGTACACAGCGGGATCGGACTGGGTGTTGGAAACGAACACGGTCTCCACGTACATCCGCTCGCTGATACGCTCGTAGTCTACCTTCTGCATGTCAGAAAGCTTTGCATCCACTTCCTCAGCGGACATAGCGGTGCTGACAGCAACGGCAAACAGGTTCTTGTTCACCAGGGTCTTCTCGTGACGGAACAGCACGGTCTCGCCGCCCAGCTTCAGGTCATTACCGAAGGTAATGGTCTTCATGGCGGGAGCGGTAGCCTCGTTCAGGCTGGCCTTTGCTTCCTCAGAGAAGTAGGGGCACTTATCGATGGAAACGGCACCCTGCGCAACCTTCATACAGAAGGCCATACAGGTGGGGCTGCCGCATTCCTTACAGTTCTTCTTAGGAGACATCTTGAAGATGTCAAGACCTTTCAAAGCCATGGTATGTATCCTCCTTCCGAATTACACAAGCTCGTTGATGAACTTCTTGATGGTGGCGACAGCAGCGGGGTGACGCATAATCACAGCGTCGGCGCCGCCGGTCAGGTTGGCGGCAGCGGTGGAAACCTCCATGTGGATGGCGCGCTCCTCAGCGCAGCCCCAGGCGGGCTCATCCTCTTCGGAAGCGGTGGATTCCTTCACGCTCCAGGTGTCGGCGGACACAGGTGCCACGATGGGCATCTGCAGGTCGGCGTCGGCCTGCTTCAGAGCGGCGTCCCGGATGCGGTCCAGGGTGGAAGCCACATACTCATAGCCGTAGCCCACAGCAGCAGTGCCCACGTTCATCACAACGGATTCGGCAGGAATGTTCAGGCCCTTCAGCATGATGTTCAGCTGCTTGGCCAGGTTGATATCGTCGGCGGTCTCGGCGCCTACCTTCTGGCCGTAAGCCAGAACAACGGATGCACCAACGGTCTTGTAGTCCTCGGCCCGGGCGGACATCACCAGAATGTTCTTGCCCTGCAGAGCCTCAGCAATCTTGGAGAACAGCTCGCCGTCCTTCTCCAGGTTCTTGCAGCCCATGATGACGATGGGCATGCTCACAGCCTCGGCAACAGCCTTGGCATCGGCCACGCACTCTTCAACAGAGCGGTTGGCGCCGTTGGGGTCGGCGGACTCAAAGTGCAGGCACAGGAAGTCGGCGCCCTCCATGGTCTCAGCCTTCTTGGCGTAATCAGCCATGGTGGTGCAGCCGGCGTAGAACTCTCTCAGGCCGGGAGCGGTCCATTCGTTGGCAGTGTCGGTAATCTCCACGCCAATCTTGGGTGCGTTCTCGATGGGTGCATCGAAGGTGTAAAACGGCAGCACGTTCTGACCGCCGATGACGATTGCCTTGTCACCGGTGCCCAGAGTCACGGCGTTGATCTTGCCGCTGAAGGGCTGCGTCTTGGGTACAAAAGACATAGTTGTTATCCCCCTTAAAAATTTTCATGCACATTGCAATGCAAGGCGCAAAATTTACACTTTTTGCCGGAAAACGGCATTTACAGTCCCAAAGACTGCATGATTTTTGCCAGAGCTACCTTCACAGGGTTCCCATCGGGCAGCTTGGCGGAGGGCTCACCCTGGCAGTCGCAGCGATAGACGCCCTCGTCCTGGGGAAGCACCCCCAGCAGCTTCAGGCCGTACTTCTCGATTTCGGCTTTGACGCCCTCGTCCAGCTCTCCACCCGGTGCCCGGTTCACAATCAGGCCCATCTGGCCGGGATTGAGCTCCATCTCCCCGATCATCTCCGCCACCCGGGCTACCGCCTGGATGCCCCGGCGGGAGCAGTCGGAAATCAGCAGCATGGTGTCCACATGGGGAAGGGTTCCCCGGGCCACATGCTCCAGTCCTGCCTCATTGTCCATGACCAGATACCGGTAGTTCTTGGCATACTTGTCCACCTGGGTCTTCAGCACGCCATTGACATAGCAATAGCAGCCCTTGCCCTGGGTTCTGCCCATGACCAGCATATCGTAATCATCCTCTTCAATGAGGGCGGAATTGAACTTGAACTCGGCGTATTCGGCCTTGGTCATTCCGGAGGGGATGGTGCCTTTCAGCTCCGCCTGGGCCATTTCCTCCCGGATGGAACCCAGGGTGGTCTCTACCTCCACGCCCAGAACTTCATTCAGATTGGAATTGGCATCGGCGTCCACCACCAGGATGGGGCCGTCCTGCTTTTTGCAGAGGTAATCAATAATCATGCCGCAGGTGGTGGTCTTGCCTACCCCACCCTTACCGGCGACTGCGATGGTATGCGGTGTTGCCATAAGTGTTGCGCTCCTTAGAGAAGGTGCCGAAAGCCCGGCGGGCAGACGGCACCGTAATAATCAGATCAGGTCCAGCAGGCCTGCTTCCTTGGCGATCCGAGCCACATCGTCGTACTTGTTCAGGGCATACAGGTGGATACCGTTAATGCCGCAAGCACGATACTCGTCGATCTGACGGATGGTGTACTCGATGCCGGCTTCCTTGAAGCTGGCCTTCTTGCCCTCTACGTTGGCGTCGAAGGGCTCCTTTTCGAAGGGGTTGGGGAAGATCCAGTTCTTGGAGATAATCTCGCACAGCTCACGGGGCATCACGCAGCCGTTACGGGACAGAGCCATGTTGATGGTAGCAGCCTGGTCCAGGATGGGCATGATACCCACGTCCACAGGCAGCCAGATTCCGGCGGCACGGATAGCATCCAGCCAGTAACGGAACTGGTCCATATCCCAGCACAGCTGGGTCATGATGTAGTCGGCACCGTTGTCCTGCTTCTGCTTCAGGAAAGCGATGTCAGCCTCCAGAGAACGGCAGGCGATATGGCCTTCGGGAGAGCCAGCCACAGCGATGGTGAACTTGTCGCCGAACTCCTGACGGACGAACTTAACCAGCTCGGTAGCGTAGTGCAGGTCTCCGCCGGTGCCGGTCCAGCCGAAGGGCAGGTCGCCGCGCAGAGCCAGCATGTGGTTGATGCCATGCTCCAGGTAAGTATTCAGCTGCTCCTTGATGCCTTCCTTGGTATTGCCGATGCAGGTGAAGTGGGTCACGCCAACGCACTTGCCGTCCTTAACAATCTTGTCCAGCACTTCCAGGTTCTTGCCCACGTTGGTGCCGCCTGCGCCGTAGGTGCAGGAGATGTAGTCCGGGTTCAGCGTATACAGCTGGTCCAGAACGCCGCCCTCGCCGCAGAGCTTTTCCATGCCCACGTCGGTCTTGGGGGGGAACACCTCAAAAGAGAAGGCGCTGCGATTTTCCATGATTTCAGCTACATTCATGTGATTTTACCTCCAAAATTTGTGTGTATATCTATCCTTATTTGGGCGCAAGCCGCCCATATCGATACAACGATATCGTATCACAAACTCCTCGCAAATTCAACCATAATTTCCGGAAAATTCATCATTTTTTCCCGGCCCCTCAAATGGGGGTGAAAACGAACTTCTGAATCAGTCCGTCACAGACGGCATGGACGGTTACGGCGCCATCCGCTCCGGTTTCCGTGGAGAGCTCCACTTCCTTGCCTTTGAGGAGCTGCCGGACATATTCTGCCGGGTCCTCCGTCTCCACCTCCTGAAAAAACACATCCCGCATCTGGTTATTGGGGCACAGATTCTTGATTTCCCGCACCAGCTCAAATTCCGCCATGGTATTCTCCTTCCTCCCAAAAAGCCCCCCAAAAAAGGGGCTTGCATTTTCAAGGGGGTTCTGCTATAATACGTTTCACATGCAGGGTTAGTATATCGGCTATTATAGGGGCTTCCCAAGCCTCGGAGGCGGGTTCGATTCCCGTACCCTGCTCCAAAAATCGACAAGCGCCGCCAGGAGCTTGTCGATTTTTACTTATTCCCTATTCCCTATTCCCTATTCACTCTTCCCTAAAATCGATGGGTCGATTTTAGGAAGGTAATAAGTTATAAGGAATAGGGAATAAGTAAGGTGTGCCGCAAAGCGGCACGGATTTTGATTATAGGGGGCGGCAGGACTGCCGCCCCTTTTTTATTCCTCTGTAAAGGTGTACTTGATGGACTTGGCGCCGCATTCCAGGCGGATGACGATTTCTCCCTGGTCGGTGGTCTCCATCCGGGGCTCGCCGTCCTTCTCAATGTTTTTCACATAGGCCAGCGGGTCGTCGGTGGTGACGGTGGAGATCTTCACATCCACAGGAGACTTTCCGCCGCAGGGAGGCTGGCGCTGCTCGATAATCAGTTCATAGGTTTTCATGGGTATCCCTCCGTTTTTTCTTTTATTATAGCACAATGGGGTTTTTTGTGCAAGGGTGACGGGGTGAGGATGCATAAAATGTGCTGTGGAAAAATGGGCAGCGGAGAGTGGAGATTCGATTGCATTTTTGCGTCCCCGTTACGAAAGTCGGTGGGTATATGGAGGAGTCTTTGAATAGAGGCTTTTGCTTGATTGGAGGCCGGCGGAGCCGGGAGATTCTATTGCTTTCTCCCTGTTCGTATGTCGGTGGGTCTGCGGGGGAGTCGTTGATTGGAGGCTTTTGCTTGATTGGAGGCGGGCGGAGAGTGGAGATTCGATTGCATTTTTGCAGCGTTCGCTGCAAAAATAGAGGTTCGTGAGGCAGGAGCCTCACGCCGACAGTCCACCGGACTGTCGGATTTAACTTTTCGAATCTCCTCTCCGATAAAAATTGCCGACCCCCCTTGTGGGGGTCGGCAATTTTTGGCGGAGAGTGTGAGATTCGAACTCACGGTGCGTTGCCGCATCACCGGTTTTCAAGACCGGCTCCTTAAACCGCTCGGACAACTCTCCGTATGGTAGCCCAATCATACCACCCGGCCTGACAAATGTCAAGCCGGGTGACACACTTCTCTATTTTACCACCCGGCAGGTTTCCACGCCGTAGTATTGGAACTGCTCTGCCACCTGCTGGTCGATGACCTCGCCGCACAGGGCGATGGGCACCGCCGGGGGGCAGGACACCTGGAGTGCTCCCAGAATCTCTCCCTGGGCCTCCGCCACGGGGATTTCCCGATGGGGGGCAAGCATAGCCTGTCGGATGGACATGGCTCTTTGGGGAATATGGGGCCGGGGCGGTGTCTGGGCTATGGCAGGTCTTGGGGGAACCGTTGCCAGAGCCGCCTCTATGGCAATGAGGCTCTCCGGTTGTTCCGGGGACGGCATCAGCACCAGGAAGTCCGGGTCGGCAAATTCATAGTAAATCCCCTGCGCCTCCAGTAGCGCTCCCAGTGTCTCCCCGGTATAGCCCTTAGGTTTGGGGCAAAGGGTCCATTTCATGGGCTCACTTCCAGCAAATTCCCAGCCCATTTGGGCAATTCTCTTCTTTGCCGCTTCTAGCTGGGGAAGAAAGGCCTGGAGCCTTCCCGGCAGCCCTTCCAGCCAGGGATTCATCAAATCCAGAGACTGCAAGATGAGGTAAGAGGGGCTGGTGGAGCCGAACAGGGCCATGGCTTCTTTGCTCATAGCCTTCAGCCACGCAGGAACCGCCTTTGACAGGTGGAGGTACGCCGCTCCAGTGAGAGCCGGCAGGGTCTTATGGGCGGAGTCGCAGCACAAATCCGCTCCCAGATCCAGGGGGTGCCGGGGCTGGGGCAGAAAGTGGAGATAGGCACCGTGGGCGTTGTCCACCAGCAGCAAGGCACCATACCGATGGCAAAGCCGGGACAGCTCCCCCAAATCCATCTCATTTCCCAGATAGTCGGGGCTGGTAACATACACCGCAGCAGGAAGAAGATTTCCAAGCTGCTGCTCCAGAGCCTTCCAATCCGCTACGCCGCAGGAAAGGTAGCTTTCCGTGGCCGGAAGCCAATCCACCTGGAAATCCAGCAGCCCCGCTGCCGTCACAAAGGTTTTGTGCACATTCCGTCCGGCAAGAATCCGGGGGTTCTTCCCCTCCCGGTGGGCATATTGGAGGGCCAGATACAGCATGGCCCGGATGCACTGAGACGACCCTTCCGTGGAGTAGCAGGTCATCCCCGCCCCAAACAGGGCCGCGGCATTTTCCTCGCTTTGGGCGATAATGCCCTCCGGGTGGTACAAATCGTCCGCCCCGGTCATCTCCGTGAGATCCAGAGGCTCCGGCCCCAGGAAGGGAATCCCCTTATGCCCCGGCATATGGAGCCGCAGGGGATTTTTCTCCCGGTATCCCCGGACGAAATCACAAATGGGGGTATCCACCCCTTATTCCTCCGTCAGCCGGGAGGCTTCCACCATGATGGCGCACTCCATCCGCTTCTTGAACAGCTCACAGCCGGGCTTATACACACCCCGGACGGAGCCGGTAGCGTGGAAGGCGTTGGCGGCGCAGCCGCCGGAGCAGTAGAGCTTGGCCCAGCAGTCCTGGCAGTCAGGCCGGGCGTACACATTGCACTGAGCAAACTCCTGCTGCTTGTCCAGGTTGGTGACGCCGTCCCAGATATTGCCCAGGCAGTAAGCATCCTCACCCACAAACTGGTGGCAGGGGTACAGGTCGCCCCAGGGGGTCACCGCCATATACTCCGTGCCCGAGCCGCAGCCGGAAATCCGCTTGTAAATGCAGGGGCCGCCGGTGAGGTCAATCATATAATGATAGAAGGTAAAGGGCTTGCCGGCCTTCCGACGCTCGATCATCAGCTCTGCCAGCTTTTCATACTGCTCCTTTACAATCTCCAGATCCTCCGGCGTCAGCTCAGACGGGTCGCCGGGGGCGCACACCACCGGCTCCATGCTCAGCTCCGTAAAGCCCAGATCCAGCATTACCTGAATGTCCTTCAAAAAGTCCGGGTTGGCATGGGTGAAGGTGCCCCGCATATAGTAGGTCTTGTCCTGGGGACGGCTGGCTACCAGCTTCTGGAACTTGGGTACGATTTTCTCCCAGCTGCCGTGGCCGGCGTAGTCCACCCGGTACCGGTCGTGGACTTCCTTCCGGCCGTCCAGGCTCAGCACCACATTGCTCATCTCCCGGTTGCAGAAGTCAATCACATCGTCGTCAATGAGCACGCCGTTGGTGGTGAGGGTGAAGCGGAAATTCTTGCCCCGCTCCTTTTCCACGGAACGGGCATAGGCCACCAGGTCCTTTACCACCTGGAAGTTCATGAGAGGCTCCCCGCCGAAGAAGTCCACCTCCAGGTTGTGGCGGCTGCCGGAATTTTCCATCAGGAAATCCAGCGCCCGCTTTCCGGTTTCAAAGCTCATAATCGCCCGGTCCCCGTGGTACTTGCCCTGGCTGGCGAAGCAGTAGGAGCAGTTCAGGTTGCAGGTATGAGCCACATGGAGGCACAGGGCCTTCACAACGCCGCCGGTCTTTTCCTTCAGCTTTCCCGCCATGGGGCGGAAGGTATCGGGAGTGAACAGCTGCCCGGCATCCTTCAGAGCGGTTACCTGGTCATAGCACTCCCCGATTTCCTCTGCGGGAATCTGGGGGTACTTGTCCTGAAGCTGGGCAACAATTTCCTCCCGGGCGGTGCTTTCGTACAGGGCAATCACATCGTAAGCCACCTCGTCCACCACATGGACAGCGCCGGAGCAGACATCCAGGACGATATTCATGCCCCCCAGTTTATATTGATGTATCATATGTTTTTCCTATCCTAACATCGAAATTTACGCAAAATCTACGGGGAGGAACCATGTGCTGCTTCCTCCCCGTGACCTGACTGCTTATGAAAAAATTACTTGTTCTCGCCCTTGTTCTCGCACTGCTGGTTGGCAATGCCGCAGCTGGTCTTGCAAGCAGACTGGCAAGAGGTCTGGCACTCGCCGCAGCCGCCATTCTTGGCGCTCTGGCACAGATTCCGGGTCTCCAGGGTCTTGATATGAGTCATGGTTTTCTCCTCCATTTACTTTTAATATTTGGGTTAAGGATACCACGAAATCGTGCTAAAGTCAAGAAGGAAGGGAAAACGAATTGCTTTTCCTGAAAAATTTGCTATAATATGGTGGAATCTATTGTCAAGGAGCTGTCTTCATGGAGCGAAAAGCCATCTTTTTTGATTTGGACGGAACCCTCACCGACTCGGGAGAGGGCATTACCAACTGTGCTGCCCTGGCTCTGGAGCATTTCGGTCTGCCGGTGCCGGACAAAAAGACCCTGGGGGTATTTGTAGGCCCTCCCCTCCGGGAAACCTTCCTGAAGTTCGGCGTCAAGCCGGAGCAGATTGAGGAGGCCGTCCGGGTCTTCCGGGGGCGGTACACTACCGTGGGTAAATTCGAAAATATCCCCTACCCGGGGATACCGGAGCTGCTGCAAACCCTGAAAGACCACGGTCACCGGCTGTTTGTGGCCACCTCCAAGCCGGAGGTCACCGCCCTGGAAATCATGGAAAAGTTCCAGCTTTCCCCCTATTTTGAGAAAATCTGCGGTGCAACTCTGGACGGAAGCCGGGATTCCAAGTCCTCTGTCATTGCTTATCTTCTGAACACCTGCACAGGTATCTCTCAGGCTGTGATGGTCGGGGACACCGCCTTTGATGTGCTGGGAGCTGCGGAGCACCGGATTCCCACCATCGGCGTGGCCTGGGGCTATGGAAATGTTACAGAAATGCAGGAAGCCGGTGCCGTTTCCATTGCAAACACCCCCCAGGAGCTTCTGGAACTGCTGGAAAAATAACAGGTGACAGGAAAGCCTTTTTGTGTTATGATTCCCATATATCCCCCCCGGGGGGATATATGGGAATTTTTACTTTGGGAGGCAGAATATGAAAACCAAGAACACGGCTGCTGTTTTCGCCCTGCTGGCAGCGCTTTTATACGGACTGAATGTCCCTTTGAGCAAGCTGCTCCTCTCCCAGGTAGGCCCTACCATGATGGCGGCCTTTTTGTATCTGGGGGCGGGGGTTGGTCTGTTTTTTTATGGGCGCATAACCCGGGAAAAGGCTCCCCACCTGACCCGGAAGGAGCTGCCCTACACCATTGGGATGGTGGTGCTGGACATCGCCGCTCCCATCCTTCTCATGCTGGGGCTGAAAACCACCCATTCTGCCAATGCTTCCCTTTTGGGGAATTTTGAAATTGTGGCGACCTCCCTCATTGCATTTCTGTTCTTCCGGGAGGCCCTTTCCCGGCGATTGGTAGCCGCCATCGCCCTGGTATGCGGGGCAAGCCTTATTCTGAGCTTTGAAGGGGCGGACAGTCTGCGGTTCGGCTCCGGCTCGCTGCTGGTTCTGGCTGCTGCCTGCTGCTGGGGTCTGGAAAACAACTGCACCCGGATGCTGAGCCACAAGTCCTCCGTGGAAATTACCACCATCAAGGGAATTTTCTCCGGGCTGGGAAGTCTTTTGGTGGCGCTGCTTTTGCAGGAGGAATTTCCCCAGATTCAATGGATTCTTTGTGCCATGGCCCTGGGGTTTGTGGCCTATGGCCTTAGCATCCACTTTTACATTCAGGCCCAGAAGGAGCTGGGAGCTGCCAAAACCAGTGCATACTATGCTTTCGCTCCCTTCCTTGGGGTGCTGTTCAGCATGGTGCTGCTCCGGGAACAGCCGAATCTTCCCTTCTATATTGGTCTTTTGATTATGGTCTGCGCCACGGTGCTGATGGTGAAGGACACCATCTCCCTGCAGCACACCCACGACCATGCCCACACCCATACCCATCTTCATGCCCACGGGGATTTGGTTCACGCCCACCCCCACACCCATATCCACTCCCATACCCATGGCCACGGGGCGGACGAGTCAGTTCATGGTCACAGCCATGAAGATAGCCAGCTGGGGGAGCATAACCATAGCCATGAGGGAGTTGTGATGTAGGGCTTTGGAAGCAGTAACGATACCGGGCGGGTCAGGGCAAGAACGATTACCGACCAGCCCGGTGCGCATTGTCAGCGGGCACCGCCCGCCGATACCGGGCGGGTCAGGGAAGTAACGATTTGCTGAAAGCTATCGTGCGAAATTGACAGCGGCGGCACGCCGCCCGGAAGGGACTCGGGGCAATTTTCCGTTGGAAAATTGTGAGGTTCGGCGCTTTTGGTTGGTGCGAGATGGAGGAGCCGTTTATTGGGGCTTTCGGGTTACGGGGGCCGCCGGAAGGGACTCGGGGCAATTTTCCGTTGGAAAATTGTGAGGTTCGGCGCCGTCTAGCCGGCGC
>ERZ1090869.333-NODE-333-length-25720-cov-64.087317_pt1 | contig 25720 bp, 22 predicted proteins | sample MGYA00478474_ERZ1090869 | MGnify/ENA primary metagenome ERZ1090869 (study PRJEB33644, sample SAMEA5815748) | chicken gut metagenome | biome: Chicken; feature: Gastrointestinal Tract; material: Caecum | place: Ireland | collected 2019-01-01 | study: A study of the... | reverse complement strand
TGCGGGGTTCTTTTTATTTCAATTCGCAATTTCTACGGATTACAGGAATGCTCCAATCTTGCCATGAAATACCTGGAATAAGTCAGCGCCCTTTCGGGCCAGGGCAAATTTTGAACCCCTATGCTCACCATTACAGTGAGCCATTCGCTTTTTATTCCCTCTTATGCCCTCTGCACCATTTCTTCCTCTTACGAAGTCGATACCTTTATGAAAAAGGAGTGCATAGGGGTTTCCACGTTCCACGTAATGCATAATTCATGAATGCCTTAGCCGCCATCTTTGAACCGGGAGGATTTGCGTCCATTTGCCTTGGGGTACTGAAAGGCCCCGCAGCCACCTCCTTCACCTTTTGGTGCAGGTGTATCAGCCTTATTTCACCTGTTCCCTGTAACGATCCTTACGATGATTTACATTACATTCGACATAGCATTCTTTACCCTAACAGTACGTCTGCTTTTAGGCTGGCAGATTTCCCATATTGTCCTGTGAGCTTCCCAACGCTGGCTTTTGACCAGTGCAGGTCACAGTAGGGTTACTCCAAATGGATAGAGCAGCGTTTACACGCAATACATTACGCGACTTCGTGTCGCACCTCGGCCTCGGGATCGCAGATGATGATGTCATCATCCGTAACCAGGAAGGAGTTGGCAATCTCACGCTTGGCGCTGAAGGATTTGCCGGAACCGGGGGTTCCCAGAATCAGGCCGTTGGGGTTCTTGAGCTTCTTCCGGTCCACCATGATGAGGTTCTGGGACAGGGCGTTCAGGCCGTAGTAAAGAGATTCCTTTCCGGACTGGAACAGCTCCTGGGTGGTGAACGGGATGAAGATGGCGGTGGAACTGGTGGTCAGGCCACGCTGAATCTCAATCTGGTTCTCGGCCAGGGGCAGGCTGGACATGAGGCCCTGCTCCTGCTGATAGTCCAGCCGGCAGAGATTGCAGTTGTGCTTCTGGGCGATGCTGGATGCCTGGAAGATGTTGGTTTCCAGTTCCTGCTCGGTGCGGCCCGTGTTCAGGACCAGGAACGTGACCAGGAACATACGCTCGTTCTGGCTCTGCAGCTCCTTCAGCAGGGCTTTTGCATCCCGGCCATAAGTGGCCAAATCCGACGGAAATAGCGATAGGTAAGCTTTTGAAGTAATCTCCAGCTTTTCCCCCGCTTCACACCGGACATGCGGCTTTCACCGCATCCGGCGTTCTATCAATCAAACAGCTTTCTTAGTCTCCTTAGTCATACCATTATGAGAATTCATCTTGGAATTCAGGCTTTCCAAACCTATGGGGTTCCTTTTTGCTAATGTCCGTAAGCGATTCAATTTTGCGAGTTGTCGTACATCCAACTTAAGGATGGAAAGATAAGAGCGAATCGTGTTCTCATCGGTTGCGTGTATTAATACATGTACAGGTTCAAGCACCAACACCAGATTTTCATATTTGTCACCACCGCCTTCGTTTCTAGGCGTTTTGTGGTGGCAATGAATTTCTGACAAACATTGAAATGGCTTTCCTGTCACTGCGCATTTTCCCATCTGGGCAGAAAACAGAGAAATACGATTATCCGTATATTCTGTACTCTGGCCGTAAGTTGGTATCCTCATAAGCTGAAGCAATAAAGATGTGTTTATCTTCAAGTCATCATGAATTGCACTTCTTCCAGCCGCCGTATAGGCACATACGTTTCGTCGCAAATTCATTGGATTTTTGCATTGGACATAGCTTATTGGATAAATCGGCTCCTTTGATTGTGCTATATATTTCAACTGATCCGATTTCCCATATCTTTGGTATTCCATTTTTGTTAGGTCTCGGCCTTCCTCTTTCAAGCGGTGTGTTTTTCCAGACTTTAATCTATTTTTAAGGACAGTGTTTACTGCTCTACCAATATCACCGCAATCGATGCTAACATCGGTGGCTAGTTGGTAATAGTTCTGGATTCCCATAACCATGGAGTTGAATAGCCGGACCTCTCCGGCTTCTCCACGATCTTTCCGTGGGAATTTAATATTCCCGACCTGCTTTATCAGGTTGTCCTTGACCTTTTTGTATGCCTTATCGCACATTCGCGATTGCACAACACGCTTTTTTCCCTTTTTGCGTAACCGAATTTTAAACCCGAGAAATTCGGAATAGCTCCGTCTGACGTCAACAACCCTTGTCTTTTCCAGTGAAATATCAAGGCGCAGGCGTTCTTTTAGCCATCGCGTAACCGCAATCAGCGTTCGATCAGCCTGTTCTTTGGTTCTGCAAAGAATCCGAAAGTCATCTGCATATCTAACGATATACATTTCTTTTAGCTTGGTATTCCGCATCGCCCGATACGCATGGCTCTGTATTGGGCATCCTGCTGCATTTTCTCTGTAGGAATACTTTCCGGTTACCGGATTGCATTGCCACTGACTTTCTATCCAATGGTCAAGTTCATTCAAAACCACATTGGCTAGTAGTGGGGAGATAATGCCGCCTTGCGGCGTTCCCTTTTTCGGATATTCCACATGACCATCTGGCATAAGGATTGGTGCCTTGAGAATTCTACGAATAATATAGAGCAGTTCCTTATCACGGATATTCAATGACCACAGCTGTTTTATCAGTTTTAAGTGGTCCACGTTATCAAAGAAGCCTTTCACATCGAACTCTACTACATAGCAAAGCCCTGATCTCTGCATAAGCCTGTAAATCGCTGCAATTGCATTCTCAACCGACCTGTTTGGACGGAATCCATAACTGTTGCTGCTGAATCTGGCTTCGCAGATAGGCTCCATGACTTGCTTGATACATTGCTGTATCAATCTATCCCATATACAAGGGATTCCCAAGGGTCTGGTACTCCCGTTTGGTTTTGGGATTTCTTTACGCCTTACGCTTCTTGGGGTATAGCCGTTTTTACCTCCCTTAACGATTTTGCGTACCATAGCTGTAACTTCATCGGCAGCCAATTTTCCGATATCTGAAATTTTCAGCTTGTCCGTTCCTGGTGTAAAACTTCCAGTATTGGATTTAATGTTCCGATACGCCAGCAAGATATTTTCTCTAGAAAGTATCAAATCCATCAGACTGTCAAAGACTTCGCCTGATTGGCTTTTGGCGTACAGTTCATCAAAGATACGCTGCATATCGTAGTATTCAGCATGGCGGAGATATTCCACGCATTTGGTTTTGGGTCTTTTCTCATTTGGCATTAGGCATCACTCTCCCTTACGGCGAGTGACTTCTTTTGGTCATACTCGCAATCCTAATTGCGACTAAGTGCTAAGTTTTCTGTTTGACTGACTTGAGGCCATTCCTAACTTTCTTCTTTTTCGCAGAAAGTATCATCGGTTCAACCTCTGCTTTTCAGCAATGGTTCAGCAGCTTATATGTTTCGTCTGCCTGCTTCCTAATGGTAGAAGTCCATTGCCTTTCCTCGTTCCAACAATCCTATCTATACATATACCTTTAGGTCTTCGCTTTAAGCCTGTCAGCTTGAACACGCCTGTAACGTGCTATGGTGTTTCATAACATCAATTTTTACTCCACCACACTGACTAGCGATGAACGCTACCGGCACATTTCTATGCCGTCATGGTATAGACCCTTACATTCGCGGTTTTCGTCAGTCATATTTCAGACATTCTGACCTTGGGTATTTTGTAGACCTCCGGCCTATAGGCAGCACCATCCACCTCTGGACAGCTTTCGCGGATTTGGTATTTCTCCAAAACTCCATACGGCTGCTCTCAGCCGACTTCACCGAGCTTCTGACAAATCACATTTCTGCTGAGATGCCAGTCGGAGTATTAAGGGGGCGTTTCAGGACGTTACTCCATCATTCCACCTCTTGGATTGTTAGTTCTCCTAACATCTGAAATTTACGTTCTTTTGTTAGTGCCTGATTTTATCCTTCAACTACGGAGGATTTGTTCAGGAACGAGTCGCACTGATGTCCATATCATAGCCGGCGCGGACTGCTTTTTTCTGTTCCTCAATTTTCGATCTATCGAGTTCGGTGATGGTGCGCTTGACCGTCTTGATGGCCTTGTTCTGATCCAGCGACTGAACGTGCATGGTGATAACCTGGCTGGAATCCATCTCCAGAAAGTCCTTCAGGAGCTGGTCGCTGAGGTCAGAGGCCGTGATGGACAGGAAACTCATGGCCCCAAACAGCCCGCCCATCTGGAAGCAGCGGCTGTTCTTGAAGGCGAACACGGTGGGAGCGATGGCATCTTTCACCGAGAGGCCGCTCCGGGTGAAGGTGTTCCAGTCAAACTCAAACTTTTCCCCGCCGTCCATGTGGAAGATGTGGTGCATCAGCTTGAGCCGTTCCTTTCCGTTCAGCGGCTTTGCGGTCACACCCAGCCGGTGGAAGTTGTTGAGCAGATCGTTCTGGACGTGTTCCAGCCGGGGTTTGGCCAGTTTCATACTGTCCGCCTCGATACCAAAGGTGATGAACTTGGTCTTGGTCAGGCCGTTGTTGCCTTTGGCCAGCTGCTGACGCAGCATCTGGCTGTACTCGGCCCGCACGTCATCAAAGCCGTCCTGCTGGAACGGGATACGGATACTGCGCTCAAAGTCAGCGGCGTCGGTGGCAACGTTCACAAAGGACAATTCAAAGTGGATGGAGCTGTCGAAAAAATTCAAAAAGCTGCACCACTCCTCGAAAATAGCAGTCTTGTCCTCCTGCTGAGCCAGCTGGTAGTTGATGTCCTGAAACTGGATGGTGCGGGTGTAGTAGTTGGAGTGCACCCGACAGGTCCCGTCCTCAAACATCCGCTGGAACGGGATGGACTGCTGGGCCGTCCTGGGCGGCCCCGTCGGCTTGCGCTTGTGGATCGCCGCCTGAATCTGCTTGTTCTGCTGGGGCGTCAGAGTATTAGCCTTTTTCTTTCGAGGAAAGGGAAACAATCGCATCGACCTCCTGTTCCAGCTCCGCCTGCTGCTGGAGCAGGGCGAAGTAGTTTGCGGTGCGGTAAGGCCGCACCTTGGGACGGATAAAACGTGCCTGGATATAGTGGTTCAGAAACTTCTCCAGGGGCTGGCCATTTTTTTCATACATGGCCAAAAAGAACAGCGGCAGCATCAGGATCATCATGCCGAGGGTGGCGAGGGTATTGCCGCCGTATTCCCGGAGCAAAAAGAAAGACGGTACTCCGATGAGCACCGCCGTTCCAAAGCAGATAACCTGCCGCTTGGTGAGATTCATGAAAACCTTGGATTTGACCCGTGTGAGGTCACGGGGAACCGAAATATAAGCTGCCATAACAAAACTCCTTTCTTTAATGTGCGTTCAGGACGCTTTTGGCAATTGAGCTGGTCTTGAACAGGGTGAAACAGAGCAGAACCGTGTAGCCTACAATGCCCCAAATAGAGGCAATGGCATCGTCAGAGACAGCCACTGACTGGATAAGCACAGCATAAATGCCCACACAGATCAGGATGAGGAAGCCCTGGAAACCCAGGGCAAAGAGGCTGCGCAGGTAGTTCTGGCCCATCTGGCTCTGTTCGTGGCTGCCGAAGGTTGAGAACGGAATGGGGGCCAAACTGACCGCCATATATATCTCAATCATCCGGCCATAGACAATGACGAAAATCACGATGGACAGGATACGCAGGGTGATGCCAATGAAGAAGGACTGCAAAAACAGTCCAAACAACGGCCCCACATCCATCTCCATCAGGCTGGCTTCCAGGTTCGCCAGTCCAGCCTCATTGACTGCCGTGTTTCCTGCGACGATGCCGCTGGATTCAGCGATGACTCCCTGCGCCAGATCAAAAACCCCCATGACGATGTCAAAGGTGTTGGAGATCAGGTAGACGGCGCAGCCGGTCTTGATGATCCATTTGGTAATCAGGGCAGGCTCAAAGCTGGCCAGGTTGTTGTGCTCGGTGACCATTTGCACCAGCTCATAGCAGGCCACCAGGGTCAGGAAAACACCCGCAATGGGAAGAATTGCGGAATTGGATACCCCGCGGATCATCTCGAACACACGGGGTTCAAAGTCCGCAGGACTCGTGCCCACCTGCGTGGCAATCTCTCCCACCTGTTCGTTTACCGAATCGAACAGGCCGGAGAGGTTGGACATGATTGCGCCGGCCAAAATACCTTTGATCCAGTCCGCAATCGCGTTGAGTACGGTTTCCAAAGGGTGTCACCTCCCCTTAGAAGAAATGGTTGATAAGGGTCTTGAGCATATTCAGCAGGAAGATAATGTTGGTGAGAATTTCCATAGCGTTCGTCCTTTCTTTTATAATAAGGTAAGATGGGAGCCGTTTCGCAATCACCCGGGACACCTATTTTTTGAATGCCGCTTGCCGCGGCGTGGCTGATGCTGGGACAACGGGAGAGGCGGCTGTATGTATTTCTCTGGTTCTTATTCACTGAAATAATAAATGCTCTCATTCAATTCAATCATTTGATTGAATTGATCTTGTAATATGAGCGATGAAATGATATGATTGACCCCGGAGGTATAGCCCATGTACAACAAAAAGCCCCCCTTTGAAATCACCGATGCCATCCTGTCAGATGTTGTGGAAATCGGAGAACTGGTCGGTCATGTCAGCTCCATCAGTGACTTATCCACCAGTCCCACCCTGCGTCGTGAGAATCGAATCAAAACCATTTATTCTTCTCTGGCCATCGAGCAGAATTCTCTTTCCCTGGAACAGGTCACTGCAGTCCTTTCCGGCAAGCGGGTTCTCGCTCCCCCCAAGGATATTGCAGAGGTAAAGAACGCCTACGAAATCTACGATCATCTTGCCGCCATGGACCCCTATTCCATAGACGATCTATTGGCTGCTCATGGCGTGATGATGCGCGGCCTGACGGCAGAGGCGGGCGTATTCCGCTCCCGCCCTGTGGGCGTGGTGGACAGCCAGGGCAATGTTCTGCACTTTGGCAGCCTTCCGCAATACGTTCCCTCGCTGGTTGAAGAACTAATGGAGTGGACCAGGACGAGCCCGCTTCCTGTTCTGATTAAAAGCTGCGTATTCCACTACGAATTTGAATTGATCCATCCCTTCTCAGACGGCAATGGCAGAATGGGGCGGCTCTGGCATACCCTTTTATTATCCCAGTGGAATCCGCTATTTGCCTGGCTTCCGGTGGAATCCATCATCCACGATCACCAACAGGAATACTACCAGGCCATTAACACTTCCAATGCTCAGGGGAAATCCACTCAGTTCCTCACATTTATGCTGGGCGTCATCAAGGACGCCTTGTCGGAAGCAGCCGCTTCCTCCAGTGAGGCTCCCCTATCCAGAGAAAAGCAAAAGGAAATCCGTTGGGCGGCCATCGAGCACTTTCTGCTTGCTGTTCCTACCATCCGCAATGCAGATGTCCAACAACTCTGTGGGGTTTCCCCTGCCACAGCCAATCGTATCCTGAACGAGTTCTGTAAAGAAGGAAAGCTGGAAAGAGTGCGTGTTGGCCGGTATTCCTCCTATCGCAAGCCAAAATAACCTCACAGAGAATCCCATGGAATCACCAGTTTTATGTATAGGCGGCCAAGGCCGCCCATCTGTTTGTCAGCCGAACAGACCGCTCAGCAGAGGGATCAGGGTGGTGCCGATCAGGGCGACACCGCCGCCGGCCATAAGCTGCTTCATGCCCTGGCTCTTTGCGCCGGGGTTATCGTTGCCATAGCCTTCCAGTAGGTTGATGACACCCCAAACACCGAGACCGGCACCCAGAGCGATAACGAGGGTCTGAAGCACTTCGACAGCAGAGTTGAAAAATTCCATAGTCATTTCCTCCTGAGAAAAAGAGCTTGCGGCCGGTCGGTACACACCTGAAATCGCAGTTCTTTTTCGCTGCCAACCGCAGCATGGTTGATTTGCTGGTGTACCTGGGGCCTGGAAAAGAAAAATCCCCCCGTATTTGGGAGGATCAATGTATTGCTCTCATAAAGGAAATGATTATGTACACTCCCCCGTGAGGGGGGGAGTTTTTTATTCTTCGATATCCTCGATTACTTCATAGGTATCCGAAGGTTTCAGTTTCAGGCGGTGATCGAGATACTTCTCGATGTCGAACATATTTTTCTTGTCGTAGTCCCCTGTCAACTTATAGTTGGGGTGCTGGGTCAGGTCATACTTGTCGGAGAGAAAAGGCCGGACGCCGCGCAGTTGGAGGATGCACTTGCCGCCGTCCATGACGGCCAGTTCATCCCGGCTCATAAGTTCATGGCCAGTTTTTTGAAACGAGGTGCCATAACTGGGGCTGTTGCCGCGGGTGTCTGATGTGTTGAACGTATCAATGGTTTCCTTGCCAAGTGCAGCAGACAGTTCCTTGAGGGTTGTGTTCTCCGAACCGCCCAGGAAGACCTGGCTGTCCATGTTGCCGATGATGGTATCGGCGTTGTCCTTATACAGCGCTTTCAACTGGCTTTGTGCCTGCAGCACCAGGCAGGCCGAGATTTCCCGGCTGCGGATGGTGGCCACCAGCTTTTCCAGGTTCGGAATCTGCCCGATATTGGCGCACTCGTCGATCAGGCACCTCACATGGACCGGCAGCCGCCCGCCGTACACATCGTCGGCCTTCTCGCAGAGCAGATTGAATAACTGGGTGTACACCATAGAAATCAGGAAGTTGAAGGTGCTATCGGTGTCCGACATGATGAGAAACAGCGCCGTTTTTCGGTCGCCCAGGGTGTCCAGTTCCAGCTCGTCGTAGGCGGTGATCTCCCGCAGTTCCGCGATGTCGAAGGGGGCCAATCTGGCACCGCAGGAAATCAAAATCGACTTGGCAGTCTTGCCGGCCGCCAGCTTGTAAAGACGGTATTGCCGCACCGCAAAGTGGTCCGGCTTCTGTTTTGCCAGGTCCTCGAACATCAGGTCCACCGGATTTTGGAATTCCTCGTCATCTTCCCGGACTTCCATGATGTTGAGAAATTCCAGCAGGGTGGCGAAGTTTTGTTCCTCCTCCGGGGCCTCGTAGTGGATATAGGCAATAAGCGACGTAAGCAAGAGCTTTTCTGCCTTGTCCCAAAATGGATCACCGCCTTTTCCCTCGCCGCGGGTGTTGGTCATGAGGGTCGTGACCAGCTTCAAAATGTCCTTTTCTGAGTGGATATACACGAACGGATTATAATGCATCGACTTTTTGAAGTTGATGGTGTTGAAAATTTTGATGCGGTAGCCTTTCTTCAAAAAGGCGTTGCCGACCTCCAAAACCGTGGTGCCTTTCGGGTCAGTGAGGACATAGGAGCTGTGCATTTGCAGGAGATTGGGCTTGATCCAAAATCTCGTCTTGCCGCTGCCGGAGCCGCCTACAATCAGGACATTTTTGTTCCGGGCCGTCTTGGGGTCTTTGGGCCGGCTGGACATGGTGAGGCGTTCGGTCTGGGTCAGGATGATGTTGTCCTCAAACTTGGGGGCCACATACGGCTCGATGTCTTTGGCATTGCCCCAGCGGGCCGAGCCGTACTCGCTGCCGTGGCGGTACTTCTTGGCGTTCTTGCCTTTCAGGTAGACCGCCAGGCGCAGCCCTGCGCCGAGACACAGCCCCACCAGCAAATCCAGCGGGTGGAAGCTGGGAATGATCCGTCCCAGGGCATCCGGGAGAACGGTCACCAGAGACTGCATCTTCTCGGTCATGTCAGCACCCGTCGCCATTCGCCAGGCCCAGCCCAGATTGGTAGTATAGAGGCCGGTCAGAATATAGGGCAGGTTCAGGATTACCAATCGTTTTGTGTTTTGGTTCATCGCTCACCATGCTCCTGTCGTTTCTCCCGTACCTTGCCAGGAAGTTCTGCCACCTGCTGAATCAAGTCATGAAGCTGATTCAGCACAGAGGGCTTTTGGCTCCTTTTCTTGATGGCGGATGCAGAATACTCCTGGAAGGCAGCAGTCAGAGCATCTTTGTCCTGAGCTTTGAAGAAGATCATATACCTGGGGGGAATGGCCGACTTATCCTTGGTGATGGCAAAGTCGATGCCGTATTTTCGGGCATAGCGCTCAAATCCCCGAATCGCGGTCTTTTCGATCTCGACGTTCGTGACGCCCCTGTTCTGACCAACCAGTTTCTTGACACTCTGCTTCCCGCGGGGATTTTGGCGGGACCGCAGCAAAGCTTTACCTACATTGACGAAGGTCCGCGCCGTCAGCTTGGTTGTGCTGATGGCCAGGTTGACTGTTTTGTTTTCGATTTCTTCCTGCATAATCATCACCAACCTTTCCGGCCTGCAGCAGAGCCGCGATCAGGAACCCGAACCAGGTTCCTGCCGCAAAAAGAGCCAATCCCATCCACATGGTCAGTCCAGCCGGATGCCTACAAAGCTTTCCGGCCCGGTCATCAGGATAACCGTGTGTTCCTCCAGGAACTCGGCCAGCTTGTACAGGTCATCCACCGTGAGGGATACGATGCTGCCCTCATCATCCATGCGGAAAAAGATCATGGGACCGGTCAGGTAGTGTTCCTCGCCGATCCGCAAAACCTGCTCCGGGCAGTAGCTCATAATGACGGGGATATCCTGCATCCCGTAGAACAGGTCCGTTTCGTCAAAGCAGGGCAGGAAGGCCGGCGCATCATCCAGCCGGATGACAGACAGGGGCAGATCAGGACCGGCTGCTGCCAAATAGGGCTGATTTTTGGAGTCCGGGCCAGTCGGGGGCGGGACTTCCAGACACTCTTTCAGCATTTTTTCCATGGCGCAGACCTTCTCGTAAATCTGCCGGGTGGTGATGGTGGACGTAGTTTTCTTAGTTGCCATAGGCGCACCTCCAAATATTTGTGTTGTGTTTTGTGTGTTTTGCCAGCCGGTCAGCGTTCCTGACTGCGCTGGCGCTTCTTTTGCCACTGTTCCAGGAGCTTCAGGATGGTTTCCTCCATCTGACGCGGGGTGTAGGACTTGGGAAAATACTTGCGCAGCACATCGTTTTTGATGGTCACGCGGTCCATTTCGGCCTTCTTTTCTTCGCCCATGATGTCATAAATGGCATCATAGCTGCACTTGCCAGCCTGGCTCAGTTTCTTGATTCGCTGAGCCTGGGACAGAGAAGGAGCGTTCTGGGTGTCCTGCATGGCCTCAAAAAAATCCCGCTGTTCCGAGTCTGTCAGATATGACAGCTCCACAGCGGGATTGAAGGATATTTTCTTTTGGTCTACCAGTTCCAGAAGTTCGGGGATCAGGTTGGTAAGGCGGATGAAACGCTGGATCTGGTTACGGCTTTCACCCATTTCTTCGGCCATAATCTGGTCTGACCGTTTTTGTGTCCCAATTTGGGACACATTTTTAGAAGGACGTCCTGCCGTTCTTTTCATAGCTTCCAGCTTCATTTTGTAGGCGAATGCCCGCTCACTGGGCAGGATGCTCTCGCGTTGCAAATTGCTGTCCACCATGTGAATCACCGCCTGGTCATCGTCCATGTTGCGGACAATCACCGGCAGGGTTTTCAGCCCTGCCAGCTCGGCGGCGTGCTGCCGCCGGTGGCCCGAAATAATCTCATAGCCTCCTTCCTCCCGCGGTCGGACAACCAGCGGGGCCAACACTCCAAATTGAGCCACACTTTCCACCGTTCTCTGCATGGCCTCATCGTCCAGCACCTTGAAGGGGTGATCTTTGAAGGGGTGCAGGTCCGCAATGGGGATTTGCTGAATCTGCTCGCTCTGGCGGCTCTCTTCGGTCGTGAAAATGTCATCGTAACTGGTCAAGCTGATGTTTGCGCCGTTTTTCGGCACTATGCACCACCTCCCTCGTCAATGTCCGGTAGGCTTCCGCCACCTTTCCTTTGGGGTCATGGGCAAAGATGCTTTTGCCCTCGGCACTGGTTTCCGCTGCCCGTACCGACCGGGGTATTCCCTGTTCAAAAACCTTGATTTTGCTGCCATAAGCCTGCCGAATCAGTGCGTCGATCTCCTTTCCGTAATTGGTTCGGCTGTCGGTCATGGTCATCAGGATACCTTCGATTCTCAGCTTCGGGTTGATCTGCCTTCGCACCTTGTTGATGGTCTGTAACAGCTGTTCCAGGCCCTTGGCGGGCAGATATTGTGCCTGTACCGGGATCAGGGCACTATCTGCAGCGGCCAAAGCGTTAATCGTGAGCATACCAAGGCTGGGGGTACAGTCCAGCAGGATATAGTCATAGGATCGCTTGTTGACTTCCAGCACCTGCTTCAAGACCTTTTCCCGGCTCATGGCATTTACAAGGCCCACTTCCATCCCTGCCAGCTCGATGCTGGATGGGATCAGGTCCACACCTTCTGCATGGTGGAGGATTCCTTCCCCCGGCTGAATGGGCTTATCCTCCAGCACTTTGCCCATGAGGGTGGAAAGGGTGGTTTCCAGTTCATCCGGTTTGGGCCATCCCATGCTGATGGTAAGAGAACTTTGGGGGTCTTCGTCCACCAGGAGCACCTTTTTGCCCTCCATGGCAAGCCCCACTCCCAGATTTTCGCAGGTTGTGGTCTTGCCAGTGCCGCCTTTCTGGTTGGTTATGGCGATTACAGTTGCTTTTTGGGCCAAATCATCACCCCCTTTCACACCGGCAGGTGCCGGTTACTTTGCGTTCAGGTCGTGCTGCACCCGGGCCGCGTAGGAACTGTGCATGGTCATCGGTGCGTTATACAGCGATGCAAGCAGATACTGCCGCATATTCCGCACCTGGGTGGTGTTCTCTTTCATGCACGAGAGAACGAACCGGATATGGTCGCTGTTCAATTTCATCAGCTGGCCTCGAACCACTTCGGCCGGTTTATCATCTCCTGCGATTCGGATCATCTTCCGATGGCTGCACGCTGTATCCACCAGCAGCTCCTGCATCTCCCGCAGCATATCCTCATCGTCAGGATTGGATGCAATCACAGAATCCAGGTTGATCTGATCTGAAAAATAATCCTGATACAGAGCGCGGTCATCTTTCCCTTCTGCTTCCGTTCCGGCGGTTTCGCCGGAAAAGAAGGGATCAGTATCACTCAAGTCAGTATTATTCTGATTATTCTTAATTCCTCGTGATTTTAACGGCTCTGGAGTCGCAGTTTTCGCGGCTCTTGAATCGTTGTTTTCACGATTCTGGTCTCGTGGTTCTGACGGATCAGAAGCAAAGTTTTTCACATAGATCAGATTCGGTTTTCCAAGACCGCGGCGCTTCCGCTCGATCAGCCCGCAGCCTTCCAATTCTTTCATCAGTTTGGTAGCCTTATTGTCGGCACAATAAAGGGAGGTCATAATTTCCTCCATAGTGAAGATGATGTACACTCGGCCAGCATCATCCAGCCAGCCATTCTTGGTCGAAAGCCCCATCCGGTCCAGCAGCAGGCCGTACAGAATCTTGGCCTCTGCCGAGATCCCACGGAATCTGGGGTCCACAAAGAGGGCTTTGGGCAATCGGTAGAAGGAAAAAAGATCGGCTTGTCCGCCGTAAAAATAGTCAGTCATAGAGGCCTCCCCTTCCATCAGCTAAAAAACGACAACTGTACATAGTGCAATTTGATGAATAGGCACTCACTGTTTTGTGAAATATCACAACAACTTTTCTTGACTTACAGGAACGGCGGCGCTTGGTTTTACCGCATTTCCCACTCCAAAACGGTCTAATTTCCTGAATTTGGTATTTACAAGCTGGGGGCAGTCTTAAATTTGCCGAAACAAAAAGCCGGTGAAGGAAGACCACACTTTTGACCACACTTCCTCTTTTTCTGGGTGCATTTTGTGGGTTTCCACCGGCTTGGGCTCACATTTCAAGTGTTAAATTTAGCGATATCAAATCAGTTTTTCGCTATTTCTTTCCGAGAAAATCCTTCGACTCCCATCGCCTCCACCAGACAAGCGTTAAACGAACTCCTGTGCCTGCTATTTATATGGTCGGCTCTCTGTTCGTCTTGGCGCTCCCCCTTCCTGATAAGGGGTAAAAGCAAAAGCCCCCGCCCTGCCAGGGTCCAACTGGCAAGGCGGGGGCCTTTTGCTGTGCGATTTATACTCCCTGTCTGCCTATGGCGCCCTGGATGATCTGGGCGCAGCCGCGGCGCAACGGCAAAAGCCGGAGGCATCTGCCTCCGGCTTTTGCTTCAGGGATAGGGATCTGAGGGGGATTTTTCGTTGCTGGCCCAGGGCTGCAAGGCCCTGCGCCGGGAGAGGACGCTCATTTTTCCATGATGTGGATGGCGAAGCCGCCATATTCCCCGTCGAGGTAGACGTTCTTCAGCCGGCCGTCGTCGAAGTAGGCGGCGGTGTCCATGTTGAAGGAGAAGCCCTTCTCCTTCAGCTCGGCCACGGCGGCGGTCAGGTCGGGGGTCCGCATGGCGATGTGGCCGCTGCTGCCCAGGAAAGGCGCCTTCATGCACTCAAAGTAGGCGCCGCCGAACTCGGACTTCTGGCCGTGGCGGGGCTCCAGGTTGAACATCATGCTCAGCAGCTGGGCCAGCCGCGCGGCCTCCTCTGCGTTCGGGGTGTTGATGCCGATGTGTTCCAGTTCAAATTTGCAGGCCATAACGTTTCTCCTTTTTCGGTTCCCGCAGGCGGCTCGTCACCGCATGGGGAAGATCAGGACCGCGCCGGCAGTCAGGGCCAGCAGGCGGATGAAGTACTGCGGGATGGTAAACTTCCAGAACTCGCCGATCTTGTAGTCGCCGGCGCCCATGATCATGGCGGGCATGCCGTCGATGGGCAGGAAGTGTCCGCACCAGCCCGAGATGACGATGGCGGCGGCCGCCGCAGTGGGGTCAAGGCCCAGGTTCATGCAGGTGGCGATGGCCATGGGGGCAAAGACGTAGACCGTGCCGATGGTGGAACCGGTCAGGGTGGCCAGGACGCTGGTCAGGATGCAGAACACGAAGATCAGGACGAAGGGGTTGACGTTGTCGCCCAGCATGCCGGCGACCGTCTCGCCCACCAGGTTGGTCAGGCCGGTGCTGCCCAAAGCGTCGGCGATGCCGATGACGCCGGCAGACATCAGGATGATGGGGGCGCTGATGGCGTTGCGGATCTCGTTGAAATCCATGATGCCGAAGATCAGCAGGGCGGTCACCGCCAGGCCGGTGATGGCGTAGCCGGCGTCGCCGATGTTGCTCTGCAGGATCATGCCGATCACGGCCACCACAAAGCAGATGTAGGTGATGATCTCTTTCTGCTTGGTCAGGGTGACTTCATGGTTGTCCGCGGCCGTCTCCTGGGCGGCGGCGATGGGGTGGTCGGGCATCAGCTTGTAGGCCAGCAGGCACCATGCCAGGAAGCCCAGGGACAAAGCCAGGTTGACGAAGGAGAACTTGACCAGGTTGACCTCCGAGGATGCGCCGGCGCTCTGCAGCACCGCGATGACGATGCCGTACTGCAGCGCGGTGTTGAAGGGCAGCAGCGGGTGGTTGGCCGCAAAGCCCGCAGGCATCAGCACCTTGGAGGGGGGCAGGCTCTTGCTGTACGGCAGGTTGGACAGCAGGCCGATGACCAGGACGTAGTAAGCGGTGGAGCCGGTGCCGAACAGGCTGCACCCCAGCATGACGATGAGGATCAGCAGCACATAGGCCAGGAAACCGCCTTTGCTTGCCATTTTGAACATGGCGTCCTTGAATTTGACGATAAAGCTGGTTTTTTGCAGGGCTGCGATGATCGCCATGAAGGATGCGAGCATCACGATGGTGGAGTTGGAGAAGCCGCCGAACGCCGTCTTGATGTCGGTCACGCCAAAGACGACCAGCAGTAGCAGGGCCAGCAGCGGCGGCGCGCCAAAGGGCAGCTTGTCCATCATGATCAGGACGATCATGAAGACAGTCACAGCCAGGGCAATGATCATGGGTGTTGTCATGTAGATGGACCTCCTTTTTTCAAACCCTCTTCCGCACATGCAGGTTTCGGCATCCTGCACAGTTCGGTTTGATCTTTGTGTCTAAATTATATCCGAATCGGCCGGGCCGCTCAATCAACGGCGGCGCAAAATACGTTTCAGCCAGGAACAGAATCCCATTTTGTTCAAATTTTACATCCCGTCTTTTGTTGCTTTTTGAAACATTCGTGCCTTTTGCCCGCTTTTTTGTTCTATTGTAGAACGTTTTGGTTCGTTGCAGCAAACGAGTCCCCTCCCCCGGCCCGGCCCTGCCTTCGTTCCGTTCTGCAATAGGCAACAAAAAAGGGCGGAGCATGAAAGCTCCGCCCACCGGCCCCAATGGCAGACCGGAAATTTATGCTTTTTTGCGGCCGTTGGCCATCCGGATCGCGTAGTCGATGGCGTTCACCAGGCTCAGCTCGTTGCTGGTGCCCTTGCCGGCCAGGGCAAAGCCGGTGCCGTGGTCCACGCTGGTGCGGATGATGGGCAGGCCCAGGGTGACGTTGACGCCCTCCACGGCCTTCCACGCCTGCTTTTCGCGGTCGTAGACAAAGCCCACCGTCTTGAGGGGGATGTGCCCCTGGTCGTGGTACATACAGACCACGATGTCGTACCAGCCGCCCAGCGCCTCGCTGAACACGCTGTCCGGGGGGATGGGTCCGATGGCGTCGATCCCCTCGGCCCGGGCCGCCTCGATGGCGGGCTTGATCTCCTGGATCTCCTCGGTGCCGAACAGGCCGTTCTCGCCGCAGTGGGGGTTCAGGCCGGCCACCGCCACCCGGGGCTGGGCGATGCCCATGTCCTTGCAGGCCTGGTGGGCGATCTCGATCACCTCCAGCACCCGGGCCTTTTTGACCCGGTCGCAGGCCTCGCGCAGGGAGCAGTGGGTGGACACATGGACCACCCGCAGGTCGTGGTGGGCCAGCATCATGGTGTACTTTTTGGTGTGGGTGTAGGTGGCGTAGATCTCGGTGTGGCCGTCGAAATGGGTGTACCCGTCCGAGTGGGCGCCGCCGTCCGCCTCCAGGGCCTTGTTCATGGCCTCTTTGTTCAGGGCGTTGGTGCAGGTGGCGTCCACCTCGCCGGCCATGGCCAGCTCGATCACCTTTTTGACGCACTGGAACGCCGCGTTGCCTCCCGCCACGCTCACCTTGCCCAGCTCAAAGGCGGCTGCATCGGGGATCAGCTCCATGTGCAGCACGTCGATGGTGCCGGGGGTGAACAGGGCGTCGGACACCTTTTCACAGCGGTGGATCTGGATGTCCGGCCGGCCCACAAAGCCTTTGGCCTGCTCCAGCATTTTGGCGTCGCCCACCACGATGGGGCGGCAGCGGTCGTAAATATCCCCGTGGGCCAGCGCCTTGACGGTGATCTCGGGGCCGTTGCCGGCCGGGTCGCCCATGGTGATGCCAACAATGGGTCGATTCATAGATAAAACCCTCCTCTTGTTCTGAGAAACGTCTGCTTTGGGCCCTCTCCCCCCGTGTGCGGAGGGCCGGCCGAGAGGGGCTCAGCACATCCCCTTGTCGGCGTTCTCCTTCAGCACCTTTTCCAGGGCCTTGATGCCTTCCTCCGGCACCTGGTTGAAGGGGGCGCGGCACTTGCCCACATTGTAGCCCAGCATGGCCACGGCCGTCTTGACGATGGTGTTGGGGTTGCCGTACTTGAAGCAGGCGCGGAAGGAAGCGATGCTGGCGTTGGCCGCCTTGGCCTCCTCGATTTTGCCCTCCATGAACAGGTTGTAGATGGAGGCCATCACATGGGGGTAGACGTTGGCGCAGCCGGCGATGCCGCCGGTGCCGCCGGCCAGCAGGTTCCAGATGATGAGCTGGTCGTTGCCGGACAGGGTGGAGAAGGTGCCGTTCTTCTTGCTCTTGCCCGCGTCGATGTAGGCCAGGATGTTGGTGAAGTTGCCCGAAGAGTCCTTGGCGCCCACGATGTTGTCGATCTGGGCCAGCCGGGCCACGGTGGCGGGGGCCAGGGCGTTGCCGGTGCGGGCGGGGATGTTGTACAGGACAATGGGCATATCCACCGCCTCGGCCACGGCCTTGTAGTGCTCGTACAGCTCGTTCTGGCTGGCGGCGGCAAAGCTGGGGGTGATGATGGACAGCACGTCCGCGCCCAGAGCCTGGGCCATCTTGCTCTGCTCGATGGTCTCTTTGGTGGAGATGCAGCCGGTGCCGGCATAGACGGGGACGCGGCCGTTGCACTCTTCGATGACGGTGCGCAGGACCAGCTCCTTCTCCTTGCCGTTCAGGATGTAGCCCTCACCGTTGGTGCCAAAGCAGAAAATGGCGTGGACACCGCCCTCGATCTGGCGGTTGACCTGGGCCCGCAGCTCGGCCACGTTGATGGACTCGTCGTCGTTCATCGGGGTGATGATCGGGGGGATGATGCCTTTGATTTCGACTGCCTTCATGGTAGGTTCTCCTTTTCTTTGCTGTTTATTTGCGGGTAACGCCGCGGCGTTACGCCAAAACATCCCGGTCATTCAGGCCGGCGGGGCCTGAATTGCCGCCAGGGCTCCCCTGCCCCGCAGCTGCGCGGGGGGATGGGGGCCTTTTCCCGGTGGTCACATGACTTCCTGGTACAGTTTGCGGGCGTCGTCGGGGGTGACGGGGCGCATATTGTTCACCAGCAGGCGCTGCACCTGCATGCCGGCCTCCACCAGGCCCTCCAGGTCCTCTTCGGGCACGCCGAACTCCTTCAGGCTGGTGGGGATGTCCAGGTGCCGGACGATCTGCTCCAGCCGGGCGATCATCCAGGCGCTCTTCTCCTCCACGGTGGCGCAGGTCTTTTCCTCGTGGCAGCAGCGGTCGTAGGCGGCGGCCAGACGCTCCTTGACGGCGGGGTGCTCGCTGTTGAAGCGCATCACCGGGGCCAGCAGGATGGCGTTGGACACGCCGTGGGCGATGTGGTACTTGCCGCCCAGCGGGTAGCTCAGGGCGTGGACGGCGGTGGTGCCCGATGCGGTGATGGCCAGCCCGCCGTAGTAGGCCGCGATCTGCATCCGGTTCTTTTCGGCCATGGCCTCGGGGTCGTCGCAGGCCTTTTCGATGTTGTTCAGGATCAGGTCCAGGCCCTCCAGGGCGTACAGGTCGCTGAAGGGGTTGGCCTTGTTGCTGGTGAAGCACTCGATGCAGTGGGCCAGGGCATCGACGCCGGTGGCCGCCGCGATCTTGCGGGGCAGGTTCTTGATCATCCGGGCGTCCAGGATGACGTAGTCGGCGATCATGTGCTCGTTGACGATGCCCACCTTCAGCTCCTTTTCGGGGACGGCGACGATGGCGTTGGGGGTGACCTCGGCGCCGGTGCCGGCGGTGGTGGGGACCAGGACGATGGGCACGCACTTCTGGGCCATGCCGGGGTCGTCCAGCAGCTCCTTGACGCCGTAGCTGTCGGTGACCAGCACGCTGGCCAGCTTGGCGGCGTCCATGACGCTGCCGCCGCCGCAGGCCACGATCAGGTCGGCGCCGCTGTGCTTGAACTCGTCCACCAGCTTCTGCACCGCCATGTAGCTGGGCTCGGCGGGCAGGTCGTCCAGGACGTAATACTGGGCGCCGGCGGCCTTGACCGCCGCCTCGGGCAGGGCGAACAGGCCGGCGGCCTCGATGCCCTTGTCGGTGAACAGGGCCACCTTCTTTGCGCCCCGTGCCTTAATGATGGCGGTGATGTTGTCCATCGCGTTTTCGCCGCCATAGACGGCGTGGGGCATCTTCAGGTTGTATTGCGTCAGCATAAAAATCTCCTCCTATGCAATGGTAAGTCTTTCTGGAAAGCGCGCTTTATTTGGTCCCCTGGGCGGCGGTGGGGTTGTACAGGCCCACCCGCTCCCGCCGGGCGCCCAGGACGTCCTCCTCGCGGAAGCGGACGTATTTGATCCCCTGCCGGGTGCGGGCGGCGTAGGCCAGGTGCAGGGCGCCGTCCTTCCCCTGCATGAGATAGGGGTACTCGTACTGCTTGTTGTTGGTGCGGTTCTCGTCGCCCATGTAGCCCTCGCCCCGCTCCATCCAGCGGATGATGGGGAAGGTCAGGCCCCCGTCCTCGGACAGGGCCACCGCCACGGGGCAGCGCAGGCCGGGCCAGGCCGCCTTGCCGGGGTGGGGGTCCGGGGTGCAGGTGGGGTTGTAGGCGACGGCGATGCGGCCGCTGGCCAGCTTGGCGGCGCTGATGCTGGAGTTGTTGTTGGGCAGCGGGGTGGGCTTGGGCTCGGTCCAGGTCTCGCCCCAGTCAAAGGACTCGCTGCGGTGGATGCGGTAGGCCTCGCGGTTGCGCATAAAGGCCACCAGGTGCCCCGGCTCCAGCTCCACCACGTTGGCGTGGACATGGCCGTTGGACCTGGGCATCATGACCATCCGCCAGGTCTTGCCCTCGTCGTCCGACAGGCGGAAGGCGGTGGGGTCCCCCGACAGGCCGTCGGCCGAGTCGGTGCAGATCCAGTTGGAGAAGATCCACCGGCCGTTGGACAGCACCTGGATGGGCTGGCGGCAGAAGGTGCCCTCCTCGGGGAACACCGTCTCGTAGGGGCCCCAGGTGCGGCCGCCGTCAAAGCTCTTCTGGCAGCGCACCACCGAGGTGAACTGCATGTTGTCCTTGCCGGGCACCCGGTCCAGCTGGGCGGTGTACATGGCCCAGACCGCCCCGTCGGGGCCGTAGAAGAGGGACGGGTTCTGCTCGCTGCGGGTGGGGTCGCCCGAAATATCCACCGGGGGCAGCCAGGCGGGGGCGTCCTTGGGCAGCAGGGAGCAGATGATGTGGATGTCGGCGCTGCCTTCGTAAGTGCCGGCAAACCAGCAGCACAGCAGGTCGCCGTCGGGCAGCTCCACCATGGCGGGGGCGTGGGCCGTGGGCCAGCCGCCGGTGGGCAGCAGGGCCTCCACGGTGCCCATCTCGTCGTTCTGATACAGGGTGCCGTCCCAGGTCAGGCCGGGCAGTTTGGGATAAGTCATTTCCATCGTCCTTTCTCTGTCAGTATGGTGTCAGCGTTCGCTGCGGTTCCTGTTTTTCTCCGCCTGGGCCTCCAGGCGGGCGGCGAGATCGGTCAGCAGGGCAGCCTGCCCGAACCCGCCCGATTTGGTGATGACGTGCCGGGTGCAGCCGCGGTAGGTGCACCGGGCCAGGACGACCCCTTTTTCCAGCTCGCAGAGGGGCTCCAGCTCCCGGACGCCGGCGCAGCGCATCACCTGCAGCAGGGTGTCCCCGCCGGTCATCAGGAGGGTGCCCACCGCCGGGCTGTGGAGCAGGCCTGCCACCAGGTCCCCGATGCTGGAAGCGATCCGCACCCGCATCTCCTCCAGCCCGCAGCCCAGGCCCGCGGCGTAGTCCGCGGTGGGGCCGTTGCCCCCGGCGTCGTTGCTGTCCAGGATAGCGCGGGGGTTTGCCTGCAGCAGCGCCTCGATGCGGGCGCGGTCCGCTTCGCCCTCCGGGGTGTTCCAGTAGCCGGGTTCCAGCTTCTGGCGGGGCGTCAGCCGCAGCCGGGCAAAGCCGGCCTGTTCGGCGGCGTCCAGCTGGGCCACCGTGATGGGGTTGACGCTGCCGCAGACCACCAGCAGCCGGGGGTCCAGCCGGGGTTTGGGGGGCTGCTGTGCCCGGCCGAGGCCCAGCAGCCGGGGCAGCACCGCCCCGAACCCGGCGCACCCCGCCGAGATGTGCAGCCGCCCCGCCGCAGCCAGGGTCTGGCCGGCCCGTTCCAGGTCCGCCAGGGAGGATGCGTCGTAGACGTAGATGCCCTGCCCCTCGGGGGCGGGGGCGTCCGCCGGCAGGCTGTGGACCGGGACCCCGCTCTGGGCCCCGATCAGGCCGGCGATGTCGGAGTGCCGCACCGGCTCGAAGGGGTCGATGCCAAAAACGCTCTCGGCCACCGGGCGGCCCTCGATGTAATGGACGCCGCCCCGGGTGCAGCGGTCGATCTGGGGATACGCCGGCAGGAAAGGCAGCGCCTTTTCCCCGCTGGCGGCAAGCAGCGCCCCCAGCTCGGCCCCCACGTTGCCCCGCAGGGCCGAGTCGGTCTTTTTATAGATGTAAGGGACCTTCTGTTCCACCGCGCGGCGGACGATGCCTTCCACAATGGCCCCCGCCTGGCTGGGGGGCAGGTGCCGGGTCTCGGCGTCGATCACGAGCACCTCGGCCCCCGCCGCATTGGCGGGGGAAAACTCCGGGTCGGTCACCACGCGGGTGGGGGCGCCGCAGCCCGCCAGCTGGACGCCCGTGTCCAGCGCGCCGGTGAAATCATCCGCAACGATCAGTAACGTGATCATGGATCCACCTCCTGGTTTGGGGGGCGGCCCTGCCGGCCTCCCCTTTTGTGCCTTTAGCTTACCACGTTTGCGCCCCGGGAGCAACGGCCCGCAGATGAAAAACGTAACATTTTGAAATGCACGCCGGATTTTTCCGCAGCAAAGCTCCGCGATTCGTGCTATTTTGAAACATTTTCTGCCCGGAAGCCCTTCCCTTTTCGTCCCAAAATGCTACAATAGCATCATAGAGAGGTTTTTGTACCGAGAAGGGAGTTTCACAAATGGAAGGTCGGGTCACACATATCCTGGGCATCGCCCCTTACGACGGGATGCAGACCGCCATGGAGCGGGTCGCGGAAGAATTTCCGAACATCCAGCTGGACGCCTACACCGGCGACCTGGAGGCCGGCGCAGCCATCGTCCGCTCGGCCCAGCTGGAAAACTACGACGTCATCATCTCCCGCGGGGGCACCGCCGACCGCATCCGGGAGGTGACCGACCTGCCGGTGGTGTCCATCCAGCTGTCGGTCTACGACGTATTGCGGGCCATCAAAATGGCCGAGAATTATTCCAACCTGTACGCCATCGTGGGGTTCCCCAGCATCACCGAGCCGGCCCACACCCTGTGCGACCTGCTGCGGCTGGATATGGACATCATCACCATCCACAGCATGGACGAGACCAACCGCGCCCTGGACCGGCTGCGGGAAGGGGGCTACAAGATGGTGGTCAGCGACATGGTCACCCACACCCTGGCCCGGCAGAAAGGCTTCGACGCCTTCCTCATCACCTCCGGGGTCGAAAGCCTCCACGACGCTTTTGCCCAGGCGGTCCAGATCAGCGACCGCTTCCGCCAGATGCGCCGGCAGAACCAGCTGCTGGAGGGGGTGGCCCGCACCCGCAGCGGCAACACCATCGTCCTGGACAAGGACGGCCAGCTGGCCTATGCCGCCAAAGAAAAGCCGGACCCCCGGCTGCTGGAGCTGCTGCGCTCCAGGATCCCCGACATCCCCCCGGCGTCGCCGCTGCGGTTTTTCCACAGCGAGGGGGGCGAGTTCACCCGGGTGACCGCCCACCGGCTGCGGGCCGGGTGGGACTCGTATTACACCTTCCACTGCCAGCTGTCCCAGATCCCCCTGCGCTCGTCCAAAAACGGGCTGCGCTTTTTTGACGAGGCGGAGGCCATGCAGCAGTTCATGCACAGCTTTTACAGCATCAGCGGGGCCATGGGGATGCTGGAAGAGCAGGTCAACGCCATTGCGCCCACCCGCCAGCCGGTGATGATCCTGGGGGAGGTGGGCACCGGCAAGGAGCAGATCGCCCGCGCCCTCTACCTGCGCAGCCCCCGGGTCAACAGCCCCCTTGCGGTGGTGGACTGCAGCCTGATGACCGACAAAAACTGGGAGTACCTGTTCAACCACTACGCCTCGCCCCTGAACGAGGGCAGCTGCACCGTCTATTTCCAGCATTTGGAGCTGCTGTCCCACCAGTACCAGCAGGAGCTGCTGGCCGTGGCCACCGAGACCAACCTGCCCCGCCGGGTGCGGCTGCTGTTCTCGGCGGCCTGCATCGAGGGCCGGCCCCTGCCCGAGCCGGTGCAGGTGCTGCGCAGCCAGCTGGGCTGCCTGACGCTGCAGCTGCCCACCCTGCGCAGCCGCCGGGACGAGCTGCCCAGCCTGGCCAGCCTCTACCTCAGCAGCCTGAACGCCGAGCTGGGCAAGCAGATCATCGGCTTTGACCCCCGGGCCTCGGAGCAGCTGCTGCAATACGAGTGGCCCAACAACTACACCCAGTTCAAGCAGGTGCTGCAGGAGCTGGTCACCCTGACCGACTCGGCCTACATCCGGGGCAGCGTGGTGGCCGAGGTGCTGGCCCGGGAGCGCCGCACCTACCATTCCGACCCGGCCGCCGCCCCGGCGGCGCCGGGGGCGGCCTCCGGCACCCTGGACGAAATCGTCCTGCAGGCCATCCACCAGACCCTGGACGCCGTGGGCGGCAACCAGACCGCCGCCGCCAAGCGCCTGGGCATCAGCCGGACCACTCTGTGGCGGTATCTCAACCCGCAGAAAGCGGCGCAGCCCAAAAAATGACCCCTTCACGGCAAAACGGCCCCTTCCCCCGCCGGATGTGCGGAGAAAGGAGCCGTTTTTTGTTGTTTGTTGTTTTTATCCGGTCCGCTCAGCGTTTCAGGTGGTGTTTCTCGTAGTCCCGCAGGGCGTCCAGCGCCCTGGGGGCCAGGGGGAACAAAGCCACCATGTTGAAGATGGTCATCAGGCCCACGCCTACGTCCCCCAGGTCCCAGACGAACTGGTAGGCCGCCAGCCCGCCCACGAACAGCATGGCCAGGGCCAGCACCTTGTACAGGGTCTGGCTCAGCCAGTTGTCCCCGAACAGGTAGGCCACATTGGGCCGGGCGTAAAACAGGATGCCCAGGAAGGTGGAAAAACTGAACAGCCACAAGATCACCGCGATGAACACCACCCCGAACTCGCCCAGATGGTACCGCATGGCGGCCTGCAAAAGGTCCATCCCTTCCAGGCCGGCGGTCAGGCTCTCGGGGGTCAGCAGCATGATCATGGCCGAGCAGCTGCAGATGACCAGGGTGTCGATGAACACCCCCAGCGCCTGCAGCAGGCCCTCCTTGGCGGGGTGGTCGATGTCGGCGGCGGCGGCCGCGCAGGGAGCCGAGCCGGACCCCGCCTCGTTGGAAAACAGCCCCCGCTTGGCGCCATTCATGATGACCGCGCCGATACCTCCGGCCACCGCCTGCCGCAGGCCGAAGGCCTCGGCAAAGATGCGGCTGAACACCGCGGGCAGCTGCCCAGCGTTGCGCAGGATGATGAACAGGGTGATGAAAAAGTAGCAGGCCGCCATCACCGGCACGATCAGGTCCAGCACCTTGACGGTGGCGTGCTTGCGCAGGACGATCACCGCCGCCAAAGCCACCAGCGCGACGGTGGACCACAAAGGCGGGATGTGGAAGGCATTCTCAAAGGAGGACGAGATGGAGTTGGCCGTCACCTGACTGATGCCGCACCAGCAGATCAGCCCCGACAGGGCGAACAGGGACGCCATCACCGAGCGGCGGCGGCCGCTGCCCTCTTTGACGAACAGGTGGTGCAGGTAGTAGGCCGGGCCGCCCCGGTACCCGCCGTAGAGGGGGTCCTTCTCTTTGTACAGCTGGGCCAGGGTGGCCTCGATGAAGGCGGTGGAAGAGCCCAGCAGGGCGATGATCCACATCCAGAACACCGCCCCCGCGCCCCCGGCCGAGATGGCCGCCACCACGCCCACCAGGTTGCCCATGCCCACCCGGCAGGCGGTGGAGACAATCAGGGCCTGCACCCCCGAGATGTGGCCTTCGCCGTCGCCCTGCTTGTTGTTTTCCAGGGTGACCCGCATCATCTCGGGGAACAGCCGGAAGGGCAAAAACCGCGTCCGCACCGTGAAATACACCCCCGCCGGCACCAGGATCAGCACCAGCAAAGACAGCCCCAGACTGCTGCCTCCCGGCAGGGGGATGCGGACAAGGTCCCCCCACAAAAAGTTGTAGACCGCTTCGATCACCGCCTGTATGGCCTGCATACGATACCCTCACACTTTCTCTGTTCCAAAATCTGTCCGCCCCTCCCGGGTGCCGGGCGGGGCGCTTCAGTGTCGTGATACAGTGTAGCACGGGCGGTATCTTTTGTAAAGTAAATCAATGAAACAACATCGAACGATTTTTTCGATGGATACCAGCACAAAAACCGG
>ERZ1090869.330-NODE-330-length-25898-cov-86.335758_pt1 | contig 25898 bp, 29 predicted proteins | sample MGYA00478474_ERZ1090869 | MGnify/ENA primary metagenome ERZ1090869 (study PRJEB33644, sample SAMEA5815748) | chicken gut metagenome | biome: Chicken; feature: Gastrointestinal Tract; material: Caecum | place: Ireland | collected 2019-01-01 | study: A study of the... | reverse complement strand
TTCTTTTTGGTCGCAGCAAAAAGAAAGAAATGAACAAAACAGATTCTTACACAACGGGATATTTCGCTTACGCTCAATATGACATTTCGTCATTCTGCAAACTGTTTGTCGTTGAGGCAAAGCCGAAACGGAACAAACAGGGTCCTCAAAGAGGAAGCCCGCAGGGCGCACCCTCAGGGTGTCCTCATATATACGGCTTACGCCTGCATCTGAGGCAAGAATCTCTTACGCTCCAACAACAAACAGCCCCCTCGAAGACTCTTCGCTTACGCTCAATATGACACCACGTCACCACGTAGGGCGCAGGAGAAGGACTCTTTCAACGGGATATTTCGCTTCATTCAGAGCGAACGGCAAAAACCCGCAGGGACGCCGCCTTCCTCGAAAAATTAAGTTTCGTTACAATTTAACAACTTTTTTCCAAAAAAGGGGAATTTTTTTCCTTCAGCGACTTATAATAAACATACGGACAAACCTTTGATTTTACCCCGAAGGCACCCGCCTGAAAATAGCCCGGGTGGGGAATTGTCCAAATCCAATGCCGAGGTATTATATTATTATGCCTCATGACTTGGCGGAGGCCGTCAGAGTCGGACTTTTACCCGGTCCGACCGGCGCAGGGGCAACTGACATAACACACATAACGTCTACTATTAAAAACCTAAACAACATAGACAACAGAAAAGAGAGTGAATTTAAAAACTCTTGGCGCAGATTTCGAATCTGCGTTTTTTTTATGCAATCCGGCGCCCCGCCTGCAATTGGACATTTTATGTCCTCACGCTCCGGCGCATGCGTCATAACATTTCCTGAAATAAAAATATTTACGACATAATATGTCCTGTTTTAAGCAAGCTTTAGGACGCTTCGCTTCCGTTTTTACGGCGACATGCGCTGTTTTATGTCCTGTTTTGGGTATTTATAAGACATGATATTTCCTGCGCACAAAAACATGCGACATTTCATGTCCTAAAAAATAAAACCCCGTCTGACAGGCGGGGCAGGGGGGAATGGACAAAATGAACTGTCTTCACAGCCTCAAGAACCTGTCCTCGGGCAGAGGCTCGCCGATTCCGGCAAAACGCCCCATTTGCAGCGTGCTGAAGTTCGAATAACAGCGCCGCACCGTGCCGCAGTCGTTATAATGCAGGTAAAAGCCGCTGCCAAAGGCGGGCGCCGGCGTGTGATATTCAAAGTCAATCGCCGCTTCAAGTTTGCCAAAAAGCTTGCGTGCCTTCTCATTCGTCTTACGAAACGAGCTGTAATTATTGTTATAATCAACCCGCCGCATATAAAGCACGCTGTGACCGCACATTGAGCACGCATCAAGCCAATAAACCACCGCCAGACGATAGCTCTCGCAAGGTTTTAGATAGAAAAGCCTGCATTTTTGCATATGATTGCAGCACATCAGCTGAGGCATAGAAATCCTATCCTTCCTCTGCGGGCGTCTTGCCATCGGGGGCGTGGAAACCCGCAAATCTCTTAGCAAACTAATTTTACCAACGCCGATATCCGCTGATAATCAGTATTTGCCTTATTAAAAAAAATTTTTATTAAAACCCTCCCTGCAACTCCACCGCCAAAAAGCTGGAAACACAAGCAAACGCACCCGTTCCAAAAAACTTTCACCCCTGAGCCGCCCCAAAAAGCCTGCGCCCTGCGGCAAACCAACGCACACCCCGCATCCGGAACAATCATAAAAATATCTTAACAAAACTTAATATTTCAGCCCCCGTTTTAAAGGGCAAAACTTCAAAAAAGCCTGCGGCGCAAGCGTTATCAGCTTATGACGCAAAATCCCCGCCGCAGCAAAAACGCAATTTTTTTCCTTCACCGCTTTTATAAAACCATAGGAGCCATCTATGTTAACACTCACACCACAGCGGCAAACCTTTGGCAAACGCCACATTGCGGAAATCCCTGTCCTCAAAATGACGGCCGGCGGCGCCTGCAAACAGGAAAAAGCCGACCTATTCGAACTCAACCCCAAAGATAAACACGACAAGGACTATTTCAACGCCCTTGCCGCCTCATGGCAGGGCGAAAACCGTTTTCTCGATGCAATTGCAAGCTTTTTCAATTTCTACAACAAACGAAATCCAAAAAAATTTTACACCCTCGAAAACAGCCACCGGGAAGCCATCTGCATCGCACAGGTGGGGAAAACCGACGTGTTTTGCTCGAAACTCGATGGCATAAAAGCCAAAAACCTCGCTACACTTGATTATATCGAAACAAACCCGCAGGACAGACACGAAAGCGGCTCACGCCGATACAAACACGCAGGCGCCGCAATGCTTGCGGGGCTTATCGACGAGCTGCGCAGCGACGGAAAACAAGGGCTATGGCTCGTCCCCGATGCGAAGGAATTTTTCGCCGACAGCGCATGTTTTACAAAATCCGATATTAACAACGCTATCATCATCAAAGAAGACCGTTTTCAGGACTTTATAGACTATGTCGACCGCAAAAATGCGGACAGCTCGCTGACTTTCGGGAAACAAATCGTTTCAACGCCCAAAATCCGCACCACAAGCGGGAAAGACGAGGACGCAAGATTTGTTATCTACAACAAACAGGACAAAAAAGACGTCAATCACGTCAAAAACCTTGCCGCAAAATGGAGAACAGGCTTCTCCGTCAGCTACGCAAGCGAGTTCCAAACAAATAACGACCCGGGCACAATCTTCTGTGCGCTCGAAAATAAAAAGGGTGAAACCCTTTCTATCGCCAAAATTTCCGATGCTTACAACCCCAAATTCAGACCCCGCCGCTATGTTGAGATAGAATACCTCGAAACATCACCCGCCGAGCGTCATGGCAGCCTCAGGCGGCATTACAAAGGCTGCGGCGACATCTTAAGTCGAGAAATCGTGAAAAAAGCAGACAGCGAAGGGAAACAAGGTGTCGGGCTCTGCTCGCTTAATGACAAATTCTGGGAATCGAGCGGGTTATTCAAACAAATCACGGGCATAAAGCCAAAAGACGCCGATTATTTGGACTTTTTCCTTGACAAAGAGGACTTTCAAGAATACGTGCACCGCAAAACAAGCGATGTTCCTACGAAATGACAGCCCCCCGCACCTGTCATCCCAGGGCGCAAACCACACCCGCTGGCGTACTCAGCTTACACGCCTCGCACCCCCAAAGACTCTTCGCCTTCGCTCAAAATGCGGGCGGATAAAAATCATTCACCCGATTACGTTTTGGCAGCGTTTTTTCTTTCTTTGGTTGCGTTTCTTTCTTTTTGGTCGCAGCAAAAAGAAAGAAATGAACAAAACAGCTTCTTACGCAAAGATATTTCGCTTACGCTCAATATGACACTCCGTCATCCTGCAAACTGCAAACTGTTTGGCGTTGAGGCAGCGCCGAAACGGAACAAACAGCCCCCGTCAGCCTAGAAGCTCCCGCAAATTGACGCCACGCGCCTCCCAATGCTCGCAAACATTATGCACTTTCTTGCGTACATACTCGTTCTCCATCGAATTGCGTAAATCAGCTATAAACTTGCGTGCCACCGCCTCATCATTCCACGGGTTTTCCTCATCACGCCTTAAATCAAGCTTTACAGGCTGATAATTCATCCCTTTCGGCTGCTGCATAAAGCTCATCGCCTGATACCCCCCTGATTTTTTTTCACCCTCTCTGTTCTTTTTTTGTTCATGTTTTTCTGTTTGTCCGTCAATTTGTCCGTTATTCCGACCGTCAATTTGTCCGATGTCTTCGGACAGTTTGATTTCGGCAAAAAATTTTGTCGTAAAATAATAACAATTCACCTTCTTCGTTACGTATACAAGCAAATTGGCATTCTTTAACTCTTTAATCGCCCTCTCTACAGACTTTAGGCTGATTCCAATCTGCTCGGATATAAACTTTTGCGACGGAAACATTCCGTTTTTTTCAGGATTATAATGGTTTCCAAGCGCAATAAGCACCAGTTTTGCACTCATAGACAGCTCTATGCGGTTTAAAATCCCTGATGAATAAATACGCTTTGATATTTCAAACTGTGACATCCCGTTTCTCCCTGACATCACTGCATTTGTTCCCCCTTGGAACGCTCTCTTAGGCATTGTGTTCATAAAAATCTCCTTCAAAAAAAGTAGCATAAAACTTGCACTTTATCTGAAAAAGCTGTAAAATAATAACTAATGGTTTAAGTTTTTAAGTTTTGGTGCTTCTTTCAGAAGTGCTTTTTTTTGTCTTTTTGCTCTGTATGCGGTTTTTCTCCCCTTTTTCCTCCTTGCTTCCCTGATAGGGAAGGAAAATTAATAGAAATTTACAAAGAATATAATTGTCCCGAAAGCGTGCTATAATAAGCATGAACTTTTATATTCCGCTTTCGTAAGAGGAACTTTTTCCTCTTCAACATGAGGATTATAGAGTCTGTTTTCTCATAAGTCAAGATACACTAAGAGGAACTAAAGGAAATTTGAAACAAGCAGGAAGGAACAAGAGGAACAAATGGAAAAACTAAGTGTAGCAGACGTTGCAAGATTAGCCGGAAAAACTCCGAGGCACATTAGAAACCTCTGCCAGGAAGGAAAACTTCCTTGCGAAAAACAAAAAATTTCCACCGGTGTCAAATATCTTATTTATCCCGACACAGAAGAGTTTCGCTCCCTTGTCGGCGAAGATTTTTCTATTGAATCAATGGAGGAAGTTCCTCTATATGAAGGAAATTTGGAAAACAACGAGGAAGGAAGCGGGGAAGGAATTTCGCAAGAACTCCGCGGATTTGTCACGGAACTTACTGAAAAAATGACCGATCGCCTTGTAGAAGTGGCAAAAGAGGCAGGACGTGTAGAACTGCTTACAAGTACAATACTTGAAAAACAAAACGATGTTAAGTTCTATCAGGATGAATATTTCAGAACCTCCCATGCCCTTACGGAAACAAGAGCTCAGCTTGATGCGCTCAGGGCAGAGAACGAAAACTTGAAAAAAAGAGTTCAAGAACTTGAAACAGAACTTAATGAACGCTCAAAACCCCTGTGGCAAAAGGTTTTTAAATAAACACCTTTTCTTAACATGTCTTAATTAACTCCGTGAAGTCCTAGAATCAGTCCGAGTTCCTCCAGCGCACGGCGGTTTTTTAGCGAAATTTCCTGCTTACTCTCTCTAAATCGTGCTTTATTGCGATATATGAGATGAAGAACCTGCAGCGTTCTAAGCGTGCGGGGGGTTGAACGCCAGAATTCTTCTTCAGAAAACCCGAATAAAACCCTCGCAACGTAGTAATCACAGGCAAAAGAGTCATTATCTGAGAAGGTCATTAGGCGTACATCCAAGCGCTTTGCAAATTTTCTCAAGGTTCTCATACGTCGGGCGGGTCTTCCCCCACGCCCAGGCATAGACTGTTTGTTGCGGCATGTCTATCTCGAGAGCGAGGCGGTACACGCTCCAGTTCTTGAATTCCCTTGCCGCTTCTTTGATATAAGCTTTCATGCTGCCTCCATTAGAAATATTCTAAGCTTTTTGACAATCTGTTTGGCTTTGATGTCAGGATATTCAGCGGTTTTGCCACGTTGGTGACCCGCAAATAATTTGCCATCATCAGCGCATCAAATATATCCGGCGAATGTCCGAGTCTTTTTTTTATGTCCTTTTTGGCGCTCAGGCGCAGGGTTTTGTCGTCATCAACAGAATAAGTAATTGAATTTATCTCGTTTTCAAGCCTTATATTCCGCAAAAGACTTATGTTTCCTTTGCAAAAACTTTCCCTAAGCAGCCATCCCGCTTCAGCACGCAGGTTTTTGAAACTGTAAAAGTCTAAAACCCTTCCGGGGGATTCTCCCCCGACAAATGCGTTGACCGCCAAACCCTCTTCTCTCAATGTGTTGAGGCAGCCCGCTCCGATGCCGACAGAGTCAATAATTACGTTGTTCGGGGAAATTGAATGTTCCTCCATGCGCAACTTTGCCAGATGGGCGGCCTTTATCTCGTTTAATGAGGGGAAAACCTCAATTGATAGGACGCTTTCGCCTCGCATAATGCATAAAACCGTTGAGTCTTTTCCCTCATCGGCAGGATCAATTCCGAGAAATCCTTCAGCATTTGGGTCAACAGTGAGCTCGCTCTTGAGACATTTGCTGTAAGCCTCATGCGGTATGAGCTGCGAGGGGTTGGACGCATAATCCCACATATTCAGCAAAAAACGTTGTCTTTCGCTTTCGGGGAGCGCCTCAAGGGTTTGTATATACTCATTGCTTAAGTGGGGATTGTCTTTGGGGATGCTCTCCTGCAGGTAAACATTATCAGGCAGGGTTCCAGAGGTGTATTTGTCGTAGAATTCGCTTTTTACCCAGCTCATATTAGGGTTGCAGTTTGCCAAAAGAAACGGCGGGAAGGAGCTTTTCCAGCGCCCGACCCTTGAAAGCGCCGTGTAGAAAAATTTTCGGTCAATCTGGTTGACCTCCTCAAATAGCGCCGCACTCAACTCAAGCCCTTTAATATTGTTGCAATCGGGGTCTTTGGAGATGTCCGCCCATGAGAAGACAATTTCCGAGCCGCAGCGGTAAAATGCGTGTTCCCCTTTGAGAGAAAGGCTTTTTGCCGTTTTTGTTGCGCTCAGGACTTTGCGGAACGAGGGAATGGTTGTCGTTTTGAGGGTTGCGACGGACTTTCTGAAGACGCCGAAACGTGAGCCGGGGAACTCGAGCGCCAGTTTGTGGAGCAAAAGAAGGCAGGCAAAGGACTTCCCGCTTCCTGCCCCGCCTGCTAGAAGGAAAATGTTCTTTCCCTGTTTAAGGGCGTGCGAAAATGCGTCGAAAAACTCTCTCTGCTTGGGTGTCAGGCTCATTCTTCGATAAACCTTTGAAGCTTTTTGCAAAAGTCGGCGTCTTGTTCAAGGCTTTTTGCCGAAAGCTCAAAAGCCTTGCGGGCATTTTGTTCGAGGTTTGCGCCTGCCGAAAGAAAGCGTATCATCTCCGAGTTTGTGAGGGTTGAGGGGTCAATGTCCCGAAATTTTTTGACCGCCATGTCCTGCAGTTCAAGGGCTTTCTCGATGTGTCTGCGGTACATGTCTTTGATGTCTGAGTTGTCGGCCGGTGCGGCAATTTTTTTGTCATAGTGTGCCGCCCGTTTTTCCCAGTCATATTTATCGTACCAGCGCTTGATAATGGAGATGTTGCGCCTTGTCATTTTTGATAAATCGCTTAATGAGCGGGTTTTAGGCATATTTAAGTATTGGTTAAAGCCCTTATATGCGGCGTCTGTTTCATCTTCGCGCTTTTTCAGAATTTCGTCTTTTTCTTCCGGCAAAGTCATTCCTTCCTTGGTTCCTTCCGTGTCTGTATTGTCCGATTTATATAGGGATTGGGGTTCCTTCCTCTTGTTCCTTCCCCGCTTTTCTTCTCAGAAATGAAGAGGCGCTTTTTTTCAGAAATTTAAGCCTGTGGATGCGGTGTTTATCCTCTTTGAAGACGTGTATCAGATTTGTTTTGTCGAGCATGACGCCGCAGTGCAGTATTTTTCCGTATATTTTGAAGATGACGAGGTCGCCTGCTGCGGCATTGCGGCAAGGAATTTCCTCGAAGTGTTCGAGCAGTCTTGAATATGTCGCTTCAAAAGAGATATTTTCTTTATCAGGCTTATATCTTGGCAGGTCGTCATAAATAAAATACATAGGCTCGAAGCATCCGAGATATGTTCCGTCGTGGTAAAGCTCGCTGTAAGGCTTATTTTCCAGGGATTTTAGTTCGGTAATTTTCATTTAATATCCTTTGACATGCACGTCGATGCGGGCTGTGACCGGTTGATTCTGGTTGTTAAAGACCTTTATCACGCATGAAGACGGGCTTTTGGCTGTAACAGAACAGTAGCCGCTTGTTCCGTCGCTTGTGTTTGCGACCACTGCGGGGATTGAGCAAAAGGCACGTTTTAACTTGCTTTGCGGGTTTGTGGCGAAGTCGAGAAGAAGTCCTTCCTGGGCGTTTTCGACTATTATTCCTTTGTAATATTCATCTCTATCCTCGACATCTATTGTGAACACAAGGTTTTTGACGGTTAGTTTTGTCATGTCGCTTGAAGTGAGGTCAATTTTGAATTGATAAAAGCGTAATTCCCTTTCTTCATTGGCGAATAGCTTCCAGTCACTCCAAATTTCCCCGTCATCAGAGCATCTTATATAGATACGGACGCTTGAGTTTTCTTGTGTTTCGTTGCTTTCGTATTCAAGCGAGAGATAGGATTTGACGGACATTCCAAGGTCGTAGACCGCTGTTGTCATTGAACCTGCGCTGACCGCCGTCCCTCCCCAGCTGCCGTCTATGGCGTAGTAGGCTGTTGTTTGCCAGTTGAGGGAGTCCACAAGTTTCCAGACGCCTGCGGGGTTGAGTTTTAGAACTCCGTTGTAAACGTAGCATTCTTCGAGTTTTTGCGGTGTTGAGGCGAGCAAATCTTCTTGCAGCACGATGTTCAGGCTTGGGATGTCCGTGATATTGATTGAGTAGACTGCGGGGGCGGCCGAAAAGATGCCGTAGGAGTTTTTGGCTTTGATGAAGAAGGTTTTCAGCCCTGTGCTTCTTATAATTGTGCTGAATGTGGCGGATGTGATGTCTGTTCCGAGGACTGTTGCGCTGTCCCAGCTTTCGCCGCTGCGTATTTCGTATGTGACGCCGTCTTTTGCCACAGGCTGCCAGCTAAAGAGGTAGAGATTGTTGTTCTGGACGATATTGAAGAACTGAACGTCAGGCGGCGGGGCGAAGACGTCGACAGATGAGGTTTCAGTAACTGTCGGGGCAAGGGCTCCGGGGGTGTCGAGATAGAGAGAGGGGTTGTATTCCCGCCAGTAGACGCCGAAAGTGCCGTCATTTTTGTCTATGAGGCGGGTTATCTTGACGGATTTGGCGTTATATTTCATTAAATTGTCGCTGAGGGTTATAACGTCGCCGATTTCGAGGTCGAAGACTCTGTAATCCGTTTCAAAGTAACCAAAGACACGCTCGAGGTTGACCTTATTCAGGTAATACCACGCCAATCGGGTTGCTTGATGGTGTTCGATGACGGAATAAATTTCGACGCTGTGTTCAATCGGTGGGACGTTGTCGAAGGTGTCTTTTTCGGCGTAGGTTTCGACGATTGCCCATTCATGGGCTTTTGAACGGTATTTAACAATGATGCGGTCGTAGTTTTCTTCGGTTGGCAGGGTGGTAACTTCTTCGCTGCCTGCGATTATGTCAGATGGTAAGATGGCTTTGCAAGGGGTGCTTGACTTATCGATTTTGAACTGTAGCTGTTTGCCTTTCATAACAAGGGCGCCGCGGCATGATTTCTTGAATTCTTCAATTATATCACGGCGTGACATTGTGGAGTCGAATATCATGTTAAAGCTGAAGCGGGGTTTCCCCTCGATTGTCTGGTCGCAGAATGAGGCAGCGTCGATGAAAGAGTCTATGTCGATAAGTTCTTTTATAAGTGCGTCATCGCTTGAGCCGTCTTCTTTCAGCCCTATGCCGCATCCGTTGTAAGCTGTGAGGAAGTCGAGCAGGCACCAGGCGGGGTTTGAGCTGTATTTGATTGTATAGACATTTGGCGTCGTGTATACTCTGACTTTGCGCCCTTTGACGATTGCTGTTGCGTTGAAGTTGGCGCTGACGTCGGAGGTAAATTTAACGTCAAAAAGCACGTAGGCAACGTTTTTGAGGCTTCCGACGGCTTTAATTTTATCGTTGAGGGTTGCTCCGGGGATAAAGTCGCTAATTTGCGCCGAGGAGGCGCCGAGATAGGGTTGAGCGCTTGATGAGGCAAGGTTTGCGACGGGGATGTCGTTTGCGCGGCAGTCTGAAATCGAGTCGAGGGGGCCTTCTCCGAAGGCGACCAATTTTCTTATTCTGTCACGCTGCGGGGTAAGTTCTTGCCAGATAACGTTGCCTGCGAGCTTGTTTTCGCCGTAGATAAGGGCAAGCGGGAGCTGGTTGTTTACTTGAGTCTGGAGTGTTCCGTTGTAAGTGGGGCTTGAAGAGATGCTCGCTTTGCGGCTTGCGAGGCTTTTGCAGACTGCATATCCGCCGTAGATAACCCCGAATATGATGCTTGCGCTTGAAGTTATCATCGCCGCACCTGTGGCGATTGCTGAGGCTGCGGCGCCGATGACGCCGAGAATGCCTGTTATGATGCCCATAGGAACCTCTTTCTCCGGAATATTTATGAAATATTAAGAAATATTAAGCAAATTTTGTGTTTTGCGTGAGAGCTGTATAGCGCTTCCCATGCTGAAAAATGACGCATTAAGTCTTAAACAAATTTTAAAAAAGACATTTAAAACAAAAATAATAAAAAAATTTTAAATTTAAATGTTGATTTTAATTCAAACCTTATGTATAATGAATTTATAAAAATCAAAACAAATTATATATCACATGCTAATATTTATTCAACGAGGAACTTCGGTTCCATTTTTTTTGCGCTTTTTTCGGGATGCTGCGGAGTCCCCGCCTGTCACTCTGAGCGAAGGCGAAGAGTCTTTGAGGGTGCGAGGCGTGTAAGCTGAGTACGCCAGCGGGGTGTGGTTTACTCCCATGGAATGACGAGGCGTCATATTGAGCGTAAGCGAAATATCTTTGTGATAAAAGAGTCTTTGAGGCTCCGCCTCAGAATGACGGGCAATAAAAATGCACGGTCGCAAAGCGCCGTGCAAAAAGTTACCCAAACACCCGAATTTCTTCGGTTTCGCCCGTTGCGGGCCAAATTTTTCCGCAATCTTTCGATTGAATGAGTTCATTATAGCGCATTGTTTTTAAAAAAGCAAACAATTTCTCAAAACGCTTATTTGATAACCTGTTGGGCGGGTATTGACGGGAAACCGCCGAAATTGGAAAGGTTTCCCAGCTCGCTGCAGCGTGTAAGCGTTTTGTCGCAGCTTGTTGCGCTTCCTGTGTAGGCGCAGCGAATGTCCTTGAACTTGCGCCACTGGCAGTTGACGCCGTAGGTCATATTGGGGCTGCGGTTTGAGTAGCCGCCGAGATATGTGTCGATGCTGAATTTGAGGAGCTCACGGCTTAGAGTGAGGTTGTTCGCCCGCCCGATAAACAGCGGAAAAGCACGGCTTGAAATGACTTTGAAGTCGTTATCAAGGAAAACTTCTTCTATCATGCAGGCGCAGCCGGTTAAAACATCGCCATGCAGCCCGATGAGCGAGCTTATCGAGCCGGCGAGGTTCGAAACTTCCACCTGCACACGCTGCAAATCATTGTCATCGCTGCGTGAAATTTCGGAGATTTTCAGCGGCGCACCGAGGTAAGACTCACCGTTGATGGTGATTTCGTCGAAGTTCTCATTCTCAAGCACCCGCAGCGGGGGGATGCCGGCGTCCCTAAATTCAATTGTCAACAGCTTGCGGGAGATGAACTCCTGCGAAACAATGGTTTGGCTTATATCTTCGGGTATGGTCATCTGATGTCCTATTTCTGCTGTCTTTAAGACATGGTTATCATCTCGTAGATTTTGTCTATCTTTTCTTTTATATAGCTGAAATCGCTGCGAAGCTCGTTATAGCTGTCTTTGGTGACAAAATGCTCGGAAATCTCGTTTATGATGCGGCGGTGCTTTTCTTCAAGCTGGGCGGGCGTGACAACGATTTTCGCCTGCAAAAGAAAATAAACAAGCGCCACAATAAGCGGTGCAAAAGCAATTATCTCGGCGCTAAAGTCCATGTCAGCTTACCTCATCTCAATCCGGTTCTCAATTTCGGGCGGTAAAAGCGGCTCAAAAAAGGCTGCATAAATGTCCTCGAGGTTTTCCCTCAGCACGGCGCCGATGCGGGGCATCCCCTTCAGCGTGCTAATGTCAAAATCCGCCTGATGCTTCAACAGCGCACAATAAAAGATTATTAACAGCTCTTTAAGCGTGATGGCATTGTCAAAAATCCTGTCACGCAGGGTAAAAACCGACGCCCCCGCAAGCTCCTCAAGCAGCGCATAGGCTGAAAAGTCATACTCGAGAAGATATTCCCGCCCGTTTATCTCAACGGAACGGGGGCGAATTCTCAAATCTTCGAAACTCATTCCGTCAATTTGCGTCCTCAAATGTCCTGAAATCAAAAGCGCCCGCAGTCCAACCCCGTGAATTTTCGATACTCACGTGTTTGTTGCGGACATATTATGTCCTATTTATGAATTGATAATTTTTTTCAAACGCTGCGCAAACTCCTCAGAACGTGCTTTTATGGCAACAAGAAGCTCCTTGCTCTCAAGCGCCCTCGGCTCAGGCTGTGTTGTCTGGTTAAAAAGCTCTGTGTCCTTTGGTTTTAAAGATTTGCTCCCGTAATTATATTTGCCGTATTGACCTAACGACGGTATATTCATTTAACGCCTCTTTATATTCCTTGTATATATTAATTAAAAAATTTTTATATATCCAATTCCGGAAAGCGGCGGAAAATTAACAAAACTTTACAAGTCCTCACGGACCTCCATGAGCGCCAATTGCGTGCGCCCGTAGCCTTGATAGCTGCGTGTTGCCTCGAGAGTGTCACTATCAAAGCGCACACGATAGGTTTCTCCGTCGCCGCCGTGTGACAACGGATAAGTCCAGTCGAACGACCTGAAACGTCCTTTACAGGTGTTGAAAAACTCTTCAAGGGCAAGGAATTCCTCGGCAGGCTTTTGAAAGGTGAGGACCCAGCGCCTGAGAGGTACATCATAGCACGCTTCACGGTTATTATGTGAAGTAAGAAGGAGGTCTTTCACGGTGGAATAATGTATGGAGTGCGTGTGTTCCTCAAGCGCTGCGGCAGACAAGCCGACGGGGTCCTCAAAGTCCTTGATAAGAGAGATTTTTTCAATAACAGCGCTCGCCCCTGCGGGGAATGCGATTTTGAGATTTTCCCCCGAAGCCTCAAAAGCAATGCTGTTTTTACCGTTTTGAAGCCTGCGTTCCTCGGCGCCAAGGGCGCATACCGAGCTGTCGAGGCTTACATTGCCGCTTATCGTGGTCTGTATATCAAGGCGATATGAGCTTCCCGCCGTCATAACCCCGTTCTGGGCGAGGTATTTTGTTTCATTTGACGTGTTTGACACGCTCAACGTGCCGTCCTCAAGAGTGCAGACGGCGGAGGTTTCCCAGTCTTCCATGTCCAAAAACTCGGCATTACGCAGGATATTCCCTCTTTCTATGCCGTAAAATTTTACGCTGCAAGAGGAATAACCCAGATATTTGATGTCCTCTTCAAGTTTGTCATCGGCAAAATAGCACCTGTAAACACGGTTATTCCCGCCGATGCCGCGGCTCCAGCGATAGAGAAATTCCCCATGCTCGCCTTTGAGGAGGCAAAAGAGTTCTTCAAGTGCGCTGCGGCGTGCGGGCGAAAGTTTCAGAGGGAGGATGAACGTCCTCAGCCCGTAAAATTGCGTGGGCTTGCGCTGTTCGTTGCCTTTAATGCGTTCAACGACGTTTGTTTTGAACTCAAGGGCGGTCGAATATTCGCCGCTGAAGGGGATATTGAATATTACTCGGCTCATATCAGGCTCCGTTTACGGCATTGCGCAGGTTGTTCTGGTTGCCCCGGATGCCCTCGGCAACCCATTGCTGTATCTGGCTTTTTTGCTGCTCGAGCATCCTCATGTTTGTGACGGGATCGAGCGATTGGAATGAGAAATACTGGTTAACGTTTATGGAGGCGGGCGCCGCGCCGAGTTTATCGTTGGGAATAATTGTGCCTGCCGAGTCAGGGACGAATAACTCCGGCCCCTGCTCACCCACAACGGAAATTTTGCCTGTCGGCGGGCGCCCGCCTTCCGCAAAAAATCCACCGATTGTCTTTGTCAGCACCTTGAAGATGCTTCCAAAGGGGCTGTCGTTGGTTTTGGCGTTGATGAGGTCCAAAACGGCGTTGGCGCTCTCTTCCCCGAGCTCTCTGAAAAAACGCTGCATAAAGCCTTTGAAGCCGTCTGCGCTCGAACGTGTGCGGGAGAAGGCGTTTGACCATTGCTCCGCAAAATTGTCCGCTATCTCGCCGCCTTCTGACGAGGTTTCGGCAATCATGTTCAAACAGCTTTCATAAGCCTGCTTTGCGTATTCCACATAGCTCGAGTAGCTTCCGGCGGCGCTGTTTAGCACGCTGTCACCCGCAGATAAGGCGCCGTCCTTGGATTGCGACATAGCGTTTTCCCATTCGGCAATGAAAGATTGCGCCTCGCTTTTGCGGGCTGCCTGTGCCTTTTTGGAGCTTTCGAGCGTGCTCTTCAGGCTTTGTGCGTCGTATTTTGCGCGGGTTTCGTATTCTTTTTTGAAGGCATTTTCCGCACTGCTCAAGGAAAGTTCCCTTGCGGCGTCCAGTTCGCTTTGGAGCGCCCGGGCGTTTGCTCTTATGCTCTCAAGCTCCTGCGAAAAGCGTTTTGAAGAGTCGCTATATGCCATTTGTACCTCAAAAATAATCTAAACTTTTGCCGCAACAACCGCATCAGGCTGATAAACCACCGGCAGCGGGCAGCTTTCAGCGAGTAACCAGGCGGCTGAAGGGTCTTTTTCATACCATAATTTGGAGAAAAACTCCATTCCGACGCGGGCATCGGCTTCCAAATCCTCGATAAGTCCGTATTCCTGAACAAATTTCGCCCCGCTTGCGGCAAGGATAAAGGCATTGTCAGGGATAAGCGGCTTGCTTGTCGAGCCGTCGAGGTATTGTTCGGCGCATTCATAGACGTCAATGCCGCAGAGGCGCCCGATATAAGCCGTATTGTCAAGCTGCAACTGCCCGACGGAAAGCCCCGTGTTATTTAACATGGCACGGATGTTCTCGTCAGCAAGGAGCTTTTCGACTGCCTCCGGGCCTGCAATGGCGATGTTGGCGCTCAACCCGCTGTCCTGTGCGATGAGTTTTTTCCAAGAACGAAGATTACCGAGGATATCGGCGGATGTACCGCCCCAAACATTGTTCTCGCTGAGAACAGGCTTGTGTGTCGAGCTGAAATCGTAATCTATGCTGAAAGAAAACTCGTTGTCGGCATACTCAATCCCACCCATAAGCGCATTTGCCGCCATCCACTCAATGCGTTTCGTGATGATTGCTTTGAGGTGGTTTTGTTCGCGGGCAATTTTGCCGTCTGTCGGGCTTTTCAGCGCGTCGCCGCCGACATAAACAGACTCGCCGATGTCACGTTGAGCAAGGATTTCCGTTGCGCTCAACTGCTTTTTGACACGAATGCGGGGGAATTTGACGGTTTTTGTGGAGAAGCCGACCTTTGAAATGACTTTCCCCTCTTGCGAAGAGCCCGTAAAAGGAGCCAACTTCTTGTAGTCCGCTGATTTTTCGATGTCAATCTCGAGAGTTGAGCTGTAGTTCTGGTTTTTGGCGGTAAATATTTTATCCAAAATCAACGATGGAGGGGTTGCAAGGGCGTTTATTGAGGTGGTAAGCGTTCTATAATCGTAAGTTGTCATTAGTAAACCTCCTTAAGCCATATGGCGTGTGCTTGTAAGTCAGCTTCCGCCGCTGTTGTATAACCGGTGAGAGCGTTTTTGTTGAAAACACCGTGGACATAAGCGTATGCTTTGATGTCAGACGATGCCTGCGGGGTATCATGTGCGAGAATTGCGCAGGCTGTCTGTGTTCCGTCGCTGCCGCCCGCTGCATAGGCTTTATATTTGCCGCTTGCGGTTACCTTCCCGAGGATAGTCCCTTCGGTCATTGCGTTTGCACCGGATGCGACGGTAATTGCTATCTCAACGGGCGGATGAGCGCCTGCGATGAGGTCTTTCGGCGAATAGTCGCCGGCGGAAGTGAGTCCGTAATCTTGAGTCATTTTAATCTCCTTTAAATTAGCTATTTATTGCTGCCGGAGCGGTTTCCGTTTCGTCGATAGAGATATCGAACAGAAGCGGCGCGGATATCCCGCTGCGGATAAACTTCTTTGACGTGAAAACAGCGGAACCCGAGAGTGAGTAGGTGGCAAAATCGTTTTCGACAGCTGAGAGAGGGGCGGCACTGATGCGGCATTTCATTATGTTGATGCGCAAAGAGCCTTCATCAATGTTTGTTACCTGCGCCGCAAGCTGGAAATAAGACGGCTTATCCCCGCTTTGCAGCGAGAAGACCTGTTTCCCCGATGGTGTTGACCCGCTTGAAACAAGCCTGCCGCCGAGTGCGGCCTTGAGGAGCTCGAGGCTGAGTTTTGCAAACCCGACATTAAAGGTCGCTTTTTTGATGTTCGAATAGACATCGAGCACGATATTATCGCCCGTGAGGTCCTTTTCTTCGATTTCGAGGTCGATGCTCAAATTTTTTGCCCCGGGGACATCAATCGCATCGCCAACCGTATAGGCGGTTTCCGTGTCTTCAGTTATGGGATAAATCTTGATATCGTCGATGCCGAAGACTTTTGAGGTTGTTTTGACTGTCATATATACTCCTTTTAGTAACTTTTTGCTATGCGAAGCCCCGCTTCTGTTTCGGGGGCAAGAGGGCGTTTCGGCGGCTGTGTTGCAAGCTCTTTGAAGGTGCACCGGGGCGGAAGGGTCGAAAGAAACTCACGCATGAGGTTTGCAGGGGAGTCTTCGCAGTCGCAGAATGCGTTTGAAGGTGTATTATCGAGCATGCATAATGTAGATTGCAGGAAGGGGGCGTAAGCTTTATTGATTTTGCCTTCCTCACAAAGCTTTGAGATAAACTGTTCCGCCTCAAGGCGCCGTGTCTGCAAGAGAAGGGCGTCATAATTACGCCTCAGGTCGGCAAATTCGGAGCTAAGAGGCTCGTCGTTGTAGAGCGAGTAGTCCTCAGAGGCGCCGAAGGAATAGCGAAGCCCCTTGACAGCCGGCGGAGCCGCCCCGAGAAAGCCGACGTGGCGCAGTGTTTTATCGTTGTTTATGGCGATTGAAATTTTTCGATACAGCCCCGAGTCAACCCAGTTAATAAATTCCGGGGCTAGCTTCGTGAATTTTACGAGAAGGCGGTCATTTGCACGTTTAATCTTGTCCACCCATCCGAAGGCGGGGGCGTCTGCGGCGGGGTGTCCGATGACGACAGGGGCTTCATTGTTGTCTTTGTTGTAGTTTCGGACGATTGAATCAAGGTCGTCGTTGCTCCATGTGCGTGTAATGCCTTTTGAGTCGGTGTGTGTCCCGCTGCGGAAGACCTCGACCCAGTCAAGATACCATTTTTTCATAATATACCTCTTTTTATGTCATAGTGCGGTGGCGGGGAGGCAGATTTCGAATTTTGCCTCATAGTGCCAGAGTCCCTTGCGGCAGTTGACAAGCCGGACGCTGAGCGGTGCGAGTTTGTTTTTGAGGATGGTGCAGCCAGTGAGTGCCTGTTGTGCTTGCTGCAGAAGGGCATAGGCGCCGTCGTTGCCGTGGAGTTCTTTTTTATAGACCGAAACGGCGAATTGATATGCGATTTTTTGGGTTAAGTCGTTGTAGTTCAAGGGTGTGTAGAAGTTTGCCCCGATAAAATACACTACAAGTGCGCCTTTAGGGTGGTTCGGTTTATAAGAAGAGGGGTCAGACCCGCCCTGTTCGACGGCAACGGAGGGGATGCAGCCGCTGAGGCGGGCGAGGATTGCTGTTTCGATGTCTTGAATAAGTTTCACGGGTTAGAGTCCTCCAAGGAAACGGCGGCTAAACAGTTTATCGCAGGGGGTTTTATTGGTTAAAGTTTCGTTCTGGCGCTGTGTTTTGAGGTTTAGTTCGCCGTTCTGGAGTTTTGCAAGGAGGTTTAGCGCCTCTGTGTATGCTGAGGACACGGAGTCCGGGGCGTCGTCGCCGCAGCTGTCAGTGTAGAGGCGGAAGGCTGCGAGTGATGCGGCGATGTTTGTGAGCAGCGGGCTGTTGAGGGTGAGAGGTGTCGGGTAAGAGCCTTCGAGGTGGGCGTCAATGAGGCTTGAGGCGAATTCGATGGCTTTATTGACACGGGTGGTGTTGATTTCGGCACCGTTTTCATCGCTCAGGCGGGCGAGAATGTCTTCTGTGAGGGCGTTTTTCAGGTCGTCAATTGTGCAATACATTGTAGTTCCTTTGTTGTGTGGGGGGTGGGTGTCATGTTGAGCGGAGCGAAATATCTTTGTGTATAAAGCTGTTTTGTTCATTTCTTTCTTTTTGCTGCGACCAAAAAGAAAGAAACGCAACCAAAGAAAGAAAAAACGCTGCCAAAACGAAATCTGGAATTTTTCTTCTGAAACTCTGAAAGTCGCTATGCTCCACAGAGTTTCAACAAAAAAACTCCGATTTCGTAATCGGGAGAATGATTTTTGTCAGTGATACAGAATCTATCGGGTTAGGGCTAGCATGGCGGGTGAAGCGCTTTTCCGCCACCCCGTCGCTCTGAGCGTAAGCGAAGAGTCTTTGAGGCTGCGGGATTCCTCTTCGAGTGGGCTGTTTGTTGCGTTTCGGTTTTGCCTCAACGACAAACAGTTTGCGGAATGACGGGGTGTCAGGGCTGTGAGGGGATAGTGAAGTCATTATCGTTGAGGGCGTAAGTTTTTTGGAAGTATTCTTTTGAGAAGGCAACGCCGATGCGGGAGAGTATCTCATCACGGGCGGCGAGTTCCGTATTAGCCGCATTTTTGTCGCAGATGACAAAGGAGGGCGGGCGTTCGCCGGGGCGGAAATTGAGGCTTATTATCCAGCTGATGAGGGTGTTGAGGGTTGTTTGAACGAGTTTTATGTCAGATTGGACGATGTCTTCTCTGACACAGAGGTGTGCTTTTGCGGCGGCGTAGGAGCCTGAGGAGCCGACCTGCGTTGTAAGTGTCTGTCCCAGCAGGGCTTTTGAGATTTCGTCGTTGTTAAATTCAACAAGTTCGCGGTAGACAGCTGCCGAGGCGGTGCGTGTTGCGGGGTCTTTGAGTTCGACGTCGCAGTTTTTGTCGATAACCGCAACGCCGTCCTGCACCATATTATTGAGGGCGTCACGCAGGGAGATTGCTTCTTGTTCGGTGGTCTGGCGGTTAAGTTTGCCGATAGCCCAGGGCATACCGTATTTTTCGACGAAAGAGACCCAGAATTTAAGCCCGCCTTTTTTGAAGGTTACAGCCCAGAATATGCTTGAAAGGAGCTTTTCGCCGTACGGGTTAAGACATGTGGCGTTGTGGCGGGGGCATAGAAATTTCATATCGGGGAGAGGCTCGCCGTCGAAGAGGTTCGAGGATGAGAGGAGGCGGAGTTCTCCTTTTTTAGTGAAGGCGAACCATTCCTGCGGCTTGGGTTCGATTCTGTCGGGGATAAGCGAGGAGTTATCGGGCTTCCATATAATTTCCATGGGCTGATAGCCGAAGAGAGGTGCGTTTAATATTTGTGAGATAAGGGAGTCGGTGTCAAGAGAGTCGAACACTCTTTTGATGAGGGCGAAGGCGGAGTTTGAGGCGTCATGTTGTTCGATATGCCAGCCTTTTGAGAGGACTCCTGATTTGCGGGAGGTGACGCAGGAGCGGACATGCGGGTCGTTGAGCAGCTCTCTGTAGACGTTCATTCCGCCGTGGTGGCGCATGAGGATTGAGTCGGCGTCCGGAAGTATGCCGTTGATAGCGAAGAGTCCGCCTCTTGCGGCGGATGAAATTTCTTGTGTCAAGCTTTTATTCATATACAGACCTCATTTCCGCCCCTTATATCCCCTGAAAACCATGTTGTGACATGGTGTGGGGGGTGCGGGGGGTTAAAAAAATATTAAAAATTGTAAAATCCCAAAACGCAGGTGTCGTGTTATTTTTGGGGTAATCAAAAAAATTTTTTTTAAAATTTTGGCAACTCAAAGTGTTGAGGTGATTTTATATTGCAAGAAAAAGGAATGTGATATGCAGATAACAACAAATTATTCAATACCCAAAACACAGACAAAGCGCCAGAGCGGCGGACAGGTGAATTTCGGAAGGGTAATCGGTGAAAGAGACAGATTATTGAAGGAATTCGGGCTGCGCCGTCTTGATATTATCGATAAAGTAAGCGATGACAACAAACTTGATGTCCTTGTCAAGAAAGGGCTGGACAATCAGAACCTCAAAAGGACGCATGCTTATATTGTTCCGAAGGGGACGGACATCGACCCGAAGGACTATAATACGAGAATTGGAGTCGGCTGGCTGGTGCCGAAGGGGCATCGCATACCCGAGGCGCACGAGCCGAGGCCGGCTGGCGGCGTATTTGTGCTTGAAGACAGCCATCGTATTCTTGGGGCGGGGGAGAGTTTCCTTTATCCCGAGCATCCGGAGGCATTTTATATGATATTGATGCGCAAGCTCTGTTTAGTTGCGGCAGAGCGCAAGATTATGTCTGCGCTGAAGGGGCGGGAGGTTGATTTTATGAACCAGGCGGACGCATATAAGAGCACCAATATGCGGCCTTACACCCTGCCTTATTTCAATGCGAAGTTTTCAACGACGAAGAGCGAGAACAGGAAGAACCATGAGAACCTTGTGAACGCAACTGCAGACACGTTTGAACGGGTAATTGACAGAATGGCGGCGTATGAAGTGCTTCTTGAAAAGCGTTTCGGGAAGAAAGAAGACAGAGAACGCTGGGTAAGAAAGAATAAACGCCAGCTTTATCCGACGGAATTGTTTAATGATCAGCAGTGGGCGGCAAAACAAAAGGAAATACAAGCGCAAAAAGCGGCCGCCAAAAAAGGGAACCAATAATGAACATCAACACAAATTACAACGCAGGATTGAATTACAGACAGCAGACGAAGCCGGCGCCGGCGTTCAAAGGCTTTTCGGACAGCAGGGGACGCGAGCATTTTATGAATGATTACGGTGTCAACACGGGAGAAATTCTTGAAAAGCTTTCTGATGCTTATGGAAAAGACTTGATTTATATTAAACAGAACCCGCTTATGTACAATGAGGACCTCCAAAGCGAGCTGTATATTGTGCCGCAGGGGGAAAAATCTCCGGATGTTGAAGGTTCGAAGAAAATAGAGTATACTTATTACAGGCCCTCTGAAGATGAAAAACAAGAATTCATCAGAAAGCTGACAGGCGAGATAATCACCTTGCCAAACGGCGAAAAAGGCAGTGTGTGGGCGGGGCTTGACGTCGCAAACCAGCTAAAGAACCAGGGCGGATTCGTTTTTGACGCTGATTATCTCTATACTTTGCTTGACGGGTACCACACAGCGCAGGCCAAAAACGGTTATGTTTACACAGGGCCTTACAATACCAAAAAAGGTAAGAAATAGAACTTTGGACAAAAAAATTGATTGAGATTTTTTTCTGAAAATCGGAAATTTGCGTTTTTTCCGATTTGTTTACCCAAAGATCATGAAGGCGGAACAGCGTTTTAAACGAATTTTTAAGGCGCTGTTTTTCTTTTTTAAAGCGAAAATTCATGAAAGAGGGGTCAAAAGTTTTTTTACATAATTTTGATTATTAGTATATATCGTTTAGATATATTTCTGCCCCGGAAAGCATGCGGGGGCATGCTCTTGCGGGCGGTGATTTTTTGGGGGGTTGTTTTCTGCTGGGAGGCTGGGGGATGGGGTTTCTGCGGGCGCCCGCTCAAAGACTCTTCGCTTACGCTCAATATGACACCCCGTCACCCCGTGGGGCTCCACGTTTGGGGAGAAAGGACATGGGTAAGATGCCGGTGCCGCAGGCGTTAAAGGTGGTTTGGAGATGTGTTTTCTGCGGGCGCCCGCTCAAAGACTCTTCGCTTACGCTCATAGTGACGGGGGAAAGCGTCTCCGCTCCAAATGCGGGCGGATAAAAATCATTCACCCGATTACGAAATCGGAGTTTTTTTGTTGAAACTCTGTGGAGCATAGCGACTTTCAGAGTTTCAGAAGAAAAATTCCAGATTTCGTTTTGGCAGCGTTTTTTCTTTCTTTGGTTGCGTTTCTTTCTTTTTGGTCGCAGCAAAAAGAAAGAAATGAACAAAACAGATTCTTACACAACGGGATATTTCGCTTACGCTCAATATGACATTTCGTCATTCTGCAAACTGTTTGTCGTTGAGGCAAAGCCGAAACGGAACAAACAGGGTCCTCAAAGAGGAAGCCCGCAGGGCGCACCCTCAGGGTGTCCTCATATATACGGCTTACGCCTGCATCTGAGGCAAGAATCTCTTACGCTCCAACAACAAACAGCCCCCTCGAAGACTCTTCGCTTACGCTCAATATGACACCACGTCACCACGTAGGGCGCAGGAGAAGGACTCTTTCAACGGGATATTTCGCTTCATTCAGAGCGAACGGCAAAAACCCGCAGGGACGCCGCCTTCCTCGAAAAATTAAGTTTCGTTACAATTTAACAACTTTTTTCCAAAAAAGGGGAATTTTTTTCCTTCAGCGACTTATAATAAACATACGGACAAACCTTTGATTTTACCCCGAAGGCACCCGCCTGAAAATAGCCCGGGTGGGGAATTGTCCAAATCCAATGCCGAGGTATTATATTATTATGCCTCATGACTTGGCGGAGGCCGTCAGAGTCGGACTTTTACCCGGTCCGACCGGCGCAGGGGCAACTGACATAACACACATAACGTCTACTATTAAAAACCTAAACAACATAGACAACAGAAAAGAGAGTGAATTTAAAAACTCTTGGCGCAGATTTCGAATCTGCGTTTTTTTTATGCAATCCGGCGCCCCGCCTGCAATTGGACATTTTATGTCCTCACGCTCCGGCGCATGCGTCATAACATTTCCTGAAATAAAAATATTTACGACATAATATGTCCTGTTTTAAGCAAGCTTTAGGACGCTTCGCTTCCGTTTTTACGGCGACATGCGCTGTTTTATGTCCTGTTTTGGGTATTTATAAGACATGATATTTCCTGCGCACAAAAACATGCGACATTTCATGTCCTAAAAAATAAAACCCCGTCTGACAGGCGGGGCAGGGGGGAATGGACAAAATGAACTGTCTTCACAGCCTCAAGAACCTGTCCTCGGGCAGAGGCTCGCCGATTCCGGCAAAACGCCCCATTTGCAGCGTGCTGAAGTTCGAATAACAGCGCCGCACCGTGCCGCAGTCGTTATAATGCAGGTAAAAGCCGCTGCCAAAGGCGGGCGCCGGCGTGTGATATTCAAAGTCAATCGCCGCTTCAAGTTTGCCAAAAAGCTTGCGTGCCTTCTCATTCGTCTTACGAAACGAGCTGTAATTATTGTTATAATCAACCCGCCGCATATAAAGCACGCTGTGACCGCACATTGAGCACGCATCAAGCCAATAAACCACCGCCAGACGATAGCTCTCGCAAGGTTTTAGATAGAAAAGCCTGCATTTTTGCATATGATTGCAGCACATCAGCTGAGGCATAGAAATCCTATCCTTCCTCTGCGGGCGTCTTGCCATCGGGGGCGTGGAAACCCGCAAATCTCTTAGCAAACTAATTTTACCAACGCCGATATCCGCTGATAATCAGTATTTGCCTTATTAAAAAAAATTTTTATTAAAACCCTCCCTGCAACTCCACCGCCAAAAAGCTGGAAACACAAGCAAACGCACCCGTTCCAAAAAACTTTCACCCCTGAGCCGCCCCAAAAAGCCTGCGCCCTGCGGCAAACCAACGCACACCCCGCATCCGGAACAATCATAAAAATATCTTAACAAAACTTAATATTTCAGCCCCCGTTTTAAAGGGCAAAACTTCAAAAAAGCCTGCGGCGCAAGCGTTATCAGCTTATGACGCAAAATCCCCGCCGCAGCAAAAACGCAATTTTTTTCCTTCACCGCTTTTATAAAACCATAGGAGCCATCTATGTTAACACTCACACCACAGCGGCAAACCTTTGGCAAACGCCACATTGCGGAAATCCCTGTCCTCAAAATGACGGCCGGCGGCGCCTGCAAACAGGAAAAAGCCGACCTATTCGAACTCAACCCCAAAGATAAACACGACAAGGACTATTTCAACGCCCTTGCCGCCTCATGGCAGGGCGAAAACCGTTTTCTCGATGCAATTGCAAGCTTTTTCAATTTCTACAACAAACGAAATCCAAAAAAATTTTACACCCTCGAAAACAGCCACCGGGAAGCCATCTGCATCGCACAGGTGGGGAAAACCGACGTGTTTTGCTCGAAACTCGATGGCATAAAAGCCAAAAACCTCGCTACACTTGATTATATCGAAACAAACCCGCAGGACAGACACGAAAGCGGCTCACGCCGATACAAACACGCAGGCGCCGCAATGCTTGCGGGGCTTATCGACGAGCTGCGCAGCGACGGAAAACAAGGGCTATGGCTCGTCCCCGATGCGAAGGAATTTTTCGCCGACAGCGCATGTTTTACAAAATCCGATATTAACAACGCTATCATCATCAAAGAAGACCGTTTTCAGGACTTTATAGACTATGTCGACCGCAAAAATGCGGACAGCTCGCTGACTTTCGGGAAACAAATCGTTTCAACGCCCAAAATCCGCACCACAAGCGGGAAAGACGAGGACGCAAGATTTGTTATCTACAACAAACAGGACAAAAAAGACGTCAATCACGTCAAAAACCTTGCCGCAAAATGGAGAACAGGCTTCTCCGTCAGCTACGCAAGCGAGTTCCAAACAAATAACGACCCGGGCACAATCTTCTGTGCGCTCGAAAATAAAAAGGGTGAAACCCTTTCTATCGCCAAAATTTCCGATGCTTACAACCCCAAATTCAGACCCCGCCGCTATGTTGAGATAGAATACCTCGAAACATCACCCGCCGAGCGTCATGGCAGCCTCAGGCGGCATTACAAAGGCTGCGGCGACATCTTAAGTCGAGAAATCGTGAAAAAAGCAGACAGCGAAGGGAAACAAGGTGTCGGGCTCTGCTCGCTTAATGACAAATTCTGGGAATCGAGCGGGTTATTCAAACAAATCACGGGCATAAAGCCAAAAGACGCCGATTATTTGGACTTTTTCCTTGACAAAGAGGACTTTCAAGAATACGTGCACCGCAAAACAAGCGATGTTCCTACGAAATGACAGCCCCCCGCACCTGTCATCCCAGGGCGCAAACCACACCCGCTGGCGTACTCAGCTTACACGCCTCGCACCCCCAAAGACTCTTCGCCTTCGCTCAAAATGCGGGCGGATAAAAATCATTCACCCGATTACGTTTTGGCAGCGTTTTTTCTTTCTTTGGTTGCGTTTCTTTCTTTTTGGTCGCAGCAAAAAGAAAGAAATGAACAAAACAGCTTCTTACGCAAAGATATTTCGCTTACGCTCAATATGACACTCCGTCATCCTGCAAACTGCAAACTGTTTGGCGTTGAGGCAGCGCCGAAACGGAACAAACAGCCCCCGTCAGCCTAGAAGCTCCCGCAAATTGACGCCACGCGCCTCCCAATGCTCGCAAACATTATGCACTTTCTTGCGTACATACTCGTTCTCCATCGAATTGCGTAAATCAGCTATAAACTTGCGTGCCACCGCCTCATCATTCCACGGGTTTTCCTCATCACGCCTTAAATCAAGCTTTACAGGCTGATAATTCATCCCTTTCGGCTGCTGCATAAAGCTCATCGCCTGATACCCCCCTGATTTTTTTTCACCCTCTCTGTTCTTTTTTTGTTCATGTTTTTCTGTTTGTCCGTCAATTTGTCCGTTATTCCGACCGTCAATTTGTCCGATGTCTTCGGACAGTTTGATTTCGGCAAAAAATTTTGTCGTAAAATAATAACAATTCACCTTCTTCGTTACGTATACAAGCAAATTGGCATTCTTTAACTCTTTAATCGCCCTCTCTACAGACTTTAGGCTGATTCCAATCTGCTCGGATATAAACTTTTGCGACGGAAACATTCCGTTTTTTTCAGGATTATAATGGTTTCCAAGCGCAATAAGCACCAGTTTTGCACTCATAGACAGCTCTATGCGGTTTAAAATCCCTGATGAATAAATACGCTTTGATATTTCAAACTGTGACATCCCGTTTCTCCCTGACATCACTGCATTTGTTCCCCCTTGGAACGCTCTCTTAGGCATTGTGTTCATAAAAATCTCCTTCAAAAAAAGTAGCATAAAACTTGCACTTT
>ERZ1090869.329-NODE-329-length-25944-cov-52.326587_pt1 | contig 25944 bp, 27 predicted proteins | sample MGYA00478474_ERZ1090869 | MGnify/ENA primary metagenome ERZ1090869 (study PRJEB33644, sample SAMEA5815748) | chicken gut metagenome | biome: Chicken; feature: Gastrointestinal Tract; material: Caecum | place: Ireland | collected 2019-01-01 | study: A study of the... | reverse complement strand
TTCTCTCACTTGGAGACCGGGTTTGACAAGTACGCTGTTTCGTGAGGCGCTTACATAATAATGATTTTTAAATGATAAATATTGCATTAACCATATCAAATCATCGTCTATTCTCAAAACCATTCAGGATGGATTTTTTCAAGGTATCTTCTTTTTTCAGCTTGAGACATATTTTTTGTCTCTACAACTTCTCTCTTTTCCATGCCCTCCATAAACTTCTCAATTGTACTGATTGGTTTTGCCGGAACCCCCGCCACAACCGTTCCATCTGGAATATCCTTTGTAACAACACTGTGCCCCGCTATAATGACGTTATTACCAATATGAACGCCCGGCATAATCAGAGAATGAACTCCAATCATCACATTATTACCGATGGTTACAGGCAAAAAACAATCCAACTTTTTATACTTTTCATCAATTCCTCTTGCACACCAAATGCCACCTTCATGCGTTAGAATTTGAACTCCGTAGGTAATATCGACATGATCTCCAACTTTAACTAACCAAGGCTCAGTTCCAAATGCAAGGATAGGGTCTCCCAGAATCTGACAGTCTTTTCCAATTGTTGCACCACACTTTCGAGCATAACCAATTCGGTCACCTTTAATATTTAAATACCAAACTTTTTCAAGTTTTTTTATTAAATTTAACATATTCATGATTCTCTCTCCTTTTTATGATATCCATTGGATGCTTCGTAAGCGTCAAATCTACCCGCGTAAAGGAACTGCCGGACACCAACTAGGGTAGGAATGACATATTCCTCCCCCATGATTTCCGTTACATACTGCTTTGCAGCGTACTTATCCACCATGGTGGTATAGATATCCTTCCGATCATGCAGCTTCAGCCACTGAAGTTGTTCATTGAAGCTCTTCGGATTCTTCAGATCTGCTTTTTCCCAAATTCGACCGGTAAAGAAGCTTAAGGAATAATTCGTCTGGAATCCAGTTCAGATTTGCCCTTTTATTTATGCAGAAAAACAAGTAAAAAGGATTATTCACGCATTTTTTAGAAATCTCCGTATCATGCTCATAATAGCACCTTTATAATCACAAAGTATTATTTTCTCCCGATTAAGGAATACACCACTCCAAAGTTGATATTAAACTTCATTAAGTTTGTGGGATGCCAGGAAGCTCTATCAGCGCCCCCAGTTTTAAATCCCAGATATCATCCGAAAACGGCATAAACCCTGCACACGGTGAAAAAGTAAACTCCGAAAAATAGATTTTTCCATCAATTTCATACAAATCCACACGCAGGAACGGAATGTCTTTGGAAACACGCTCTGCAATGGCAATCATTTCCTCCAAACGCTCCGGTTTAGGGGGAAGCGCATCGTATTGCGCATAGTCACTGCGGCCAAAAGGCGCTAACTGCCAATCCGGTGTTGCAAAGCTGATTTTTGCAGTTGTATGGTCTTCCATTCCCTCTGAAACATAGAGATATTGCACTTTCCCATGGAAGCAATAAAATTTATAATCCCGGAGACCGTTAATTCCAGGGTTTTCCATATACTTTTCACAAATGATTCTCGGCTCCACATTTTTATAGGGCCATTCCCTCGCTGACCAGTAATAGGAAGTCGCAAGTGAATGTTCCAGCTTACGCTTCGCCTGTTCCTTGTTCAGCTCCCGCTTATCCCGGCAGATGCACAAACCGCCGCTATCATGGGTACATTTCAGCACGAACTGATTGGGCAGCCGGTCAAAATCGATATCCTCAAATCTGTCCCACACGCCAAGGGTAGGAATGATATATTCCTCTCCCAGGATTTCCGTTACATACTGCTTTGCAGCGTACTTATCCACCATGGTGGTATAGATATCCTTCCGATCATACAGCTTCAGCCACTGAAGTTTTTCATTGAAGCTCTTCGGATTCTTCAGATCTGCTTTTTTTCCCAAATTCGACCTGTAAAGAAGCTTAAGGAATAATTCGTCTGGAATCCAGTTCAGATTTGCCCTTTCACTTATGCAGAAAAATACGTAAAAAGGATTATTCACGAATTTTTTTAGAAATTTCCGTATCGTGCTCATAGTTGCCTCTCTCCCTAAACTTTAATGCACACTTATTCCCTCTTGCTTTTCTTTAAAGCCAAATAGCATGCAACGACTACCAGCAGAGCAATCAAAGCATATCGCACAATCACATTCGAATACAACACCAGTCCGCTCATACATAATGCAACACAGGCCAAGGACATTAGTACAATCGCTTTGTTAGAATAGACCATGTTTTTTTCCTTGGTCACCCGATGATACACTTTGGTCACAAGAACAGCCTCAACAGCCGCAAGCAAAATGTGTGAGGCAAGTGTGGTGTACGCAGCGGCCTGATATCCGTACATCGGAATAAAAACTGCATTCAAAATCACGTTGCACAGTGCAGCAATAGCCGAGCTTGCAAAAATATACTGTGTCTTCTTATAGTAAACAAGCACATTGGAATACATATTGGAAACCGCAGTAAAAAATACCCCGGCTGCAATGGGCGGCATAATATAGATGGCTTCATAGTATTCGCTAGTAGCCAAGATTCTAACGATCTCCGGCGCAAACATTGTCATAATAACCGCAATGACCGTATACAACCCTAGCAGCAGAGAGGCTGTACTCTGAAGTTTTTTTCGTTCTTCCTTTACCTCCAAATTTTTATAGAGATATGGGATAAACGAAGAGTTGATAGCCCCCCAAGCCAAGAGCGACAACGAGCTTACCGAAAATAGTGTCCCATAGATTCCAACAGCATCCTTGCCGATGTAATAGTTAATCATCTGACGATCAGAAACATCCAAAATCTGCTTTGCAATTGCGTGGCCAATCAGGGGAACGCTCAGCTTTAGCGAGAAGGACCAGAATTCTTTATTGAAGAATGTACGTCCTTTCAGCATAATATACAGCCAAAGGCATGCCGCAACAGAATAGACAACTGCATAGTTGGCGAACAATCTGACTTCGCCCAGCTTTTCCACATCGCGTTCCCGCATGAACAGAACCGCAAAAATAGACAAAGCAGATGCAAAAATCGCAGATAATACCGCAATTGAGCCGGAAAGCTTATAACGATACTCAAATCTTTGCCGTGTCATCCAAAAATCTCTGGCCGGTGCCACCAGAAAACCAAATAGCATCAGAAGAATGAGGTTTTTATCCATTCCTAGCATTTGTGCCCAGAAGTCGGGGGCAATCGAGAAAATCCCAAATAGGGCAAGTGCCATTACAGAGGTAATCGACAGGACCGAAGAATTATACTGATCACGCCGATCTGAGAACTCCTTCAACGCCAGCTGGTATCCCCCGGAGGTCAGGGAAAGGGTTGCAAATACACTCAGCATTGAATACCAAGAATTGTATAGCGTTACTTCACCGATTTCTGCGCTTGACATCATGCGCGTAAAAATTGGGACTGTGATTATCGCCAATCCACGAGTAAGCAAAGTCGAAAATGTATATACAATCCCCGACTTTAACCCTGCGGACATGGAGTTTATTTTGTTTATGATCCTTTTCATAGATTCCTATTCCTCAAATATATCTTTATTGATCGCCATGCTGCATTGTATTTGAGGGCAAATTACTTCTCATGCTTTCTTTTTCAGTCTTCATCAGGTAAAACATTCTTCCAATAACGATATAAATCACCTGGTTATACACTGTATATGCATTTGCCACATAAATGGAAACACCCATCATGCATGCAAGCCATGCTACAAAGAACAGAACGCTGGAGCGAACTTGAGATTTTTTCCTCCGCAGTCCATAAAAAATAGGCCTGAGCATCATGAGCAAATAGATTAGTGTAGGGAGTGTGCCAAATTTGAACATGGTCAAAAGAATAAGATTATCCAGATATGCATAAGACGTGCCAAAGCAATTGTACCTTGCATCTACACCACAGCCAAACAGCAAATCCTTAACCGTTACCTGGGAAAAAAAAGCAATCAACTGTTGGGATCTGGAGTCCGAATTCAGTCTTGCCAGAAGACTTCCGGACAGTAGCAGCAAATACTGCCATAAGCAAACCACAATGGCAATAATCAGCAAAATCACCAAAGCCCGAACAAGATGCTTTGACTTCGATGCAGCAGATACCGCTTTCACATATATCGCCAGGAGAATTACTCCGTGCAACATCCAGCTCCTGCTTTGCAAAACCATTGCGACAACGATTAAGGTGAATACCTGCAAAAAAAGCATAATAGGATGTTTTTCTAATGCTTCCGGGTTGAGAAGCAAATTCACATACATCAGCAGAATCGCATACACCATGGCATAAACCGCTGCCGATGTCATCAGGCGAATCATCAAACCATATTGCAGAACAAATCGCACCGTCTCATACAATAATATCACAGTAAACAGTGTGCACAGCAAGAATACAATTTTTTTGGTTGATTTCCACAGCTCATCCCTGTAGCCAATGAACACACTAGCAGAAATCAGCATTGCTAATGGGGTTGTAGAATTATTGAACAGCATGTCTACCGTTTTTGCAGAGGACGAGCCAATCATTGTCCAAAAGATAAAACAGATTTGCATAATCGCAACTCCGATAACAAGCAGCTTGCTGACGATATCCTTTCGAAAATGATTTATCGAAAAAATGGAGCACAGGTATAAACATGCAACATAGCCAATATTCAAATAATTTGATGTCCAATTCACCCGGTTGCTTGTGACATAGGTGTTTTGAAACAATCCATTCACAACAAACGGCCTGTTCACATTTGAATAAACAAATGCCAATGCAGCAAAAAAGAATCCGAAATAAAGCAGAGTTTTCCGTAGATATATTTTCATGCCACTTATCACCTCAGGTGGTAAAGTATTTTTCCAAAAATTCCAAAAGGTGCACCGGAGAAAGCTTATCAATATAGTTGTAGTCCACCTTCCAAGGGGAATTAACAACAAACTGCAGGTCGATTGCGTCAACATCCCCAAACACAGATATGCGTTCAGGGGAATAGAACGGTGCATTCGCAATCTCCGGATTGTTCGTTATCAAGCACTTCCCCTGCGCAATGGCTTCGCAATAGCGCAGCGTATATCCATGCCCACCCTTCTGCATGATTTCCAGCATGCAACGCGTTTTGTTAATCCGCTTCAGGTTCTCTTCATAGGGCATTACATCCCGGTAAACTATCGAATCTGTGTATTTTCTGTCCTGCTCTGCTACGCCGGTAATGTGGAAGTCACATTTTAAACCAGCGGCTGCTAAGCGCTCATAGGCACCATAAATGTCATTTAAGCGGTTCTTTGCTTTCCCAACAAAATAAACATCACTTTTCTCAATGCTTGGGTCATCGGAAATCTCTGGCATAGAATAGACTAGTGGATAATACACCCAACCGTATTGGTCACAATCTCTTTGGTCAAACGAAAGAACGAGATCAAATTCGAATTTTGCTTTTTCCGGCGGAAATGCTTTCACCGTTGCGGCAATATCCTGGTAGAAGCAGACAATTCTGGCATTGGGATACCTTTTTCTCAAGAACTCCACCAAGCCAAATCTCTCCAACTGCAAGTAATTTGCAAACAATAAAATGCAGAGCTGATCTTCATGTGAGAAAGAATTCTTTAAATAAAAACGGTTCCAGACAGACTTAAAGGGTAACTCCACAAATCGATTCATTCTAACGCCAAAATGGTGGGTATATATCCATTTCAGCAGTTTGCTATCCGACTGGAGGAACTCCCTACAATAGGTAACATTGTCCATCTGCATAATATCGCGATAAGATACTATATAATAATCATTATCAGAACCACCGATCAGAAACTTATATTCCATAGTTTTTCACTCCTGCATTATTTGCAATATGGTTCTGTGCAGCGGATGAATTTCTCTGCAACACGAGTATCCACACATTGATCCAACACAAACATCCGAGCCTTCTGTCCCATCTCATACGCTCTGTGGGAATCTTTCATCACGGACATAATTGCGGCCTCCAGCATTTTGCTATCCTGAACGGGAGTCAGGATGCCGGACTCTTCGTTGCGGATCATCTCCGAGGGGCCGGTCGGACAGTCCGTTGAGATACAGGGCATTCCCAAAGCCATCGCTTCTAGGAGAGCATTGGGCATTCCCTCATAATCAGACGACAAAACAAACAGGTCATTTTCCAGCAGAGCATCCGCCATATTGCTGCACCTGCCTGCCAAAACGACATTTTTTTCAGCTTTACAACTCAAAATGTATTCTTTCAGCTCTGCTTCCAGCGGTCCACTGCCATAAATCGTCAGCAGTACATCCGGGGCGTGCAGGGCAACAGCAGAAACTGCATCAATCAGCATTTTGTGATTCTTCTGCTTGACCAAGCGACCGGACGCGGCAATTTTTCTGATTTTCGGTTTCTCAGAATATGCTTTTTCCAGGAATACCGGGCTTACGGGATTAAAAACAGAAAAGATTTTATTGTGCATCTTTACGGGGTAAAATGCTTTTTGTGCCTCGTTCTGCACAAACACCGCATCCGATAATCTATGAACCACCAAGGTCAGCTTGCCCATCATTCCTTCGTTGCAAAGCCGCGCGGGATCAACCCGAATAGCAGACACATAGGGCACTACTCTTCGTTTTGCCGCAAAAAAACCCTCAATCAGAACTGAACCCATCATACCAATCACAATATTCGGTGCAATCGTCTTGATCAAATTGGACATGTCGGCAACTCTTTGTAAAGAATTCATGAGCTTGTTGCCGGAAGAGTAACTTTTCAGCTGATGGACATGTACTTTTTCAGACAGAAAATAGTCATTTTCGCTTCTAACATACAAGCCGATATGAACTTCAAATCCTTTATCTGTCAAAACATTACTCAGGACACTGACAACACGCTGTGCTCCTCCATCCTGCATATCGTAGATAAAGAACAAATACTTTTTCACCATTGCACCCTCTTTTAAAACAAACCAAATGATCGGAATGTGTCCAGCCACATTTGCGAAACGGAAGCAAGCGTATAATTCTCCCGAATTGTCTCTCTAGCGCACCGCCCCATATTGATTGCAGTGGTTGGATCTGCAAGCATCTGCTCAATTGCATCCACCATTGCTTTTTCATTCTTGATTGGAACAAGAATGCCGTTCTTCCTACTCTCGATTAAATCAGCAGGGCCTGTTTCACAATCGGTGGAAATACACGGCAATCCTTCTGCCATTGCCTCCATCAAGGCATTGGGCATTCCTTCATAATCAGAGGACATAACAAACAAATCCGACTGGGCGTATATGCGCCCGATATCATCGCTATAACCGGCAAGGAAAATTCGCGTTTCCATTCCCAATTCCTTAATCAAAGCATTCAGCTCAGCTTCGCATTCGCCGCGCCCATAAATTCTCAACTCTGCTTCGCAATGCGCTGCAGCCATTGAAAAAGCCCGAATCAGCATATTAAAATTCTTCTGCTGATTTAGTCTGCCAACCGCAATCACTTTCGAAAGAGACCGGCCATAAGAATGCTCCTTTGGAGGTACATCCACAGGATTAGGAACAACTGCCACACGGTTCATTTTACGCTTAATGAAATATGCCTTCTGTGAAGAATTCTGCACAACCAACTGGCAAGAGCAACGAATAAATAAATCTCTTACCAGACGCTTGACTCCGCTGTACTCATAAGGGCTATTACGTAGTGTTGTTACAATTCGTTTGTAATAACAGGTACCAACGCATGCTAATAGCACTTTCTGGCAAACATGATCCAAAAAAGGCAAAATTACATTCGGAGCGATTTCTAATACCATCTGCCGAATTCTCTTCTGTCTCTCTGTCTGATTCATTTCCCGATATGTCTGCTCATTTTCGCACATCTTATGAAGGATCACGTTTCCTGATAGCGGAAAGCAGACTGGCGGATGAAACAATTCCATCAGGTGAACCTCTGCACCCAAATCGGCCATACCTCCCGCAATTCGGGAAGCCACTCGCTGTGCACCGCCATTCTGAAGTTCTGAAACAACAATCAGTATTTTTTCACTCATTTTTTATCCATCACACAACAATAGAAGTCAGAAATCTGCTTTGTTACTATACAATCGGTATACAACGTTCTTACAGCCTCCATATTTCTCCTACTCATCTGCTGACGTGTTTTCTGGTCTTGCAACTCACTAATTGCATTTACTAATGCGATATAATCCTTTTGAGGAATCACAAAGCCACCCTCACGATTACGTCCAATCATATCTGCATTTGCCGCCCAATCTGTAACTACACAAGGTAGTCCAGCTGCCATTGCTTCGACAAGCGCAACAGAAAAATCTTCGCCGAAATATCTGGATAGAAACACAAAAACATCGCTCTTGCGCATTATGTTCTGAACAAAATTCTTATCTTTGTTTCCATACAGCGTCACGTTATCCGGAATCTCCATAGCTTTGATTTCGGGAGACACGATTCCAACTAAGTGGAACTGGGCACCTGTTATATGTTTTGCAGCTTTGATTAAGGTATCGCATCCCTTATCGGCAGAGACTCCACCAACAAACAGCACATTTTTTACAGATGCATCAATCAAACGCTCCTTGTAATTAGGCAATTCATATTCACATACAAAATTCGGAATGATCTTAACTTTCTTATTAGTGTATTTTTTGATAAAATCTTCCGAGGCCGTGTTTAAGACAATATATCCATCCGTCAGAAAAGATACCAACTTGAACACGGTTCTCTTCAATCCGGAGTTCACAACATTTGGTACTGTACAGTGGCAGTGAATCACAAATTTTGCCCCATAAACCTTCGCAATTATTCCTGTAATGCTCTCACGCAGTAATCCCATCAATGTACAAGGGATATTCGTATGAACTACCTCATCATGGTTCTTTTTAAGTGCTTTAATTTCTTCTTTCCAAATGGAAAAACATCGCTTTGCCTCGTCCGATATTACAACTTTTGTATTCTGAAAAGGATCCCTTCCGCCGATCATATTAGAATTTACAAAGTCTATTTCCCATTCGGGCACTCCGCATTCCAATACACGTCTTGTCCACGACCCAATGCCAGTAGTCGGAGGCGGCATATGAGAGATTAACAATACTTTCATGGTCACGCTCCCGATCAATTATCTCGCAGCATCGTCATCAACCAACTGCGAATTGAATATTTTTGATAAATTTCTTCAGGCAGTTCCTTGTAAGGGGCTACAAAGAAGTCTTTTTCCAGAGCTTTTCCATCCTCATAGACCCAGATGTTTTTCGGATCATAAAAATCATAGTGAACAATCTCAGGATTGGTTGTAATCAGCTTACGCTTTGCACCTAGACATTCAATGGTACGAATCGTAAGACCGGTTTGTCCCTCCTGCGGTGCATCCAGAACACACTTCGAACTCGCCATGACCTCCATCAGCTCCTGCTCGGATACCTTATCCCAGCACATCTCCGCCTGCTTTGCGTGCCGGAACACCGGTGATGTCACCTTCTGATACCAGAACTTCAGCTGACTGGGCATATAGTGACGAACATACAGCCTGTCTTTGGGAACATCCAGCGATTCACAGATTGTGTTGATATCCCGATACTTAAAGGGGTGCGCTGTACCTACATACATACAGTCATAAAGGTCTTTCTGTTCCATGTCGGAAACTCTTTTATAGTTATCCGTGTAAAACAGTGGGAGCAGTTTGTACTTTGTATCCCGCAGCGCGTCTTGCCTGTCAAAGGTATAAATTGCGTCAAAGTAGGGGTGGATACCCACAGAATAGGGAAGATTCTTTTCCGAATCCCACTGGTATAAAATAAAACGCGCCTTCGACTGCATCTGCCGCAGCTGCTTCATCATTTCTGTGGTAAAGGCGAAGGTCATTCCACCGACAACAAGGACAATATCAAACCGGTCGGCAGGCACTTTCTTCCGAACTGCCTCATCAAAGTATTTTTCAGCCGCATGATATATAAACTTCTTGTTGATTCGCCCGATTGCTTTTGAAACATTTGAATTACTGGGCGCATCGCAAAGGTATTCGGCGTCATATCCCATCTTTTCCAGTGTCATTAACATCGCTTTGTAATAATCAAAAAACACCGGAGCGATTAGCAGTACTTTCTTCTTTTCCATGATTAGACCTTCAAGATTTGCTCGATTTTACTGTTATCTCCCCAAACAGCCTTAGAGTCATAAGGTCGATCAGGGAATGCGCCATATTTCAGCTTAATGCTAAAGCCACACTCCTTAATAAAACGTTCTACACGATCAGCCAGCTTTTCAGGTTTGCCTGAGCAAATGTTAATTACACCATCAATCTCACTCTGAGTAACGGCTGCAGCTACCTGTTCACAGAAATCGGGATAGTCAATAAAATCAAACTGATTTTGACCCATGGTAAACGGAAATTCTTCCTTTCCTTCCTCAGCGGCAGCTACTATCTTCGAGAAAATAGAATTGCCATACTTTGTATTAGAAACAATATAGTAACCTCTCAACCACTGGAATACGGCACCACTTTTCATTGTTTCCATTTTTACCAGATCACGGAGAGCGTTTTTGCTAATTCCGTAAGGGGTAAGAGGATGGCAAGGAGTATCCTCTTTAATACTTCCTTCATAAAATCCTATCTCGTGCATACTGCCCATAACCGCAACCTGTTTTATACCCGCAGCCAGCATTTCCTTGATAAAGCTGTAATGCTTAGGCAAATCATCGATGTGTGCCTCAGAATAGTGAACAAATCCATCCCGCCATGCCATATGTAAGACCACATCTGGCCTTCCAAAATACTCATATGGATTCTCTACATCAAACAAATTACAGGTCATACAAATTGCGCGATCATCAACAAGGTTGGTTGCAAAATCTGCCGCCACAACTTCGCTTCCTCTATCCAAAATTGCTTTTACCACACCGCGACCCAAAAATCCATTTGCACCTGTAACTAGAATTTTCATTATTTTCCTCCTTAGAACTTAAAGGTTTCCTTGACCCCTAACCATTTCTGATCCTTCTCGCTAAGATTCAACGGTGTTCCATCGGACAATGTATAACCCAAGGCTGATGCTGTACCATTATACTCACCAACCAACTCAGGCCATTCAATTCCGATTTCAGGGTCATTCCATGCTAGACCGCCCTCATCGCCGGGATGATAGAAGTCAGTGACTTTATAGCAGAACTCCGCCTCATCAGAGAGCACCAGGAACCCATGGGCAAAGCCTTCCGAAATATAGAACTGCTTCTTATTCTCCGCAGTCAGCTCCACGCCAAACCACTGTCCATAGGTCTTGCTGTCCGCACGAAGATCCACCGCGACATCAAAAACACTGCCCTTAATCACGCGCACCAGCTTACCTTGGGGAAACTGCTTTTGGAAATGCAGTCCCCGCAGAACCCCCTTCGTGCTCATGCTCTGGTTGTCCTGCACGAAAACCAGGTTGAGGCCAGCTTCCTGCATATCCTTCTGGTTGTAAGTTTCCACAAAATACCCGCGAGAATCTCCGTGTACAGTAGGTTCAATGATGTACAGACCCTCGATAGGAGCTTTTTTTACCTTAATCTGTCCCATATTCAAACTCCTCAGCGGTTGCTATACATCTTATCGTAGTAGTTCTGGTATTCACCGGAGATAATGGTCTCCCACCACTCACGATTATCCAGATACCACTGAATTGTCTTCTTGATACCGTCCTCAAACTTCGTTTCCGGCAGCCAGCCCAGCTCGTTGTGGATCTTGGTGGGATCGATAGCATAGCGCATATCGTGGCCCTTGCGATCACCCACATGAGTGATCAGGCTTTCAGGCTTGCCTAGTTCCTTGCAGATAATCTTCACAATCTCAATGTTCTGCTTTTCGTTATGACCACCTACGTTATAGACCTCACCCACACGGCCTTTGTGTATAATCAGGTCTATGGCTTTGCAATGATCTTCCACATATAGCCAATCACGGATATTCAGGCCCTCGCCATACACAGGCAGAGGTTTATCTGCCAGAGCGTTCGCAATCATCAGGGGGATCAGCTTCTCGGGGAAATGGTAGGGACCGTAGTTGTTAGAGCAGCGGCTGATGGTCACCGGAAGTCCATATGTACGATGGTAAGCCATCACCAACAGATCAGCGCCTGCCTTGGAGGAGGAATAGGGGCTACTGGTATGAATGGGGGTTTCTTCAGTGAAGAACAAATCCGGGCGATCCAGAGGCAGATCACCATACACCTCGTCGGTAGAAACCTGATGATAGCGCTGAATACCGTACTTGCGGCAGGCATCCATCAGAGTTGCTGTTCCCATAATGTTGGTCTGTAGGAAGATGCCGGGGTTCTCAATGGAGCGGTCTACATGGGACTCTGCAGCGAAGTTCACCACCATATCAGGATGCTCTTCTTCAAACAACTGATACACTGCCTCGCGGTCACAGATGTCCGCCTTCACAAAGCGGAAGTTGGGATTATCCATAACCGGGGCTAAGGTCGACAGATTGCCGGCATAAGTCAGCTTGTCTAGGCAGATGATGCGGTAGTCGGGATACTTGTTCAGCATATGGAACACAAAATTGGACCCAATAAATCCGGCACCACCAGTAACGATAATTGTCATATTCTTTCTCTCCTACTTAATAAATCTCTTATCCAGGATGGATCTCAAGTGCTCTCCATAGGGAGATTTTCCATAAAGCTTCGCGGCCTCCATCAGCTGCGCATCGTCGATCCAGCCGTAGCGGTAGGCAATTTCTTCCGGAGCGGAGATCATAACGCCCTGACGTTCTTCCACAATGTGAATGAAGTCCGATGCCTCCAGTAGGCTTTCCATGGTTCCGGTATCAAGCCAGGCAAATCCCCGGTTCAGAATCTGGACATCCAGCTCACCCTTCTGCAGATACATATCGTTCAGGGTGGTGATCTCCAGTTCTCCGCGAGCGGAAGGTTTTACCTCTTCTGCCACAGCAGATACACCCTTCGGATAAAAATACAGACCGGTAATAGCATAGTTGCTCTTAGGATACTGGGGCTTTTCCTCTACAGAAAGTACCTTTCCGGCGCAGTCAAACTCGACGATGCCAAAACGTTCCGGGTCTTTGACATAATAGCCAAACACGGTGGCTCTTCCCTGCTCAGTTCCCTTCTTGGCAGCATTCAGCAGACTGAAGAAGCCATTGCCGTAGAAAATATTGTCGCCTAGAATCATGGCGCATTCATCATCGCCGATGAACTCCTTGCCGATGATAAACGCCTGTGCCAGACCATCCGGGGAGGGCTGAACCGCATAGCTCAGATTGATGCCGAACTGATGCCCGTCCCCTAGCAACGCCTCAAATCGGGGTGTGTCCTGCGGGGTTGAGATGATTAGTATGTCTTTGATTTCTGCCAGCATCAGTGTTGACAGCGGATAATAGATCATAGGTTTGTCATATACAGGAAGCAACTGTTTGCTTGTAACCATTGTGAGCGGATACAGCCGTGTTCCTGCTCCGCCGGCTAAGATAATTCCCTTCATAATATTTCTCCTTTAGAACAATCCCTGTCCGCCGCAGTCATTCAGCCAATCTTTGAATGTATCCTCAAAGCTGTAGTGGAACTTATAACCACAAGCAGCCAGCTTCTTGCCGCAGATGTTCGTGCTTACCATCAGTTTCTTAACTCGTGCCGGATGGATGCCGACCTTTTTGCCTCCGATAGGTCCCAGAATAGTCGCAGCCGTCATAAGAAGTCCGCCCGGAATCAGCGGGATTCTATATTTCAATCCGGTTGCCTTCTTCATTGTTTCGCAAATCTGCTCAATGTTATAAGCCGGCTCAAAGGTACAGTTGAAAATGTCCGTACCAGGGAAGGAATTGTCCATCATACGATATTTAAAGAACAACACGAGCTCTTTTACGTAGATACTGGCCTTAATCGTGTCCTTGCGACCCGTATACATGAAATAATGGCCCTTCATTCCCTTGTAAAGTCGTGTCATATTCCCATGCTCGCCTTTGCCGTACACAATGCCGGGGCGAACGATGGTCAACTCTCTTTTCTCATCCTTAACTTGCCACATCTGATGAATCTTTTCTGCCACCAGTTTGCTAATACCATAAGGCGTATTGGGCGTCGGTAAGGTCGTTTCTTCTTTCAGTTCTTCCGCAGCGCCATAAGGCGCAATGGAGCTGGTAAAGAGAATCTTATTGATGTTGTGCTTCTCAGCAAATGCGGTGACATTCTCAGCCCCACGAATATTCGTCTCAAAATACTCATGATCCGGGTGACCAGGGGTACGATGCACGGCAGCAAGATTGAAAATCACATCGTCCGCAGTCGGCTCAAAGTCAAACTCGATGGGCTTGCGAACGTCTAGGCGAATATACTCCACGCCGTCATTTTTCTCGACAATACCAGGAACAACGCCTTCTTCCCCCGGCATCACAATGTCGAAATCATATATCTTATCCCCCGGCTTCACACACTCGTTTTTCAAAAGATGAATCAGATGCGTTCCAATAAAACCCGATCCACCAAAGATTATGTAGTTCATTTTTCCTCCTTAGTCTCTGCCGAACAAATCGCGTGTATAAACCTTGTCCTTCACATCATCCAGACAACTGTCATATCTGTTAGCGATGATGGCATTGCTCATTGCCTTGAACTTCTCCAAATCGTTAACAACTAAACTTCCAAAGAACTTCTCGCCATCTTTCAGAGTCGGTTCATACACAATCACCGTAGCTCCCTTGGCCTTGATCCGCTTCATGACACCCTGGATGCTGCTCTGCCGGAAGTTATCGCTATTAGACTTCATGGTCAGGCGGTATACACCAACCACAACTTCCTTTTCCTTGCTCTCATCCCAGCTGTCGTTCGCTTCGTAGGCCCCCGCAATCTCCAGAACACGGTCAGCGATGAAATCCTTTCTCGTTCTATTGCTTTCCACAATAGCTTCGATCAGGTTTTCCGGCACGTCCTGATAGTTAGCCAGAAGCTGTTTGGTGTCTTTCGGCAGGCAGTAGCCACCATAGCCGAAGCTCGGATTGTTGTAGTGGGTGCCGATACGCGGATCGAGGCATACGCCATCAATGATCTGCTTGGTGTTCAAGCCCTTCATCTCAGCGTAGGTGTCCAGCTCATTGAAGTAAGACACGCGAAGAGCCAGATATGTATTGGCAAACAGTTTAACCGCCTCAGCCTCGGTAAAGCCCATAAACAGCGTGTCGATGTTCTCTTTAATGGCACCTTCCTGCAGGAGTTCTGCGAAAGTGTGTGCTGCTTTCACCAGTCTTGCGTTCTCCACATCCGTACCCACGATGATGCGGCTGGGATACAAATTATCGTAAAGCGCCTTGGACTCTCTTAAGAATTCAGGACTGAAAATGATGTTATCGCAATGGAACTTTTCACGAACACTCGCCGTATATCCAACCGGGATGGTGCTCTTAATGACCATAATCGCATCCGGGTTGTACTCAATAACCAGCTTGATGACTGCTTCTACCGCGCTTGTGTCAAAGAAGTTCTTCTTACTGTCGTAGTTGGTGGGGGCGGCGATGACCACGAAATCGGCATCCGTGTATGCTTCCTTTGCGTCCAATGTGGCAGTCAGATCAAGTTCCTTTTCTGCCAGGTACTTCTCGATATACTCATCCTGAATAGGAGACTTTTTGTTATTGATCATCTCCACCTTTTCAGGTACAATATCTACAGCAGTCACCTTATGGTGCTGTGCAAGCAGCGTGGCAATCGAAAGGCCAACATAACCAGTACCGGCAACCGCAATCTTCAAATCTTTAAACTCTCTCATAATCTGTACTCCTCTTTATTCCATAGCCGACTAGGTATCGGCAAACATATTTCTCGGTGTGTTTTTCTCATTAATGATTTTTCTCGTTAATGATTTGCTCTGTGTCTTACTTTGAGAACACACTCTTCACATACTCATAGCTATTGATATCGCCGATGTCATACCGTTTTCCGGGCATGACATACGCATGCATGGGGGTCTGCTTGCTCAACCATGCTGCAAAGCTACCAGGGGCATCGTACCCACAGCCATCATCCAGAGCTTCCTGGATGCGTTTTACATCAGCACTCCGATAGCAGTAGAACGGCGGCACAGCCAAATTTCCCTTTGGTTCCTTTGGCTTCTCCTCATATGAGGTAATCAAGCTCTCACTGTTTACTGTGATAATTGCCGTTTTCTGTTGCTTCTTCAGTTCGTTTTCTTCATGGCACATCACGCAGGAAGTTCCTTTCTCCCGCATAAAGGCCACAAATCTGGAAAGGCTGAAATCCAGCACATTGTCGCCCGCCATGACCAGCAGATCATCGGAGAGGTTCAGCATTTCAACTGCCAGCTGAATATCCTTGACCGCACCCAACCGTGTTTCATTGGTGCTGGTACCATCATCAATCACTGTGATCTCATACGGCCGGGTTTTTGCCTTGTTTTCTTTCCAGCTCTCAAAGTGCTGGGCGAACTTATGGTTGGAGATCACCACGAACTCATCAATATCTGTCGTATCGACAAGATCATCCACAAGCCAGTCCAAGATGGACTTCTCCCCGACTTGCAACAGCGGCTTCGGGAAATTCTCGGTCAGCGGATAGAGGCGGGTAGCATATCCGGCTGCTAAAATCAAACATTTCATCTTTCTTATCCTCTATTCGTGTATTTCAATGGGAAGCCCATCCGGATCAGCAAAGAAGGTCATTTTCTCTCCTGTGTAGGTATCCGTCCGAATCGGTTCACAGGGGATCCCCATTGCCTCCAACTCATGGACTATTTCCTCCACACTTTCCACTCGGAATGCCAAATGCCGAAGTCCGCAAGCCTCTGGATGACTTATTCGTTTGGGCGGGTTCTTCTCAGCAAATATCTCCAACTCAGTGTGTTTATCCACACGAAGATCCAGCTTCCAGTCATCACGCTCTGGTCTGTAGTTCTCCCGAATGACTTCAAAGCCCAACTTATTGATATAGAATTCTCTAGCTGCCTCAACGTCTGAAACGATAATTGCAATATGGTGAATCGAATTCAGTTTCATAGCTCCACCCCATTAGCGCTCTTACACAGATGGAACGAATACTTACCTTCCAGCGCCGGATATGCTTTCAGGTATTCAGCAGTCACTTTTGCTTCGATTTCATCTGCATAATTCGGATCAATCAGTGCCATACAACAGCCCTTGAAACCTGCGCCGGAGAAACGACCGCCGTAGATTCCCTTGGTGCTGACCATGATTTCATACAGCTTCTTCAGTTCATCGCAGCCGCACTCGTAGTTTGCGATGGAGGATTTGCCGCTGGCGAACACCAATTGGCCATATCCTTCCAGATCACCCTTGCGCCACAGCTCCGCGCCTGCTTCTGCTCTGGCGAACTCGGTGTAATAATGTGTCGCTCTACGCCGCCACAGTTCCGGCAATCTATCTTGATAGGTTTCAAATACTTCCACCGGTACGCTGCGCAGACGAGTCTCTGCAAAGGTTCCATAGTCCATTCCGGCATAGCCCATCAGCGCATAGGCAGCAGCTTTGCACTCATCCTGACGCAGGTTGTACTTGGAGTTGGCCAGGGATCGTTCCAAGCCGGAGAACAGAATCGCAATCTTGTAGGGCTTCATGGTTTGCGCCGTAGGAATCAGTTCAAAGCTGTCATCCTTGGTATCCAGATACAGAAGATGGTTCTTCTTGGAAAGTACCTCGCAGGACTGATCCAGCTTGCCACAGTTCACGCCAACATACTGGTTCTCTGCCGCCTTTGCAGTCAGAATCATCTCCATTGGCGTGAGATGGATGTCGTTGACTTTGCACAGTGCGGAAAGGAAGCAGATAATCACTGCTGCGGAGGAAGAAAGACCACCAATCGGGAGGCTGCCCTCGATCACGCCGGAAAGGCCGACGTGCAGCGGATACTTCTCCCCCAGCATCTTCGTCGCGCCACGCAGATGGTCTGCCCAATCCCCCTCTTTGTACTCAGGCACCGAGTTCACATGGAACTGTGCCCGCTTCGGGAAGTTCAGCGACTGCAGCTCGATGATACCGTTCTGCTTCGGGCGATACGCCATGTGGATTCCCTTGTCGATGGCCAGTCCGTTGATCTTTCCGAACTGATGATCGATGTGAGCACCCAGCGGACTGATGCGATAGGGGCAGAACGCCACCGCTTCGGGCGACTTATGGTAGAACTGTTCGTAAACTTCCGTACATTTCATGAAGTGGATGATCCTTTCTCGGCTCGGGAAACAGAGCCAGGCACAGGTGGACGGTTACTGATCCGCAGTATTGCGGGGTATATCATAATGGTGGTTGTATCGTAATGCAGGTTGCATCTTGTTTTTTGCTAATACTTACATATAAAACTCTTTGTACCATTCAGCGAACTTCCGCAGTCCATCACGCAGGCTCGTACTCGGCTTGAATCCAAAGTCCCGCTCCAGAGCACTCGTATCCGCATAAGTTACCGGCACATCTCCTGGCTGCATCGGCACCAGCTCCTTGTGAGCATCAAAATCATAATCCTCTGGTAACACACCAGCCCGTACCAACTCTTCGCTCAAAATCTGTACGAAGTCCAGCAGGTTCTCCGGGTTGTTGTTGCCAATGTTATAGAGAGCATAAGGCGGAACAGGAAGTCCGTCTTCACCAGTTGCTCTGTCAGGAGCCTTGCCCATTACCTTTTCTACACCGGTCACAATGTCATCAATGTAAGTAAAATCTCGCTTACAGTTTCCGAAATTAAAAATTTGAATAATCTGACCCTCGCGAAGTTTATTTGTAAAACCAAAATATGCCATATCCGGTCTACCAGCTGGACCATATACTGTGAAAAATCGCAATCCTGTTGATGGAATATCGTATAACTTTGAATATGCATGAGCCATTAGCTCATTTGACTTTTTAGTCGCCGCATATAAAGATACCGGATTGTCAACTTTATCGTCAGTTGAATAAGGAACCTTTTTATTTGATCCATATACGCTAGAAGAACTTGCATAAACCAGATGCTCTACTGGATAATGTCGACAAGCTTCAAGAATGTTGTAAAACCCTACTAGGTTAGATTCTATGTATGCATTCGGATTTGTAATCGAATAACGTACTCCTGCCTGTGCAGCAAGATTTACTACAATTTCTGGTTTGTATTTTTCAAACACAGTTGAAATTAATTCTTTATCTGCAATATTACCTTTTACAAAGACAAAAGAAGAGTAGCCTGACAGTTCTTTTAGTCTTGCTTCTTTCAGACGTATATCGTAATAGTCATTCATATTATCTATTCCAATAACAGTAATATCTTGAATATCTTGATATAAACGTTTGACTAAATTTGAACCTATAAATCCGGACGAACCAGTAACCAAAATCTTCTTTCCTTTTAAATCTACATAGCTCATAATCAATTGCTCCAATTCTTTTGAATGTATTCAATTTTTCATAATAATCTATACTGTAGTAATTAAATGTTTATAGCAGTCTATCAGAACCTAAATGTATCTTTTAGTTTTAGCCACTTTTGATCCTTATCGCTGAGATTCAAAGGTATTCCATCTACAACATAACCTTTAGCACTGGCCGATCCCTTATAATCGCCTTTAAGTTTCGGCCAGTTAATTCCAATATCAGGATCATTCCAGGCTACACCCCCCTCATCCCCAGGATGATAAAAATCTGTTACCTTATAGCAAAATTTTGCCACGTCCGATAACACTAAATAGCCGTGAGCAAATCCTTCTGAAATATAAAATTGCTTATTGTTTTTTTCGCTTAATTCAACGCCAAACCATTGCCCATATGTTTTACTGTCAGATCGCAAATCAACAGCAACATCAAAAACCTTTCCCTGGATAACCCTTACTAATTTGCCTTGTGGATATTTTTTTTGAAAATGTAATCCGCGTAATACCCCTTTAGTGCTCATAGATTGATTATCCTGCACGAATACCATATCCAGACCAGATTCTTTCATATCGTTTTGATTATATGTTTCCACAAAATAACCACGATTATCTCCATGAACCGTAGGTTCAATAATATATAGGCCACTAATTGGAGCCTTTGTTACTTTAATCTGTCCCATTTTCTCCACACTTTCTAATAAACATTCCACTATTTTCCATCTCATTCAGGGACTTTTCATATCCATTGGTGTCTTTATCCTGTCCTATCACCCATTTACAGAATTTGGATAACCCCTCCTGTAATGAAATTTCTTGTTTGAAGCCAAGAATTGTTTCGGCTTTTGTAATATCTGCTATATTGTGAGCAATATCGCCTATCCGAAAATCACCTGTTACTTTTAATTCGCTTTTACTCTGATACTGGTTTTTCAAAAATTCAGCAATTTCTTTGACACTTGTACCGTTACCGCTTCCTAAATTGATAATTTCACCATTACTCAGCGGATTATTTAAGGCGGTAATTACCGCTTTAGCTACATCATGGACATTTATAAAATCTCGACTCTCCATACCGTCTTCAAAAATGTTGACTGGTTTATTTTCAAGTAGTAATGTTGAGAACACGGACAAAATCCCTGTATATGGGTTCTTTAATGATTGACCCACTCCGTACACGTTTTGAAATCTAAAGATTGTATATTCGATCCCGAGAGCTGGACACATTGTCTCCAGCATTTTCTCTTGAGAATATTTTGTAAAAGCATATAGTGAACTTGGATGAACCTCACTATCTTCTGTTGTTTTTAGTAGCTCTAATTTCTCTCCACATTTTTCGCAATACATTGAAAAATCGCCACTCATCATTTTGTCCTTGCTACGCCGTTTAGGATAAACAACGCCACAATTTGGGCAATAATATTTGCCTTCTCCATATACAGATCTAGAGGAACTCAAAATAATTTTCTTTACCGTATTTTTTTTACCCAGTAACGATACCGCTTGAAATAGATTTGAGGTTCCCATAATATTCACGTCATTATATTGATTTATTTGGTACATTGATTGTCCTGTACCCGTTTCAGCCGCGAGATGAATAATACAATCCTGTCCTTCTATCGCGCGTAGCATAGCGTCAGTGTTTCTTACATCCTCATGAATAAAGTGACATTTCCCTTTAATTTTTTGATAAAGATAAGATTCTTCCCATTTATTACCGTGAATTTGCTGTGTCATTGCATCAAGCACTGTAACTTCATAACCAGTTTGTTCATATAACTGGTTACATATTTCACTTCCAATAAAACCGGCTCCTCCAGTAATCAAAACCTTCATTTTTTCCTCCAAAATCATTGAACACCCTTATACATTTCCTCATAGTATTTCTGGTAGTTACCACTGGTCACATGATTCATCCATTCCTCATGGGTCAAATACCAGTCGATGGTCAGAACGATGCCCTTCTCAAAAGGTGTTTCAGGATACCAGCCCAGATCATTCTTGATTTTAGTCGGGTCAATACCGTAGCGGCGGTCATGTCCCAGGCGATCCTCCACATGTTTAATCAATGCATCGGAAATTCCATCGTCATACAGACGGTCGTGGAGTTGTTCGATAATGGTCTTGACAATAAAGATGTTGGGACGCTCGTTGTGGCCACCCACGTTATAAACCTCGCCGATTTTGCCGTCGTTAGCCACCATATCAATAGCTTTGCAATGGTCTTCCACATACAGCCAATCGCGGATCTGCATCCCATCACCGTAAACAGGCAATTGCTTATGGTGTTTGACGTTATTGATCATCAGAGGGATCAGCTTCTCCGGGAACTGGTAAGGACCGTAGTTGTTGGAGCAGCGGGTGATATTGATCGGCATACCATAGGTATCATGAAACGCCATAACAAAGTGGTCTGCGCTGGCTTTGGAAGAAGAGTAAGGGCTATGGGGAGATAGCGGAGTTGTCTCGGTAAAATAGCCTTCCGCACCTAACGCGCCATAGACCTCATCGGTGGAAACTTGAAGATATTTTTTGCCCTCTTTCCAGGTCTTTGTTTCCGGAACATGCCAGGCTTCTTTCGCCCGCTGGAGCAAATTCACTGTGCCCATCACGTTAGTCTGGACAAAGATTTCAGGGTTGGCGATGCTGCGGTCCACATGGCTCTCCGCTGCAAAGTTGATTACATAGTCAAAGTCATATTTTTCAAACAAGCTTGCGACCAAGTCTTTATCGCAAATATCGCCCTGTACAAAGACATGACGTGGATCACCCTCGACGCCTTTCAGATTCTCGAGGTTTCCGGCATAGGTCAGCTTATCCAGGTTGACCAACAGGATGTCCTGATATTTTTTCAGCATATAGTAAACAAAGTTAGAACCAATAAAACCGGCACAGCCAGTGATCAGATACTTCTTCATACTCTCTTTTCTCCTCTATCTATTTCAGTGCAGCACATCCAGGTATTTGCCGTCCAAGACATCTTTCAAATACTGGCCATACTGATTCTTTTTCAGCACTTCATAGACAGCCAGCACATCCTCTTTTGTGATCCACCCATTCAGATACGCAATTTCCTCCAGGCAGGCGATCTTACGATGCTGGTGCTGCTCCATCGTCTTGACAAAATTGGTGGCGTCTACCAGGCTCTCATGGGTACCGGTATCCAGCCAGGTAAAGCCCTGGCCCAAAAGTTCCACATTCAGTTTTCCAGCTTCCAAATAGATGCGGTTAAGATCTGTAATCTCTAATTCCCCACGGGCAGAAGGCTTTAAACTCTTTGCGTAATCCACAACCTGATTGTCATAGAAATAAAGTCCGGTCACACAGTAGTTGCTCTTCGGATGCTCTGGCTTTTCTTCGATACTGATAGCCTTACCGTTCTTGTCAAACTCAACAATGCCGAATCGTTCGGGATCGTCCACATAGTAGCCAAAAACAGTTGCGCCCTTGCCGGATTCCGCATTGGCAACGGCTTTTTTAAGCCTTTTATTCAGCCCATGGCCGGCAAAGATGTTGTCGCCCAAGACCATCGCCACAGGCTCATTTCCGATGAAATCTGCTCCGATGATGAACGCCTGGGCAAGACCGTCCGGGGATGGCTGGACCGCATAGGTAAGGTGGACACCAAACTGATGGCCATCACCCAGCAAATCCTCGAAGCGAGGTGTGTCCTGCGGAGTGGAAATAATCAAAATATCACGGATGCCTGCGTTCATGAGAACAGACATCGGATAATAGATCATTGGCTTGTCATAAACAGGCAAAAGCTGTTTGGAAGTAACCTTCGTCAATGGATATAATCTTGTGCCGGAACCTCCGGCGAGTATGATTCCCTTCATTTTGTTTCTCCTCATCACATTTTTTTCCTGACTTGCCTTCACTGCTCATGAAACCCGTTATGATTTCATCAGCATGAAAGGCAAGCACGACAAATAGCCCGTCGAGGATTCCCTCATGGGAATCCTTCGGCAGGCTTGACTGACCTCCTTCTTATTCAATTTCTGTTCTTACATTTTGGGTAAATGATGGTAGAACAGCGCCTAAAAACCTGCTTCAAGGTTTGGCTGCCCACCGATCATCACTCCGAACAGAAATTGAGAGCAATCAGTCAAGCCGCCAAAACCCTTGATTTATCAGGCTTTTTTCCGGTTGTCTCTATTATTTCACAAGCTCCGTGGATGGTAACGATGACCCGCTTTCCAAAGAGTTTTGGCAGCCAGCAGAAAGCTGCCGGACCTTCGGCATGGATGTGCACCACATCATAAGCTCCAAAAGCGCTGCACAGCGCCGCAAAGAAAGAGGACGTCACCGCCGCCAGACCCTTTTTATCTATAGTGGGTACCGTTTTCAGCCTTACGCCTTTGTATTCGCTGAGGGTTTCTTCATCAAACAAAGAACCGCTCACATGATGGCCGCCGCGGTTATAGCACGTGACCGAATGACCCTGCTGTGCCATCCGTGTTGCAAGTTCCTCCACGACCACTTCCACGCCGCCTTCGCGGGACGGTATACGTTTTTGGCCAAACATACAGATTTTCAGTTTTGCATTTGCCGCAAGGTTCAGCTTCGACATGGACATACTTCCTTAGACCACCCAAAACTCTATTTGATTACATACTTTTTAAGGCACTTGGTTTCTCACTGCAGATACACCGCTTACAGATCTGCAAAAAGCTCCTCCCGGTACACGCCCTTCTCCAGCATCTTCCGGAAGCTCTCTTTCACGGCTGGCACGTCCTCCTTGTAGGTCATGCCATACCAGCTGTCGTCGGTACGAAGCACTTTGACGGTCAGCTTCCCTTCCTGAAGCAGATGCCCCACAAAGGTAGGGATCAGGTACTCCGCTTTCAGCGGATTCTGCAGGACTTCTTTCTGGAAGAACTCTACAAATCCTTCTTCCAGCACATCCAGAAAAGCCGGCGTCAATCCCCACATATTCATGGACACCAGGGATTCCAGATCCAGAACCGTGCCATCGGCTTCAGCTCCGCCGGCGGTCTTGACAATGTTTTTTGTCTCCACCACCTTGGTCAGGTTGGATTGTGCGTCCATCTCGCAGATGCCGCGGGTGACGCTGCCGTTGTCCGACAGGGTATTTTTGAGCACAAAACCCGCCATGCAGGCTTCTCCCCCGTCTGCCAGGTAGTCATGGACTTTGCGGAAGCCGTCTTTGCCGTAATAATCATCGGCGTTGATGATGACAAAGGGGGTGTGGATCAGATCTTTGGCCGCCAGTACTGCTTGGCCGGTACCCCAGGGCTTGGTACGGCCTTCGGGAAGCTGGCCGGGGATGTCATGCAGGTCCTGGAAAACGTAGTCCACCGTAACCCCATGGGCGGCACAGACAGCAGCCATGCGGTCCCCGATGGCTTCCCGGAACGCAGCCTCGATGTCTTTACGAATTACAAAAATGATATGGTTGAAGCCCGCCTCCATGGCGTCATGGATGGAATAATCCATGATGATGCGGCCGCTGGCGTCCACCGGTTCCAGCTGCTTGATGCCGCCGCCAAAGCGGGAGCCAATGCCCGCGGCCATGATGAGCAAAGTTGTGTCCATGTTTTTTCCTTTCTCGTTCCTCTTGGCTGTTACGCCCCGTACATCCTGAGTACCGCCCAGATGGTCTGGAAGATCAGCTTCCAGTCCAGCCAGAAATTCCGGTCCTGTATGTATTTGAGGTCCAGTTCCATCCATTCATCGAAGGTCAGCTCGTTGCGGTTGGGCTGGATCTGCCAGTAGCAGGTCAGACCCGGCGTCACATACAGCCGCTGCCGCTCGTAGTCGGTGTACTGCGCCACTTCCCGGGGCAGAGCCGGCCGCGGCCCTACGATGCTCATATCTCCCTTCAATATGTTGATGAGCTGCGGCAGCTCATCAATGCTTGTCCTGCGGATAAAGCGCCCCACTCGGGTGATCCGCGGGTCGTTTTTCATCTTAAAGACCGGACCGTCCATCTCGTTCTGGGCCAGCACATCTTTCAGTCTGGCTTCCGCATTGGGGATCATGGAGCGGAATTTGTAAAACTTGAAGATCTTTCCATCCCGCCCCACGCGGTCCTGGGAAAAGATGGGACTGGCGCCGGGGCTGTCGATCCAAATCACCAGTGCCACAATAGCCATGGGAACAGCCAGCACAATCAGGGCCAGCAGGGAAAAGAAAACGTCTTGCGCGCGCCGGCCCATCCAGTAGAGCCGCTTGGTGCGCAGTATTTCTTTCCGGTCAAACCAGTATTTCCTGCTTTCCGCCGCTGCCGCATATCCTTCCGCAAATGCACCACTGCCAGCGGCAGCGCTCTGTTCCATCTCCACTTCTGCCTGCATTTCCATCCCGATCGGTTGCATAGTTTCCCCCTCGTCTGCTCAAAAAGTCCCTCGTTTTTGTCAAATTTGCGTAAAAGAAAGAAAGGCTGCTTTCCTCAGCGATTTTCGCGTCCAGAAAGCAGCCTCCATTCAAAGCCTTTTCATTCTTTACAGCACCCTTTGGGCCGGCTGCCCTTTGATCCCAAAGCGCGGCTGTTGGTTCCGCACGTTATCCAGCCTTGTTCTTCCTCAGGCCGCAGCCGCCACACGGACGTACAGGATAACGGTGGTGGAATAGGGCACCGTGAAGGTGGCGGTGCGGTTGCCGAAGGAAA
>ERZ1090869.327-NODE-327-length-25982-cov-18.353531_pt1 | contig 25982 bp, 17 predicted proteins | sample MGYA00478474_ERZ1090869 | MGnify/ENA primary metagenome ERZ1090869 (study PRJEB33644, sample SAMEA5815748) | chicken gut metagenome | biome: Chicken; feature: Gastrointestinal Tract; material: Caecum | place: Ireland | collected 2019-01-01 | study: A study of the... | reverse complement strand
GCTCCATCGGGGGTCCACCCCCGGGCCCCCGGGTCTTGTTTTTTTTTTTTATTTTTATTTTCACCGCGGGGGGGGGGTTTTGTCTGTTTTAACAAACCCCCCCCGCCGCAATACGCAATGCGTAACTTATTTATTTTCCGCCAGGTAGTCGACTGCCGCGTGGGCGGCAACGTTGCCTTCGCCCACCGCCTTGGCATACTGATATGGCCTGCCCGTACAGTCGCCCGCGGCAAACACGCCGGGTATGTTGGTGCAGCACTGCCTGTCTGCCACTATGTGCCCGCCCTCTGCGGCAAGCCCGCGCAGCAGCACGGAGGGCGCCACCGAGGAACGGAGTATGAACACGCCGTCTACCTCGCGCTCGCCGCCATCGAACACAAGCTTTTGCACCTTAAGCCCGCCCGCTATCTCCTTGGGCATTTTTACAAGCACATCGCAATTGGGCGCAGAAAACGTGCAATTTTTATACATGGGCATATACAGCACATGCCCCGCGAGCGAGCAGAGGTACTCCACCTCGTGCTCGAAGGACTTATCGGTGCTGAGCACGGCGATATTTTTGCCCTTATATAGAAACCCGTCGCACGTGGCGCAGTAGCTTACGCCGCGGCCGAGGAACTGTTCCTCCCCCGCTATGGGCTTTGAGGCATGCACGCCCGTGCACAAAATTACCGTCTTGCCTTCGTAAGTTTCCGTGCCGGCGGTAACGGCAAAGCGGCCGCTTAAATCGTAAATGGCGGTCACCTGCCCGCTTACCGGTTCCAGCCCCATCTGTTCGGCATGGTTTTTGAACGCCCATACAAGCTGTTTGCCCGTCACGTCCGGCAGGCCGGGGTAGTTGCGCACCAGCTCGGCAGAGGCGGCCTTGCCCGATACCTCGCTGCCGGCAAGCCATATAAAACTTTTATTTAGTATTTTTAAATTTATGGCGGCGGAAACGCCCGCAGGCCCCGCGCCCACTATTATACTGTCGTACAACATAACATTCACCACTTTAAGGTTTTATTTTATTTTAAACAAAACCGCGCATATATAAACGCCGCGAAAGGACGCGCCCTCCGCGGCAATATTCAGCTTTGAGATTTCTCCATGCGCCGTTGCGCCTTTGGCGCGGCGGCTTAGTCGTAAGGAGCGAAGCAACGGAATAGCTATTGTTGCGCGTCAGCGCCAATAGCGTCAACGACAATATTTGTCCACCTCTTTTGCAAATAATGACCTTATACGCAGCGCTTAAACCTTGGAGAGGCAAGCGAGACAAGGTTTTCCACCTCACCCATGTCCATAACGGTTTTATAGAAACAAGCAAGACAAGGCGAACTCGGATTTGTCCGCAGGGAGCTTACTTAAGCGTAAGTGACCAAGGAAAACCGCAAGTTCAACGCAGTATTGCGAAGTTTATATAAAGCCGGGCGGGGTCAGTCCAAAGAGGGGTCTTTCGGAGGGGACATGCGGGTAAGCCTCTCCCCCTCCTCCTCCAGCTCCTTGTCGGGAACGGGCTTGCTGCTTGCGGCTACCATCTGGGCGACGGTGGCCTTGGCGCGCTCTACGGGGATGATGGTGCCCACGCCCGCAACGCAACCGCCGGGGCAGCCCATGCCCTCTATCATGCAGCCGTTCAGCTTGCCCGCCTTGGCAAGCATGAGCGTCTTTTTACAGTCGGCAAGGCCTTCGGCGTGCTGTATCTTCACCTCGGTGCCGGGGTAATATTCGTTTATACACTTTTCTATGGCACTTGCAACGCCGCCTGCAACGGCATAGCCGCGGCCCGCGCCCGTTGCGGTGAACTCTACGGGGCTCTCTTCAAGCTCTTCGAGGTTGATATCGAGCGCGTCGAACATGCCCGCAAGCTCTTCAAAAGTGATTACAAAGTCGACATAACTGCGTACATAAGTGCGCGAAGCTTCAAGCTTTTTGGCTGCGCAGGGGCCGATGAACACCACGCGGGCCTCGGGATCCCTCTCCTTGATATGGCGGGCAGTTGCCACCATGGGGGTAAGTTCCTGCGAGATCTCTGGCGCAAGGTCGGGGAACTGCCTGCGCGTAAGCTCTACCCACGCGGGGCAGCAGCTGGTGAAAAGGAAGGGCATTTTGCCCGTTGCCACGGAACTTACATAGTGATGCGCCTCGGTTATGCAACCCATGTCCGCGCCGTAAGCCACCTCATAGATATCTTTGAAGCCGAGCTTTAAAAGCGCCGTTTTGGTCTTGCCCGGCGTGACCTTGGGGCCGAACTGGCCGATTATTGCGGGAGCGACCGCGGCAACGACTTTGTCGCCCTTTTTGATGGCCTGAATGAGCTGGAATATCTGCGACTTATCGGCAATGGCGCCGAAGGGGCAGGCAGCCATGCACTGGCCGCAGGCAACGCACTTTTCGTTATCTATCTTGGCCCTGCCGTATTCGTCGGTGCCTATGCACTTTATGCCGCACGCCTGCGCGCAGGGGCGGATGTGGTGGGCGATGGCGTCGTAGGGGCAGGCGGCCTTGCACCTGCCGCACTTTATGCACTTTGACTGGTCTATGAAAGCGTGGCCGTCTACTATAGAAACGGCGCCCTTGGGGCAAGCCTTTATGCAGGCATGCGAAACGCAGTTGCGGCACTGGTTGCTTACAACATATTCGTTGTCGGGGCACTTGTCGCACGCGGAGGGTATTACCTGCATGAGGGGCGGTTCGTAATACTTGTCCGAAATGTTGCTTGCGTCCAGGCCCTCGGTGATGTGCACGGGCTTGTTTGCGGGGCGAAGCGAAAGCCCCATTGCAAGGCGCACGCGCTCGGCGGCTATCTGGCGCTCGCGGTAAATATTCTCTCTGTACTTAGGTTCTTCGTCGGGCGTTATTATGTAGGGTATCGCCTCGATATCGCTGGAAACAGATTCCGACTTATAGGCCACCTTAGCCACTTCTTTAAAGACCTGGCGCCTTAAATCGGTAACCACGCTCTGACTTTTCATAAAAATCACCTTAAAAATATAATTTTACTTTAGCTTTTTGCGCAAAGATTATAACACAATCGGTGCGCGTTTGCAATACATAACCGCACTATTTTTACGTTTGTAAAAAATTTATTACACCGCGCTTAAAGCCGGGTCACATTATTGCCCTGCGGCATGCGTGCAGGCTGCGATATCTGAAAGCAATATCTTTTCGTACTCGCCCAGCGCCGCGCGCGAAATTATATTTGTTCCGCCGCGCACGCGCACAAGCAGATATTGCCCGCGCCTTTTTACATTTAATATATTTTTGTATTCCACATCCGCATTTTTATACACCCTGCCGCGGCGCACCGAACGCACCGAATACATCGTCTTGCCGAACTCGAACTCGTCATAATCGGTCTTGCCGTCGGAGGAGTATATATCGCGCAGATATAAGGCAAGTATGCACAGCCCGATAAGTATAGGCGCGAAAGAAATTATTATTGCGGTGCGGTCGTAAGAGCCGTCTATGGCATACGCAACGCCCCAGACAGCAAGCAGCGCTATGCCTGCGACAATAAATATTATACCGCCCGCAAGCACGCCGCGCAGCATGACCTTTTTTGCCGCCCTGTCGACCTCGGAAATAATTTTCATTCCTTCTCCCAAAAAATAATATTTTCAATTAAATTATAACACGGCGCGCAGGCAAAATCAACAGGCATTTTTATCCTGTTCCTTCATTGCGGGAGAAATTCCCGCACCGCGCATGCCGCATTTTATTGACGGCACGCGGGAATAGCAATAAAATAAAAGCGCAGAGGGCAAAAAGGCACCGCCTTGGCCCGACTGCAAGCGCGCTTTATAAAAACGGATAAAAGAGGTAAAATATGGAAAAAAAGACTATAGGAAAGTTTATTTCCGCCCTGCGAAGGGCAAAGGGGCTTACGCAGAAAGAGCTGGGCGACATGCTGTATGTTTCCGACAAGACTATAAGCCGCTGGGAAAACGACGAGTGCGCGCCCGACCTGTACATTGTGCCGGCGATAGCCGATATTTTCGGCATATCTGCCGACGAACTTATACGCGGAGAGAGAAATGCGGCCGGCGACGCGTCCGAAACGCCCTATACCGCCGCCCGCACGGAAAAGCAGATAAAGGCAATACTTGCAGGCAAGTTCAGCAAATTGCGTTCCCTTTCATTCATTCCGCTCGGGCTTGCGCTCGCAGGCGTGATCGCCGCGGCGATATGCGCATTGGTCACGGTAAACTGTACAGACGAATACGGCTATCACACAGAGGTAAGCTGGCTCGGTTTTATTATAGCCTGCGTGCTGTGTGCAGGAGGCATAATATGCGAAGTATGCTTTGCGCTTAACGGCTTTCAGCGACCGGATGAGGAATTTGACGACTACAGCATTAAGTTTGCGCAACACAACGCCCGCGTTCTGGCGCTTTCTTCCGCAGTCATATTTATTGAAACAGCCGTATTATTCATCTGCCTGCCCCTGATTGCCATGGACAGCCGCATTTTGCAGACCGCCCCGCTGATGTGGCCCGGCATAGGATTGAATATTGCCGGCATAGCCGTTTGCCTTGCATACCTAATCTACTGCAAAACGATACGCAGAAAGTGCGTAGAAAACGGCATGGCAATATATCCCGAAGGGTATACCGTCCGCGCAAAGCGCGAAAATAAGACGCTTGCCATAATTGCAACGGTATGCACGGCGATATTTATTGCGCTTGCAGTGCTCAACCTTGTCTTTCCTGAACTTGTGCAAACTTCGGGCACCGCGTCTGTAACTTATTTTCTGTCAGGCGCCTATCATATGCTGATGATAGCAGTGGCATTGGCCGGCGCAGCGGTATATGCGGCGCTGAGGGCAGCTTCAAAAAAGACAGCACGGCGCAATCAACATGTTAATTAACCGCCATATATGCCACAAATAATGCATTTTAAAGCAAACAATGCAGCACGAAATATAAAGGCGGCATTTACATACAGTATCCAATAATCACTTTTATAAAAATTCGCGGCGGCGGGAAAAACTTCCCGCCGCCGCGCGTATAAGGAGAAAAATAAAGAAGGAACTTATGAACATATTCAGCGCGCGGCAGGCTCCGCCGCGCAAGCCACACGTTCCGCCGCACCTAAAACGCGGCCACAGCTTTATTTTCCTCAACCGAGTTTTAGTTTTTTGCGGAAATACATATAGCCCTTTGTCATCACCCACCCGCGCGGCCGCCAGGGCAGCAGCATGGGCAGCGATACATACGAAAACCAGCGCAATTTGCGGTATAAGGCGGCGTCCTTTGCCTTTATGTGCCGCCACAGCTCCTTAAGGCTCTGCTTGCGCTCTTTGGAACATTCGGCGCAGGTAAAGAACACGGTATTCACCATTATTACCATAAGGTTGTGCCACATATACCTTTTAAGCCCCTTGGGCATGGCCTTTATCTGCGCCCAGGTATACGAGTCGGTCATCTCGCGCATTACCAGCTGCTGCTGGGCGTAGCGCCTTACTATGTTTGCAATGTTTACCGACTGGTCGCTTCTGCCAATAAAGTAGTGGTACAGATCGAGGTCGAGGTAGCACACCGTCTGCATGAAGGGCAACGGCTTGTACGCGAACAGGTTATCCACATAAAAGGTGTGCTCGGGGAGCACCGTGCCGCTTGCAATAAGCTTTTCGCGCTTGTAGAGCAGGGCGTGCATGAGCATCATCTTTGAAAAGTGGAATGGCCTTACCCTATCCCACCCGATTATTTCGCCCGCGGGCATCTGCTTGCGGTAGTGCGAAAGGAACTTTCCGTTTTCCGAAGGCTTGTCGTACACAAAGTTGGCAACGTAAAGATCGGGCGATTGACCCGCAGATATATGCGATTTAATAGTTTCTATCAGCTTTAAAAGGGCGGCTTTGTCCAGCCAGTCGTCTGAGTCGACGACCTTGAAATACAGCCCCTCTGCCACCTTTAAGCCGGCATTTACGCCCGAGCCGTGCCCGCCGTTGGGCTTATCTATCACCCTGACTATAGAGGGGAAGTTGGCGCGGTAGGTCTTGGCTATTTTAAGCGTTATATCGGTAGAGCCGTCGTTGACTATTATTATTTCGGCGTCCTCGCCGGCCACAAGCAGGCTGTCTACACATTTTTTCATGTACGCCTGCGAGTTATAGCAGGGCACCACAAAGCTTATAAGTTTCATTTTTGTTCCGTTTAACTTATTTTTTTTCGCGTGCCCTGAGCGGTGAAAGCCCCCCCGCTGCCGTAAGCACTGCGATTATATCACGGCATATCTGCGTTTTCAATATTTTCGGCACAAAATGCCGTTTTTGCTGCATATACAGTAATTTTGCGGCATCTGTATACATTTATGCGCATAAAAAGCCGACCCGCCGATACATAAAACCACAGTTCGGTGTCCGCCGCACACGCCGCGCGTGCGCGCAGGAAACACAAAAAGGGCGCACAGTATTACGCCATGAAGGCTATGAATGCCCTGTAGTTGCTGTACAGGTCGGCCTTGGATATCAGCTCCCAGGGCGCGTGCATGGAGATGACGGGCACGCCGAGGTCAACGGTGTCTATGTTCAGGTTGGCAAGGTATTTTGCCACCGTTCCGCCGCCGCCCGCGTCCACTTTGCCGAGTTCGGCAGTCTGCCATACCACGCCCGCCCTGTCGAACATGGCGCGCACTTCACCCACAAATTCGGCGTTGGCGTCGTTAGAGCCGCTCTTGCCGCGCGAGCCGGTGAATTTGCTCATGCAGGTGCCGCATGAGAGCATTGCGGCGTTCATCTTTTCATACACGGTGTCAAAGTTGGGGTCGTATGCCGCCGTTACGTCGGATGAAAGGCACTTGGAGGCATAGCGCACCTTGCGGAAACTTGCGCCCAGGGCTATGCAAATTTCCTCCATCAGGTCTTCGTATATCTTGCTCTGCATGCCGGTGTTGCCCTCGCTGCCAATCTCCTCCTTGTCCACCAGCATTGCAAGCACGGTGTGCCTGCTTTCGTTATTGAGAACGGCCGTAAGCGCGGGATATGCGCACACCCTGTCGTCGTGGCCGTAGGCGCCTATCAGGGCGCGGTCAAAGCCTATGTCGCGCGCCCTGAAGGCGGGCACCGCGCACAGCTCTGCCGAAAGGAAGTCCTCTTCGCACATTCCGTATTCCCTGTTCAGATAGTTCAAAACGGTGAGCTTGATCTTCTTTTTTACGTCCTTGTCGGCATACGGCATGCCGCCCACAACCACGTTGAGCTGCTCGCCCTCTATTATCTTTGTACCGTTGTGCGACATCTGCTCGGCGCCGAGGTGGGGAAGCAGGTCGTTGATGTAGAACACGGGGTCGTCCTCGCTTTCGCCCACTTTGATTTCCACCTTCTGCCCGTTTTTAAGCACCACAACGCCGTGCAGCGCAAGGGGAATGGCAGTCCACTGATACTTTTTAATTCCGCCATAGTAGTGGGTCTTTAAAAAGCACATGCCCGACTGCTCGTACAGGGGATTCTGCTTTATATCCACCCTGGGGGCGTCTATGTGCGAGGCGATTATGCGCAGGCCGTCCTTTTCAAGGTCTTCGGTGCCCACGCGGAACACCACCACGCTCTTGCCGCGGTTTACAAAATATTTTTTATCGCCTGCGGCAAGCTTGTCGCCGAACTTATATTCGGTAAAGCCCTTTTCCTTTGCCATGCGCACGGCTGCGTCGCACGCCTCTCGCTCGGTCTTGGCCTCGTCCAAAAAGGCCTTGTAGCCTTCGGCATAGTCGAACATTGCGGTGCGCTCTGCCTCGGAGGCCTCTTCAAAGTAATTCTTTTTTTCGTAGGCAAGCTCATCGTAGCGCGCCTGCCCGTTGCTCTTTTTTTCGGACATATATACTCCTTTGCATAGTTTATATTTTATTGTGTAAGGCCGCCCCGCAAAACGCGCGGCGGAATAAGCATGCCGTGCATGCCCGGCGGCACGTTCAAGAGATTTAACATAGCCGGTGCCGTGATATCCCCGCTTTAAATCGTGTTCGTATCAATCCCTTACAGTATACCATTGTTTTTGCTTTAAATCAATATTTTATGTGCAAAAATTACAGCCTGTCCGTGCAAAAATAAAGCGGCGCAATGCCAAGGGGCGGCGCCGTGCAACAGCCGGCGCCGCCCCTGAAAGGGAAGGAAACAAATGCGCGCCTGCGCCGCATCAGGCAGCGCAGGGCAGGATGATGTTTGTTCTGAATATTTCGCCGCTCTGCCCGAATGTGACTTCGCCGCCGTACTTTTCCACTATCATCTTTATAGACTTGGTGCCGAAGCCGGGGTTAAGCGTGCGCGTCTTTTCAAATGCCACAAGGCTTACTTCAGACTTATCCACGCCGCCCGTAAAGTAGGGAGCATGGAAGTATGCCTCTACCACGTCCTTGCCGGCAACCGAACCGGTGTTGGTCACTTTGATTTTTGCCGTTATAGTCCAGCAGTTGGTGCCCGTCCACTCGGGGGCGTAGGTTTCACCCGTCTGCGAAGCCCATTCTTCCCACTGCGAATCGTCCACTTCTACAAGCTCCCAGCTGAACGTGGTGTACGAAAGGCCGTAGCCGAACGGGTATGTAACTGCCTTATCCCACGCCTCTTCGCTGGTGCCGCCGTAGACATCCTGAAGGTATCCGTCAGCATAGGCGGTCTCCCAGTACTTGTAGCCTACGTATATGCCCTCTTCATACATTACAATGGGAAGTCCGTCTTCGCTGGAAGTCGTCTGTCCCGGAGGGCCTGAAGTTTTGCCGGCCTTGCGCTCCCATACGTGCGTCTGCCAGCCGCTGCCTTCCTGTTCGTACAGCCAGTTGTTTTCAAGCGCAGTCTTGCCCGAACCTGCCGAAGCCTTGTAGGCGTCGGAGTCGAATATCTGGCTGTAGTCGCCGTAGTTGTACCACGTGGGGTCTGACGTGAAGTCGGCTTCGAAGAAGTCTGAAGTCCTTGCGGAGGGGCTTACTTCGCCGCTGAGCAGCTTGGGCAGGGCCTTGAGGCCGTTGTCGCCGTACTGCCCGCACCACATTATGGCGTCTACGTCTGCGTTCTCTTCAAACGCTTCAAGCTCCATGGTGTTGGCCGCGCCGATGAGTATGATTATCTTATCGCAGTGCTTGATGGCATAGGCCACAAGGTCAAGTTCGGTGCTGGTGGGCATCAGCTGATGCTGGTATACTTTGCCGTCCACCGTGACGAGCGCCTCGTGTTCGTAGTCGCCGCCCTCGGTGAAAATTTTATCGGCCTCGTAGTCCCACTGCTCCTTGGCGTCCTGGCCTTCGGAAATGCCGTCGCGGTCGATGCAGATTATGCCCACATCGCCGTAGAAATCAAGGCTCTGTTCCTGTTCCTTAGTTATAGAGGTCACGCCATATGCAGACGACGTGACTGCGTCGGGCGACAGAACCGAGGGGTTTACGCTGGTAAAGCCGCCCTCTACAAGGGCTTCGCGGTAGTCGGCCCCGTCTTCGCCGAAAATTGTGATATTGCTTTCTTTGGAAATAGGCAGCGCATTGCCCTGGTTTTTGAAAAGGATCATGCCCTCTTCGTTCATCTCCACTTCCACCGCCTCTGCAGCGGCGAAGGCGTCGTCACGGTTGGAGTAATCGGACATGAACTTCCAGTTCTTGGTTGACGATGCGTCGACCGCGGTCGCGCCCGCCAGCGATGTTATGAAGACCAGAGAAGCCAAAGCGGCTGCGCCTGCAAACTTGGCCGCCCCGGTCAGTTTTTAACTCGGGTTTTTCTCATATCATTCCTCTCTGATAATTTCCCCATCCGGCATGCCGCAGTTGCTCTTTTAATGCGGCTGCCGCAGTTGTTTTGCCTGCAAAGATACATTTTAAAGGTAATTGTTCAGCTCTACATTCTGCGCCCCACCTCCTTGCAAATCTTATCGACACAACATTAACAACGCCTGCCGATTTTTTACAGGGTTTTTTCGTAAGTGGTCAAAATATTTACGAAAAGGGTAAAACGAAGCAATGCACCAAGCTTTCATTTTACGTTTGCGGTTTTCTTTTTTAAAGGCAAAAATGAGCAGCCGTCACACATTTGCGCGTTTGCCGCTCCGCAGTGCGTAAAAATAGCCGGCGCGGGCGAGTTTTGCCCGTCCGCGCCGGCTTTGCAACTTATTTTACTATGGGAACAAATTTATTGCCCGCCGCAAAATCGCGGCGGGCAATGAGGAAGGTGAAACATATAAGCAGGATGTCCCTGTGTTATATATCGCGTATGAGCATTTTATGCGCCGCGGCCCGCAAGCCGCGGCGCAGAACGGGTAAGCTGGCGTGTTACTCGCCGTCTGCCTGAGCCTTCTTTTTCCGCTCGAGCACGAGCGCCGTTACGTACAGGCCCGCCGAGGCAAGCACTGCCACGCCGGCTATCACGTCGAGCGCGATGAGCATTCCCTGCCACCAGGGCATGTAGGGGATCTGGCGGGTATTTGCCGAATATCCGTTCATGCCGGCGCTGAAGTTGCACACAACGTACAGTATGCGGTGGCAGGATTCGCGCAGGTTGTTTGCAAACCGTGCGCTCGTTCTGTAACTGTCGAGCGAGCTTTCGGTGCCGGTGCCGTCGTACAGGTTGGTGCCGTTCATTATGCCGTCGTAATAGGTCATGTAAGAGGCGCCGTTGCCCGATGATGCGTCGGTTATGGCAAAGCCGTCGAAGTCCCATTCGTCGCGCAGAATGTTCTTCATAAGTTCAGAACTTGCGCTCGTCCACACGCAGCCTGCGCGGTTGAAGGACGTCATTGTCGCGTGCGCGTTGCCTATAGAGGGGCGCATTGCCAGCTCGAAGGGAAGCAGGTAAATTTCCCTTGCAGACTGTTCGTTGAGCCATATTCCCACGCCGTTGCGGTTGGTTTCCTCGTTGTTGAAGGCATAGTGCTTTACGTATGCCACAACGCCCACAGACTGCATGCCCTTTATTTCTGCCACGGCGGCCATGCCCGACAGATAGGGGTCTTCAGAGAAATATTCGTGCGCGCGGCCGCCGAAGGGCGTGCGGTGAATATTCACGCCGGGGGCGTACAGGCCCTCTATATCGGAGAATATCGCGTCGTCGCCGAGCAGTTTGCCTATGCGCTCTATGATGTCGTCGTTGAAGGTCGCCGCCCACACGCCCTCGCTGGGCAGGCAGTAGCCCGTGACCGAACCAACCACGCTGGTGGGGCCGTTTTCGTCCACGGTGGCGGGCTTGGTTATGCTGGTGACCTCGTTGGTCTTGTGATAGCCGTCCGCCACAAGCTTGGCCTGTTCGGCATAGGTCATCTGGTCAAGCACCAGTTCCCACCTTTCGTCATCGTAGTCTAAGCCGCGCATGCTGATAAGCTGGGTGCCGGTGTTTACGCCATAGTCGGGCATGGTTGAGCCGTCCTCTTCAAGCGCGTTATTGCTCTGAAGGTCGCGCTGCATGGTCTCTGTTGCAATGGAAAGAGTGATGGCCTCGTCGGGGAACGTGCCCTCCCAGTCGCTGCGCGAAAGGTATGTAACGCTGTTGGTGCCGCTGCCTTCGTACCTGTTTACGTCGGCAAAGTCGAGCTGGTTGGTTATGGGGTTGCCCGTTTCGGACGATTTGCTGAAGATCTCGGTGTCAACATCGCTCTGCCTGAGTATGACTGCGGCAAGTTCTGCATTGCCGGCAGCGTCCATGCCGTCGTCCTCATCATATCCCTTTGCGGCGAGTATGTTGTTTACCGCGTCGTGCGAGTCCTTTGCCGCGGTCAGGTAATAGTCGCCCTTATCGAGGATATACGTCTGCGCGTCCTCGGAATCGTAGCTTCTCAGCTGTTCCTTGGATATGGTAATGGTTACGTCTGCATCGGCGCCGGCGGCTATGGTATCCGTCTTATCGTAGCCCACAAGCTCTACCGAGGCCTTTTCCACACCGCCATCGGTATAGGGCTTCTGAAGGTATATCTGCACTACCTCCTTGCCGGGAACCTGCGAGGTGTTTTTTACGTTGAGCGTAACGGTGTAGCTGTTGCCGTCTTCGCTTTCGGCCACGTTGAAGTTGCTGTATTCAAACGTGCTGTACGAAAGGCCGTAGCCGAACGGGTAGGCAACGTCTGCCGAATAGTCGTAATCGCCGACCTTGTCCCTGTCCATAACGACGTCTTCGTAGCGGGTCTCGTAATACCTGTAGCCCACATATATGCCCTCTGCATATACGGCATAGTAGCGGTTTGTGGTATTTATAAAGTCAAATTCCCTATAGTTGGTATACTGCTGGGTAAATCTCTTGCCCGAATTTGCCGCCCACGTTGCCATTGCGGGGGAGGAGAAGTTGTCCTTTGCAAAGGTATCCACCGTTCTGCCAGAGGGATTTACTTCGCCCGTGAGCACTTCGCCTATGGCGTAGGCGCCGTGCGAACCGGTATTGCCTATCCACAGGCAGGCGTCTACATCTATGGCGTCGCTGAACATGAAGTCCATCTGCAGCCCCAGGGCGGTGTTTACCAGCACGATTATTTTATCGAACGTGCCCGCCTCCTTCAGGTCGGTGAGTTCCTCTAAAAGATCCACTTCGGTGGCGGTGAGCGAAATGTAGCTGCCGTCTATGCCGTCGCTGCCCTGCGCGGTGGAGTCCGTACCCTCGCCGCTGTTTCTGGCAATGGTGACTATGGCGGCGTCGCCGAAGTTTGCATAGCTATCCTTTACATTGTCGGGGTATATGCTGTAGGGGGCCTCGTTCTGAACATATCCGTTGATGTTTACCCCGCGGCTGTATTCCTGATAGGTATCCGAGCGGTAAAAGTTCCACAGCGTTTCGTTTACGTTGAGGGCGCCGTCCCTTTCGAGCGCGTCTTTGAGCGTTGCATACGAGGACGTGGAACCCGCCGACGACGAGCCGGAAGTTGCATAATTGAGGTTGGCAGAACCCTGCGCAAACAGGCTTACGTTGCTGCCGCTTGCAAGCGGAAGCGCGCCGCCTTCGTTTTTGAGGAGCACTATGCCCTCGCTCTCCACCTCTTCGCACAGCTGCTCGTAGGCAGATTTGAGTTCGGCCTCTGTCGAATACGTCTTGGCAAAGTATTCGGTATCCACCTCTTCGCCGCCCTCTATTTCAACAGTCCTGTAAGGCACTATATTCAGCGCGCTGTTCACCATAGAGGCGTTCTGCCAGCCGGCTATGCTTACTGCAACAAACAGCGCAAGCACGGAAGATGATATGGCGAAAGCCGTTTCGCCGAATTTGTGTGTAAAGGGGAATTTCATGCGTTATCCTCCTTTATCAGGGGAGAAAGTCCCGATTTTGTAAGTATGCCAGCCGCAAGCGATATGCCGAAGCAGAGCACGCCGAAGATTATGCTGAGCACAAAGCCCGCAGTTACAGGCGTGGGGTCTATGCTTACGAGAAGGTTGGTTATGTAGTTGATATCAAAAACTATAAAGCGCAGAACAGCGAACAGCCCCACTGCCGCCGCAAGATATTTGACAATGCGAAGGTCAACTACAAGCGCCGCAACGCATATTACAAGGTAAACTATGTAACTTGCGGTGACGGCCCCGTCGAGTTCGGGCGTGAACTCGGTTACGCCTGTGCTGAGGTAGATTATCAGCGCGGCAAGCCCGCAGGCGAACGCGCCGAGCATGAGGTAGTAACCTACCCCCTTGCCCTTGAAAAACGCCTTTATTTTATCCATTTGCCACCTCTTTTATCAGCGTATGTTAGAGGTAACGGGCTCCCATGTGAGTTCGGTGCCCGAATATATGGTTATGCAGTCCACAAGGGGCGCCGTTGCATTCTGCGAGCCGCCCGTACCCCTGTTGTCGTTGGTAACTTCAAGGCGGATGACGTTTTCACCCTGATTGAGCGAAATGTTGCCCAGAGTAAATTCCGTAAAGGTACCGTATTGGGTAGTGCCCGTGGCGTTGAACAGTATATTTATGTCGCTATAGTTTATGGCGGTGCCGTTTACCGTTACGGCGAAATCTTCGGGGGTGAGGGTGAGCGTTTCGCCGCGGCTTACAAAGCCGTCGTACAGGCCGAGGCTTATGGTGAGCGTAGCGTCGGTCACGGCCTCTGTGGCATTTATTTCAAAATACAGATATTCGCCCTGCATATACAGGCTGCCCATAAAGTAGCCGTTGCTTGCCGTGCCCGTTGTGTCGGGAGTGATGGCGTCGGGGCCGTACGAGTCGTCCGAATAGCCGAAGAAGTGCCTATCCTCGCCGGTTTCCGGGTCGGTGAGGTCTGTATATTCGGCTTCGAATACATATCCCTTATCCCAACCTGCATACAGAGTGAGGTTTTCGTTCAGCGTGGTGCGCGAATATGCCTGAGTGCACTCTTCGTCAAGGTACCAGCCGTTGAGCAGATATCCGTCCCTTACGGCGGCAGAAGAACCGGGAAGGGTGACGAGCATGCTGCCCTTATCAAGCGATTCGCGCCTGAATATGCCTGCGCCGTCATAGTTCCACATATAGGTAACTATCACCGAATTTTCATCCACCTCTATCCAGTTTGCATATACGGTGGTATCTTCGGTTATGGGAGCAGAAAAGTCGAATGTCTCTTCAAAATTGCTGTCGGCATACCAGCCTTCGAACAGGTATCCGCTGCGGGTGGGCTCTTCGGGCATTTCCACCGTTCCGCCGGGGGCCACCTGAACAACTTCGGTTTCGGTGCCGTACAATACAAACGTTACATCAAGCATATTCTGCGTCCAACCGGCATAATAGGTTACGTTTGAAGTTATTGCGGCGGTAAAGTCTACCTCGTTGCCCTCGGTGCAGGCGGCATCTGTAAACCAGTCGTCAAAGGTGTAGCCGTCGCGGGTGGGGTCGGCAGGTTTTGTGGCGGTGCCGCCCTCGCGCACCTGCTGCGTGGTTGCGGCGGGGGCGCCCTCGTAGTTATAGTTGTATGTTACGGTGTATGTTGCAGCGTCGTCCGAGCAGGCTGCGGCTATTGCCACGCCCGAAAGCAGGGCGAACGATGCCGTTACGGCAGCTATTCTTTTTAACCAGATTTTCTTCATAAAAAATAAAAAGCTCCTGTTATGTTTTATTTAATCAGTTAGGCATTACCGCGCGGCAACGCGCGGTAATGCCCTGAGCTGACTTTATGCGTTATGCATTACTTATTTGTGCGCTTTCTGTTTACAACTACCGCTGCAACGGCTATCACGGGAACGGCAACGGCAAAGCCTATAAGGCCGTTTACCGCAGAGCCGCAGCCCGATTCTTCAGCGGCGGGAGCCGATATGGCGAGCGTTGAAGTGGTGCCGTCTGTATAGGTTACGGTTATGGTGTCGCCCGCTTCGTTGATGGTCACGTTTTCAACGGTCTTGCCTGCCTCGGCTTCGGGCAGCTCTATCGTGGTAGTGGTGCCGTCTGTATAGGTGACAACTATGTCGCCTTCAACAAGCTCTACCTTGGTTACGTTGTTTGCAACAACATTTTCACCCGTTACCGTTATGGTATAGTCGAACAGATATACAGATTCGCCTGCCGTCGCCTTTACGGTGAACGAATATGTGCCCGCCGTGGTGGCCGTGCCGGTTATTCTGCCGTCCGCTGCGAACGAAAGGCCTTCGGGCAGGGCGCCATCGACTATTTCCATAGAGAATTCGGTGATGCTTTCAGGTAAAAGAACGTAAGCGTTTACCGATTCGCCCGTGTCTATGGCCGAAATATCGCTGCTCATGCTCATTACAGAGTCAACTTCTATAGTCAGGTCAACGGTCATTGCTATCCAGCCGTCTGCCGTTATCGAAACGGTTACGTTGAACGTGCCGCTTTCAACGGGAGTGCCGGAGAGAACGCCGTCCGCAAGGGTCATGCCCTGGGGAAGGGTGCCCGCCGTGATCTCCGTAGTTATGTCGTGGTCGGTATAGTAAGAATCTGCAAGTATCCTGGTTTCGGCAAGTGCCGTGCCCTGGGTTGCATCTATGGTCTCTTCTATATCCCTGTCGGTTATGCCGTTATATGTGCCGGCGCTGTTTGCAAGCTCATACAGGTAACGCTTTACGGCAAGGCGCGCGCAGTACCACTGCTCGTCGTCGCTTTCGCCGTTTATAAGCACGCTGTTGCTCTCTTCGTCCCATGTGCCGGAGAGGCCCCTTGAGCCTGTGAAATCGGTTTTGCCATAGCTGTTGAGGGTGTACGTGCCGGAGATCCAGCCGCCGCCCCAGCCGTTTGCAAGGTCGCCGTCTTCAAGTACTGCGCCCGCACGGATAAGGCCGTCTGCCGATTCCTGGTTGCGGATCATGTCGGTTACGGTGAAGCCTTCCCAGCCCCACTCTTCGCGTGCAAGACCGCTCATGAGCTGATAGTTGTGGCCTGCATATACGGCGCCGATACGGCCGTATTCGTTCATGGTTGCAGATGCGCCGCCCTCCTGCATGGTCATGCGGAATGCGGGCATGTAAGTTTCGCGGATGACCTGTTCAGAGGCGTTTACGCCGTGCCAGGTTGCGCTGTTGGGAGCCTGATCGTACAGGCCGAAGTGCTTGATATATACCGCTATGCCGCGCGACTGGGCGCCGCTTACTACTGCCGCGCCGATGTAGCCGCTGAGCAGACTATCCTGCGAGTAGTACTCTGCAGAACGGCCGGAGAATGCGCTGCGGTGAATGTTTGCGCCGGGGCCGTACCAACCCGTGCAGTCGAGCATGAGCAGCATGTTGCCTGCCATTATGCCCTGGCGTTCGGCAAGTTCAACGTTCCATGTAGAGGCGATCATCGGTTCGAATGCCCAGAAGAAGTTGTTGAACATGTGGTTGGGGCCGTTTTCGTCGCTGGTTTCAAGCTTGCCTATAGTGTCTATTGCAAGCGTGCCGTGGTAGCCGTAGTTGAGAATGACTGCAAACTCTTCCCACGTCATCTGGTTGAGGAATGTATCCCAATCTGCCGAATCCCATGCCTTGCCTGCCATGTCTGCAAGAACGGTTGCGTACATGCCGTCTTCGCCTACTACGCCCGCGCCCTGCGTCCAGGTATCGGGTATGCCGTTGGGATTGCTCTCAAGGAAGTAGTCGTAAGGGGTCATGAAGTCGTCTGCTTCAAAATAGCCCTCTTCACCAAAGTTATCGGCGTCTATATACCTGTACTTGTTGAGAGTGCTGATAGCTTCTTTCGAAAGGGTCGTGGTAGAGTTGATGCTCGTCTCTTCGCTGGCATATGTGGGGCTTGTAGGCTGAGTGCCGTCGAAGTCAGAGCGGGAAAGTTCAACCATTTTGTCGTTTGAGCCTTCCGAAAGGAGCAGGCCGTAGTAGTCGCCGTTCTCTTCGGAGAACCTGTTCTCTATAGCGTTGCCGGAATAGTCGTCGAGGTCGAGGTTGGCGTCTTCGGCAAGGTTAAACTCAAACGAAGCGTAGTCGTCTTCACCAAAGTTCGTGTGCGACGACGAGGTCATAAAGTGTATGGTATAGTCGCCCGCGTCGAGCTCGTAGCCCTTGTGTCCGTCTTCATCGGCGTCGGTGTTGTCGTAGGAGGCGAAGTCCTGAACGTTGAAGGTAACTTCCACTACCTGGGTTTCGCCAGGGGCAAGCGTATCGGTCTTGGCAAAGCCCACAAGGTTGAGGTATGCCTTTTCGGTCTCGCCGGAGGTGTAGGGCATGGTAACGTATGCCTGAACAACTTCCTTGCCCGCAACATCGCCCGTATTGGTAACGGCAACCTTTGCGGTCAGAGTCTCTATCTTTGCGGGGCTGCCTGCCGAAGATGAAAGGTCGGCAGCCGCAACGGTTGCGCCGAGCGCCTCGCCGTTGTTATCGGTTATGCCCTCAAGCTTGAACGAGAAGTCTGTGTACGAAAGGCCGTAGCCGAAGGGATATACCACGTTGTGTGCATACCACTCATCAGCGGTGGCAGCTTCGCCGCTCACTGTGGGGTTAAGCTGGCTTTCAGGCTGGCTTGCCTCGTACCAGTAAGTTTCGTAGTACTTGTAGCCGAGGTAGATGCTCTCTTCATAGTCGTAATATGTAAACTGCGAGGGCAGGTCGCCGAATATATCATTTTCGGTGAGCGTGCCGTTTGAATAGCGGGTAAGCCTTATGTTTGCATATGTGGGGTCGTTGGTGAGGTCGCGCGTCCACTCGTCTACCAACTTGCCCGAAGGATTTATGGTGCCGTTGAGCACTTCGCCTATGGCGTCCATGCCGCCGTCACCCGGCCTGCCTATCCAAAGGATGGCGTTAATGTCTTCGTCGTCCTGCAGGTTGCCCATTTCGAACTGGTTGGCAGAACTGTACAGAACGACTATTTTATCGCACTTTTCCTTTGCGAGCTTAATAAGCTCTTCTTCGCTGTGCATCAGCTGAAGCTCATGCTTGTATTCTACCGCGCTTTCTTCATTCTCTTTGCCACTTTCATCAAATTCTTTGAAATGGTTTTCGTGCGTCCAGCCGGTATCTTCGCCGAGGTACTTTTCGTCCTCGACCTCGCCTTCAAGGGTAAAGGCGTCGCCGTTGACATCGTACCTGGTGTCTATCTGCCTGTCCCTTGCCTCGCCTGCGGCGCCGCGGCCGATAACGATGACTGCAACGTCGCTGTAAAGATCCATTGAATTTTCTGCGGCGGCAGTAAGTTCCGCCTCGCTCATGTAAGCCGAGCTGTCGTTTGCGTAGAAGTTTTCAAGAGTGGGGTTTACCTTGTAGCCGGCATTTTTAAGGCTTTCGGTAACGCTGCCCGAAGTTTCTACAATGTTGTCCTGAGCAACGCCGAGAACGCTCACCCTTGCGCCCTTTTCAACGGGCAGGGTGCCGTCGTTCTTTAAAAGAACCATGCCTTCGCCCGCGATCTCTTTGTTAAGCTCTTCAGCGGCATTCCATGCCTCTTCGCGGGAGTCGAAGTCGGTGACCCAGTTTTCTGCCGAAGCAACAAGGCTGGTGGCGCCCAGGCTCATTGTAAGGGCCACGGCAACCGCAATACCGCCAAGCCTTCTGGCTGTGCTTTTTGTTTTTGCCTTCATGCAAAATTCCTCCTTGTTTTTCGCCATAGAACAAAACAAACCAAGAGGCACACAAATTTTTTGTTTGGGGAAACGTTTTTATTTGGCGCGTGAGCGCCAAATAGGGGTGCACCCCTAAAATTTGTAATATTCTTTCACGTACTGTAATTTTAACACACAATAAATATAAATGCAATTACCAAAACATCTTACTTTTTATAAATTTCATTGCAAATCTTGCATATTTTACACAATTTTTAGTCAATATGCTTAACAATAACCCGATAACTCGATTTTGTTTTTCACCCGCCCCGAGCAGTACATTGCACACACTTATATACCTTTGCCATACTATCTCCCGCAAAGCATATCAACCATTTATGCATATTGTTTATCCATATTCTATTCCCCAATCATTCTCCAATTCATTAAAACAGGAAAAGTGGGAGAAATTTTTGTAAATTTCTCCCACTTTTTTGGTGCCCCGCATGAAAACAAAGTTGAACTTTCAAGTTCTGCAAGGCTTATTGTTTCTTCTTTACCGTTGGCGTTGTATATAATTTTTAAATGATCGTCGTAAAGATAAATGGCGTTCATAAATGTATCTATTATCTTGCGCTTGCCTTCCTGTGTGGTTATGTCTATTTTGCGGAAGTTGGATAGCGCCATTTTAAAATGGTCTTGCGAGAAGATTGGAGCTTTAAGCTGCTCTTTAGCAATCGCGTCGCTTATCTCACGCTTCTCCTTTTCCAGCCCGTCAAGTCGTTTCAATAGCGTTTCCGTCGCGTAGCCCTTCTGCACGGCGTTGACGATATTTTCTATCTCTTTTTCCTTTTGTTTTAACTGCTCCTGCAATTTTGGAAGAATAGTACTTTCCGTGTACTGCAATTCGTACAGCTTTGCCGAAAGCCTTTCAATAATGTCATCGTCTTTTAGGAACTCCATCGTCTTGTAGACTATGAAATCTTCCAGCTTGGTCTTGCTGACTGGCTTCTTTTCGCATTGGTGTTTCTTCTGACGCACACAGGCGTAATAGCGATAAACAACGCCTTTCGTACCGCTTGTTCCTGCCTGAGCAACCATCATTGCACCACATCTTCCACAGAAAAGTTTTGTGGTAAGCAGATAATCCTCATCTGCCGTATGCCTTGCCGGTGCCTTTGAGTTCTTGGCAAGTTCCAACTGCACAGCATTGAATAGTTCTTCCGAAACAAGCGGAGGCACGCTGTTCTCTATAACCACTCCCATATGGTGATACTCTCCGATATAAACTCTATTAGAGAGCATATACCGGATTGCATTGTATCTCAATGCCTTGCCGTTCGAGCGCGTTACCTTGCGCTCGTTCATTATGCGATAGATTTCCTTTACCGTCTTTCCGTCGTTGCATAACTTGAAAATCTCTTGGACAACTGGCGCGGCTTGAGGGTCAATATCGAGTTTGCGCTCATTATTTATAACATAACCGAACGGAACGTTGCCTCCATTCCACAAGCCTTTTAAGGCGTTCTCCTTCATCCCGCGCGTTACCTTTTCGGCAAGCTCAGCTGAATAGTATTCTGCCATGCCTTCCAGAACGCTCTCCAGCAGTATGCCCTCGGAGCCTTCGGCAATCGTCTCCTTTGCAGAGATGACCTTTACCCCATTTTTGCGCAACAGTGCTTTATAGTGCGCGCTATCATAGCGGTTACGGGAAAACCTGTCCAGCTTCCATACAATAATACAGTCGAAAGCGTGCTTATAACTGTCCTTAATCATTCGCTGAAATTCTGGTCGGTTGTCCGTCTTGGCGGTAAGGGCGCGGTCTATGTAGTTGCCGATGACCTGAATATCGTTGTATGTTGCATACTCCATACATTCGCGTATCTGACCTTCTATCGACGCTTCGGTCTGATTATCGCTTGAATAACGGGCATAAATGACTGCTTTCATAACTTCTACCTTTCATAATATTTGGTTTGACATTCTTATAGTTTTTTAAGAATGTACATATCGAGGCTATTTGTATTACTTCTTCCTTGCAACAAAGTTGCGTGTGACTGTATTTGCGCGTTTTACGGGCGGTTTGAAGGGCGCCTTTTGTTCGGAGTGGAGCTTTATAAACTTTTTTAAACGATTCAAAATGCGCTCTCTTGCGTGAGGAAAGAGCACGCTATCGCGGTACTCCGCTACGGTCTCATATCACTCGCCTTTGCAAAGTCGCTGAATATTTATGCAGTTTGGCTTTGCGTCTATGCGTCTGTCTCTTTGATGATATGTTAGTTTTTTGATATAAACGGGAAGTTACTTAATATTCCATAAAATAAATGAAATTGCTATAAACGACAACGGGATCAGCAGTACAGTCAAAACCTCAATAAAATTATTTTTCTTGTCTGTCGCTGTAAAGTCATACGGTTCTTCCCATAATTTAGTTTTAGTAAGAACGATATATACTATCCAATATATACACGAAGGAATTGCAACAATCGCTGTCCATATATCATTACTTAAATCGATTTGCCTTTCAAAAACTACAAAACTCAACAAAGATACTATCGGGCAAACATAATGAAAAATTATGTTTGCCTTTTTGGGATTAAAACCTGGCTGAAAGTCGTCCTCTGTGATTGCAATCTTCTTCCCATTGCCGAGAAAGACAATGAATATAAACATTGTGGCTACAAGTCCACAGGTTGCAATATATCGCAACCCCATTACAAATTCCGGCACCGTTTCACCGGAAACTATACTGATTGTCAGATATATACAACAAATTAAACTTACAATTAGCGATAAGAAATTTTGTAAATATGTATAGTATTTTAGTATATTCAGTTTGTCCTTAATATGTACAAGTGCGTATAATTCACAACCTGAAATTACCAAGTTCAGTATAAGCGCCACAATAAGCATAAGTTTCATAATAAGTGTTACCTGTAAATTTTTTTGCTTTATATATATTTTTTTGCTTACTCCTGTACCGCCAATATCGCACCACGATAAGCTCGTTTTAAATGAGTTTTAATCAGTTGCTCGTCATATTTTAACGAATTATTTGCAATCATACTTGCATAACCGTGAGCAAATAAGAAAACAGTCAAAAAGATTTTTTTCACCTGCTCCTTGCTTTCGCCAATTGCCCCTTGCATTGTGGAAATAACAGGCATAAGCTCCTCGGCATCTATCATCTCAACCAGTGTTCTTCCTGCAAAATTATTGGATTGAAAAAGGAAACGAAATAATTGTCGTTCTTCAATTGCAAATCGGATATAGTTTAGTCCAATGCCCAGAATCACGCCGTTCTGTGTATCTTTAATGGTCGTAAGGTATTCAGAATGATAGCAGTCTGCTTTTGCATATACCGTCTTTTTCAATTCTTTAATCGTTGCAAAATGGTACATAATAGGTTGTGTAGAACAACCGAGTTTTTTTGCGACTGTCCTCACATTGATGTTTTCAGCACCCATTTCCCGTACAACCTCAAAAGCAGCGTCAACGACCATGTCTTTTGTAATTTTTACTCTCGGCGGCATTAGAATCTCTCCTTAATTATAATATATGTTATATAACATGCATTATAATTATTTTTTTTGATTTGTCAAGAGCCTGTGACAAACGAGAGGCGTATCTAACACTTTTCAGTGTCAAAACACCTCGTCTATGGCATCCTTGAATTGTTTGTACAACATTGCGGCTTCTTTGTCATCTTTAAGTTTTTCAGTCAATTTATCGTCAAACTCGCATACTTTGTCCATCAACTGACTGTATTTGTTAGAGGCGCGCACGCTTTCATAAGTACCGCGCAAACCAAAGCACATTTGCTCAATTGCAGATTTCATAGCAACTCCTGACAGTTTTTTATATATTATATAGCTCTAAACGAGCTAAGCCAATAATTTTAGCTCAATTCATGGTAATATTTAGGCATGATAATATTCAAAGAAAGACTTAAAGAGTTGAGAATTGAAAAGAAACTTTCACAGGCAGAGCTTGCAAAAGAGCTGAACGTGAGCCAGCGAAGCATAAGCTGTTGGGAGACGGGATTCAGAGAGCCCGATTTTGCAACGTTGGAACGAATTGCTGTATTCTTTGATGTAACTACTGACTATCTCCTTGGTTTAGGGGACTAAAAAGCTAAGAAAATGTCATTATGAAAAAGTTATTTATAATCGGCGGTCCTATGGGAGTGGGCAAAACGGCCATCTGCCAAAATATGAAAAATAAGTTGGATAACTGCGTTTTTCTTGACGGGGACTGGTGTTGGGATGCCCATCCGTTTCTGGTAACAGAAGAAACGAAAAAGATGGTAACGGATAATATCTGTTTTCTGCTCAATCAGTTTATTCATTGCTCAGCCTATAAAAATATAGTGTTTTGCTGGGTTATGCACGAGCAGTCTATAATCGATACCATACTTGCCCGTTTAGATACGACTGATTGCAAAGTCCATACAATATCCCTGATTTGCTCTCCCGATACTCTTGTATCTCTCTTAAAAAAAGACATAGCTATGGGTATTCGTTCTGAAGACGTTATCGAACGTAGTCTTAGCAGATTGTACTCTTTCAATGGGATTAACACAACTAAAATTCAAACCGATAATCGAAGCATAGACCTGATTTCGGATATGATTATATCCCTTTAACCCGATAAAACGACAAAAAATTACAAACAAATGTTTATATTTCTATTGACATTGATAGCTTTATATGATATAATGCGAGAGTACGGGCGGATATGTTGCCTGTGCTCTTTTTCCGTACCTTTGAGTACGGATACTCTCCCTTTAAGAGAGGGTTAGCGCAGATATGACTGCGCCGCAGAGCGCAAAGCTCTGTAAGGATTTCAGCGCAAGATGCGCTGCACCCGAGCCGTCTGAAAGACGCGCCACGAAAGGGTTTTGTAAGCGTACAATTTTTACGCGCAAAACCTCTGGTCGTCTTTCTTCGAGCGAAGACAGGCTTATTTTGTGTTACAGTTTTTTCGAAATAAGTCGTTATCACCTTCGTTCGGAAAAGATGTGCGATGAAAGGCTTTTATTGTTGTACAATTTTTTAGCGAACAAGCCTAAAATATCTCGCATTTTTGGACGCGCCTTGATGGGGTTTTTTAGCGTACAAATTTTCAGATAACCGAGGCGAAAACAAAAGTAAATAAACCGAAAATTACATAGAATGGCTAACCACCATAGAGCTTACAGCTAAACAAGGTTTTAAGTCGGTGATCGCGTTACAAGCATCAGCGGCTTTTTTGCGTTCTTTTTTAGGCTATCAAGCCCATGATTTTGCTAGTGGGTAAAGATAAATAAAACAGATCAGGAGATGAAAAATGAACAAGCAAACGACAATCAGACCGCCGTAAATCAGACAAGCAAACGGAAATTACTGAGCAATCAAAAGTCTGATTTTGGCAAGCAAACTTGAAGGCATTATTGATACTTCTTCTACTTCGTGGGTTCGAAGTATAGCTCACTATACTTCGCAAGCGAAGTACCGTTCGCTTTGCCGAGGGCTTTTAACACAAAACAACGGCGCAAGCAGGGTTTCCCTGCGCAAGCGCACCGCATTTGCGCATACCTGCGCCTCAGTAGGTGAAGGTGGCGCAATTATGTAATCGAGAGCGTTTTAAAATTGCGCCATCGAGGGCAACGCCCTCAAATCACGAAAAATATCGGCGACACCAGCCGAGATTTTTGTGAACTTATACAAGGAGGTAAAAATTATAAGCTACTTAGTTTGTCACATGGAAAAATATCACAAGACGGACATTGCGCCCGTCGAACAGGAGAACGAACGAGACGAAAACTATCTTGCAAACAATCCGCAGATAGACTGCACTCGCACTCGGAACAATTACAATGTTATTAAGCGACAATGCTCCTACACGCAGCACATTAACCGCAGAATAGCGGAACTCGACTTGCCTACAAAAGTTCGCAAGGACGCAGTTCTGATGTGTTCCTTTGTCGTGGGTTCGGACAGAGAGTTCTTCAAAAATCTGTCGGCACGGGAACAGGAAAAATTCTTTGCGGATTGCACCCGCTTCTTTGCGGACAGATACGGTGAGGAGAATATTATTTCCGCCGTAGTCCACATGGACGAAACTACGCCGCATTTGCATCTGAACTTAATCCCGATTGCAGACGGCAGGCTCTGCGCCAAGCAACTGTTTGACCGCAAGGCGCTGCAATCCTTGCAGACAGACTTTCATTCTGTCGTGGGTAAGAAATGGAACTTGCAACGCGGCAAGGAAGGCAGTATCGCAAAACATCTTGACACAATGTCGTACAAGGTCAAAAAGATGAAAGACGAAGCCGTAGCCGCCATGTTGCAGGCATCCGAGGCCGAAAGGCGAAAAGAAGCCGCAGAGCAAAGCCAAGCCCACGCGAAACAAGTCACGCATGAGCTCGAAGAAAAACGTGAGCAATTACAACGCGAAGTTGCTCCTCTCCAAGCCGCAGCGGACGTTGCACAGGAATACAACGCAGGAAAACGTAAGCCGAACAAGAAAGACGTACCTGCACTTGCCGCTGACAACGCACGGCTCAGACAAGAGCTTGAATACAGCATAAAAGATCAGCACGACGTCTTTCAGCTCTATCAAAAGACCGAGCGAGAGAGGCTGTCGCTCCAAGAGGACGCCAAGACTTTGAGAGAGCTACGAGAGCAAGCGCCGGACAAACTTCGGGAAGCGTTAGCAACTGTCGAGAAAAGAAAGGCGGCAAAGCGCTCGTCACCTTTCAAATCGTCGGGCAACGGTTGGAGCAAGTAAAACTGAATAACCGCTAAAAAGGAGGAAAACGTATTGAACAGAATACATAATTACGGGGAATGGCGAGAAAGAAACTAGTTCATACTGACTTTGATATTCCTGATTACCAAATAGAATCTCTTGCGAGAGTTTTGTTACCGCAAATCAGGGCATATCTTCTGTCCGAACAAGGACAAAATGACTATGCCGAATGGTCGGCAAGTCGACAACTGAATACAAAACTTAATAATAATTTATCCCTTTAAAAAGTACAGGGAACGCCGCTATATAAGTTGCGGCGAGAGGAAATCGCTGAAAGTTGCGGTATATAAGTTAGTAAAAATCGAAATTATCGAGTTACGCCGTAGAAGAAAAAGACTATGATGATAAAAACGGCGAGGCGGGCAGAGCGAAA
>ERZ1090869.317-NODE-317-length-26452-cov-22.750957_pt1 | contig 26452 bp, 36 predicted proteins | sample MGYA00478474_ERZ1090869 | MGnify/ENA primary metagenome ERZ1090869 (study PRJEB33644, sample SAMEA5815748) | chicken gut metagenome | biome: Chicken; feature: Gastrointestinal Tract; material: Caecum | place: Ireland | collected 2019-01-01 | study: A study of the... | reverse complement strand
AGCCGGGGCTGGTCAATGGTCATGCGGACCCGCTTGATGGTGTCCCCGAACACGGGGGCGTAGCGGCGGAGAGCGCCCAGGGCATAGAGCCGCATTTGGGGATTGCCCACGGCGGACACGGGGACGCCCTTGCCGTGCTTGTAGTCCACGATGCTGAGGAGGTCACCGCCGATGATGCAGCAGTCACAGGTGCCAAATCCCTCTGGGACATAGTCGGAAAAATCCACCCGAACCTCCACGGCCACGGTGGGAGCCGTGTCATAAGCCATGACCTGCTCGGAGATATGTTCCAGATAGGAGTCAGAGGTCTTGTCCATCTCCGGGGTATAGCGGGGGGCTTTCTTCAATTTATTCAGGCGGGTGTTGTAGGTACGGGTACTCATGGGGGTACATTTCTTGAGCACCTTGAGTTCACAGATTGCGTGGGCCAGACGGCCCTCCTCCGCATACTCACTGGTGCGTTCCGGCAGTCCTTCCTCAAAGCGGGGGGCCGCCGTACAGTTGAGCCACCGGGACGCAGAGGACGCAGAAAGCAAGGCGTGTTTCTCAGGAGGCATGGGGTACCTCCTTAAATCTGCGCGCCCAGGGCCCGGAGTTCCGTGGCGAAAGCGCCATACTGCTCAGGCTGAATCTGGGTAATGGCCTGCACACCGTAGCGGCTCAAGAGCTGGAGAAGCTGCTGCATCTTGCCGGCATCCACCAGAGAGGCCCCCGCCCGGGAGATTTGATCCAGGGTGTAGTTGGGCGCAGAGCTGACAGGGACAGCGGGAGCGGCGGTGTTACCAGGGGCGGCAGAGGTGGGGCCAACAGGCTGCGCAGGAGCTGTCATACCCACGGGGGCGTGCGCAGGGTTGACGGGTGCGGGGGCCTCCACAGGAGCCGCCACAAGAGCGGGGCCAACGGTGGCCATAGAGGCGGCGGGGGCGTGCCCCGAAATAGCATCCGCCAGCTTGTTGATAGATGCCGCCAGCTCAGGGGCCTCAATTTTCACGATCATTTCCAGCATAGTTTTTGTCCTCCTTCGTATTTTCTTTGCAGTCGCATTTTTCGCCAGGGTCTAAATGCGCCCCACAATCGGGGCAAATGTGATAGTACGGCAAGTGTCATCCCTCCAACACAGAAGACCAAAAGGCATATCGATTCATCACTTGCTTGGTAAATGCGGTTTGATATACTCCGCTCTCCCACATCTGCTGGGCGCCGCTTTGGCCGCAGTTGTAGGCCATTAAAGCCTGCTCGGTTAGATCATAAGTGCCCAGGTACTGGGCAAGGATCTTGACTCCCGCCTCAATGTTTCCGGTGGGCGTCATGGGGTCAATGCCCTGTTCCAGGAGCCATTCATGGTTGACCTCGTTGATTTGCATGAGGCCGTAATCCCCTGTACCGCTGACAGCGTCCGGGTCAAAGCGGCTCTCCACGTCGGCCACCGCCAGGGCCAGGGCGTATGGGGTTCCATACTTCTCGCAGCACGCCTGCATGGTCTCCTGGAGGTCGTAGGCCAGGAGATTCCCATCTGTTACAATGTCATCTCGCACAGTAGCCGCCCTCAGAGGCTCGGCAGTCTCCGCCAGCATGGTTTCCTGCGGAACGTCCAATGCGTGCTTGTCCGTTTTCACGGCACTCGCCCCCACACAGCAGCCGGCAACGAAAACCACAGCGCCAGCCAGCAGTGCAAGGACAACAGGGCGGTAATCAATACGATGTACTCGGCGGGGTCTGCAAGTCGTGGGACTGGATTCATAGTCCATGGTGTTCACCTCCTTTTTTGAATTGCCCACACCCCTCTCCAGTGGTAGAATCATCACACAGGGAGGAGGTGAAATTGATGAATATAAAATCTGTGTGTTCAGCTCTTGGGCCCCTATATCGAATAGAAGACCGTGACGGAGTTCCCTCTATCGTCCGTCGTATAAGCGATAGCCTCGAATTTGAAGTCACCGGGCCGTTCCGCCACGGCCGCATGACGGTCAATTTGTGGCTTATGTCGCCCCATCGTGAATTGCTTGCAATTTATTCAGGTATAGCCACTGAGGGCGATCTTGCGGACACACTCGGATACCTGTCTTTCAGGTATCAAAATCTGAAAGGGAAAATCCAGGTCGAACGCGAAGACTCGATACCAGGACAGCCAACTCCCGCCGGCTAGGTCTGAGCCGCTCAAGGATTTCATAGAATTCATCCTTGATTTCTTCAGGAGCAATCAGTTCAAAGCGCCGCCACGTATCATCCCTCGTCGCAGGGTCATAGTGCGGGGCAATGCCTTCTGTCCGATCTGCTCCAGGCTGCCGCCCTTTCAACTCCGCTGTAAGGGCGGCAACTTCTTTCGGGGTTCCGCCGATTGTGATTTGCATTGTGTTTACCTCCTGTTAAAATATTCTCGCATAGCGCCCTCCAGCGCCGTGCGGGTTTGACTTTCTCGTGTAGCCCTATCCTCCTTTGATAGGGTTGGGCGGTACACCACGATGGTGGCCGCTCCAAAGACCATGGTTTTTTCCATGTAACCTGGTTTTGTGGTTGAGGGGCTCCAGGTTGTCATTGTGTTCCGCCTCCTTTGTCCAGTGTCTTTTAGGACACTATTCCATCTCTTTAAGTAGCCAAAGGTTTGTTGAGCCGGACAGTGAGGAATACGGTATTTTTGCCGTCCATGCTGTCCGGCTCAACCACACCCTCCTCGACTTCCCATGGTTCCCACACGATTGCACCACGGTGGCGTAGTTCGTCACATAGTGTCGTTTTTCCGGTAGGTACGTGCTGGCCGTCAATGATGATAACGGCACCGGTCTCAATAGCGCATTGAACCAGGCGTTCCTGATTCGGTGTTAGAAGGTCAACCATCTGTTTCACCTCCACCTTTTGTTGCGTTTACGCGACAAGTTGGCTAAAAAAAATGGATTTTGCCTCTTCCGCAGTCAAACCTAAAATACTAACCAGCAAATCGGCGTCTTGAATAGTGATCGGGCAATTCCCGGCAATTTTTCGGTAAAATGTGCTTTTGTGAATGCCCATTTTGTCCGCAACAACGGGGACTGACATTCCTCGCTCCACTATTTTCCCTCGCAGTTTATTCGTATCCACCATGTTTTACACCTCCCGCCTTTTGTTAATGTTGCATTTACGCTACAAAAACTGTACCACACATCTCCCTCCTTGTCAACACCGTTTTCGCATATCCGGGACTTTTTATCCATTCTACACTCTTTGTGTTGCAATTATGCGACTATAATGGTATAGTGATACTCAGAAGGAGGCGAGATAAATATGACTATCCATGAGCGCATTAAGTCGCGCCGTAAAGAGTGCCAGATGTCTGTAGAAGATGTGGCCAATGAATTGGGAGTCTCCCGTTCAACCATCTATCGATACGAGTCATCTGAAATTTCAAATATCGGTATCGACAAGATAGAGCCCCTAGCCAGAGTGCTTCATACTACACCAGAATATTTGATGGGCTGGACCGAGGACCCAATCGACTACAGCGATGGAGATCTGATTGCTGAAATTCCCGGCTGTTATGTTGAGGCGTGTGAGGGTGATATCAAGCATGCGTACGCAATGATGCAGGCTGTTGATAAAGATAATCGGGGGACGCATGTAAAAGAGAGTTGCGCAAACAGAATACGAGCCGGGTTGTCAATGAGGGGAATGACTCAATCTGATTTGTGCCGTATAACGGGAATCCCCAAAAGCGCAATGAGCCAATATTGCAACGGCGGGCTAGTTCCTCGCCAGGATCGCACTTTTCTGATTGCCTCTGCCCTCAATGTTTCCGAAGCCTGGTTAATGGGGCTGGATGTCCCTATGGAAAGAAAAACAACGCCCGTCTCCCTGGAAGAAGACGGGCATAATGTAAACGTAGTGAAAATTGCGGGCCGTGATGGTCGATTCATAGAAAAAGAATTGAATGACAAGCAACTGCAAGCCCTTATTGCCTTTGTTGATCTATTGCCAGACGCAAGCGACGATCTATAACCTATGCGTTTTAATGTACTCGGAAAACTGTTTGTAGACCTCCCTCTCCAGCGGGGACACAAGGAATTTATTTCGCTGATATAAAACAGTCATACGATCCGCCCGAAATTGGGCGGCCTTCATACTTATATCACAGAGCTGCGCTATCTGCTCCGGGGATGTTACGCCGCACCCCCACAAAACACAAGCCGGGGCCAATAATCTTGAGGCGAATACATTCGCGGCCTGTTCGACGGGGTTGTCCCAGGATGTTGGCTCTCGGTTCACCAGCTCGTATTTCCCAACATGGCCCAGGAGTATATGCCCGAGCTCATGGGCGGCGGTAAAACGCTGCCGAGGTAGGGGTACCCCTTTGGACACAACGATAACTGGTTTGTCTCCCGCAAAAAAACTAATGCCGTCGTTATCCGGAGGTAAATCTCCGAAACGAACGGCGATTCCAAGTTTTTTACAGATGGCCCCTGGCCTAATCGGTAGTTCGGATATTCCTAAATCTAGAATCAACCTCCATGTTTTGTCTCGCGCATTTTTATAATCTTCGTAATTCATTTAATCACCTCTGCAAGATTGTAGAGGTGAAAACATGCTGTGTCTGCAAGTAAATGTTGGTAAACTTGGGTTCATACTTTTCATAGAGGAGGATAGATAAATGGGAATTGCGCAAAAGCAGAGGCCCAACGGTACGTGGCTCCTATACCTAAGAAAATCCCGCCAGGATGACCCCACGGAGACGGTGGCCCAGGTGTTGGCAAAGCACGAAACCCAGCTCCAGGAGTGGGCGGAGCGGGAACTTGGCGGCCGTATATGTGAGGATAATATATACCGAGAGATTGTGAGCGGGGAAAGCATCGACGCCCGTCACGAGATCAAAAAGGTGCTGGCCCGCATAGAAGACCCAACGGTTTCCGGTGTAGTGGTCATGGAGCCCTCTAGACTGTCCCGCGGTGATCTTGCGGACTGCTCCCGTATAATCGACTCGTTCCGGTTTAGCCACTCCATAGTGGCCACCCCGTATATGACGTATGACCTTGAGAACAAAATGGAACGAAAGTTTTTCAAAGATGAACTGCTCAGAGGCAATGACTTTTTGGAGTACACTAAAGAAATCCTTTTCCGCGGCCGCGTTGCCGCAGTAAAACGAGGCTGCTATATTGGCAATCACCCACCGTTCGGGTATAATAAGGTCAAAGTAGGCAAAGACCACACGCTGGAGGTCAACGAGGATCAGGCACCCGCCGTCCAGCTTGCTTTTAGCCTGTACGTCAATGAAGGGGCCACCCCCTACCAAATAGCCTGTAAGCTCAACGAACTTGGTGTTAAGCCGGCCAGGATTGACAAGTGGAAAAAGGAAAGCGTACGGGTCATGTTACGCAACCCCCACTATGCCGGGTATGTGGCCTTTAACCAAAAAAAGCGCACCCCAGTTTTGGAGTGCGGAGAGATCATCAAAAAAAGACTTGCGCAGCCGGAGGAGGATGTCGTCATTGCTGAGGGTAAACATCCGGCGATTATTGACCGTGCGACGTGGTCAGCCGCCCAGGAGCTAGTGGCCCGTAACCCAAAGGTGGACGGACACAAGCGGTTGAAAAACCCGCTGGCAACCCTTTTATATTGCAAGAAGTGCGGGCACGCCATGGACCTGCACCCGTACAAACACGCAGAGGACAGGTACACCTGCAGGCAGCGTCCGCCGTGCTGTAAGTCGATTAGGGCCTCTGTGCTTTTACGCGCCGTATATACCGCCCTGGCTGAGACTGAACTACCCGCGCTGGAACTCAAAGTTAAAAACGGGGACGGCGACGCCTGGAAGATCCAGCAGCGCCTCCTGGCCAAATTGGAAAAGCAAATGGAAGACTACCGGGCCCAAGAGGAACGGCAGTACGAGTTATTAGAGACTAACCCAAATTATCCTCCAGAGGTGTTTGAGCGTCGAAATAAACAGCTGCGGGAAAAAATGGAGGAGTGCCGGGCGGCAATACACACCGCAAAGGCTGCCATTCCAAAATCGGTAGACTACTCGGAAAAGGTAGCCACGCTAAAGGAGGCTATAGCGGTACTCAGAGACGCAGATGCCTCAGTGGTGGAACAAAACAAGATCCTGCGTGCAATCATAGAACGAATTGAGTTCTCAAGCGTTCCACCCGAAACTGAAAAGCACACACAAATGAGGGGTGAAAAAAACAGCCCTTTCGAGCTGTCCATAACACTCCGTTTGTAATGTCCCAACGTGTATAGCAGGGGTGTGTCAGTTCGTCGGCCTACCCATGCTCTCCATATAATGCCCCTTCTATCGGTTGTTATTTTAACAGGTCTGCCACGCCTTATATATTGGCAGGATAAACAAAAAAAGAGGGCCCCCGCCTGGGGCCCTCTTGCTGTCTTATGTGGTCAGCACTTGGTGGCGTAGTCCAAGCTGATCCAGCCGGCGCCGGACTTGAGCCGGCCCCATTTGCTGGCACCGGGCCCGTTGGACTCCTCCACGATGGTGTACACCCCGGGCTTGATGAAGCCCTTGTTGGCGTAATTGGTGCCGGGGCCGCTGCGGATGCGCAGCTCGGTGACGGACACCTGAACCTTATAGGGCTCAAATTCATGAGTTCCAGACCCAGTGGAGTCACCGGTGCGGGTGGTATAGTCCAGGGCAATCCACCCCTCTCCAGACTTCAATCGGCCCCACTTCTTGGCGCCGGGTCCGTCGGCCTCCTCCACGATGGTGTATACGCCAGGCTTGATAGTGCCCTTGATGGCAGCATCGGTACCGGGACCGCTGCGAATGCGCAGTTCGGTTACCTTCACCGACACAGTGTAGGGGACAGTGCCATGAGAATTGCCGGGCTCACCGGGCTTGGTAGAACCGCCAGAGCAGCCCATGGCCTTGGCCACGTCGGAGCGGAAGGTGTCCATGGACTTACCGAACTTGGGGAACCAGTGCATCACGTCGGCGTGATTGCTGGCAATGCCACGCTGATAGCCCTCGCTGTGGCAGATCACCACCCCGTCGGCCAGGGGATTAAGGTCGTACTGTTTGCACAGCATGGCGGTGAGCTCCACCGCCTCCTGGTACACCTTCTGGAAGTAGCCTGCATCGGTGAGGGCATCCTCACAGATTTCAAATGCAATGTGGGTGTTGTTGGCACTGCCGCCACTGGTGCCGGTGCCGGCGTGCCAGCCTCGGCGGTTCCAGGGCAAGGTCTGGGCGGTGCCAACGCTGCCATCGGCGAACTTGCCGATAAAGGCGTGAGTGCACACGCTCAAGCCGGGATTGTTCCAGTCGTTTTGGTTTCGGTTGGTACCGATCTCCTGGATGATAGCATCCCGGTTGGCCTGGTTTTCAGTGGGCTGCACATAACGTGCCACCAAGGGGTTATTGGCCCCGGTAGAGTGGACCATTACGCCCTTGGGAGTGATGGTGCGTCCCGCTTTGTAGCAGTCGTTGGCGATCAGATAACATTGAATCAGGTTCATTGATTATTCCCCTTCCTTCTTTTTCAGAACATCAATAGCATTGGTAATCACATTGGGAATAGGAACACCCATCAAGCCAGCATTTTCTACCAGAGAAATGACCTCGTTGGCAATAAAGGCGATGCACACGGCGTCACGGATATAGGTGGTGCCAACGGCCAAATCAAGCCGATGTCCAATCAGAACAAAAATGAGCATAGTCGCCTTACGGAACAGGCCCTTGAGGCCGGCGTTACTCTCCAGCGCACCTGTGGACGTCTTGGGCGACTTATGGAAGATACCGGCCACTACCAGCCCGGTGATGTAGTCAATCGCCATACAGATGAGCAGCGTGGTGAGGGCCTCAGACCAGCCGCCGAAAATCGTGGAGACCGCAGCCCCCACCATGCCGATACTTGCGCATACAATATTTTTCATACTCTTTCACCTCGAATTTTTATTAAAGCCTACTTCTTACTCATCATCCATCTCTGCAAGTAATGAAAGACCTGCCTTGTATTCATCCTTGATGTAATGAGAAACAAAGCTCCTGATGGCACTTACCTTCTCGGGGCTGGCACGCTCAAGAGCCAGATTGATGGTGTGTATACAGTGTTTTTTCCAAGCCTCTTCATATGATAATTCCATATTAGCCTCCAATCCAGAAACAGCCGATGCGGTCCGCTCCATACGCTTCAAACCGGGCTTTCCCGGCGATGATGAGGAAGGTGTTGGCGTTCAAATTGGTGGCCTGCACCCCCTGGTTGTTGGCCACCAGCACCTCGGAGCCGCTGCGGCTCACCGTCATGCCGTCCTCGGTGACCTGGGTGGTCATCTCGCTGCCCAATTTGCTCACGGTCAGGCCGTCGGCGTCGAAGGTAAAGCCGGTGGCGGTTTTCACCGTCTCCACCCCCTGGGACAGCTTCTCCTCAATGGCGATCTCCACCTGGTCTGAGGTGAGGGAGAGGCTCACCCGCTGGGACAGGTCGTTGACCGTCTGGTTCAACCCGTCCAGGGCGGTGCTGGTGGTGGTCTCGATCCGGTTGACCTCGGCGGAGATGCCGTTGGCGCTGACCTCCAAGTTGGAAATGCGCTGAATCTGGGATTGCACCTGGGCCTGGATATTGGAGACGGACTCCTTTGCATCATCGATGTCGACAACCACACTATCAATCTTGTTGGACATCTCGCTATCCTTTTCACTGTTGATGTCCGTCAGGGTGCGCCGAGTGCTGCCCACAGAGATTTTGGTGTTTTGCGGGTTTTGTAGATCCAGACCCAACTTCAGGAGCGGGAATACGGCTTCCTTGTGCCCATGCACCTCAGAATTGACCACAACATTTCGGTAGATGCGGAATGACCGGATTTGTGCATCAGTGAAATGAAGATCTGCCGCTGTTACCTCAACCGTCTCAGACAACATAATTCCGTCGTTTTCGAGGAACGCAACACCTTTCGACTGTAGGTTTTTGGCCTCTGTCACATCATCCCAGGTGGTCTTATCCACCGGGGCACAAATCCAACCGTATTTTTCTACAGCGCCCTTGGAGTAGAGAGTGTCGCCGGACTTCACGATGTCGTCTGTGATATCTCCGTCCGGAAGATCTGCAATGGTGAGCACGGTTTCCCTAATGCCATCCGCTGAGATCTTCCCTCCGACAGGGATGATTGCAGAATAGGTCTCGCTTGCATCAGATTTGTTTGACAAGTCAAGCAGATTTTCCCCATAGGTAATTTCCTGCAGGTTTGCTGTATCAAACTCTGATAGGTAGTCAATGTAATTGCCATCCGATTCGTACCGGATGCAGAGGTAGCCTCCCAGGGACGAATTGAACAGCTTTTCTTTCAGGGTTTCCCAGGTGGTGGAATATCCCGTGTTCGACCGGGTGATGTAGTTGTTAGGGTCAGAGACTGTCACTTTGCCCAGTTTGAACCGCTGAAACTCCTGAACCTGCTCATTATGTCGATCAATCAGCCACCCAAGGAAAAAGGCCACGACATTTCCAGATGCCGCAGCCTGGGTGTAAGACTCATCCTCCAAAAAGGCACCTGGGAAATCATAGGGCCGCACGGTGGAGTCGTTGAAATAGGCCATAGCCCCCTCAACATCCACCAGCTTTGAGTTGTAAAAATCTCCGTCGTCATTTGTCATCCGGCCACGAAAAACGACGCCGAACTCATCCGACACCTCAAAAACAGGCGTCAATTTCTTGAGTCTGTCATAATACGGGTGAGTCTTGTGAATGGTAAACGACAGATCTCCAACGGTGTTGACCTCCAGGTTGACCTTTGGGGTGTCCACAACAAGCTCGTCGTCCCTGGGGTCAAGCAGGATATAGCCGTCACACTTGATTTGATACATTACAAATCTGCCTCCTGATATGTGAATGTGATTGTGCCCACCCCAGACACAGTGGCCTTGTTATCCCCCTCAACCAGGCGGACACCAAGATTTTTATGTTCACCTTGACTGAACACGTATGTTGCACCGTCAAAGACAACCTTGGTATTGTCATTGGTACAGCTGACAGTGGGACACACAGACCGCCGGGAGTTTTTGAGGGTGACCGTTGTACCATCGGAGGAGATGGCGGTGGAGACCACCGTCACCTTCTGCTTGAGTTTGTACGGCCTCACCACGGCGGAGACCACAAATTGCCGGAGCCGCTTGGTGGATTGGTACTCGTCCACCGTGGCCCGCCCCTGCCAGTAATAGCCGGGGTCTTTGTCTAGGGTAATCTGACAAGCCAGCCCATTGAGGCGGTTGCTGACCTGTGTTTTCTTGGCCTCCCAGGCGGATTCTGACAGGTCCCCGCCGGGGTGCATGGTGAACGTAAATTTGAGAGTCCGGTCTGAGAATTTGACTTCCCCCAGGGCTTCGGACAGGTCAAGTGACCCGTCCGCCCCGGGGATGTCAACGTATACGGTCTTGGGGGACGCCGGGGAAACCTCAACCTTTGAAAGGATGAGGTTCAGGTCACGATATGAATGGATTTCATTGAACAAAACCCCAGTTTCAATCATTTACCTTCCCCTTCCTTTCTTTTGAGCGAGTTTCCCAAGCTCTCGGTCCATGGGGCCGGCAAGGGCCGCTGCCGCCCTGTCAGGGTCGAATGTGGCCGGTGTACGCATTGCGGACAGAGCCTCCGGGAAGTAAGCCGCCAGCATATCAATGAGCATCTGGAGCAGAGCTGCTAGGTTGTCATTCTGGGCTGCAACAGCGGACTGGATCATGTTCATCAAGGTGGCGGCACCAGAGACCACCTCGGTGCCAGCCTCTCCGCCGCCCTTGAGTGTCCCGGTCTCCTGGTCATATCCCCAAATAGTGGGTTTGTTCATGACAATGGGGTTGTCCATGGCCTTTGCGTACCATTCAATCCCCAGCTTGGGAATTTTGCCTTTCAGCAAATCACCAATCACCCATCCGGATGGTGTGATCCCGAAATGGGGCAGTTTCAGCTTAGGCCAGGAGAACTGGAAATTGAAAAAACCCTTGATCTTATCAATGGCAGCCTTTACCACGTTTTTGGCCGTCTCAATGGGGTTTTTGATGGCCGACAAAACACCGTTCCACACGCTGGATGCAACACTTTTCACGGCGTTAAAACCGCTGGAAACGAGGTTTTTTATGCCAGATACCTTCCCGGAAATGCCGTTTGTGATGGATTTCCAGATATTCAGCGCCCCGGTTTTCACGTCGTTGAAAATGCCCTTGACGATATTGGGGAGGCTCTTTGCGACCGACTTGATGCCGTTTCCGATCAGGTTGATAACCTGCTTGCCAAGGTTGAGCCACTGGAAAGCAATAAAAGCGTCCCAAATAGCCTGGAGAATGGCCGGGAGATTGGCGATAATGTCAGGGATTGCCGCCGCAATACCCTTGAGTACTTCCCAGAGAATTTCCACGCCTTTGGCAAAAATCGTTTGCATTGCCCCTGATATGCCGTTGGCGATGTTGGAGACGATTTTCGGCCCCTCCTGGATGAGGGTGGGTAGCGACGCCATGATCCCCTTTACCAAGCCCAGGATCATGTCCCCAGCTGCGGCCGCAAGCGTGGGCAAATTGTCCCTGATTGCCCCAGATAACTGGGTAAGCATCGGGAGGGCCTGGGCTGCAATCTTCGGGATGTTCTGGGCCAGCGACTGGCCGAATTGCTGCATCAGCTCAACGGCCTTGCCTGTCAGAATCGGGATTGCCTCTGTCACCTTGTCGCCCAGGGTAAGTAGAACATTCCCAAAGCTGTCTCCCAGGCTATCACCAGACTGAAAAGCTGCCCCCAGATCCTCGACCAGGCCAACGGCTCGACCTATGGTAGAATCAAAGACTGCCTGGACTGCCGGGAGTTTCCCGGTAGCCCAAGTTGCGAACTTTTCCAAATAAGGGAGGGCTTTCTGCACAAGGGCTGTGCCCATGCCTGTGATGGCGTTTGCCATAGGCCGGACAGCTTCTCCAGCCTCCCCAACAGCAGCGTTCCAATCAGCCTGTGCCTTGCGGGATTCGATGAGGTCCTTGTTGACTTCCTGGTACTTTTCACCCGCTTCTCCGTAAAGGGCAGTGAGCGTAGAGGTTACCAGCTGAGAGCGCTCCTGCTCCGTGCTGCAAGCCTGGAGGGCTGCTGTGAATGCGTCCTCTCTGGTCTCGCCATCTTTGATAGAGGCGTTGAAGGCCGACAGGGCCTCCTTGTTCCCGCTCATGCCAGCTGTAAAGTCTTCCATGCTGACATTGGCCCAATTCAGGGCATCAGCAAAAGGCCCTGTAACCTGTGCTACCCTGGCCGTCTCATTGGCGGCCTCCGTCAACTCCTCAATGGGGAGCGAATCACCAAACGTAGCATAAATGCCGGATGCTATACCAGTCCACTGCGCCAGCTCCTCTTGGGAGTCGCACAGTTGAGCGAGGTGGTTTGCCGCCTCCACCGCCTGATCCGTTTCTCCCAGAATGCCCACAAATTCCTTGTAGACCCCCTGGGCCGTCTCTGCGCTGAAATTGTGCTGGTCAAAGGCGACAGTCAGCTTGCCCATATCCTCCGTATACTCCATAGTGGAGTTAGAGAGGGCCACGCTTCCGCCGGCGATAGCAGCAACTCCAGCTGCGAAAGCAGCAGCACCCTTTCCAACAACAGAGAACACTTTCGACAGCTTGCCCTCGCTCTTTTCAGCTGTGTCCCCTGTATCCTCCAGGGTCTTGTCGAACTTGTCCGCTGCCGCTTCGGCATCGCTGATCTTGGACTTATTCTTATTCAGCTCGGTGGACAGCTTTTTAATCTCAGATGCTACCTCACGGGCCTCTTTTGAGTTTTTCCCGTGGGTGAGATACAGGTCAGCATACTTATTTTTGAGATCTTTCAGCTTGCTTTCCTGGTCGTCAACCGTGCTGGTGAGGCCCTTGAGGGATGAGTTGGTATTGTCAATCGGTGCTTTTTTGAAGCCATTGACAATAGCTTTTCCGATCTTTGCAAAGGCGCTGGTGAGGGTGCTGCCAGCCTCCTTTCCCTTGTCGGTAGTCTCGTCGATGGACTTGTTGGCCCCAGAATTTTCAACGGCAATCGTGCCGAGGAGTTTGAACAGATCCAACACAATCACCGCCCTTTCAGTTTGGATTGAAGTTATTCAGGATGTTCATGGAGTTTTTGACGGTTGCCTCAATGACGCCCTTCTCCATGGTCTTGTGGGCACTTTCATTCTTCATAGAATCCATGAAGTCGTTGAACGAGCCAGAGTAGACCTTGTGGAGATAGTACTCCCACGCTGTTTTTTCATTCTCCTCATCCCGGACAGCTGCCACAAAAGAAGAGATGAATGAGGAGAATCCGCCGGACAGAATCATGCAGTCAAGCAAAGTAAAGGGGCTTGAGTATCGCTTGAAAAGCATATCCACAAACCGAAATTCGGTTATTTCAGCAACTTTGAGGCAACCTTGATAAAATCCCCAAACTCCTCCTTTTTGAGGAAGTCCACGATCATCTCGAAGAACATCACGGCGTTGCCGGGGGCTTTAATCTGCTCCACGGTCATGTTGGAGGTATTGGCCAGCAACTGGTAAATCTCGACCTCACAGTTGGGCAGATTCTCAAGGATGACCCCGGCCACATCCAGGGCCACACCAACGCCAACAGCGGCCAGGGCGGACTCCTGGCCATTGCTTTCATCGCCGGAAGCAGCCGCCTGGATCAATCCACTGATGTTATCTCCGCTCAGGCAGCCCTTGAGCTGCTTAAACCCGATCTTGTTCAGGATGCGGACCATCAGGAAGATGTCGGTGGAACTCAACCCCCGGAACTCATAGGGCTTTCTCTCCCCGCTTTCCAACGCCTCCACATTCTTTTCCACAGTTTCAGTACTCAATGTTTGGCCTCCTCCTTCGCAGTCTTCGTGGCCTCGTCAGCGGCCTCGATATATCTACCCTTGCTGGTAATCTCGTTGAACCGCTTGGCTGTGAGATCAAAGATCTCACCAGGCTTTCTGGTCACCTTGGCCACCTTGTCGAAGAACTCGATTTTGCACTGTGCTTTCATTGGCCACGCCTCCTTATGCAATCACCGTGTCGGGGTAGTAGATTTTGACGGGGATGGTGTCCAGATCGCCGCTGTTTTCGGCATAGGCCTCCAGGGTCAGCTTGAGGACAGTGTTCTCCTTGCGCTTAGGCTCCACCTCAAAGGCGGACGTGCACAGGGCACTCTCAAAGATCACGATGATGTCCTTCTTGCCGTTGGCGGTCTTTCCGACAAAACCGAAATTCTCCAGGTAGTCGCCCTCGTCGATGTTGGGCTTGTCCACATACATCTTGTATCCGGTGGCGTCGCTCTCGCCCTCCTTGAAATTGGTGGACATCTTGATGGTGTCGCCGGACAGCTCGGCCATGTTGACCTCCATAGTGGCGGTGCCGCCCTGCTTGACGGTCAGGCCCTTCACCTTCACCAGAGCACCGTCCAGTTCAATGTTGACGTACTCGCCGGTGATGGAGATTTTGCCGCCGCCAGAGGTCGCACCGATGCAGGTACCCTCCCACTCGTCGGTGGACCAAGTGAGATTCTTGTAGTAGGTTCCGGCGCCAAAGAGGATATTCTCAGGCGTCTTTTCGGTGATACCGTGTTTCACAATCGGCATAGTCATGTTTCTCCTTTCCACTCAATGATTTTGAGATTGATTTGCAACCTTTTGAGGTCTGCCTCCCCAGTGGGCACATAAAAGCACCCATCAAAAAAGACGGCGATAGCGCCGCCATCTATGTCACCTCTCAACCCATAGACCGGGTCAAAGTGCTTTTTGATGGTGTTTTTGATACGCTCCAGCTCCAGGTATGCGCCCTCGCCACGATAGTATGCAGTGAGGAGCAGCGTGGACCGCTCCTTCCCGTCCTCCGTGTCAACAGGCTCCTCGGTGATCTCCCCTACGGTGTAGGGATAGGTGACCTTAGAGGACCACTCCCCGAACTCATAGGGGATGCCGATGGAGTCCAGATGATGAGAAATAAAACCCAGTTTGTCCACGATTACAGCCCCCTCATTGCGCTCTCCAGCCTTCGGACGATGGCGGTCTTGAGGGACGTGTACGCCCTCCAGAACGCCCGGGACGGCTTTTTGCCGGTGGTGTAGTGCCACTCTCCCTTTTCGTCCTTATAACGCCACCCGCCCTTTCGACCGTCGCCGTTCAGAGCGTGTTCGCCGGTACCGAACTCCTCCCAGATTGCATTTTCATAGTCGGAGCCGATATAGGCGGTGTGGGTTTCATCGTCCACCCGATGCCGGAAGTTGTTTTTCGTGCGCCCGGTGGCCACCCTGGAGTTGCGCTTGGTCTGGGATTCCAGTTCTCCGGCACACTCCTCCAGAGCAGCGTTCACATGGTCGCTGATAGCTCCCTTTACCTGGATTGAAAAGTCCTGAAATTCCACGGACATATCAGCCGCCCACCTTTCTGAGGTAGATTTCCAGCTGCTCGTCCATCTCGTCTGGGTTATCGATGAGCAGCACGTCGTACATCTTGCCCTTGCAAATCAGGCGGGTGTCCTGATCTGCAAGGGCGTAGGCAGCGGGGATGTAGTCGCACAGGAAAACGTGGGTGGATTCCTCCAACTTTGCATTAAAATTGGTGCGCTTGCTGTCCCCAGATTGCAGGCCCAGCCAGCCGAAAAAGGAGAGGACGTCCTTCCACGTCTGGACGCCCTCTCCAATCTCGTTTTTCTCTGTTTTCTCTGTGGTCATAGTCTGGATGGTTGCGGTGATGTTCCCGCCGATATTCGCCACGGTCAGCACCTGGCCTTTCGGTAGGGCTTGAGAGCGCCCAGGAGCGAAGCGGGGTACCCCATGACCTGATTGGCGCTGTCCATGTTGAAATAGGACACAGAGTGCCGGGAAAGGGTCTCGGACTGGATGCCCACCTTGGCCCGGTTGTTTACCTCCCACTCCAGGAGATTGACGGCACAGGCCACCACATCGGCGGGGTATACCACCTTTGTCACCAGGACGCATTCCTCGTCCACAACGGGCTCAACCACCGCCATCTCGTCATCACCGACGGGGGACAATGGGTCAAACACTGTGAACACGCCGTCATTGCGCTTTGAATTGCTTATCTGAATCGTATCATCGGCCTTAAAAAGTCCCGGGGTAGAAAGCGTGAACACACCGCCATGGATGCTGGCAACCGTCCGGAATCCACGGGCCTGGAAATTGTTGTTGGTGTAGGCCCTGATGGTCTGCTCAATGGCCTTGAGCCGCATCATGATCTTTGAATCAGTCCACCCGGCCACGTTTGCAAGGCTCTTTGCCTCATCAACAGAAATAATCATCAGGGTACCCCCATTTCCTTACTCGGTTTTGGCCTGTTTTCCCTTGTTACCAGATGAGCCGGACTCGTTGGCCACCTCGGTCACAGTATAGCCCTCATGCTCCTGGAACCAGCTGGCCATACGGTCATCGGTGATGGTGGCCTGGCCGTGGGCAAACTGAGCGCCGCCAGCACCCACGCCGCAGTATTTGGGGTTTCCATCCACGGTGATGATGTAGGTCTTTCCTTTTGCCATAATGTTCATCCTTTCTTTTTGCAGGCTTACGCCAGCTTGAGGTTACGCAGGACACCTGCGTGGGCAGTGTTTTTCAGGATAGCGGCGGCCACCATTTCCACCTCGCCCTCCTTAACAGCGCCGGGCTCAGTGAAATCAGGGAGATACTTGCTGATTCCGGCGGTCCCGGTCAGGGTGGCGCCGTGGAAACCGTCGTTGACATCAAACTTTACGGCGTAGATGTCAGTAAGGCCAGTCTGGGAGGTGGAGACGGTGCGGGCAATTCCATCCTTCACGCAGGGAACCGCAGTGGCCTGGCTTCCGGAGACGGTGTAGTGGTTTTTCAGGTCCATGAGGCGGACGCCGTCCATGCTGACGATCTTCTTCCCGAAAGCCTCCTCGGACTCGGTCTTGTAACCCAGGATACGGGCCAGGGTCTGAACCTTGGCAATGGTCTTGCTGTTCATCAGGAGCGCATCGGCGTCCGTGTCCCTGATGAGGGTAGTAAGCAGCTCATAGAACTGGTCAGCATTAGTTTTCAGCTTTTCCGCCGTGGAAATGTCCAGGACGGCGGACTTGTTGAACTCGGATTTGGTACCGGCCAGCATCTTGTCCAGGCCGTCGAACTCCTTGTTGTTGGTGGTGGAGTCGCCGTTGATGAGGGTATAGTGGAACAGGGAGATAGCCGCCTTGATCTTCTGCTCCATCTGGAATGCCATGTTGTTGAACTTTCCCTCGGACTGCTTGAGAACACGGTCCAGGGGGAACTTGCCGCCGAAAATCTTGAGGTCCGCAGACTTCTGTTCCAGCTTTGCGGCGCTGTCCGTAAACTCGGTGTTCAGGGCACGGAACTCAGCAGTGGAGGGCAGAACAGTCTGCACATAGGTGTACGTGAGAGTGCTGCCGCCGGAAGGGGAAACGCAGTTGTCAAAGGGCAGAAGCTGAAGGATTTCAGACTCACGCAGGAAGGTGTCAACCACCTGCTCGAACACCTTATCCGCCATGCCGACTTTCATCTCATCAAGAGTAATTGCCATAAATTATCACCTTTCTTTTCTTAGTTGTTCTCATACTGCATACGAAGAGCCTCCTCCAAACTGGTAGGCTCTCCATTATGCTTTGTCTCGGTGGGAAGTGGATTAGCTTCCACCTTCACGCCTCCGGGCTTGGACTGCTTGAACTGGGCGGGGAGCTGGGTTTTCAGACCGTTAATGAGATCGTCAACACCCTTGATTTTCCCGTCATCTCCCATCTCCAGGGGCTTTCCGCCGTCACGGTGCTGAGCCTTGAACATCAGATAGTCGATGTCTGTGCCGCCGGCCTCCAGAAGGGCGATTTTCAGTGCGGATTCCACCTGTGTCTGGGCGAGCTGCTGCTGGAGGGTCTGAATTTGCCCCTCATAGGCGGTGATCTTGCCCTGAAGGGTTTCGTCACCCTTGGCGGCTTTTTTCAGCTCACCAATCAGGCTGTTTGCCTTGTTCAGCTCCTCCCCCTTGCCGTCAAGGAGAACCTGAAGGGCATCATACTTGGCCTTGCCCACGTACTCACCGCCGCCGAGGTTGGCCAGCTTGATCTGGCTGTCCTTGTTGGCCTCGTTGCCGTTGTGGGCGTTGATTTTCTCGGACACCTGTGCAAAAAGCTCCTCGCCCAGAATTTCCTTCAAAAAGTCCATACTTCTTCCTTCCTCCCCACCGTTTTTATGTGCGGTGCCTCCGCTGGGGCGGCCCTTTTATGTGCCGTGGCCTGGGCAATGTCCCGTGCTTTTAATCGCCGTCAGGGTGTCGGGCGTGGCGTAGGGTGTGGGATTTGAACCCACGGGGCCGGGGCCCGCCGGTTTTCAAGGCCGGTGCAATCATCCACTCTGCCAACCCTACATAAAAAGCACCACCCCAGAAGGGCGGTGCCTGTTTACCGTATAAAAAAGCACACTGCATTTCTGCAATGTGCCTCATGAATACGGTTTCAATATTTAGTTCCCGAAGTAGTAGAATCTGCGAACAGCAAAATGCTCCAATTCAGACAGCCCTTCATACAGTCTTGTATCTGGGTTATCCCTCAACAGTTTATTGACCGCCTTCTGGAACTTTTTCATGTTCTCCACAGTGAAGGTATTACTATTCCCGGCAAGCCTCTCTGCTTTTGCCATGGCCTTTTCCCAATTAGCTTTTTCGCTCGCCCCGTTCAGATGATTCATTTTATGTTTGGTGCAATACGTCACATCTTCAAGCTGCTCACAGATTGCCCCTGCTTCGATTGCCTCTGCATCAAACATACTATGTAGCAGCTGAGAAATCTTGTTCTTCATATTGCCACCTCCTTAATCCTGAATCATTCTTGCGAATATCGTAATGCTCGGCTTTCCAGAATCATCGTATACCTTTGAGCCCAAAATTTCAATAGTTGAATTGGGTTTTGCGATAAATTCACTCTCTGGGTAGTTTGTTGTAATAAGTCCTTTTGTCCCAGTGGGCATCTGTATTTCGAATTTAACTGGCCTATGCTTGAAAAAGTTTAGTTTTTCACACAAACTCACAGATGTGACAGCTTTATCGGTTACAAACGCCTTATCTGTCCCTACAAGCTCGTTGATTGCATCAGACAGCTCTTGTGCGGCCTTTTTGTCTTTGAAAGCCTCCCGAGGCATACCCACGGCCTTCAACTTGCCAGTTGCATCTAGTCCAAGAACATCTTGTAAGTATGATGGATTCACTTTTCGATACCCAATATAATCGTGCTTCAGTGCCGGGTTTGAGGTCCTGCGAATCAGCACATCCATGGTTTTTTGACATTTTGGATTGTCAAGGCTATCTTTCAACCCTCTCATATATCTGTTGATGTCTTTATATCCATCCGCATTTTGAATATACCCGCCATCTTCTGCGAACAAAACAGAGTTATCGGCGTGTGTCATCCTCTGAGCGTTATATTCAGGTCGTATATAGTTACGGTAATCAGTAGTATTGTCGTAGGGAAGTATTTTGTATTTTCCAGCCTCTGTTACATCAAAGTTTTGCCGATCTATGGATTTTGCCTTTTTCAAGTATTCATTCTTGAAGGAATCATAGTCACCGGCATTTTCAAACCTGACCAAATCCCCGGATTCATTGTCCAATTTGGTGAAGCCATCGTCTAAGGCCCACCGTGCCCGCTGGAGCAGCGCACATCGGCAATGGACGACCTCTGCGGCCCCGCCCGCCGGGTCTCCCGGGTATCGCAGGCCATTGGAGAATTTCTCGTCCAGTTCCCTGATCTCCCCGTCAACCTTCCGGTGTGACTTGCGGGTTTTTCCGTCCAGGGTGGCGTCCCATTGCTTGACTATATCGGCGCCCTTGTCCTTGGCCTTGTAGCAAGCGTCCATCCCGGCTTGTACCTGGATGCGGTGGCCCTCAGTCCTGGTGATCCGGGCGGCGTTGTTGTAGCCGATTTTGGTATACGCCTCCAGCTGTTGTGCCATCTGTTGATAGGACATCCCGGTCGCAATGCCCCGGCTGACCTGGGCCGTGATCTTCTTTTTCAGGGCGGCCACATCCTCGCCCAGTCGGGTGTATAGGCCCTGGCTGATCTTGCTGTCCAACTGTACCGCCCTCACCACAGCCTCCTGGTCAATGGGGAGTATCAGCGGTATGCCCTGCCCGTGGAGGTCGAACATGGCCCCCACAAAGCCGTCCTCATAGCACGTTTGGAGGTAGTCGGATATTGTCTTGAAGCCCTCCACCTGCATATTATCCAGTATGCTGCTGATCTGCTTCTTCAGGGCGTCCTGGTATTGCTTCTGGTAGACCTTGGCCTGCTGCATGGAAACCAAGCGGGCCTTTTCGTCGGCGTCCTCTTCGGCTACAACCATTGAGCCAAGACGGTTGATCTCGTCCTGGAGTGACTGGGCCTTTTGCTGCACATCCTTGAGAGACTGGTTATAGACTTGACGCAGGCGCTTTAGTACAGCCTCCTCATTGTCCAAAAACCTCTCCTGCACCAGCTTCTGCCGCTTGTTCATCCGTTACCACACCCCCCAGGGCAGACCGGGCCGCCGCTGTGTCCTGCTCCACTTGCAGCTTTTCCACCTGGTCCTTCAGCTCCTCATAGTCCCAGTCCATGACCTCACACAGGGCCTTTAGCGTCTGCTCATCCCCCACATTGGCGGCGATATTGAGAATGGTGTTCACCTCAATTTGCCGGGTCTCGGCCTGGACCTTCTCATTTGCCAGGTTCTCGGTCTCGTTGGTCATGATTTCATGGACAAAATCAAAATAGACATCAGAAAGCTGATAGTCCGTCTCCTTTTCGTCGTTGATCTCGTCCAGAACAACCTTGACCAGCTGCTTCAACAGCTTTTTCAGACGCCGCTCCAGCTTCTTCGCCTTGAGCTCCAGAAGGGTGTATCGGGACCGGATGACAACGTTGGTGACATTGCCGTCACCAACAGCGGAAGAATTGAACCCCATTCCGAAACGGTAGATGTTCTTTTCGTCGTCGGCTGCCTTGGCCTGCCTGGCCTGATACGGGATTTCCACAGTTCTGATCTGCACATCACCCTCAGCATCAACGCCCACGATTTTCTTGGTCTTGAGGTTCTGCTGGAGCTCGTCCAAATTGTCCCCCTGAAACCCAGATACAACATGGAGCGGGGTGTCGAAGTCTGCCAGGTTGTTTGACAGGCCACATTGCATCATGTCATAGTCATCAATTAAGCCCTTGATAGGTTTCAGCCCACTGATCTGCCGCCGGTTGTTGTCCAGCCGCCAGAATGGGATGAAGCCCATACCATACCCCATGCGCTGCCCCGTCTCCTCATCTGTGAACACCACATGAGGTCGGGGATTGACGGTGGCATCAGAGTCTAGCTCGATTTTCCCTGAGGTGCCAACCTGCATATAATATCGGACTTCCTTGGCATTCCAGTCCTGGATTCTCCACACGTCCTTTTTCCCTTTGTCCATGGTGTCCTTATACCAGTACAGCACATGGTCCTGCCCGTCATCTGCGTCACGGGCCGGGATTTCTTCGACCCCCAGGGAATCCGCACACTGAAACGCAATCCGATTATCCTCATTTTTGTAGCCATATAGGTACTCCCAGCCTTTGCTGTATGCACCCGTGATGAGGTCGGCAGCCTCGCTCCAGAAGTCGTCATCAAAATAAAGATCCAGCATCTCCTGGAGACCGTCTGCCCCAGCTCTGGCCCGAATTGGGTTATCCTTGAATGACAGCATAAAGGCAGAGAGCTGATCGGCCAGCTCCGTGAAAAACGGGTGGCAGATCTTGATATTAGAACGGGTCTTGTCCTCAACAAGCTCACCGTCTGCATTGTAGTAAAACAGCCGGCACTTGAGTATATCGTGCTCAGCCTCATAGTATCGCTGGCCCTCTGCGGCGTGGTGTTTCCGCCGGGAACAGCGCCCATTTGCCATGATATTTTTGATCTCTGATATGCTAAGTGCCATACAATCACCTTGCCTTTATGAAAAAAGAGCAGTATGCAAGCGCCATAGGCGGCGCCTGCTGCTACCGCCCCAGGAGTTGGGTATTTTACGCCACACGCCCATATGAGGAAAGCATTGGCGCTGGTGCTGTGCATCTGCCCCGGAGATATTAAACCATCCACTTACCCTTGCGCCACAGCTCCACACCGTAGCGAAGGGCGGCCATAGCGTCATCCTGGAACGGGACTGGCTCGTCCTGGTATTCACCAGTCCGCTCGTCCTTTTTCCATTTCCACTGGCTTATTTCCTTGATGGTATTTACACAGTGCGGGTGGATGTAAATCCTCCGCTTTTTTAACCAGTCAATCTGTACCGCCTGGTACTTTTGCTGATTGGTAGTTTTCTCCTTTCGGACCTTTCTGGCTTTGTATCCTGCCTTTTGCCATACCTGTATCCGGTCCGGCTCTGCTGAGTCACAAAACATGGTACGGTCCTTCGGTATACCGTGCTGGTTTGCAAGTTCTATGATCTCGGACGTGTCTTTTTCGTACACATAAAGTTCATCAATGACATAAATATCATCATCTTTCCACCCCAGAACCAAAATGGCATTGGCGTGGTTGAATCCGAAATCCTGGCCAAGTGCCACATCATCGTAGTCGCTGAGGTTTGTGGAGATGTCCTTGGCCTCCCAGTTTTGCAGCACCAGGCCCCCAATTTCGCCCCACTCGCCCAGGCCATATATCTGGTACCCCTCAGGGTCAACCAGCTTTCTCCGCTCCATTCTGGCCCGGTATGCGTCGTCAATGAAGCGGTTGCCCAGGTATGTAGAATGGTGGGTCAGGACGTTTGGGTCTGGTATGTCAAAAAACACCTTCTTGATCCAGTGGTTTTTGTTCACCGGGTTGAAGGTCATGCGGATTTGGTAGAACTGGCCAGGCGGCAGCTCACCACGAAGTCGGTCATCGATAATCTCCAGATCGGCCTGGGTGAACTCCGTGGCCTCCTCCAACCATACATCGGTCAATTTCCCTCGCTGGAAGGTGATGGATTTCAGCTTTTCACGCTGCTTGTCGTCGTTCATTCCACGGAAAATGATTTTGTTTCCGTTGGCCCTGCACGTCAGCTGAAGGGGGCTTCGGTTGATCTGCCAGTATTGCTCCGCCTTGTCGCCGAACATCCGGTAAATTGCCCCGGTCAGCTCTGCAAAGGTGCTGTCTCGGTTGGTGATGTCGGACTTGCGCATGGCCACCAGGTTGCGCCCCTTGTCCCGCATCAGGCGCAGGATGTAATTCTGGGCCGTATCAACGCTTTTCCCCGACCCTGCGGAGCCTTTCATGACGATATAGCGCTTGCGGCTGCTGTCAGCTTCACGGAAGCATTGGTTAGCCTGGACACGAATATTCAAATGGCATCAACCGCCTGGAATGCTGCGTGGAGCTTTGGTTCCTGTCTTGCAATCCAGTCCACCATCTCCTCATTGTGCGCCCATCCACCCTCATATCTCAGGGAGGATTCCTGGAGGCCGGACTCGTTGAAAAATGCGTGTACCAGCTCATGACGCAGGGTCTCCTTTTCCTGGGATGTAATCCTATTTTCCGGGTCTCCCTTGTAAGACTCCAGGGACCGGAGATTGAGAATCACGATTTCCTTTGTCACGGCGTCGCAATAGCCCGCAAAGCCGTTTTTGTCCATATAGGAGTCCTCACCGTTGTCAACCCTCCGGATGGTGTACGTCGTGCCCAAAACGCTAACTTCCATCGTTCTCTCCCTCCTCATCACCGTAGTCCACCGTGATATGCAGTTCCATGTCCACGTCCTGCTCCACCCGGTCAGTGTATAGGCCGTACCGCTTGCCCAGCAGCTCGGCTGCCTTGAGCCGCTCCTTTTCGTCTGGGGCTTTCTTCATGGTTCTGGCCTGGGATGTGAAGTCCCCCACGCTTTCCACTACTACCACCTCAGACTGCGACTCACCACGGAGCACGGTAGTGAGATACTTCAGCACCTCGTCCTGATCTGCGATTAGTTCAGATTCCTTTTCGGCCATCCGGGCGTCAATATACTTTTTCAGTTCGGGTTTTCTCAGGTTTTCGTTTCCTATCGAATACGCTGTCTTGGGAGAGTACCCCGCCCGAATCGCCGCCTGTGTTGCGTTCAGGTCAACGAGGTACTCATCACAAAAGCGCCGTTGTTTTTCTGTCATTCGTGCCATCCCGCAACACCTCCGAAACCAAAATATTAAAATAGCGAACCGGAGGCCGTGGCTTTTCTCATTCAGCCTGGCCCCCGGTCCACTATTCTACCAAGGAGATGTACCCATCGACATACACCTACAATACCATTGTAGCGCATACCGAGAAACATAGGAAACATTCTCGAAAACTTGCTCATCCATGCTGTCTCAAGTACCTGTAACAAATCATCTTCACATTCCCGGCGTTGTTACCCCCGCCGATACGGCACGCCACCGTTTCCCATGGAAGCCCATCCACAAAGCGATATGTGAAAATCTGCCTGGTAAGGCTATCATCAATGCCAGCTATGTATCGCTCCAGCCGGTTCCGCTCATACAGGCATTGCTTGCGCTTGGCCTCAATGATCTCAATCAGATCCGCAATTTCCGCCGCACACTCTCCCACCTTGTCCTTGGTCCCGGGAGTGTGAGGCATACCGGTGATGACCTGTGCCCCAGGCTGCGCCCTGGCCTCTAGGTTTCTGAGCCTCAGCCGGTCCATTTCGATTTCACGGTTGAGGTGGTACAGCTGTGATAGCTCTTTGATGGTCATACGGCCCCCTCCTTTACCCTCCTGATTCTGGCCTTCAGCGCTCGCATGACAGCTTCATGAGTGTCTGCTCGATCCCGGATCGTGGCCATCACATCCTCATCCTCGCACCCCTGCACAACCAGATAATGAACAAACACCTTCTCATACGGAGATCCTTGGCGGTACAATCGGCAGTTCCCCTGGTCGTTTAGCTCAAAACTCCAGTTGAGGCCATACCACACCACATGGCGGCCACCTGCCTGGAGGTTGAGGCCGTAAGCGCAGGAGGCCGGATGTACCAGTAGCACATCCACATCCCCGGCGTTCCAGGCGTCTTCGTCCTCTACACCCTTGTACACCCGAACCCGTAGCTTGTCTGCACGGCCTTTATTGTACTTCTCAATGCGCTCCAGGATGCGGTCCTTATCATGCTGGTAACCGTAGAATGTGAGGCAATGCTCCCCGTTCAGTTGCTCCAGTAGCTCCATAAATGCCTCCAGTTTACAATCATGAACCGGGACCACCTTGCCATCATTGCTGTACACGGCCCCGTTGCAGAACTGCAGCAGCTTGCCCACCAGGACCCCTGCGGTGCCGGCTGTGATGATGTCCTCATCCACCTCCAGCAGCAGATCACGCTCAAACTGGTCATAGGCCTTTTTGGCCTTAGCATCCAGGAGGACGGGGATTTCATGCCGGATGAAGTCCGGCAGCTGCAAATAGTCCTCCGCTTTCATGGAGATGCAGATGTCTGAGATGGCATCCAGCACGGCGCTCTCAGCTCCATCCTTGGCCTTGTAGGAAAAAATCTGGGTCCGGCTTCTCTTATCTGGGTCAAAGTATCGCTCCCGGTAGGCGGACAGGGACGGCCCCAGGCGCTCACCGCCATCCAGGAGGTACACCTGGGCCCACAGATCAATCAAACCCTTGGAGGACGGCGTGCCTGTCAGCAGCACCACTTTCTTGATGAATCGGCGGATGCGTTTGGCCGCCTTGAACCTCTTGCTCCTGGAGTTCTTAAAGCTGGTACTCTCGTCAAAGATGACCATATCAAAGGGCCAGGCCTGCTGATAATAGTCCACCAACCATTCAAAGTTCTCCCGGTTGGTCACATAGACATCCGCTGGTGTGTTGAGGGCTTTCATACGCTTGCTGGCGCTTCCCAGAACGGTGGACACCCGGAGATGCTGGAGATGGTCCCACTTGGCCGCCTCCTTGCTCCATGTAGCCTCTGCCACCTTTTTGGGGGCCACCACCAGGGCCTTGGCCACCTGCCAGCGGAAATACTTCAGGATATTGACCGCCGAAAGGGTGATGACCGTTTTGCCCAAGCCCGGCCGAAGAAACAGACCTATCGCTGGTTTTTCCACCACCTGCTGAATGCAGTAAGCCTGGTACTCATGCGGGGTATACTGCATGGTTAAAAACCTCCCTCAGAAACTCTTTCACGTCGTCCAGGCCATACAGCACACGGACATCCGCCCTCCGTTTCTCCATCTCGCTTCTTTGCCACTTCTGGATCTTCGCCAGCCTACCAGTGTCGGTTTTCAGCTCCACATAGATGGTCTTTCCATTGGGAGTGATAACGATACGGTCCGGCACCCCAGGATTTCCAGGGGACACAAACTTGAAGCAAAGGCCGCCGTGCTCTTTCACCTTGCGGACAAGGAAGCGCTCAATCTGACTTTCTCTCATTGTTGACAATATGCACAACCTCCTAACGGAACAAGTATGCAAGTCTCCTATATATACGCGCATATAGGCGGATTAGAGCGTTTATATATTCTCTAATTCCTCTATTCTCTCTATTTTTACATTCAATAGAAATAAATGTTCCAATGTTGACAAATCCC
>ERZ1090869.316-NODE-316-length-26452-cov-30.613138_pt1 | contig 26452 bp, 33 predicted proteins | sample MGYA00478474_ERZ1090869 | MGnify/ENA primary metagenome ERZ1090869 (study PRJEB33644, sample SAMEA5815748) | chicken gut metagenome | biome: Chicken; feature: Gastrointestinal Tract; material: Caecum | place: Ireland | collected 2019-01-01 | study: A study of the... | reverse complement strand
CACTTATGCGATCGTCGGCAGCGTCAGATGTGTATAAGAGACAGAATAAAATAAGAAGTATAAATATAGTATAAAATAAAAATAGAAACAAATAAAATAATAAGAATAATATAAAAAAATAAAAGTATAAAGTATAGTAGGGTAAGTAATATAAATATAATATATAAAAATAAAATAATAAAGAACAGTATTATAAATATAATAAGGAATATAATAAGAGTAATATAATAAAAATATAAAATAAAATATAAGTAAGAGGATAAGTAATGTAAATATAGTATAAAAAAATAAAATAATAAAGAATAAAATATAAAATATAAATAATAAAGGTAATATAAATATAATAATAAGTATAAGTTTTGTAGTACGCGGTTAGGGTCGAAAAAGCAGGTTTTGGGTTTCGAGGACGTTTGGAGGGAAGGATTTTTGGTTGTAGCAAACTACTCACTCTTTGTCAAATTCTTTCTCGCACTAATTTTTCTTTAAAAAATTTGATTTTTCGCGCGATTTTTGTTATAATAATATTATAGAAAAAATAAAATAAAAGTTGAAGGGAGAGATGAGTATGGAAACAAGAAACATATTTTTCAGCGAACTTACAACTGAGGTACAAAACAGAATTTTAGATAGTTTTGGGGCTAGTTCAGCCGCAGAATTAGGACTAGACAAAAAACCATATATTACAGCTACTTATGATAGTGATGGGCACGTAGAGGCTGTTGGAGTGTTTGAACCAGCTTTTTAAGCTGTGTTACATATATGTCAATTCAGCTTATGCGAACAAAGTTAGCGATAGCGCTGAGACTAGGGACGACGGTTTCAAGGTCACTGCACTATTGTAGACTTTAACTAGGTAAGCTGAAACCGAAATGCACAGAGGGACACTTGGCAATGGGATACCAGAACCTAGTGTGAATGTGAAGTCCACTTCATCTTGACGTTGTGGGCGATAGAAAAGTAATATGACTGGGAGAGTATAAAGGTGACAGCTGCAGCTGTTTGACCCCTTAAAGTAGTGGCATACAAGCTACGGTTAGAATGAAATTCAAGAGAGTAGACACGGCTACTCTCTTCTTTTTTTATTTATGTTAGCACTTGACTTTTAGTAGAATTTGTGAGATAATGGCCCGCACAATTTGCGCTAGAAGGCGCCTCACTTATTAAAGGGCAAAAAGAAAGAAAGCTATTCATAGCTTTCTATTATTTCTTTTACTTTTTTGTTGGCTTGTTGTTCGGCGGCAAGTCGTTCTTTTTTTGGAAGTTTATTTATATCAGCTTTCACTTGTTTAACCGCCCTCTTTTCAATTTCAGCTTTAAAATCTTCAATATCATCGTCAGGTTCATATTCAGGTTTTTTAACAATAAACTTTATTTCAATATATCTTTCATTTTTCTCTTGGTCTTCTGTAAATAGAATTATAGAAGAGGGAGAATTTTGAGATAATATTCTTTCACATATATATCCTTGGTCTTCGTAATACTTCTTAATTTTTTTAAGTTCTGCTTCTCTTAACAAATTAGACTTTTCGCGCTCTGTCATAAATAGTACCTCCTTTTCTAAAAATAAAGCAGGGTCTATGCCCTGCCGTTACTAGAATTCTACTACTTCTTCTTCTTTGTCAGCTTTTTTGTTTGCTTTGTTAGCTTTAGCAGCTTTCTTAGCAGCTCTTTCAGCTTCTCTTTCAGCTTTTCTAGCTTCTACTTCTGCTCTTTCAGCTTCATAAGCAGATACCATTTCATCTATTGAAGTTTGATTTTTTGGAACAGTTAATTTTACTACTACGACTTTGTCGTTTCCTTCTAAATCTTTTACAGTTAATGCATATTCAGTATTTGATACTTTTGCATATGCTCCTAATCCTAAAACTTCTACTGCATTGCTTCTTGCAGCTCCATCATTCATTGCTTTTGTTATTTTATCTGCCATAATTGACCACCTTTCTGCCTTTCGGCTCTCACGTTAAGGTCGTGACCCTATTTTATTTTTATATATTCGGTTATTTTTTAACCGTTTATATCGAAATTAGGTTATCTTTTCTTTCTTTCTATAATAATTATATCATAATTTTAAGTTTTTGTCTAATTTTTTGTTGCTAATTCTTATAAAAAGAAGGGAAAGTAGTGTTTTTACGAGGGTTTCGCCTACTTTATCTATTATTTTTGAACTATTTTTTTCTTTTTCTATAATAATTATAACAAATTTTTTGCTTTTTGTCTAATTTTTTATTGTTTTTTTCTTAATTTTTTATAAAAAATGGAGCTTCCTCTCAGACTCGAACTGAGGGTCCCCACTTTACAAGAGTGGTGCTTTTCCATCTAAGCTAAGGAAGCATTAAAGTTAAGTATGTGGTAGCGGCCCTTGTGTTAAAATTGATAACAATCTATCCACTACTATTACAGGGGTCTTCTATCAACTTAACTATTGTGGCTGGCACAGAGAGCTTCGAACTCCCGACCCACTGGTTAACAGCCAGTTGCTCTACCTACTGAGCTATGTGCCAATATAATTGGTTGCGATGAGTGGAGTCGAACCACTTAACTTCAGCTTCACTTTTTCAAGTTGGACTATGTCTTTACCTTATTATATAATTTATAACTTAGGTAGTGGACGCTCTTGCTGGTTATTAAGAAGACTAAACTTCTCCAGTAGTCTCTGCACCTTCTGAAAGTGTACCTTCAGCTTGGCTCAAAGTTAAATTTTTAGGTCTATTCATAGAACCAAAATATCCATATTGTAAAAATGCTTTATGCAAATTTTCTGAATGCGTTACTAATTCTAAATTTTCTAATTTATTATTTTTTTTATTATGGTCTATATGATTTATTTCATATCCATCTGGAATATCTCCAACAAATGTTTGCCACATTAAACGATGAATATAAACTGTATATCTATTACCATTTTTTCTTAATTTAGAACATACATAACCCAACCCATTATCATAAGTGCTCATTTTATGTTCATTACGATATATATTAGCATTTTCATCAATATAATAACAATTATCATATCCTTGAATAGGTTTTTTCATAAATTCTCCTTTGAATTCATCCACAGTTCATCTATTAGTTTCCTAATAGAGCCACAATTTTTATGAGACTGACGAGATTCCGGTTCTCTACAATCGCAATATATAAGTGGTAGTCCCTGTTGGTCTCGAACCAACGACCTTCGCCTTTATTCAGCAATGCTACAACTTCTTAATCACCTCTTGTGCTAAAAAGTCTTTAAGGAAATTAATTCCTTTGATTTGATTATTTTTTGTAGGAAGAATACGTAAGCTCTTTTCATTAGAACATTCTATAACTGGAATTAAATAACAGTTGTCATTATAGAATGTTGCAAAGAAATCAATTTCGTCCTTCTTATATTGTGTCCTAGTCCAACCTTGTGTATTATGTGACTGCCAAGTACACTTGAAAGATATATGAGATACTTCTCCATCTTCATTATAGTGAGGATTTGCATGTTTGCACTGTATTCTATAAAGTTTGTTATTGATGTCAGCAATTAAATCATATTTTTCAGAATTGCCAAATGGAATACTAATGCGACAACCTAATTCATATAGTTTAGTTGCACATTGTAATTCTGTTAAATTCCCAACTTGTTTTGTATTAAAATTCTTCATAATAATAATCGTTGTAGTCTGCTAAGTAAGGGCGACGCTCTCCCAGCTGAGCTAAGGGACTATTTATTTTTTATAATATAAGACTTTTCTACTCCATGACCACAACATGCTGATATTACATTATCTATATGCCCTAAACAGTAGTCATATCCTTCTTTTGTAGGAAAATGTTTACATCTAGCACAGGGTCTTTGGTCTTTATATTCTTCATTATTATCTGCATAAAACCATTTTCCATTTTTAAAATAAATTTTATGACCTCTTGAATAAGATATTACCATATTAAAATCTCCTTTATATTATGGTGCGGCATGAAGGATTTGAACCTTCGACCCCTTGATTAAAAGTCAAGTGCTCTACCATCTGAGCTAATGCCGCATATAAGTAGTTTGTTTTTATAGGTGAGGATGCAAACTACAAAACCCTTTAGTGGTGGAGCCAAGGAGAATCGAACTCCTGCTCTCCTGCTTGCAAGGCAGGCGCTTTACCAGCTAAGCTATGGCCCCATATGTGGCGACTCGATGGAGAGTTGAACTCCAGTCTCAAGCGTGACAGGCTTGTATTCTAACCGTTGAACTACCGAGCCATTTTGGCGCCGTCCACAGGATTCGAACCTGCAAGCCCTTTCAGGCCAACTGCTTTCAAGGCAGCTCCCTCACCAACCCGGACAGACGGCATATAATTGGTAGCGCTACCCAGAATCGAACTGGGGACTCCACCGTGAAAGGGTGGTGGCTTGACCACTTGCCCATAGCGCCATATTTGTTTTTTGTTTTTCTTTTTTCTTTCTATAATAATTATACTATAATTTTAAAATAAAATCAAATTTTCATTTTGCTATTTCCCGGGTTGAAATTGATTTTCTTTTTCTTTTTTTCTATAATAATATTATATCAGAATTTAAAATGAAATTCAAGTTTTGACTTGTGTAAGTTGTAGCTGCTGAGACTTGACTTTTAGTTAGCGGCGAAGTATAATTGCACGCACAGCTGCGGTGTAGCTGCCATCTAGCTGTTCCAGCGGTAAACATATTATGTAAACCTAAAGGTTTATTAGCAAACAAAAGCCAGCTACAAGCTCTATTGCAAGTAGCTGACCAATGTATAACTTTGAGAAAGGGAATGTCTCTAATGAGACTGGTTCCCGGAGCTAGACTCGAACTAACACTCCAGGAGTCAAAGTCCTGTGCCCTACCAGTTAGGCTATCCGGGAATATAAGTGCTAGACTTATGGCTCTAGCTACCTTATGAAGGGAGTTGTTGGTGGGCCAGTAAGGACTCGAACCTCCTAGTCGAATGACGCCAGATTTACAGTCTGGTGCAGCTCGCCACCTCTGCCGCTGACCCATATAACCGGCTGCCGTAGTCAGGACGATAATCGAACTGTTACAGACGGCGCCGTGCGTTCAATATACCCAAATGGTATATGAAAATCTATATGATTAGGTATGCAAACTAAATTGGTGGATGGAGAGGGAATCGAACCCTCACACCATTTCTGATACAGGATTTTAAGTCCTATGCGTCTACCAGTTCCGCCATCCATCCGTATGGCAGATATTCGGTGACACTTCACCACCCTCTGCCAGGGGCATTGCGCAGTTATTTATACTCAATGCGTGAAGAGTTTGGTGCACAAGGAAAGAATCGAACTTTCATACACTGGTTTCTAAGACCAGCGGCTTTGCCAGTTTGCCTACTCGTGCATAGAAAAGGAACTTCAAAGTAGCTACAACTCGAGAATGAAGTCCCATTATCCGTCAAGGGTATCGCGATAAATTAAAGTTACTGCCTTGACTACAACTTATGGTTGTTAATCAGCTATGTAAAGTATAGCAACTCCTCTTTCAGTTAGGTCTGACATTCCAATTTACCAGTCCAACCAGTTAGGACTTTGTTAGGAATGATTCTTGGACTCCTAGAAAAAATATTTTTTTATTTTTTCTATAATTATATTATACTATAATTTTTAGTAAAAATCAAATTTTGGATTGTATAAGTTTTAACAATTTATTATAGTCTTCATTAAATATGGCTTGTTCTTGTTCTGGTGTGAATTTTGCGGTAGTTTGGAAGAACCTTACTATTTTTTCGAAATCTTCTTTATTTTCTTCTTCATCATCCATTACTTCACATAAGTCAAATATATAAACTCTTTTACAAATAGTTGGCTTTGGCCCAGCTGCCGCAGCTCGTTCAGCTACTGTTGTTATACAATCTAGTTCGTCTCCTAAATATCCAGCTTTTTCACCATTAAAATATACTTCACTCTCGTGATTATCATCATTCCAAATTATTATTCTATTACAAATTGATATAGCATAATCTGTCATCTTTCATTTCTCCCTTCTTTTTTCTTTCTATAATAATTATAGCACAATTTGTAGCTGTTTGCAAATTCCAGCTTTTTGAAACCTAGCTGTTCCAGCTGCTGAGAACCCAGCTGCTGTAAAATCCTAGCTGTACGGTACAGCTGCCAGCTATCTAGCTGTTCTAGGTCCAGCTGCTGAGGGTCGGCCGTGAACTATAAGAAACTTGACAAAGTCGGCGGCGAGCAAGCCGGAAGCAAGATAGTAAGACGGTAAACTTATTATGTAAAGGTATTATGTAAACCGGTGCCCGCACGCGCATTTGTGCGCGGGCCGAATTATGTAAACTTTACATAATATTATTTTGGACAACAAAAAAAGAGAACGTTCGTTCTCTTTATAATTCTATCACATAAGTTTTTCTAACGTGTTTTATTGCAATTTCGTGAACATTATCTGGAATATAAAATCTATCTTTTGGTAAATGATAATAACCCAATTTGATTAAATAATCTCTTACTTTATCTTCCAATCTTTTCGCTGCATATTCACTAGCACAAGGTATTGCAAGTAATATTGTCATATCTGTATTTCCATAAGTTGGATTGTGTAAATGCTCATAAAATCTTCTTGCTAAATCATTTGTTATTCCTATTTTTATAAGTTTTTCGCCCATTTGATGAATTAAACTTACATAAAAACAATCTTTTTTTGGAACTTTTAGTCCTTCTTTTAAATCACATATACAACCATTTCTTTGAGTTAAAATCATTTTATCCATAATAAATCAATTCCCTTCTTATTTAAATTTCAAGCCCTTGAAGGGTATTTACTACCCTTCAACAACTGTTGTCTTTACAATATTTCTTTTATTTTCTTCTCTGCGTTTTTTATCTCTTGCGATTTTTTTAGCCTTTGCCTCTGCTCTCTCTTTTTCTTTTTGTGCTTTTTCTTCCATTTTGAAGTTATAATCTTCGGCTAAAACTTGAGCATTTTCGCCTTCTTCTAATTTTGGTACTACAATATCAATTCTTACTGTTTTTGTTTTTTGTCCATCAGGTGTTTCAAAAGTAAAGTCTTTTGCAAATTTTGTACCTTCTACTTGTAAAAAGTTTGTTAAGCCGTTATCTGCAATTTCCTTCATTGCAACCTCTCTTGCCATTTCATTGATTTTTGCTATTGTTAATTTTGCCATACTAATCACCAAACCTTCCTTAAATTTATTTTTCTTATGAGTTCCTTCCGTAGGTTACCAGTGAACTTTTTACCCTACCCTTACTGTACTTATATTATATCATTTTTTCTTTTGTTTGTCAATAGTTTTTTTAAAATTTTATAAACTTTTTTTCAAGTGGTATTCTGTGTCTACTAAATTATTAAAAGCATTTTCAAGGGTATTATCTGCAAAATTCAATTCTTGATTTTTGCCATCTTTTACTAGCATTGTACATAATTCTAATTGTAACTCCTCAACTTCGTTCATTATTTTATTTAATTTGTTAATCATTTCTTTTTTATCCATTTTTAATTCCTTCCTTTCCTTAACTCTAAAGCTATTATAACATAACTTTAGAGTTTTGTCAATAGTTTTTTTAAAATTATTTTTTATTTTTTTGTTTTTGTCTGTTCCCTTTTTGTATCTTTATTATACTATTATTATATCCATTTGTCAATAGATTATACAAAAATTTTTAAAAAATTTTTTAAATTATTGTAAGTGATTATGTAAACTGGCGCACGCACAAAAACATTTGTTCGGTTTTGACCTATTAAAAAAGATTTACTATGCAAGTAAATCTTGTTTATATTTGATTTTCATATGTTCAACGAATTTTGGTATTACCTTATTATAATTTTCTTGCAACATTATTTGCCAATTCTCTACAAGTTTCTGATTTTCTTTTATAAAATTCATTGCCCATTTATCTGCAAGTTTTTCTAGTTTTAAATTAAAATACCAATTATAAAAGAAATTTAAAAGTTTTGGACTACATAATTTTGCTTGAATACCTTGTATAATCATTGTTCCTATATTGTACTTAATTTCATTTATTCTTTTATAAGTATATATATGACCTAATTCGTGTAAGAAACTTAAAATCTCACTACTAAATTCGCCGTTTATATTGTATTGTTTCAACCTTTTATTCATTTTATTATAAAATGCTTTTCTTCCTAACTTATTTTCAAAAATTGGTATCTCTATTTCTTTTTCTTCCAATTGTGGAAAACAACAAAAAGTTTTACCTATTGAAATACGAATATCTTTGTCAAAATGTTTTAAAATTACTCTATAAGGTTTTAATATCAATTTAAAATATCTTTTTGTTTTCATTTTTTATCACTTCCCTTTCTTTACTTATATTATACTATTATTATTTGCAAAAGTCAATAGATTTATTCAAATTTTTTAAATTTATTTGCAACATATTATGTAAACTTGTTCGCCCGCACACAAACAAATGTTTGATTGCGGGCACGCACTTGCCAAACGTTTGTTCGGTTTACATAAAAATTAAAAGGTTGTTAAGCAACAACCTTTTGTGGTATTCTCCAACAACTACGATTTATATTTTTGTTTATTTTCTTATGAGATTTAAAACAACGAACAAGTATTTGTGCCTCAATTCTAGTATCTTCAAGTCCTGTATGTTCTTCTGAAAATTCTTCTTGTAACATATAAGAGAACATTCTTTCGGCATTTGTTATTAAATTACCGTTTTCATTTCTAACATTTTCCCATTGAAAAGTTTTTTGAGTTCCTAATACTTGACAAGCAATATGCCATATATCACAAACTTTTGTACCATAAGGTAGAAACCAACGAACATAAGAACTTGTTACAAGTCTTGTTGTATTATTTAATGTTGTATAATCAAAATTTGCATTGTAAGCATAAACCTCTTCAACTTTAAATTGTTCAACGGCTTGTTTTATCATTTTTCTTGCTTGTAATAATGTTACAACTTTTCTTTTGCCTTGTTTTATTTCTTCATAATATTTTGGTAATTTTCTTCTATAATATGCCGTATTCATAAGTTCTTTATCGTAGAAAATTTCCTTTATTACTAAACTTTCTGCAAGATATTCATTGCCTTGTTTATCATAAATTCCAAAACCTAAATCATATACCAAACCATCGTTTGGTGCATTTTTAACTCCTATTTGATTATTTGTTGTTTCAACATCTAAAACCATAAAATATTTTTTTCTTAAATCAATTTTCATTTCTATCAATTCCCTTCTTCTTTATTATGTACTTATTATACACTATTTATTCTTATTTGTCAATACTTTTTTAAAAAATTCTTCAATTTCTTTTATATCTTTATTTGTTAAGTACATTTTATATCTCCCCTTTCTCTTTACATTCTTATTATAACATTATTATAACCAAAAGTCAAGTAAAAATTCAAAAATTTTTAAATTTATTTGTAAGTTATTATGTAAACCAAGCGCAAACTTTTGTTCGGTTCGGCGCCCGCGCGTGCCAAGTTTACATAATAACTTTACACTAATAGAAATAAAAAAATAGGCTTTCGCCTATTTTTTATAAAAGTAAATTCCTGTAACTACTGTAATTAGTATCATATTTACTATTCTTGTTAGTCTTTCAATTCCTAAGTTAATTATAAAATTCGCAATTTTATCACTTACTAAAAATGTAAATACTAACATTGTAATAAATAAAACTAACTTTACTAATTTTACGAACTTTTGAAAAGTTCCTTTTGGTTCTTTTACCTTTCTTGTTTTTTCTTCCATTTCTCTTTTTTCTTTTCTACTCATAATTATCAAATCCTTTCTTTCTTAACTTTAATTATATTATAACATATTTATTTTATTTTGTCAACAATTTTTTGCATATTTCTAAAAACTTTTTGGTCGTGTTGTTTATCACTTGCATATCTTTTTGAAATATCGGAAATTTTATAACCGTTAAAATAACAACCATTTTCGCTTAAATACATTTTTTTCAATGCTCTTGCAACTGTCATTATACTTTCTTCTTTACTTGCAAATCTTTTAGTCGCATTTAGGTTACTATCGTAACTTTGCCAACCGAACAAGTTATTTCTTTCTCTTGCAAAATCGCTTGTATTCCAACCACTTTCGTGTGTTGCAAGTCCTGCAAGATATATTGCATTTATTCCAGTTTCGTTTTCTGCATTGATAAAATATTGTTCTAAACCTTGCATATTAGTATTTGCAAAACTTTTTTGCAATTCTTCTATTGTTATATTACTTTTAGTTAATAAATTCATATCAAAACTAATATTTAGATTACTTACTTGTTTTTGTTCTTCTGTTGGTTGTTCTTCTGTTTGTACTACTTCTTGTTGTATTTCTTTAACTGTATTTTCTACTGTTTCATTGATATTCTTTTGTATCTCATTTGGTAATATACAATAGATTAAAATTAAAATCAAATTGATTATTACTAACTTTTTCATTTGTTCCTCCTTTCTATACTTATATTATAACATTTATAAAAGGGTTTGTCAATACTTTTTTTAAAATTTCTTTACATTTTTATTACATTTTTGTTACAAAATGAAATTATAGAAAGTTATTATGTAAACCACGAGCACGCACAAAGTGCGGGCGCGAGTTAACATAAAATGTTTACTTTCAAGTTTACATAATCTGTTTAAAATAAAATGAAATAAAGACAATAAAAAAAGGAGAACTATTGTTCTCCTTTTTCTTTTGCTAGTTTTCTTTGTTCTCTAAGTTTTTTGTCCCTTGCAATTTTCTTTTCTTTTGCTTTTTGTTTTTCTTCTTTTGCAAGTCTTTTTTCTTCTTGTTCTTGTTGATATGCGTCTGCAAAGTCGTCTGCTGTTTGTAAAGGGTCGTCTTTTGCAATTTTTGGAACTACGATGTCAACTCTTACTGGAAAATATTCCTCCATAAATTTTTGGTCTATCATCCATTTAGAACCTGCAACTTGTTTTAATTCTTCTAATACTTCTGGTCTGATTATCCTTTCAAAAACTGCCTTTCTTAATTCTTCATTTCTCTTTGCAATAGTAATTTTTTCCATAATATCAACTCCTTTTCTATGTTTTAAAGACTTTGTCATCTGTCTTATTATACTTATATTATACTATACTTTTTTCTTTTTGTCAATACTTTTTAAGTATTTTTTCAAAAAGTTTTTTTCTTTTGTTCTTCTGTCTTTTCTTTATTGCTATAATTATTATACTATATATTGGGTAATTTGTCAACTATTTTCTGTATTTTTCTATAATTCTTTTTATTTTTATTAAAATAAATCGTAATTCAATGTATTCCTTTGTGTTTCCTGTTTCTTTCATTGCCTTTTCTTCTTCTTCTAATCTTTTCTTTAATTGTTTTTGTATTGTTTCATATTCTGCAATTGTTAAATGGTCAATATACTTATTCATTTGTATCAACTCCTTTCCCTTACTTCTCTTTTATTATACTACTATTATTTCCATTTGTCAATAGTTTTATTCAAAATTTTAAATTTTATTTTTTTTATTTGAAACATATTATGTAAACCTTTATGTTAATATATTATGTAAACCTGCAAGCACGCACACTAAAGGTTTACATAAAGAAAAAAGTTTGAAGATTTGCTAATCTTCAAACTCATTTTTGTATATTCTATATAATATATATGAGAAGATGAATATTGCTAGTATAAATCTTCCTTTATCTGCACAAATCCATTCAACACTCATTCCTAACATTGTAAATACTCCTAATATTATTATTGTTCCTAGTATTCCTTGTACTAATGTTTTTATTCCTCTTACTATTTTATTTTCTCTTTTTTTCATTTTTCTCATTTTCATCAATTCCCTTCTTTTTTTCTTTATTTTATCATATATTTTTTATTTTGTCAATACCTTTTTTGTAAATAGTTAGCTTATTTTGCTAACCATTTACATATTGTTATATCTCTTTTTAGTCTTGCTTCTAGCTTTATTTGTTTTGTTCTTCTATTTTGTGTTTTGCTTATTCTAGTATTTGCTAGTAAAAACTTTTTCATTTCTTCTTTATTCATTTCGTAAACTTCATAGTTATCTGTTACATACATATAAGTATTACTATAATCAGCTTTTAGGTATTCGTCTATATATTCCTCTAAGTTTTCGTTTTTCATAAATCCTATACTTGCTTCTCCTGATTTAACGCTTATATGTTTATCTCCTACATTGATGTCGCTATCTAGCTTATGGTTTGAGCTGTCTTTGTAATATGGCTGTTCTCCTGTTAGTGCTATTCTTAAACTATATTCTTTTAATTCTCCACGATTTGCTTTTACTAAACACGCACAAGTTGGTAACATATAAAACATTCTATTATTGTATATTTCTGTTTGTGCTTTGAATTCTTTTATTTGAAACTTATTCATTTTCTTTTTCTCCCTTCTCTTTATCTTACATACTTATTATACACTTATTATTTGCATTTGTCAATAGTTTTATACAAATTTTTTTAAATTTTTTTATTACATTTTTGTTACAATTATGTTACAAGTTTGTTACATTTGATAACACTTTATGTAAACTTGCCTTGCAAGTGAACATTTGTTTGGGACACGTTTGTTCGGTCGTGTCGCCTCTTTTCTTAGAGGCTCAATAGAAAGCCCGAACGCCCTTGAAACTGTAAGGATACGGGGTTAGTTTTGGGATTTCATACATTATGTAAACCGAACAGGTGTTCGCCTGGAAATTCCACTAACTTAACACTAATTTTTCAGAAATTCAATTTAATCCAAATTCTTCCCTCCAAATCTTGATTTCCTAACCTGCCGAATAGTTGACTTTTTTATAGTCCGGGTGTATACTTAATACAAGAAGATACAAGTTTGGTTTTAAGTTTTAAACTAAAATTTTACCGTTTCCGCGCCGTTTACTTCCTTCTGAAGGTTAGTATTAGTATCAAGCCCGAACCTTAAAATTAAATTTTAAACTCTAAACTTAAACCCAAACTAAAAACTAAACTAACAAAGGAGAGACGTATGAGAGTTAAATTTGAAATTAGAAATATGAATATAAATGTGGAGGCAAACCGCCTATGAACCTAGGAATTAGCAAAAGTCTAAACTACGATATTTACTCTAACGCTGACCGCGCCGACTTCGTTCGTTCCTTATTCACACCTGAGTTAGAGCAACTAGCCAAAGAGCACTACGACGAAGACTCAACTAAAAAAGAACTTGAAGCCGCCGCCAACTACATTTTGTATGGCAAAGACCCAAAAACCGACAAAAACTTTGTCCAAAAGAAAGAAGTCCAAATTGAGACGAAATATAGTTCGTATAAGAAAAAAGAAATGGAAAGTTTAGATAATTTGTTGGAAGACCCAAACACAAAAGAAGTTGACTTCCAACCAATTCAGAAGAACTGTTACAAAAAATACAAACCTACAATTGATAGGGAGAAAGACAAAAATATACCCGGAATGCAGGATTTGTGGAACGCAATTGATAAGCTTGCGGCGCAAGTTAAGGAGTATAAGGATAAGAAACAACTTGGGTTAGACTTTTATAAAAAGAACCACTTACTTATTCAGTTAAGAAAAGAACAGTTCGCACTAAAAGACTCAGAAGATACAACAATTAAATGCAAAGGCTATCATTTAAGTGGCCCTATTCCCGCTAACCTTTCTTCTGACACAGGATATGTGAGAGACTATCAGCAAGAATTTGTTTATAAGTGTTATAGAGCAGAACATTACAAACGTGATTTCGGTCCTGAATGGTACGCGCGCGAGCAACAAAAAATTGCAGATTATATTGTTAGTGCAAATCCAGAACTTAACTGGCAGTGGATAGAAGTTAGTCAGAATACTATTGACTTTACCAATTCAAAGCACGTTTATGAGTTTTTAGAACTTTATTCTACTTTAGTTCAGTCTTGTGACGAAAACCTAAATTGCGACCTAAAATTCCTAATTTGGGAATTAGAAGATTATATAGAACAAGCCAACTTATCGGAGGCGCGCCGTCATATTCTTATTAGGAAGATTGATAAAGCAACTAACGAACAAATTAGGGAGGAATTACAGGAGAAATTTGGATTAGCATATTCTGATAACTATATTAGCACTATTTATAAACAAATGATTTGCGACAAAATTGCAAAAGCCGCTCAACTTTCTCGTGACAACTACATTTATCGCAACCAACCCGAAAAGTTTAAAGTTTGCTCTACTTGTGGTACAAAATTATTGAGAGACTCACGCAACTTTATTAAGAAGCAAAACTCAAAAGACGGACTTGCGGCAAGATGTAAAATGTGTGATAAGAAGATTAGAGATAAGAAAAAAGAGGAGGGAAAGAAAAATGGATAACAGTTTTGATGAGTTATTAGAAGGACCAAATCAACATAGAGTTGAACCAATTAAGGTTAGAAAAACTCCTCGAATTGTAGGGAAGAATTGTAGAAAATGTGACAAGTATTATAATCAGGATATGTTTTTAAATAGTAATTCTTGGTTTTTCCCTGATGGTTACTTAGATATTTGTAATGAATGCTTGAGTAAATATTTAGGAGATTGCACTGATTTACAAAAGGCAGATAAGTTCTGTCAATATGCAGATATACCATTCAATGTGAATGATTGGATTGCGGCCGCGCGAAACAACGGTTATAACGCTTTTAAAACTTACGCCAACCAAAACTGGACTAAACAATACGAGACTATTGATTGGAAACCAGTTCATGATGAATGGGTACAAACTTTTAAAGAAGGTAAAGAGCGCGAAAAGGTAGGAATTATGCGCGCGGAGGACTTAAAAGAATTAAAAGAAAAATGGGGTAACTCTTTTACAGAAGACCAACTTCTTAGATTTGAAGCCTTATACGAAGATATAGATAAAACACAATCTATTACTACTGCAATTCAGAGAGATAATGCAAAGAAAATGTGTATGTTGTCTTATCAAATTGAAAACGCAATTTGGGATAGCGAACAAAAGGGTTCAGATATAAAAGCCTTAATCAGTGCTTATGACCAACTTGCAAAATCAGCAGACTTTACACCAAAATCAGCTAAAAACGCTGGAGACTTTGATTCTGTTGGAGAATTATGCGCGTTTTTAGAAAAAAGAGGATTTAATAATAAATTCTATGATTGGGTTCCTCGTGACGAAGTTGATAAGGTTATGATGAACTTGCAAAAGTATGTAAGAAGAATTGTTGTTGGAGAAACCAATATTGCAGAAGAATTAAATGAGAAATTAGACGCAATACAAAATATGAATAGGTTAGAAAATGATTATAGTGACGAAGAAGAAGAATACAATCGTATTACTATTGAGGATGATTTAGCTGATGAATTTAATGAAGAGTTTGAGGTGGATGAAGAATGAGTTTAGAAGTTAATACAGTAAAAGTAGTAGACCAACCAGACACTCGTGAAGGAATAAAAGTTGATAAGGGGGTAATTTTAACTGAAGACCGTATTGACCAACACTATGACTTATATACAAGTTATATTAATTTCTTTACAGTTTATCCGGACCTTTTTATTGATATGATAACTCCAAAAGACTCAAACTTTAGCTTATTTCCATATCAAAGAATATTTTTAAGAGCTTGTATGCGTTATCGTTATCATTATTGTACGGCGCCCAGAGCATTCGCAAAATCATTCTTATCAATTCTAGCCTTATATTTAAGATGTATGTTTTTACCACGTTCAAAAGTTTTCATTTGCGCGCCAGGTAAGGAACAAGGAACTAAAATTGCAATAGAGAAAGTAACCGAAATTTGGGATAACTTTCCTCTTTTGGAAAAAGAAATTATAACAAAAAACTTTACGGCAGATATGGTTCGTTTAACTTTTAGAAATGGTTCTGTATTTGATATTGTAGCCGCACAAAACGCGCAACGTGGTGGTCGTAGACATGCTGGGATTATAGACGAGGTTCGTGACCATGATGGAGATATGTTAAATGCTATCGTTTTACCTCTTATGAATGTTAATAGAAGAACAGTAAGAGGAACATTGAATGATAGAGAACCACATCAAGCGCAAATTTATATTACTTCCGCAGGAAGTAAAAATTCATATGCTTATGAGAGAATGAAGGAATTAATGATAAATTCTGTAATTTCACCGGACCAAGCTTTTATATGGGGTTGTGATTATAGGATACCAGTAATGGCTGGACTTATTCCCAAGACTTATGTAAATGAGTTAAAAATGAGTGGGACATTTAAAGAAGATGACTTTGCTCGTGAGTATATGAGTATATGGACTGGAGGAAATTCAGACAGTTGGATTAGCTTTGATACTATTTCTCGACATAGAGTTATAGTTAATACAGAATTTAAAAGAAATGACAATCCTCAAAAACTTGGATACAATCATGAACAATTTTACATATTAAGTATAGACGTAGCGAGACTTCGTGCAGAAACTACGATATGTGTTTTCAAGGTTTTACCAAGTATGAATGGATTTACAAAAAAGTTAGTTAATTTGGAAGTTTTACCAGAAAAACTTCATTTTGAGCATCAAGCCGCAAGAATTAAAGAAATGATTGAAGCATATCAACCAAAAGAGGTTGTAATAGACGGTAACGGTCTAGGTGTTGGTTTGATGGATTATATGATACAATATAGTAAACACGATATTAGTGGTATGGTTTATCCACCTTATGGTTCTTTCAATGATGAAGATTATTTAAATAAACAACCAAGAGATTGTCAAAAAATAATTTATGTTATGAAAGCAACCGGAGGTTCTGGTGTAAATTCGCAAGGAGTTATTAACAGTATTTGTTTTTCAGAACTTGTTAGTGGAAAAGTCCATTTTCTAATTAGAGAACAAGATGCGAAAAATAGATTATTAGCTACAAAGAAGGGTATGAATATGCCTATTGAAGCACGTATTAGAAAATTGAGACCTTATACTTTACAAACAATTTTAATTGAGGAAATTTTAAATATGAGAATTAAAGATGGGAGTATCAATCAAAATAATTTAACATTGGAAAGAATTAATACGGCAATGAGTAAAGATAAATTTAGTGCTTTTGAATATGGTTTATATCGTATCAAAGATTATGAAACAAAATATATTAAGAAGAAAGCCAGAGCAAAAAGAGATTTAAGTAAATTTATGCAATTTTCAGCGCGAGGAGGTGGAAGATAAAAGTGATAACTGGTAAAGACATTTTAAAAGTTATTAACAGTGTAAAGCCAGAAAAACATTTACAAGTTCGTGATTTTACAAATTTTAAAAAGGGACTTGAAGATATTGCTTCTATAAGTTTGAATAATTATAATAAGTATGGAAGAAAAACTTATGGAACAAAAGAAAGAAGAACTTCAGAAGAAATTGACCAAATTTTAATGCGCGATAATGAGCAAGAGTTAAGACAATTGTCAAGAGACTATTGGAATTTAAGTGGTTTATATAGAAGACTAATTATGTATATGTCTAATATGCTTACTTATGACATTTTAGTAGTTCCTAAAATTAGTGCAAGTAAAAAACCTGAGAAAAACAAACTTATTAATGGTCTTACTGATGCAAGTTATTTTATTGATTCTTTAAACATTGAAAAAGAATTTTCAAGAATTATGTCTACAATGTTAGTTGATGGAGTTTATTATGGATTCTTTAAAGAATGTCCTAATAATAAATATATTTTCCAAGATTTAGACCCTAATTATTGTAGAACTAGATATAAGTCTGCAAATGATATGCCAGTTTTAGAATTTGATTTAACTTACTTTGTTCAAATTAAAGGGCGCGAAGCCGTTACAAATGTTGATGAGTTAAATTTATATCCTAAGTACGTAGTTAAAAATTATAAAAAATATTTTGATAGAGCTACTACAATAGATAGAAAAACTGGAAAAACTTACTTAAAAGACAAAAATAGTTTGGAAGAAGGCCGCTGGTTAATTATACCAGACTCATTAGGAATTGTTTTCTATTATAAAGATACAAAACCTTTTTTTACTACTGTTATTGAATCTATTGAAGATTTAAACGAGTATAAAGGAATTGAAAAATCTTTGGATAAACAAGAATTAAAGAAAATCTTGTTACAAACAATACCTATGAATGACCAAGGTGAGCTTTTATTCTCTTTAGAAGAAGCCAACGAAATTCATAAGGCCGCAGTAAAAATGTTAAGAAACAATCCAGACGTTGATGTATTTACAACAATGGCGGAAACAGAAATGTTAGACGTTCAAGATAGCGCACAAGCCAACAGAGACAATTTAGAGAAAATGGAGCGTTCTTTCTATAATGAGGCGGGAGTTAGTAAAAACTTATTTGCTTCTGATGGAACAACAGCTTTAGATTATTCTCAAAAAGTTGATATGGCTTTAGCTTTAGATATGTCAAAACCATTTGCGACATTCTTAACATATCACGCAAATAGAAAATTTCCTAACAAGAAATTTTTTCTTGAAGTTTCTATAATGCCAATAACACATTATAATCGAAAGGAAATGTTTGATTTGTATTTGAAAGGTGCACAATATGGTTATAGTAAAATTATGGCCGGTGTAGCTTCAGGTATAAAACAAAGTAACTTATTAAGTTTAATTACTTTAGAAAACGAGTACTTGAACTTAGCTGAAACAATGATACCTTTACAATCTTCTCATACAACTAGTGGAAAAGACGTTCAAGAAGAAGCTAAAGGAGACAAAAACAAAGACAGTAACGCTACTGATGATAAAGGTGGCGCACCAAAAAAAGATGGGATGGAGAAATCCGATAAAACCCGTCAAAACGAAGAATCAAAATAAGGAGGAAGTATGATGGAAAATCAAAAGTCTACTCCTACAAATTTTGTTGCAACTGTTTATGGTAATTTAGTTCCTTTAAATAATTCTGCTTTATCAAAAGCGAGATTAAAGATTTTTTACAAAGGAATGAACAGAAATGGTTCTTATATCAATGAAGAAATCGCTGAAAAATTAATATCTACATTACCTGGCACACCAGTAGTTGGATATTATGACAGTGATAAAGATGATTTCTTAGGACACGTTTCACCAGAAAGCAATCGTGCTTATGGTTTCGTACCAGAAGAAATGAACTTTAAATGGGAAATGTTTTTAGACCCAGATGGCGTTTATAGAACATATGCCTGCACAGATATAATTTTATGGACCGGCCGCTATCCTATAGCCTCAAAGATAGTTGGTAAGAGTCATTCTATGGAATTAAATCCAGATACTGTTGAAGGTGAATGGGTTGAGCATGACGACGAATATTATTTTGAATTCACTAATGCTGAATTCTTTGGTTTATGTGTTCTAGGGGAAGAATATGAACCTTGTTTTGAGGGGTCATCTTTTTATGAATTACATCAACAAGAAAACAACACTAGTATTTCAAAAGATTTGAAGGAAATGTTCAGCTTATATAAATCAACAATAGACAGTGCAGAAGAAAATCCAACAGGAGGTCAAGAAATGGAAGATGAAAAATTAAAACCTCAAGACTTAGATAACGATTCAGTAGAAGAAGAAGTTAAAGACCAAGAAGAAGAAGTTAAAGAAGAAGAAAACAAACCTTCAGAAACTGAAGAAGTTAAAGATGAATCTTCTGAAGAAGGTGAAGAAGAAGAAGCTGACGAAGAAGAAAAAGAAGAAGAGCAAGAAGAACCAGAACAAGAAGAAGAAGAAGATGAAGAAGAGTCAGAAGAAACTGATGAACCTGAAGAGGAAGAGGAAGAAAAAGAAGAAGTTGATTTCAATTCTGCTTTAGCTGAAAAAGATAAAACTATTGCTACTTTAGAAGCTGAATTAAAAGAATTAAGAGAATATAAAAAAGCAAAAGTTAACGAGGAAAAAGAAGAAGTTTTAAATACTTATTCTAATAAGTTGACAGAAGAAGAAATCGCTGATTTTAGAAATAAAATTGAAGATTATAACTCTGCTGTTGAACTTAAGAAAGACATTGCAGTTTGTTTATTAGACAAACAAAGCAATGAAGAAAAGATTGAAGAATCTAACTATGCTTTAATCAATAGTCGTAAAAATACTTTTACAGGTATTGAAGCTATTGTAGCAAAATATGCTAATAAAAAATAATTTTTATAGGAGGAAAAGATAATGGCTATAAATAAAAGATTAACAGAAGCTAACGGTGTATTAGAAAAAAATGCAGTAATTTACCCAAGAACAGGTAACATTATGGCTATGTATCCATTAGCTGAATCTGTAACAAAAGCTGAAAACGGAATGTTATTAGGAGTTAATTACGCAAAAGGTGAAATTGAGTATCCTTCTGCTAATGCTGACGCTATTATGATTTTAGACTCAGCTGAAAAAGAATATGATAAAAATGTTGTTGGTTTAAATCAACACTACTTAACACCTGAATATGGATATATGCCAAGATTAGGTAAATTAGAAATAAATGATAGATTTACAACAAGTTCAGTAGCTTATGATACATCAGCATTTGCTGACGAAGAAGCTATCGACGCTGCTATCGAAGCAGGAACAGTTTATGGTAAAGCTTGCACTACTGAAGGATTTAAAGGTTTAATCGAATTAACAAAAACAAAACCTACAACTGAAAAAGTTGGATTAAAAGCAGTAAAATTCACAACATTACCAAATGGAGATTCTGCAGTTAAATTTGCAGTAATTAAAGCTGACTAATTAAGTCAAAATTTAAAAATATTATAGGAGGAAAAACAATGGAAGATAATATTAAAGAATTAGCTTTAGCTGCAGTTACAGGTAAAGCAGTTGCTAACTTCTCTAAAGCAGATGTTGAAACAGCATTAAGAGAAGAAATTAGAAAAATTGCTGGTTCAATGAAAGACTATCAAAAAAATAAATGGGATTTATTTGAATTAATTCAACAAACTGCTGACGAAATCGTTCCTAATAGAATTATCGATATAATGGGACAATTCGCTGAAGTTCAACAAGTTGGACAAGGAAATAAAGCAACATTTAAGAAAAGATTAGGAAAAAGAAGAGGAAAAAGTTTCATTACTAAAGTATCACCAGCTGGTACTTACGAAGCTTTCAGATTAGATAGCGAAGTAATGGAAATCCCAACACAAGCTGTTGGTGCAGCCGCAATCATCGACTGGGAAAGATATTTAGATGGTTTAGATGATATGGCTGATTTAGTAGATATCATCATGGAAGGATTAGAAGATGCTATCTACAAAGCAGTTTATGAACAATTAATTGCTGCTTATACAAACGTAAAAATGCCAGCTGCTAATAAAGTTACAGCTAGCGGATTTGATAAATTAGCTATGGACAGATTAATTTCTGTAGTTAAATCTTATGGAGATAATGCAATTATATTCTGTACTCCATTATTTGCTAGAAATTTAGATAATGAAATTAAAGGTTCTTATTTAAATGATACAGATAAAATGGAAGTTAGAACACAAGGATACGTTGGTATATACCACGGAACACCTGTAGTTGTATTACCTATGGCTGTTGAAACAGAAGCTAACTTAAAATGGGCTTATGACCCTTCATATGCTTTCGTTATGCCTGCTGGAAAAGAAAAAGTTGTTAAAATCGTATTAGAAGGAGATTTACAAATCAATGATTGGACAAACAGAGACTGGTCATTAGAAATGCAATTCTACAAAAAATATGGTGTAGGTATGTTATACTTTAACAACTGGGGAGTTTATAAAGACACTTCTTTATCAGTTGACGTAATGAGTATGTAGTTTGTAAAAAATTAAAATAGGTTTGCGGGTGGACTCTGTCCGCCCGGCAAATGCGTTAAAAGGAGGAAAATTGAAAATGGATGAACAAAATTTAAAAAATATAAGAGTAAGAGTTAGAAGTCTTGTTCCTGGAGCTGTTACATACAGTTCTGATGTAAGACATGTTCGTAGAGAATGGAGTAGACAAAATCAAATTATTCCAATTCCTGCTGATGAATTACAAGAAGTTTTATATGACCAAGGAGTTTATAATTTATTCGCTTTAGGATATTTAGGAATTGAAAATCCTGACCACAGAAAATTAGTTGGTTTAGAATATGATGGAAGCGATATTAAATACGTTCCTTTCACTTCTGATACTGCTAGACAATTATTAGTAGATGAAAAGAATTTAGATACTTTTAAAAATAAAATTTCTAATTTAAAAATTGGTAATATTGAAACTTTAGTGAATGCCGCTTACGAAATTAAAGATATTAGTTATGATAAAATGAAAATTATGAAAGAACTAATTGGAGTAGATATAGCTAATTTAATTAGGAACAATGATGATGACCAAGCTCAATAAATAATGGAGGTGTAAAATGGGCACTCCATTTAAAGAAGTATATAACGCTTTTCTAGCAAGAATAGAACAAGACGAGTGGTCATTAACAACTGATTTGGGCAATTTAGAAAGAGATTGGTTTGAGTTAATGAAAATGGCTATAAATCGCTTTAATTTTCCACGAGTAAGTCTTGAATATGATGAAAATAATGAATGTTTTGTAGAAGAATTAGGTCTACAAGAAATCCAATATCTTGCTGTTGTTATGAAAAATGAATGGTATAAACGTTGTGTATCTACTTGGCGTTTAATTCAACAACAATACCACACAAAAGATTTTGAATTTTTATCTCAAGCTAATCATATTTCTAAATTATTAGAATTGGTAGAACAATCTAATAAGGAATGTTTTAATATGGCAGATAGATATAGTCGTGTTATTAATCATAAACCTTTTGATTGGACAAAATTAGCAGGAGGTAAATGATGTGGAAAATAATGAAATAAAACTTAGTTATAGCGACAAGTTAAAAGGTAAGCTATTTGGATTATTAAAAGAAAGAGAGAAAAATGGTGAATGGGAAGCTTTTCTTGAAACAATAGAAGTTGAATTAATAGGTCTTGAGAAAGAACTAGCATCAATTTGTTATTATAGTTTGCGCGCGAAGATAGGTTCTTTAAAATATTTACGTTATTCATATTTTAGAAAAACTATTTTTGAATGCATGAATTTAATTGATGGAATTTATCGTCATGGAGAAATCGATGACTAATGATTATTATAAAGTGTTTCAAGAAAGATGTAAAAATCATGGAAAATCATTTAAAAGTTTAGTACAATCTCAAGCCGCACTAGACTTTCAAAGATTTTTAGTTAGTTCACCAAATGCTATTGATGTAACTGTTAATGATGAAGAAGAAAAAATTAGAGTTGCAACAATATTAAATAAAGAGAAAAATGATACTGATGTTAGAAGATTTTTCTTAGCCAACAAAGAAGATGGTTTGAAAATTGGAGATTTTATTTATTGGGATGATACAGTTTGGATTTTATTAAAGAAAGAGAAAAATACAATAGATGCTTACGATAAGTTTGAAGGTTTGGAATGTAGACATAATATTAAATGGATAGATAAATTTGGCGTCTTACAATCGACACCTTGTTATCTAGTTGCGCAAACTGATGAGAAGGTAAAAGCTAATTTTAGAACTTGGAATAATATGATTACACCACAACCTAACAAGTATTTAGAAATTATAACTTCTCGTAAAAACATTGAGCTATCTCAAAGATTTTTAATAGATGAAACTGCATGGTCAGTAGTAGAAACAGATTATATTAGTGTAAAAGGTATAATTTACTTATCTTTAACTGAGGATAAGAAAGATTTATATGAGGATGATATAGATAATGATATTGCTGACATTGTTGATTTAAATAAATTCCAATTAAAATTAGAAGAAACTGAAATTACTTTGGGTATAGATGAAACTTATCAATTAAGCGGTAAAACTTATTTGAATGGTAATCTATATTCTAATGATATTATAGTTGAAATTCTAGAAGGCGAAGAAAATATTAGTATAGATGAGAATTTAAAAATTACTGGTATAAAAGAAGGAAATACTAAATTAAGAATTAGTATGGAAGAAAATAATGAAATTTCACAAGAACTTAATATTACTATTCAGGAAAGCGCGCCAGCTAATGTTGTTTATGATTTAAAAGGTGACGCAAGTATTAAATGGGGAAGAACAAAAGTTTATCAATTCGTTAGAGTTGTAAATGGAATTTTTGAACCAGTAAAAGCAGATTTTAGTATAGAAGACAAAGATAAGTTAATTAAAAATTATGAAATCAATGAAACTTCAATTACTATTACCGCAAATGAAGATAATAGAGTTGGAGAATTTTATATAAATTGTACTTTTGGCGAAGAGACAGTAAGAAAAGAAATAAAAGTTACAAGTTTGTGGATGTGAGGTGAAATAAGTGGATAAAGGAAAAATACAAACTCAAAGACGATTTGAAGTAATGGGTGAAGATATTTTTAAAATTGTAGATAGAATACAACACAATCAAACAATTTTAAAATTATTAAAATTTAGTGATTCTAATCCTCTTGCTCACGAAGACTTAACTCAACAAGAAATTGATGAGATGCTACATAAAAACTTGTTAATTGTTCCAAAATTACCAGATGAAGATGAAGATAAGAATTGTTATATAGTTGTTATCTTAGATAAATATGATGTAGACCCTGTCAATAGTGATTTTAAAAGTGTTATTATTCGTTTTGATGTGGTTTGTCCTTTTGATAAATGGATAATAAATGGAAAAACATTAAGACCTTATTTAATTTTAAATGAGTTAGATAAGATATTTAATGAAAAGAAATTAGCGGGAATAGGTAATTTGCGTTTTGTAGAATGTAATAGATTAGTAGTATCACCTTATTTAGGAGGATATACAATTAACTATGGACATTTCGAGTTTAATTAGTGAAGAAAAATTTTTTGCGGGTATTCCTATTGAAATACCCGATACTTGTACTATTTATTTTCCTACATTACGAGAAATTGCAAATATTGGAGCAAAAAACTTTTATAGTTATCTTAATCTTCTTACATTAGATAAAGAAGATGTTGACGAGTTCTTTAGCCAGCAAGGATTAGAAAATAATGAAATTAGTCCTTTTCAATTTACTCTAATGAACGCGCATAACGATCCTATATATCTTAATGATTTAAAGTGCGCATTTGATTTTTTTCTACACGAAAAAGAGATTTATATTCTAGTAGAGAATGAGGCTATAGTACTAGGCGATTTAAAAGAAAATCGTATTATAAGCTCTGAAAAATTTGATGCTATCTGTAGTGTGCTAAGAGCATCGCACAATGTAGGGCAAAGGACAAATGAGCAAAAAATGGATAATCCATCTAATGCTAAAGCTGCAGAAATTATTAAGAAAATTAAAGAGGGAAGAAAATTAAAAGAAAAAACGAAAAATTCTGAATTGAGTTTTTTGGATTTAGTTGCATCTTTGGCGGCGAAAGGTAATGGAATAAACCCTTTCAATGTGTGGGACTTAACCTATTATGCTTTTAACGACCAATTCAAAAGAATGCAAGCAATTGAAGATTATGAGCAAGCAATAAGGTCGATTCAGGCAGGTGCAGACCCTAAAAAAATTAAAGTAGAACATTGGATAAAATCTATCCAAGATAAAAAATAATAATAGGAGGAAAGAACGGTTATGAATATATTTGAACAATATGGTTTAAAAGAAGTTGCTAATGTTACTTTCTATGATACAAAGACAGGAAAAGTAGTTTTATTCTTAGATTCTTTAAAAGTTTCTACTATTGAAACAACAGCTGAAAATACTGAAGCTAGAGGTGGATGGGGAAACCCAGCTTTAATTACTTGGGACTATAATAAAGAAGTTAATGTAACATTAGAAGATGCTTTATTCTCAGCTGCTTCATTAAAAACAATTATGGGTGCTGGAATTGAAGTTGCTTCAGCTACTGCAAAACAAACAATTGATATTAATGAAGAATTAATTGTTGATGCTGAAGGTAATGTAAAATTATCTTATGAGCCAAAAACTGGTACTAGTGTTTCATATTTAGATTTAGAAGATAATGAATATGTAAGTGTAAAACCAACTGGTGGAAAAGCTAAAGTTGGAGAAACTACAGACGAAGGAAGAGCAGTAAGAGTATTCTATAAAACTGAAGTTGATGGACAATCTGGAAATGCAGTAACAATTACAATTAGTGCTACTAAATTCGGTGGAACTTATAGAGTAGTTGGAGATACTATTGTAAGAAATAAAGAAACAGGTGAAGATGAACCATTCCAATTCGTAATTGAAAAAGCTAAAATTCAAAACGAAGTAACATTCACAATGGAAGCTGAAGGAGACCCTGCTACATTTAACTTACCATTAAGAGTATTAAGAGATGAAAATGGAAATATGTTTAAATTAATAAAATATAATATTCCAACAATCTCTGCTTAATTTCAAATTTTGGGAATAGGAATAATCCTATTCCCTTTTTTCTGTTTTAGGAGGTTTTCTATGGAAAATACACAAAAATATTATGGATTAAAAGAATTAAATTCGGTAGTAATAAAAGCTTATAAAGATATTACTATTGGGAATAAACATTTTTCTGAAGGAGAACCTATTTTATATTTTGAAAAAATACAAATTAGTGAACTAAAAGAAAATCTGTCTCTTATACACATCTCCGAGCCCACGAGACACTGAGCGATCTCG
>ERZ1090869.312-NODE-312-length-26557-cov-8.436835_pt1 | contig 26557 bp, 19 predicted proteins | sample MGYA00478474_ERZ1090869 | MGnify/ENA primary metagenome ERZ1090869 (study PRJEB33644, sample SAMEA5815748) | chicken gut metagenome | biome: Chicken; feature: Gastrointestinal Tract; material: Caecum | place: Ireland | collected 2019-01-01 | study: A study of the... | reverse complement strand
CAGTAGGCGAACATGTTGTTGCCGGTGAAGCCCTGGCCGGTGGAGGTGAAGGCGTCTGCATTCAGGAATCTGCCGGTGTTTGGGTTGTAGTATCGGCTTTGGAGGTAGTACAGCTCCGTTTCGGTGTCGTAGACATAGCCCCGGTAGCGGAGGGGGTTGTGGGTGCCCAGGGTGGTTGCCAGGGAGCCGGTGACGGTGAGGGGCTTGCCCCAGGCGTCATAGGTGTAGGAAACCACCGGGCTTCCCGAAGCGTTCAGGATTGCCGTCACATCCCCTTGCAGGTTGGTGGCGTAGTAGTAGGTGGTGCCGTTGTAGGACGGGGAATGCCATTGGCGTCGTAGGAGAAGTTCAGGGTGTTGCTGCCTACGGTCATCTGGCTGAGCTGACTGCCGTTGTAGACATAGCCATAGGTAACCGTGCCGTTGGTACGGCGGATTCTCATACCGTCCTGGTTATAGGTGTTGGTCCAGGTGGCACCGTCCTTGGTAATGGTTGCCAACTCCCGGCCATGCTCCCAGGTATACTGCCGCACCCCATCAGACAGGGGGTTACCCACGGTATCGTAGGTAATGGTTCTTCCGTCATAGGCGGTGAGCAGGTCACCCCATTCCGAATCCCCATAGGCATAGGTGACGGTCTTGGTGGGGGTTCCCAGGCTTCCGGTGGTGTAGGCGTACTCCTTCCGGTTCAGGATATTGCCGGAGCTGTCGTACTCCCAGGTGCGGGTGGTTCCGGCTTTCTGGTCATTCTCCCGTATCAGCTGGTTGGCGGTATCATAGACATAGGTGGTGGTATGGGTACCGTCGCTGATAGAGGTGATGTTGCCGTTATTATCGTAGCCGTAGGTGTAGGTGACCTGATAGCCCGCAGCAGAGGACTTGAGGGTGGCTACCTGGGTGGTGGCTTTGGTGGAGCTTTGGGTGCGGAAGGTGAAGGTGTCTGTCAGCAGTGCCGTGCTGCCCTTCTTGGTAATCCGCTGATTTACCCGACCGAAGCTGTCATAGGAATAGGTTCTGCCGGTACCATCTCTGGTGACGCCGGTTACCCGGTTGTCGTCGTCATAGGTGTAAGAAGTGGTGTGTTTGACGCCGTTGATGGTTTCCACCAGGGAGGTAAGGTTATTGATTTTGTCGTAGGAATATCCCACACTATGGGAGTAGTTGCTTCCTGTTTCCACGGTCTTCATCAGACGGTCGGTGAAGTCGTAGTAGTAGGTGGTGGTTCTTCCTGTGGCAGAATCCTTTACCTTTGCAAGGGCACCGCTGTTGTCATAGGTGAAGGTGACGGTGTCTCCGTCCTCGAAGGTCTGCTTGGTCACCCGGCCCAGCTTGTCGTAAGTATATTTTACATAATCATCATTGCCATAGTCAAGTCTTTCCAGGTAATGATTTCTGGCAGTATAGCTGTACGAGGCCAGGGAACGGCTGCCGATGCGGATGCCGCTGCGCAGGGCGAAATTGCCGTAGGTCAGGCTGTAGGCCGTGGTGTCTGTGGTTACACCGGTAAGCATATCATTCTGATAGGTGTACTTTACAGACGGGGAAAGGCCGGTATCCGTCTGGGCTGCGGCGGAGGCCATCCGGTACATGGAATCGTAGGTGTATTTCGTCCGGGTAGCGGTGGTATCCTCCGGGTATTGCACCCATTCCAGCGCATTGGTATTGGCGTTATAGCTGTAAGTGGTGGTTTTGCCTGCGGCATCGGTGGTGGAGGCCAGCCGGTTACCGTCGGAGGTATAGGTGGCTGTGGCGGTGATCTTCTGGGTGCCGCTGCCGATGGACACGGAGGTGTTGTTGCCGTAGGAATCGTAGGCGAAGGTATACACGATGCCTGTATCGGAGGTGGCAGTTTTTACATTGTGGTAATTGTCATAGGTGTAGGTGAGCTTCGCGCCTGTGGGGAGAATGGCCTTGGTCAGGTTGTTGTTGGTGTACTCATATTTGGTGGTCTGCCCCTGCAGGTCCTTCACGCTGATGACATTGCCGTTCTGGTCACAGGTATAGCTGTTTCCAAAAACTTCCTTATACAGCTGAATGCCGTCAAAATACATGGTGTTGACATTGTAGCCGTAAAGGATCTGAATGGTGACGGAGCTATATGCCTTTTCCGCTACTACCGCCGTTGCCGCATACTGCCAGTTTACGGATTTGTCCGTATTGGGATTGAAATTTACCCGCTGGGCCTTGGATTTGGTGCCGTCGGTGTAGTTGAAAATTGCCTGCAAGCCGAACTCCCGGGGGAACACGGCGTAGCTGGAGAAAGGCGCTGCATCGCCCTTGGCCCAGCCTCCCAGGACAAAGGTGTCTCCTGCCTTGCCGCTGACCTTTACGGTCTGCTGCAGATATTTCCGGTAAAGAGGCTCGCCCTGAACCCGCAAGACATTTTTGTCCAGCTCAGGAGCGGCGGCGGAACCGGCGGTAATGATTTTGTCGTTGGCTGTGCTGGTATTGCAGTGAATGGTCCAGTTGTATGCCGGAGAACCGCCATAGCGGAAATCGCCGTTTTCAATCAGGTTGTACCGGCTGGCGGTGGGGGCAAATTCCAGCTGGACACAGTCTATGTAGGTGGTGCCGGCTGCCTTGGTAAGAAGCTGGGGCGTGACTGCGGTGGTGGAGGTGGGGGTGAAGGAAACCTCCAGCCGTGTCCAGTTGGTATTGGGGTTCAGCACCTCGCTGGTGACGATGGTAGACCCGCTCTTCAGTGCCAGGTATGCAGCCCCTGCGCCGGTTTTTACATAGGCGGAGAAAGTAACCGTCTGATTGGCAGGGACGGTAATCTGTCCGCCGCTGACACCGCTGGCTGTTCCGGCAGATGCCCGGGTCATGGAAAGAGATTTGCTTCCGTGGAAGGCGGAGCTGGAGGAAATGGCTCTTGTCACGGAGGAATTTACCGCAGTCCACAAGGTTCCGTTTTCAAAGCTGCTGTCTTTCAGGGTGTTGCCCACGGTGTTCTGGAGCTTGGAGGACAGCCGGAGCTGGTTGCTCTTTGCGGAGGAGGATTGATCCTGGGCATACCGGGCGTAGGTGGCATGCCCCTGTCCGTCCTGGATGCAGACGGTATTGCCCCAGTTGTTGAACTGCATGATTTGCAGGTTTCCGTTCACATCCCGGAAGGTGGTCTGATTGCTGGCGTACTCAATGGTCAGCTCGCCGCCGCTGACGCCGTCGTCGCTGTCTGCAATCTTCACCACTCTGCTGGGCTTGTACCTGTTGGCGGAGGTGTCTATCTGGTTATAGGTGTAGCTTACCTTGTATCCGTCCACATCCTTGGCAGAGGTGAGGAAGTGACCGGTGTAGGTATAGGTGCTGGCTTTTCCGTCCTTGTCGGTGATGGTGGTCAGATTTCCGTTGGAATATGCGAAAGTGACATAGGCCAGCTCCGTGGTGCCGGTGCCGGTATACTTGATTCTGCTGAGGGTTCCGTTGGAGGCATACACAAAGGTGTATTTCCGTCCCACACCATCGGTAATACTGCTGATTTTCAGACCGGTGGAGGCGGTGTAGGTGATGGTAATGGAACTCTTGGTGGCCTGATTGTTTGTGAGCTTCTTCAGACGGCCGCTGGCGTCGAAATAGCTCTTGCTGCCATCCTTGGCGGTGATACAGTATTTGCTGTCACCGCTGCCGGTGGTGGTCAGTGTCAGCTCCAGACCGTCCTCGTCCTTATAGGTTCCGGAGGATGCGTATTTGAAATAGTGCTTTGTTCCGTCTCCATCCTCCCAGATGTAGTAAGAGGTATCCGTGGTCCACTGGTAAACCCGCTGATTGAAATTGGTTCGCCAGCCGTAACCCATGGAAAACTGTTGTTTTGGCAGTCATTGGCATTATACACATGGGTAATGGAAACCGGCATCCGGTTGCCTCCAAAGCCCAGGTCGCTGCGGGTCCAGACCAGGTTTCCGGTATAGTTGTTCACATAACCGGTGCCTGCCCGCCCGGCAGAGGTGGCGGTATAATCCCAGTAGTCTTCCAGGCCGTTGTTGTTGCGGAACTGAATCAGCAGGGATGGATAGTAAAGGCTATTGCTATAGTCGGAGGAACAGAAAGAGCGGATTGTGTTATAGGACACTTTTTCAAAAGTGTCGGATGCTTTGAAAAGGATGCCTGTATTTTCTCCCTCATACCAGCCCCGCACAATGTCTGTAATCTCCCAGACATGGTAACCTGCGCCTCTGGCAATGACATAGTCTTCCACGGTGGGGTTGAAAGAAGGGGCATTGCTCCAGCTCAACTGCATGTAGTCCCAGGTGCTGTTGACCTTGTGAGCCTCCACAACCACATCCGAAGCAGCTCCAACCGGCTTATACATGGTAATGAGCGCCTTGACGATTACATCCGCAGAGGTCAGGGCGGGCAGTTTTTCGTACTTCAGGAAGGAGCGGTTGATTCCATCGTTGCCGTGACCACAGTCGTTGGTGGGGTGTAGATAGCTGATGGCCCGCTTTTCCGTCACCACCTTGTCCCGGATGTTGGTGGTAATGGTAGAGGCATGCACAACCGGATCCAGAACCACAGGCCACTGACGGCTTTCATCCGCCAGCCATTCCTGAGGAAGCAGGTAGGTAAGTTCATACTCTCCATCGCCGCCGGTAAGGGATACCTGCACATCAAAGCTGTACTGCATTTCGGCATCAAAGAGGTAGGGGGCAGGCATGGTCAAGATGATCTCTTCCTGTTGGGAATCATAGAAATCAATCTGTCCGTCTTCCTGCTGAACAGGGACCAATTCCCCTACGGACAGGCGGAAGCGATAGCCCCGGAGTGTGCTGTCATACTGGGTGAGAATGACGGACTCCTTCAGCTGGTTGGAGAGCAGGTCATAGGTGATATTGGTGTTCTGGTATACGTTGTTATATGCCAGGCGGGAAGAAACTTTGCTCAATACGGTTTCTTCAAACTCTGCCGCTTCTTTTGCCTCTGTCGGGTCGAGCACCTGAGGCACAGCGGTAGCTGCCTCGGCAATATCGACAGTGAGCTGTTGCGTGGATATGTTGGGGTCGATGGTTCCCGGCCCTAAAATCGGCTGAGTCAGTTGTCCTGCCATATAGAAGGACAGCGTATATCCATCCTTGGTGATGGTTACCGGGGCGTTGGCGTCCAGCTGGCTGGGCAGCTGCACATCCCAAACGCCGGCGGTGTTGGTATAGTAGTTCAACGAACCAATCCGGCTTGTTTTCAGAGTGTTGTCGATGTCCTTCCACTGTCCGTCTTCCATATAGTGGACAGGAGCGGCGTATACCGCAGCAGCATACAGTCCGTTGGATAGCTTGAATTCTTTGGAGTACTCCGTTCGGCTTTCCTCTACCTCTTCCAGAACGGTTACTTCTTCCGGAACAATCGCTTCTTCCGGCACAAGGCCGCTGTCAACCATGGGAATGTCATCCTCCGCCAGAAGCCAGCTGCGGTATTTTGCAGCAAAGACATTCATAGGAAGGGAATTCACCAAAAGGGACAGAACCAGTATCAGACTGCTGATTTTCAAGAATTTCTTCATTATGTATCTCCTTCTTTATTTCCCGGTGGTGGATTCGTACGCATCGGATGTGAAGAAGATTCTCCGCTCACACCCGGATAGATCCGTAGTGCATGGGACTCACCTCTTTCTTTTGTGATCGGATATTCTGCTTTTCTGTGTTCCAATACCTTTTTGTTTACCATGTTTCGTATCAGCTAGAATTTGTGACACGAAATTTTGTTTTTAATTGAAAATTCTTATAAACAAGAATTACCTTTACAAAGAAAAATGCTTGAGAAATATACTCTGATATGTAACCGGACGATTTTGCCCCAATATATAAATGAAGCATAATTTATGCGTATCTGTGCAGGAATGTTCTTGAAGATTCGGTGCACTTCAAGGCTTATTCTTATGAATTCCCGCAGCAAAAAAGAAATTAATATGTCAGCTGAACAAGGTTTGGGGCAAGTGCATGCCCCAAACCTTTTCAACATAGCATTATGGAAATATTCTGATTCTTGTACTTGATTTTGAATCACGTGCATTGCATTTTGGTTATCTTTATATGAATCATAGTTTTTGCGTGCTGGCCCCCGTAATTGCAGGGCCAAAAGTATCAGATGATGCCGTGATCACGATAGAGGTTATAGGTTGCAGAGGTATAAATTGCATATGCGGCGGGCCCTCTGACCTCATGTGCGCCGAATACGCCGATTGTAATACCATTTTTACCACGGATTCCGGGCACTTGGTCCATCTCCAGGTAATAACCAGCCCTAGTACTGTCTTCGGGCAAATGCATCCCAACTTCAGAGTCAATATAGGCTCCGGTTGCATTGTTTACACTGGTAACCTTTGCAATTAAATCATAATTCCGCATATCGGTAGGCAAATGGTCAATTTCTGTAGAGAAACTAAACTCATAGTAGCCTAATCTGCCCTCAAAGAGCCATGCTCTAGACGGTCCAAGATCACCCCTTAACATGCCATATTCTTTTGTGCTTTTGGATGCGTATCTTGCTGCAGTAGCTGGAAGGATAAGGGAAAATACGCAAAGAACTACCATTGCAAGACAAAAGAATTTTTTGGTTTTCATTTGATTCACTCCTTTTTTATTTGGTCTGAATATTCCATAATGCGTAGGTTTCTCCTATTTACAGGCAAATTGGGGAATATGAAAACTTTCCATTAGGCTGACGAATTGTGAAAACAACGGTGGAGCCATCGTTGGTAAGGTAAAAATCCACATATTCCTGGTTGTGCTCCAGTTCCTTCGTGAATTTTCCTTCCAAATCATAAAGCATTAGCGCCCCTTTGGAATCCTGGGCAAGAATTCTTCCTCCGTTTACACGAAATACTTTCCAGCTTCCGGGGACGAGCAGCTTCTTTTGCCCTGTGGAAAAATCCAAAGTGTAGATGCCATCACCGCTTCCCTTATCAAAGAAGAAAAGCTGCCCATCATAAGAGGTAAGCTGCGCCGGATAAATGTGTTCAAAACGGTGGAGCTTTCCGGTATTTCCTTCAACCTGACACAAAACACCTTCTGCATCTTCCAGAAACAATCTGCTGCCATCACAGGTGAATTGTCGGTAGGAACCTTCATAAACCACGCTTTCCCTACCGCGTTCCAGTAAGCAAATTGCTTCGTTCCTCAATAAAATCAGATTTCCTTCGGAAAAAACGAAATTGGACAATGTATTGGGGATAATTTGCCGGAAAGATACTGGTGGCTCCCAGATTTTAACCCCAAAAGCCACGATTTCTGTGCTCTGAGATGGTTCTTCGTAGATTGTTTGCCGGACTCCGGTATCCAAATCTATACACTCGATAGTTCGTATTCCTTGGGCATTCACGAGGATGTAATAAACCTTGTTTTCAAACACTTTACACTGCCCAACAGACTGCCGGATTTCCCGGGGGACAAGGGGATTGTTCAAAAGTGGGTAGCATTTGCCTGACAGCTTTTCCACTACCATGAATTCGCCGTTATCCTGGTGATAAATCCAATAATCCCTTGCTTCCACAAGCAAAGAATCCATTGTATCATCGTGGGGGGTCTGGACTACTTCTTTATTTTGGCAGCCGCACAGAACAAGACTGAACAGGAAAAACACAAAGAGTATTTTTTTCATCTTGCCTTCCTCCTGAATCCAAAAGGATAGGTTCCCCGATACTTTAAACAAGAAACAACTACCAAAACGCCCAAGATTAGCAGGTACATCATAAGGCTCAGCATCAGGCTACCCACCGTGCGATTGGATTCGGCGCCGCCGGTTAAGTACACATTGCCTTGCAGCATACCCGTCAATACCGGCCAGTCCAGATACGGCATCTCTTGGTTGCCTGCAAAATAGGGGAGAATTGCTATGGCAACGGAAAGAAAGCTGCCTGTCACCACGTTTTCCCAGATGTATACAAGGCTTACGGTTGTGATTCCCAACAACATAAGACCAAGAATCCGAATGAGACCCGAAACCCAAAATCCCTGCCACAAGGAGAGATTCAGCGGGCTGTCTGTATACATCCAAAAACTTTGCATTGGTGCGTCAGGTAAAGGATAGGCTGTTGCAGTCAGTATGCCGTAGATTCCCTGCAGCAAAAGCCCCGGCAGCAGTCCTGCTTCTGCACCCAGCAGCAGTTTTCCTCCAAGCAGGGACAGAATTCCATATCGGGTTGGGCGGATCATCTGGGCACAATTTTTCTGCATATCACTTCCGCAGGCCAACGCAGCCAAAATGACACAGGTAAAAATCAAAACTAAATCCAAATTACCGCCGGAATTCAAAACCTGCCATCCTCTGGTGTCGATTAAATGCCTGTGGTCGGTATCTTGCAGGGCATACTGATAATTGGCATAAAACTCACGATAGGCAATGGATTCCTGAAGAAGCGGTAAGACTTTTTTGCTGATGTTCTGAAATGTAATGAAGGGTATCTCCCCAGAGAGCTGCTTGCCCAGGGTTTCATTGTAAATTTTTTCAGCTTGTGCAATTTCGTCTTGCCGTTTTTCAATAAGCTGGGCTTTTTCCTCGGTTAATTCTCCTCCAAATTGGGCATAGAGGTTATCCATTCCTTGCTGTAGCGATGGCTGGGTGTTTCTGGCCAGGGTATTCAGGGTCAACGTCAAAATGGTAAGCTCAACAGCGGCAAATAGCAGCAGGACAAGCCAGCCACGATTCTTCCAATACAGCTTTTTATGTTCCCAGTGAATCATTTTATACACCTCCCGGAACAGCGCGGCGATTGCGTCGGCGGTCTGTCAGGAAGAGGATTAGCACCAATAAAAATGCAATGCTAATCTGGGTCAATAGGTGCTCAGCATAAAGCGGCATCCGGGTGGCGGTCATATGAAATTCTGAACAGAGGGTTATGGAATTCATAAGGGGCAGGCAGGAGAGAATGGGACAAAAGGTCTGTAGAAGAATGCTGGCCAGCAATGCGCCACAGCCGGAGCCAAAGGATAAGATGCTGTTGGGCAATGTCGCTGAGAGAAGCAGCAATCCCATGAGGAATCCCCAAATGCCCACCATCTTCATAATGAAATTGCAAACTACATATCCGCCTAGTGAGATGTGCAATCCCGTGGTGCGGAAGGCTTGCACAGAATAGACGGGGTTGGAAAGTCCACGGAATCCATAGGCGTTGGCAAAAATCAGATAATCCTGCACAGAAAAAAGCACCGTTACTCCAAAAGCAGACAAGCAGGCCATGAGGATTTTATAAATTCTCGACCACCATACTCCAGTAGGTGTCATACGAAGTCGAACTGTCATGCCATTTTCTCGTTCCTGAGAAAAAAGCGGCGCCATGGTCACAATCAGAAAGAGCATAATCAGTAGATTGGAAAAAGAATAGGAAAAGTAGCTGTCCCACCCGTCTGTCCGGTAAAAAGCAGGAATCCATCGATTACGAAAAGACTGGGCCATTTGCCCATAATAGGCTTCCAATATTTCGCTTCCCTTTTGGCGGTAAAGTTCCAAATTATCCTGGGCTTTTTCTACCACATCTGCCGAGAAAGCACCATAGTTGTATGCATACTCCGCATCTGCATATAGCTTTTGAAAAAGGTGATAGTCGGAGTAGGCATACCCGGTATAGGTGTGTTCTGGATCTTCCTCGGTGGAAAAATCCCCCCCCAGAATGAGTGTATCCAGTCGATTCTTTTCAGAAACCACCCATTCCATGTTCGCCGTTGTGATTGTTCCCTCTACAGTAGCGTAGGCTCTGTCCTGACCACGGTAATATTCCTCCGTGTTTCCCGCACGCAAACGACTGATTTCCTTTTCTGCCACTGCCCAATTCAAAAACAGCAGGACAACCAGAAGCCCCAAAAGGAATCCCGCGGGAATGGGATTCTTTTTGCCCTCCCACAAAAGCTGTCTCATAGTTTTTCCTCCGTGCCCTCATGGAAATAGTGGAGAAAAGCATCCTCCAAATTGGGGCACTCAGGTATTCCTTCTGGACACACATTTCCCATTACCCGCAAGGTATACTTGGCATCTCCGGTTTTTCGCATATTGGATACCAGATACTTTTGCCGATAATGGCCGATTTCCGACTCCGGGACATCCGGGATTTCCCAAACTCGCTCTCCCACGCTATGCAGCACCGCCTCGGGGGTGTTGTTGACAATGAGCTGCCCTTGCTTCAGGAACAGCATGTGGCTGGCGATGTTCTCCACATCAGATATAATGTGGGTAGCCAGAATGACGATTCTGCTGGCTCCCATTCTGGACAGCATATTTCGGAAACGTATCCGCTCGTTGGGGTCAAGCCCTGCGGTTGGTTCATCCAGGATTAAAAGCTCCGGCTCATGGAGCACCGCTTCAGCAATCCCCAGCCGCTGCTTCATACCGCCGGAAAATGAGCCGATGGGCAGATTCATTTGGGGAAGCAGATTGACTTCCTCCAGCAGAGTTTCTATGCGGGCGTCTGCCTTTTTCCTGGGGAGTCCTCGTAAAGCTGCCATGTATTGCAAAAATTCTTTTGCGGTAAAGTTCCGATAAAAGCCGGGGGACTGGGGGCAATATCCGATTCGGTCATAGTAATGTTTCCCCAGTTTGCGGATAGAAACCCCATCCAAAAGAATTTCCCCCTCTGCAGGCCGCAAAAGTCCTGTGACATCATTGATCAGCGTGGTTTTTCCTGCACCGTTTGGTCCGATTAGTGCCACCACACCGTTGCTGAGGGAGAAACTCACATCCGACAGTGCCCGGTATTTTTTGTAATCATGGCTCAAATGGGATACGGTCAATTCTGGCATATGTGTACCTCAAAACGTATAATACAGCCATTCCAGAGAATCGTTTCCGGCGGACAAAACGCCAAAGGCCCTGTCCGCTTCGGAAATGGACACCAGAACCCTTGTACAATCGCCAACCCGGCTGCAATCCTCATATTTTGCAATCATTCGATTTTCATCGGTATCATATACACGATACACAAGCTTTTCTCCACTTTTGTCTCGTGTGAGTATAAATTTTCCGGTTTCCGAAACAGTCACATGGAAAAAGGTTTCGTTTTCCGGGCTTTCCAACTGTAAATCCCGGATGGTCATTTGGTCTGCGTCGCATATTTTCAGACAATGAAATTTATCTGCTTGTCCGCCAAATGCCTGCATGGAGTCATACAGAACAAGTCCTCCTTGATACGGTGCAGCCTCCAATTCTGGCATAATGTGCAGCTGCACAACATTTCCACTCTTGTCCATCAGGCCGTAGCATTGAAGGGTGGTCTCGCCTGCAGAAGGTGCGATCAAGCCAGTAAAGGCAATGCCCGACGCCCCCTCGGCTGCTGACAAAATGGCAGGAATTTGGGTCAAGTCCCCCATATCCTGTTGGAATAGTTCTGAAGTGGTTTGTTCCAGCAGATTTAACCGCCAAAATCTTTGAAGTCCGTTTTCAGTCGTAATTCCCAGCAAACCCTCTTCTCCGGTTCCCAAAACTGTCCTTGCAGGCAATACCCATGATTCTGCCGGGATATTTTGCTGTCTGTTCAAAATTTTCAGCGTAGTGGTATGGCTGAAATAATCTTCTTCTATGACTGCCACGACCGTCTCGTCCGCATAAATTTGTGTCAAAAAGCTGGATTCTGCCTGTAATTGAGGCCCTGGTTGCCCTGCTTCACCAGGCAGGAGAAACGGCTGTGCCAACACTACGCCAGTCATGATATTATTCCAGAACAGAAGCCGCTGGGAAAGGGAAACATCGACAAGCTCATACTCCGAAGGCCTTACAATCTGAGAGGTAATGTCAAATACATGGGTTTCAACTTCTACCCACTCTTCAGAAGCCCCACCTGTGTTTTCAGGTGTTTGATGGGGCTGTGTGGTTGAAGGAATATTCAGGGTGGTTTCCTTTCCACTTGTACTGAAAGTATGTTCCTCACCAGTTCCGCAGCCGGCGAGAAGAATCCCCAGTACGACAAGGTAAAGGAAAATCTTTTTCATCTCATTCACCTCTCCAGTATTTTGCAGTAGGAAAGTTGGATATCCATTCCTGCTCCCTCCTGTATGGGGATGGCAACCAAATAAAAGGTGTTAAAATCCTCCAGGGTGAACCCCTGTTTTTCTAACTGGGTCAAATCGATGGAAAATGTGTCATCGAATATCTTTGTCCCCTGCCCCACCTCCACCATACAGGGAAAGTCCTGGGAGAAAACCGGGGTGTGGTTGATATATGGAACCAGCACATATTGGCATTCTGGCCCACCATAAAGGGTAACATCAAAGCTGGCAATGCCATTGTCAACCGGAATATATGGGAGATTGGCATCGGTGCAGTTGGAGGCGAAGAGGTGCATGGATTCCATCTTGTTGATTTGCAGTCCGTGCCGATCCACATAGATTACTTCTTCCACCTCGTCCTGGGTCATCTCCCGCTGGGGGGAGCATATCGCTAATTCCTCCGGCTGGACGGGGGCGTCCTTTTCCATATGGATGGTTCGTGGTGAAATCACCAGGCCCATGCCGTTGTTACCAAAGATGTAGTTGGAGGAAGTTGGACGAATATCCGGGTTCAAAATGCTGACAAACCGTACGCTAAGGGTCTGTCCCGCTTTTCCGCATACAGGGGTAAAGGAGAAGGGAACGCTCACCAGCTCCCCACTGGGAACTTGCTGTACATGCATATAGCGCTCCGGTTGATCTTTTGCCTGATATGGCTGGGGAATCCCGTTGACAAACATCAGCATTCCGGCAGTCATATCTGAGCCGAGGCAGTCGATGTAATAGGTTCCCTGTATGGGCTCTCCACTGTAAACCATGTCCACCTCGTAGGCAGGTTCAGATATCCCAAAGCCATAGGCGTATTGTGGTTCTTCTCCACCACCTTGAGAGGTAAATGGATTTTCTCCGCCGGAAGTTTCCGGCGCTACTTCCTGCTTTTGACATCCAGAGAACAGCAACAATATCCCTATCATCCCGGCCAGAAATCTCATGACTGGTTTTCGTGACGTAAACAATACAACCACTCCTGTTCCTGTTTGTATTTAGAGCGAAAGCTTTCGCTAATTGTTAAGGTGCATATGTGTGTATACGGACCAGAAAAGCATATCTGCTAAATAAGTGTTTTTCTCAGAATGTCTGCTTATCGAATTTTGGTCAAAATATTACCCAACTGGGGATTGTTCCTTTTTAGCTCGTCTCTGATTGCTTTCGTGTCCTGATTGAGCTTGAAACCGGAGTTCAGAACCATTACTGTCTCAAATTGCGCTGCGGCAATTCTGGCATTTTCCTCTGCATTCTCCCCGAAAGCCAAAATCAAGTGTACCAGCATTTTGAAATAGTGCCCGATTGCATTGCTGGGGTCTGCCACCATATATACTTCGGCGAAACCTTTGATTCTTGTAATATCCTGACTGTTCGTAACGAAAAACTCTGTAGGGCTTGCAGCACCCAATAACGCTTTACTTAACTCTTTCAGCCGCAAAGAGCAATAGTTACGGTATGACAACATATCTTTGGGGTCAATTTTTAGCGCATTGAGGTACATCTCCGCCGGCTGAAATCCTGGAGGAATATCTGCTTCCGGCCGTTCCAGGGCTGTTCCGAAATTCCGTAAATACTTGGCAAAAACAGCGTCAATTTTTTTGCCAACCTGGGTATAAGATGCGTAAATATCGTACACTTGGTGAAAATATACGATGGCTTTGTTGGCGCAAATCATTCTCTCACCGGGCTTTAACGGAGCTTTATCGTACTGCATTTGTACATTGTAACACTCGCCCATGACATTGAGCAGGTATGCCTTCATAAGAAATGCCGCCTGCATAGTGGTACTCAGCTGGTCTGTGGAGCTCAGATTATTTGTTTGCAGAATGGCTTTTTCCCCATCGTCAAGAAATTCATAGATTTTGAGAGAAGCCTCCTGATAGGGGCTCACTGCTCTGTCCAGAAAAGCTTTCCCTTTATCCGATTGTATCCGATAGCCTTGGTAGAAGTAAAAATCACCCTCCCGCAGGGAGAGATAACCGCTCAAAAAACTGTGGCCCTCTACTTCCTCGGCTATGTGATTTAATTCACTCTTGCATTGCTTACAGTATTCCAGGCCTTTTTCACTCAGTTTTTTTCTTTCCTCATAAGAATTGCCTCGGTTTAAGTAGGAAGCTGCGGTAAATGTATATTCAATCTTTACAAGCAAATTCAAGAGCTTATCATTAAAATTGCTTACAATGTACTCATTTTCAAATGACCACAGTAAAAATGGGGTGAAAGAGTAATAGGGGGAATTTTGACTGATTGCGGTTAAAATTTCTGCCTGGGTATTACCAATGCCCATCGCCAGGACGGTATTGATTTTTTCTTCCGTTTTATCCAAACTGCTTTTGACTTTTTCGGACATTCTGAGAGCCAACTGAATCTCCTTGTTGCTGATTGCATTGTAGATATTCAGAGCCACCCAGATGGATATGACAATACCCAGCAAGGGAATAAGGGTTTGCTCCGTTGCTGCAATCTTCACAGGTTCAGCCGACAAGCTCTCGGCTGCAGCTGTGGTTGCAACGGTGGTTGCAGCCGTGGTTCCAGACGCAAAAAACAAATTGTACCACACCAGCATGATGGAGCAGACTACACAGATAATGCAGGAAAGCAGCAAAATAATTAAACCTGCTTTACAAGTCCGTCGGACACCTCGGGCAGCGGAGACTTCCTTGTCGGGTGAATTTTCTTTTGTTTTCTTTTTCATAATATCCTCTCTTTCTTTGTTCCTGGAATGACCAAGTATTCCAGCTTTTTAACAGGAGACATCTGAAAGTGCTGTTTCCTTGAATGTGTTACGAACAGCATACGTAAAAATATGTATGATACTATTTTTCAACTACTGTACAAACGAATCAAATTACATATATGTGACAATTATTTGAACTATGTTTTATTGGGACAAAATATGTTCAGTTATTGTGCAATACGTGAATAAATGTTCTATCAGGATTGTTCTAGGATACACGAAAAAGGCTCAAAAATGTCTGCCCAATTTCGTCGATAGATTAAATTCCGAATTTGCGATAATGCAGTAGAAAGTTAAAGGAAGTTGTGATATACTGCAAATACTGCAAGTTTAGAATAATGTCGATTATCTAACTTATAAACAGATAAATTGCGTCTTCTATATCCATGGAACTTCTATAATTCGGGAACTATCGAGCTGAGGAGATTCAATATGCTTTATTTTTACATATCTATGGTGGAAACACCTGAGGAAAAAACGAAAGTTGAACAGCTTTACTTGAATTACCGGCAAACCATGTACCATGTTGCATATCAAATTTTAAAGGATTCGTTTGAGGCAGAGGACGCTGTGCACGGTGCCTTTTTGCGAGTAATAAAGAATTTGGATAAAATCGATGAGACGAACAGTCACAGAACCAGAGCGTTTCTCGTTGTCATTACAGAGCATATTGCAATCGACATTTACCGAAAGAGAAAGCGGGAGACAACTGTATCTTATGACGAGCTATCCATGTATATTGCATCCCAGGAGAATTTGGAAGAATCTTCCTCTAAAGATTTGCTGGCGACAATGAACAGGCTGCCTGTCCATTATGCAGCGGTGCTCCTTCTAAAGTATTCCCAGGGCTATGATGATGCAGAAATTGCAGGACTACTCAACATTACAGAAGAAAATGTCAGACAGAGACTATGTCGGGGCAAGAAAAAGCTAAAAAAACTCATGGATTTGGACGGAGGTTCAAAAAGTGAATCAGAACAACAACGATGATTTTTTCTATGAATGTATGCCTGCGTTGGAAGCGGAAATGCTGGCAGATCTCCCTGATGAGCAATCCCTTCACCATCCATTTTCAAAAAAGTTCCAAAAGAAAATGAATGCTTTGATTCGCCAGCAGAAGTATACCCCTGCTGTAAAGACACTGCATCAGATTTGCCGTGCGGCGGCTGCGGTGCTGGTGGTTGTGCTGCTTCTGAATGTGCTGCTGATAATCAGCGTAGAGGCTTATCGAAACAAAGTTTTTTCATTCCTTACAGAAAGCTGGGAGAAACTTACATCTTTCGTCGTCCAGTCTGATACCATAACCGGCAGCGGCACAATCATTCCCATGGAACCCGCTTTCCTGCCGGAGGAATATGAGGAACTTGAGCGATATACCACTGATTATGAGCACACGGTAATCTGGGTAAACCCGCAAGGCCAGGAGATCGTTTTTTTCTCAGATACTGCTTTCTCGGTCTGAATCGATTTTTGATACAGAGGATGCCAATATAAAAGAACTGGATGTAAGCGGAAATCATGTCTATATCCTGAGCGAACACAATGCATGCCAAGTCCACTGGCTGTCAGGGGATTGTGAGTTCCTTTTGATTGGAACCCTTTCAGAGGATGAGATTATCGAAATCATAGAAAGTATTTCATCGGCCAGTACAGATTGAAGCGCCGGCTATACGCATTAGGGAACCTCTGATTTAATTCGCACTACCATAGAGGTTCCAGATATGGTATAATAACACCATCAAAGCAATGGTGGTGCAGGCAATGAAGCAGGAAACATTTACCGACATCGAATACAGCTTCCGCAAGAAGAAAACCGAGCGGGAAGAGTTTCTGGAAATCATGGACGAGATCATTCCCTGGGACGAGTGGGTTGGTGTCATCAAGCCCTACTATCCCAAGGGAAAGCGTGGCCGTCCGCCCATGGACATTGAAAAAATGCTGCGGATGTATCTGCTTCAGATTTGGTTCAACCTGTCCGATCCGGCTACCGAGGATGCTATCTACGACAGCTATGCCATGCGGAAATTCACAGGCATTGACTTCATGACAGAGGCAGTGCCGGATGAAACAACGCTGTACAATTTCCGCCATCTTCTGGAAGCCCATGGTCTGAACAAGCTGTTTTTTGACGCAATCAACCGTGTTATGGTGCAAACCGGGCACATGATGAAGGGCGGAACCATTGTAGACGCAACCATCATCAATGCCCCCAGCTCCACTAAAAATGCAGCCAAAGCCCGCGACCCGGAAATGCACCAGACAAAAAAGGGCAATGAGTGGAAATTCGGAATGAAGTGCCACACCGGCGTGGACGCAGGCAGCGGACTGGTGCATACCATTACGGTCACCGCGGCGAATGAGCATGACATCACACAGGCCGCTGCATTGATTCGTGAAGATGATGAAGCGGTATATGGGGATTCCGGCTATCTGGGGATTCAGAAGCGTCCCGAAATAACCAGCGATGCGCATTTATCCAGCATAGACTACCGCATTAACCGCCGCCCCGGAAAGCTGCCCCATGTATCCGACAACGCGATTGACTGGGAACGATATATTGAGAACCGCAAGTCCTCGGTGCGCTGTAAGGTAGAGCACGCATTTCGGATCATCAAGTGTCAGTTCGGTTATAAAAAAACGGTGTATCGTGGATTGCAGAAAAACGAGAATCGGCTGTACGCCATGTTTGCCTGAGCCAATTTATATGCGCTGGCTATCGCCGGCCGAAAACGCTCCACAACCTGACATAGGGGCAGTCTGTCCTTTTTCGGGAAAAACGGCAGAAAAAGTTGAGGGGAAACGGCTGCTTTTCGCTGAAAATTCCTTAATCACGCAAAAAGTGACTTATATTTTGATTAAGAGCAGAATGAAAGCTGTTTATTCAGAGCTTCCTTAGATATCTCAATATCGAAATTTTGGAGTGATCGAGTTGGGCTGGATTTCTAGGTGATTACTGTTAATATTGCAAGAGGCCATCATGCGACCTCGTATGTCTTTTGCTGTAGACTAGGCAGTAATCTGTAGATGCCACCTAACTATGAGGATGATTCCAGGTGTAGCTGCCAAAATTACTAGGGTATAATGCAGTGTCACAGATGAAGAAACCCATGTTATATTTCATTATATGCAAGAAATTTACTTATTTCAAAACGGCTGCCGACAACCAATGACAAAACCAAGACCTCTTAAAATGCAGATCGACAAATTTACAACCTATTTCGGGTTGGTTTTACACTGGCAGCGATACTATATGAAAAATAGAGAAGGAAAAACGATATGCACGGACGTGGAAATCGGTAATACAACACCTTCCTAAGTTACGAGCAATGAATTGAATCCATATGCGGCGAGACTTTTTGCTGTATGATACCGAGTTATCCATTTTAAATGTGTGCACATTGCAAGTTGTATCGTTATAACGTTTTTGCTTTTTAGATTCCACAACAAACTTTTATCAGAATTTCAAAGAATAATCAATTGGTTTGGCGTAAGTGGTTATTTGCGCAGCGTAAGTGGTTGCGAAATTTGTTGAATATAATTAATATGGGATGTATAATCTAGAGCAAGACGATAAAGGGGGATTTCTAAACCGCTGGACTACACACTGGTGTAGGAACTGTGAGTAGGCTGTGCCTGTGGCATGGTAGAAGCTGCAAAGAGAGGGGGACATATTGTAAGAGCAGGTATGGAAGAGGTGAAATTGCCTTGAAAAGATCCAGCAGATAGAAAATTTGTATTTTTGCTGGCATAGTTGGGAATTCTTCCGGCTATTGCCAAACTGCACATTCTGGTTGGAGAAATATAAATACCCAATTTGCATCCATGCTATGTCGTAAACAGTTTAATGAATGCTTCATATTGGCAAAAAATGCACATCATCTTCTCTTACTGCGAAATTCCGACCGTGGTTCAAAGTTGGTTCATTTAATTATCCAATATTGAACATTCATACCAAAAACTTGTAAATACACTTTTGAGATTGGCGGATTTTTTCGGATTTACAAATTTTTGCACCAAGGAGAGTGGTAAAATGGACAATAAAATTAGGCAGATTACGGACAGAATTCACGGCGCCATTTATGTTAGTGCACTCGAATATCAAATGATGGCTACGCCATTTTTTTATCGGCTACACGATGTCTATCAGAGTTCTACGGTATATATGACATTCCCTTCCAATCGTACTAAGCGGTACGAACACTCACTTGGAACTATGGAGCTTGCTGGTCAGCTGTTTTATTCAGCGGTTAACAATGCGTCTTCCGAGTATCAAAGAAGTTTATTGCGAGATTTGCAGGCGCAATTTGAAGTTATTTTAAATTCATTTAAAAATCGGGCGGTAATCAGTTCGGTAAGAATATATCAGGCAGATGCTAATGCATTGAGTAGGTTGATTCCCCAAAACAAATGCACTATGCGTGAGGTTTTAAATCTTATAGAAAATGTGGGGACCAGTCCTTTGATGGATCGTGCGTTGTGTAAGCAAGAGGTTTGTTTTGGCAATTTGCTGAATCCAAAAGAACAAGATTCAATCATACAACTATCCCTCTATTCCTTTCTATACCAGTCTGCCCTTCAAGCACTTCGTATTGCATCTTTATTCCATGATATTGGCCATCCGCCTTTCAGCCACATCATCGAGTTTACTCTGAAGAGGTTGTATACAAAGGATACTTCCCAATATGTCACTGAAAAACTAGAAAAGCTAACACAATGCCTGGATAAATATATACACTGCAATGCTGTCGAGCCTCTCTTGCTAGACGGAGGAAATGCAATAAGCAAAGAAAAAGAACGTGATCTTCACGAGCAAATTGGATTGAACATTTTATACAACGCTTACAGAGGTGTACTGAGCAAAACTGTGACAAAACTGGCGAAGAACACATCTAATCAAGAAAATCGTTTGTATGCACTTTATTTAGTTACTGTTATTGAATTTACTTTTGGAATCCTTCTGGAAAAAAGTCCTGTTTTTGCTTCACTCCATAAAATTATTGCCGGCCCTGTGGATGCAGACAGACTCGATTATACAGTAAGAGATACTCGTAATTCTGGCGTAGACTGGGGTTCTGCGCCTTATACCCGTATCATCAGTGCATCACGGTTTGCTTATAAAGACGGCGATCTGAAACTTGCCTTTCCAGAGCAATCATGTGAGGATATTGACGATTTGCTTGTAAATCGGTATAAAATTTTCCAGCGTATAAATTACCATCATAAGTCTGTTAAGACAAGTGAGTTGATGCAACGAACTGTTGAAATGCTTGCTGAAGATTATCTTTTAAGTCCACCTGGCCAAGAGATAATTCCGGAAATAAGAGACCTATGGGAATCTTTAGGTGCAGCCTTTGGTCTTGATGAAGCCGAGAATCAAATAAGCCAGTGGACTGATTCCTGGTTAGTCTCTGTTCTGAGTAAAGCGTTGTGTACGCTTAGCGATTCCGATAATGTGGCGAATCTTATTGATGTGAGCATAGGTCGAACGGAAGAAAAATTGCATAAGCTATACCGGATGCTGGAGGAAGTGCAACTCAATCGCAAGAGATATTTCCCACTGTTGAAAAGGCAACGAGATGCATTAAAGCTCAGAGACAAAGTTGTTGCAGTGGCGGGCATTACCGAAAAGGCTTTGGATACATTAAGCTTACACGAATATAACAAATTAATAAAAGAAACAGGGGAGAAAGCAGACTCTGCGCGTGAGGCGTTGTATCGCATCGGCTTGCTGAAAGAGGAAGTGTTGCATGCTGCAAATTTTGGATTGCTTGATGCACTACTTCCTGACGAGAGAACATCTCAGGAGTTAATTGATGAAATTCTGCAGGATGAACTGCAACAGGGACACATACTGGATTATTTTATTTGGAAAAATACCGGAATTTACAAATTTGGGGTATCTGAACTTACCGATATTTTTTTGCATCGTCGTGGAGGGGATGTATATCGGTATGATTTATCTACCTCTTTGATAAGTAAACTGGATGCACAACGCATGAGTTGTTTGTGGTTATTTTCTTTTGTGTGTTTCCCTGATCTTCCCGATATAGACATTGAAAAACAGATTGACAATATTTTTTGTAGAATTGCGACTTCCATTGGAAACAGTATTCACAACCAAATGAACGCATTATTTGACTTCGACACCGTTGTCGGTTCTGTAATGCAAATAACTAAGTAAAAACTCGTAAAGTATTATTGACATACTGTGAGCTTTTTGATATAATATTAGCCCCCAGTTTTTGGCGGTTTCAAATATCGCACAAAAACGCTGAGGGAGGAAATCAATTCCAGAAAGTGGTGCTTGTTAATGTGCAGAGTAAAAGAAGGAAGTTCTGTTGTGTCTAATGCTGATTTGCAGAACCTTATTACGAGTGTAATTCTGCGACAGGTTAACACATTTACAGCTGATGATGTTTGTAAAGGGACTTGTGACAAACTGATTGGTTCTGGGTATGAAGATCTTACAGAAGAAGTTGAAAATAAGTGCAGGAATACAATTTCAACCCTATATATGATGAAATGCTTGAGAAGTGTCGAGCCTGGTCAGTATAAGCTTGCTATGTCTTTCCCTGCTGTTGCTGTACGATAAGTCCTGCGAAGTGATGTCTAAATCCGAGTTCCCAGAGGAAAAAATTAGCTTTTACTTTCTTTAGTTCTTCTTCGGGGATTGTTTTTGAGAGATATGGAACCTTATCTGGGACCAAGCTGATGAGACACTATTGGTGTCACCGTATATAGTCACTCCAGTTTGTGTTTTCGATGACTTTTTATTTTGTGTAAATTATAGCAGCGAAAATGTGCCGGTTCAGAGAATGTTCTCTGAACCGGCATAAATATTTTTGTCTGTGCGCTGTTGGTGTATTTCGGTAAGTATATCAAAATGCTAGGCAGTATCATGTACTACATGCAAATTTTTTTAGAACCTGGTAGAAATCTATTACTGAGGGTGGCTTGAGCGCACCCCCTTCACCACACGCCTTTACGATCAGATATTAGCGTTTGTATGCCCAAAAACTTGCTGTGAGTTTTAATTCCTTGGGGTATTACCTCATAGTACTAATCGGGGTGATAGGGTGTAAACGCTAATATAAAAGTGAGCCACTTGGCTGGTGTTCGCTCATGAATTATTGAGCCACCCAAAGAAATCCCCTATAATAGTCGCAGACTATATAGGGGGCGAATAAAGGTGGTTATCACAGTGGAAACTTACAAACAGATTCGCAAGATGCGACTGCAGGGCATGAGTCAGCGGCAGATTGCTGCATCCCTGCAGATCTCCCGCAATACCGTCAAGAAGTATTGGGACGGTGACAGTGTACCCTGGGAGCGTAAAGCTTACAGCCGGGAACCTTCCGTTTTGACAGAGGAGGTAATGGCTTTCGTCCGGAAATGCTTGGAGGAAGATGCTCACAGCCCCAAGAAACAGCACCATACCGCAAAACGTATCTATGACCGACTGGTGGAGGAACTTGGTTTCACCGGCGGTGAGACTACCGTCCGCCGTCTGGTGAGCCAGCTTCGAGAGAATCCCCAAGAGGCGTTTGTTCCGCTGGCCTTCCCTCCGGGAGATGCAATACAGATTGACTTTGGTGAAGCAAACGTATATCTATCCGGGGTAAAGACAGTGGTAAACTTATTCTGTACCCGGCTTTGTTACAGCGGTGCACCGTTGGTTTTGGCTTACCGGAGGCAGAATGAAGAAAGCTTCCTGGACGCCTTGATTCAGGTATTCCAGTACTTCGGTGGTGTACCCCGGCGGGTTATCTTTGACAACGGCAAGGTTGCTGTCAAAGATGGCTTCGGCGCTCATGCCCGGAAACAGGCCGGGTATGCTGCTTTAGCTGCCCACTACGGAAATGAAAAGGGCCTTGTGGAAGGCCTGGTAGGTTACAGCAGAAGGAACACCTGCGTCCCTGTTCCCAAAGTGGAGTCTATGGAAGAACTGAATTGTCTGCTCCGGGAAAAATGCAGAAAGTATCTGTCCCACCAGATCCGTGGAAAGAAAAATAACGTTGATTCCATGCTGGCAGAGGAAAAGGAGAAGCTTTATCCACTTCCAAAGTATCCCTTTGACCCCTGTAAGCGAAGTACCGGCCGTGTAGATCGTTTCTGTACCATTCGTTTTGACAGCAACAACTATTCTGTGCCCTGTGAGTTTTGCGGCAGAGAGGTCTCTGTAAAGGCGTCTCCCGAAACGGTATCCATCTATCTTGGCGGGACCTGTATTGCACAGCATAAACGGTGTCTGGAAAGAAAAAAGACCATCTATGATTTGGCCCACTACTTGCCCCTGCTGGAAAAGAAGGGCAGGGCCATCTTCTATGCCAAGCCGGTACAGGAGACGATTCCGGAATTCTTCCTCCATTGGCTCCGAAGTCAAGCGCTCACGCCCAGGGAACTGGTAGACATCCTCCGTCGCTGTCAGGAGGAGGATTACATGGAAGTCGTGAAGGAAGCACCAAACCATATTGATCCTGTAGAAATCCAGGATACGGTGATTGTACAAGCTGTGGACCTGCAATTGTATGATGCATTCCTCCACGGAAAGGCAGGTGCTGCCTTATGAATACGGTGGATGAACTGATCCGTCTCCATGCAAAGCAATTGAAAATCCCTTCTTTTGCAGAATATCATGAAGTACTCCGGCAGGCAGATCCCTCTGCCGGATTCTCGGATATTCTTCTGGAACTTATGAAGGCAGAGACCTTATCCAGGCAAGAAAACCAGAATAGAAGACGTCTCAAAGCTGCAGGGTTCCCATATCTCAAAACCATGGAGGAGTTCGATGTCAGTCAGTTAAGTGACACTGTCTCGCCAATTTTTCTGCAAGAACTGGCCAGCTGCCAGTTTGTACAAAACAAGCAGAATGTCATTATGATTGGAAATCCCGGTCGCGGCAAAACCCATCTGTCCATTGCTTTGGGACTGAAAGCCTGCGCCCAGGGTTACAACGTTCTATTCAAGAATGCAGCAACCCTGTCCACGGAGCTCTGTGAGGCCAAGGATAATTACCATCTTGGCAAGCTGGAAAGGACACTGGCGAAAGCGGATCTGCTTATACTGGATGAGCTGAGCTATCTCAGTTTTAACCGGCACCAGTCGGAGCTGCTGTTTAAGGTCATTTCAGACCGAAGCGAAAAAAGCAGCACTATTGTAACTACAAACCTGCCCTTCTCTAAATGGACGGATTTATTTGAAAATACAACAATGGTAGCAGCCCTGATTGACCGGCTGACCTTCCGTTCCCACGTGCTGGATATGAATGGAGACTCTTACCGTCTGAAAGCTACCATGCAGAAGAAAACCTGATAAGGTGGCTCAAATATTCGTGAGCGGAATGGCTCACTTTTTCATGAGCGTTGGTGGCTCAAAATTTCATGAGCGCCTGGCTCACTTTTTCATTGACATTTACAATAGGGGGTAGATTAAACACTTACCAGAGAAAAAGTTCAAAAAAAGAAAATCTCCTGGAACATATTAGCCTGTTCCAGGGGATTTTTGCTTACATACTGTTCAGATGGGCGGTAACCCTAAATAATTCTTTGCCTTTGAATACTTCAAGCTTACCGTTATATTTACCTACACATCGTTCGACATTTTTCAGTCCAAACCCATGATAGTTGTTTCTAATGCGATGAAAATGGTGCGGATCATATGGGTTTTGTACTTCGTAGAAGAGAATGTTGTTGTGCGTTCTCAAAAGGAGCGATATCTTCCGCATTTCTTCCGGCAGCTCCATACAGGCTTCAATTGCATTATCCAGGGTGTTGCCAATAAGTACATAGAGATCTGCAGCCGTAACAAAAAGCTCATCTGGCACCTGCACATCTAATGCTAACTCAATTTGGCAATTGCGAGAAGTCTGCACATATTCATTAAGGATTACGCTGACCACTCGATTATTTACATCTACCACACAGGAAATCGAGTCCAGCATATCCTGGACCTGAGCCAATGCGCCATTCGATGCTTCAACTTTGGATGCTCGGAGATACTTGCTGATGTCATGCCAGAGTGCCCGGGTTTCCTCCTGCTGAATGCGAAGTTGATCATAATACTCCTGTTGCATTGCATAGTGATGCTCAGCAATTTCCCAATCTTTTTTCTCCTGCGCTTGGTCGTGGATGCGATTGGTATAGTAGATCACAATAATGCTTGTGTATAGCAATCCAAGTAGAACAAGAACAAACATCGGATGAAGCTCATATTGTTTCACGAAACACTGCCAGGTAAGTATAAAACAGAGCAAAATAGAAATAATCCAACATGGAGTGACAGGAAGCAAAATTTTCAGGGATATTTCACGCTTCTTTTTTTGATTTATCAAACATACCAAAATAATAAAGCAAAGCACAATGATATGACATACAACCAGATATAAGGCTCTGAATGTGCGATTTTCCATTAATGCTTCATTTTGGATGCCAAACACCTGGAAGGCAAGAGCGGATACAATATCCGTTACAGCAATGATTGCGCAAAAAGTAACGCTGGAAATAACGGCTGAAAAAGGTTGCACTCTAAATAGGGAAATACATATTAAAAACACACTGACTGCTGCAACAATAAGCCGGGCAAAAACAAGTCCTTCAATTAAGGACAGAGCTGTTACTGTTACGCCGGAAATTATGTAAAACAGAATTGGGAGCAACTTATTCCTGTTTCTTCGCTCAAAAAAACTGCTCAGGAACAAGTGGATCATCCACATTTCCGCAATAACGCAGGATACTTCTACGAAATAATACATATCTATCTCCTCAGATACATACGGAACTGCTTTTCAAATTCCTGTTGCTTGCGGCGAGCAATCGGGATGACAGCGCCATTGGTCAGGTGAATTTCCTTTGCCATTGCTGTTTTAACATGGTTAAAATTAACGATATAGCTTTGATGCGGAGCCCCAAAATAACCCATGGGGAGTTCTGTCATAATATCTTTCAAAGTGGCACGGAATGTATATGCCTGGTCAATCGTGTGGAGGATTGTGTGATGATTGAATACCTCAAAAAAATAGATATCCTCCATTCGAATAACATGAGAAGAACCGCCCACAGAAAAAATAAACCGTTTTGCGGAGCATTCTTTTACGGCCGCAGATAGAGCGTTGTTAAGTTGGGTTTGGTCAATTGGTTTCGTGAGATATCTGAATGCAATGCCATATCCTCTGAGCGTATAGGACATACTGTTGGTTAAAAAAATAATTATTGGTGCCGATCCAGTTTCTACCAACCGCTTTGCAATGTCGTAGCCATTTGGGGGAGGCATTTCAATATCTAAAATAGCAATGTGGAAATTTTGGGCCATTTCGGACTTGTAAAGTTCAGCGGCACTGGAAAAGGCACAGATATCCAGGGTTCCGCATTGATCAAAGATACTTACGGCATTTTGAAGCGCATGTAAGTCCGCCTTGTCATCATCGCAGATTGCAATACGCATATTTGCATCTCTCCCAATTCTCATAGCGGCGTTTTGTGTAGAAGTCGTGCGAATTCAATCAGCAGGGAGCGCTTCTTTTCATCCATATGCAGGGTCAGATTAAACAATTCAGATAAATCGTCGCGGCCAATGGGATTTTCAGCAAACAACTCGTTTGCATCAATTCCAAGGCAAGCAATCAACGCCTGCAGGGTTTCATACTTTGGGAAACATTCGCCACGTTCCATCTGTCCGATAAAGCTTATGGATTTGTCAATTTTTTCTGCTAATTGCTCTTGTGACAGTCCCATGTCAAGCCGTCTGGTTTTTATAATTTTCGCAAGTCTTTCTTGCTGAATCAACATTTTTCGCCACCTATCTGCACATGATGGCTTTATTACTGTCTCTTATACACATCTCCGAGCCCACGAGACACTGAGCGAGCTGGTATGGCG